>Ga0256799_1000251_pt1 | contig 12984 bp, 13 predicted proteins | sample MC6MC0950MT_FD_190207 | JGI IMG/M metagenome (GOLD analysis project Ga0256799, IMG submission 190207) | Metatranscriptome of enriched soil aggregate microbial communities from Iowa State University, Ames, United States - MC6-MC0950-MT... | ecosystem: Environmental > Terrestrial > Soil >... | reverse complement strand
GCCGTCGGCGAGCTGCGATCCCGCGCGAAGGCGGGCAGTGCGGTCGGTGGCATCCGTGGCGGGATGTGGCGGCTCCCGGCGGCGCTCGCCGCTGCGATCGAGGAGGCCGGGGCGGACATTCGTCTCTCGGCACCGGTTGCCGCGATCTCAGTGTTCGAGCCGGTCGAGCCGGTCGAGCCGGTCGAGCACGTCGAGCCGGAGTCGGAGCAGGAGTCGATCGAGACGGACGGCGAGGAAGGCCACCGCGACGGCGAGATCGCCGTCTCGGACGAAGAGACCGCCCGGTGGACAGTCACGTTGGAGAGCGGGGAGAAGGTCGCGGCGGATGTCGTCATCGTTGCGACTCCCGCGGAGCAGGCGCTGCGGCTGCTCGCCGGCGCATCCGACGACCTCGCCGCGCTCGCCGAGTCGGAGTGGCCGCAGGCGTCGAGCGTCGAGCTGGTGACACTGGCCCTGACGGATGAGCGTCTCGCATCGGCACCGCGAGGCACCGGCGTGCTGGTCGCCGACGCCCAGACCTCGGACGTCTCCGCCAAAGCGATGACGCATTCGACCGCCAAATGGTCGTGGCTCGCGGATGAGGTCGGTCCCGGACGTCATCTTCTCCGGCTCTCGTACGGCCGTGCGGGCCGCGCAGCGGAGACGCAGGCGCTCGACGATGACGAGGTGCGCGAGCTCGCGCTCCGCGATCTCGGCCGACTCGTGGACATTCCGCTCGAAGCATCCGCCGTCGCCGGCTTCGCTCGCACCACCTGGACCAACGCCCTGCCGTACGCCGCGATCGGTGAAGGTGACCGCATCGCCTCTGTTCGCTCGGCCCTCGAACCCATCGACGGTCTCGAGGCGACGGGCTCCTGGCTCACCGGCACGGGTCTCGCCTCCGTGGTACCGGATGCGCGTGAGGTGGCCGCCCGGGCGAGGGGTCTACGCTGGAGGGCACTGACCGAGAATCTTTGACGAACGGGGTGGCAATGCGCGGAAAGCTTCTCTTCGTGGCCGGTGCTGCGGTGGGCTATGTGCTCGGTGCACGAGCCGGACGCAAGCGATACGAGCAGATCAAGTCGGCGGCGAGCAAGGTGTGGGAATCGCCCGGCGTGCAGAAACAGGTCGATCAGGTCGAGGACTTCGTCGCAGCCAAGGTGGGCGACATCCCTGGCGTTCTCTACGAGGGCGCCAAGAAGCTGATCGTTCAGGCCTCCAACCGGCGAAGCGAGACGACAGCGTCTACGACAGCGGTTCAGCCGGCTGCACCCAAGCCGGCAGCCAAGAATCCGGCGACGAAGCCCGCCGCCGCCAAGCCGGTTGCAACGAAACCCGCCGCAGCAAAGCCGACCACGGCCGCGAAGCCGACCACCGCCGCGAAGCCGGCTGCAGCGAAGCCGTCGACCAGGTCTGCCCCCGCGAAGAAGCCCGCGAGCTCCACCGGCGACACGGACGCTTGAGGCTCGGGCGCCGAGGAGTACGGTGAGCGCTATGACTGACGACGAACGCGCACGCTCGCGGTCGCTGTTCGCCCTCATCGGCGATCTCCCGCGTCTGCTGGTCGAACTGCTCAAGGCCGAACTCGCGCATCTCAAGAAGGAGTTCGCCGAGAAGGCGAAATATGCCGGTGTCGGAATAGGGCTGCTCGTCGTCGCCGGCGTTCTCGCGTTCTTCGCGCTCGGGGTCTTCGTGGCGGCAGCCGTTCTCGGGATCGCCGTCGCCCTGCCCGCCTGGCTCGCAGCGCTTATCGTCGCCGTCGGCCTGCTCCTGATAGCCGGTCTGTTGGTGCTGATCGGTGTCGCGTCGTTCAAGAAGATGAACGGTGTCGCACCGAAGGAGACGCTCGAGAGCATCCACCAGGACACCGAGGCTCTGAAGGGACTGGGTCGCTATGACAACTGAGCGAAGCGATGTCGAACGCGCCCGGGCACGAGTCGCCGAGACGCTCGATGCCATCGAATACAAGCTGAACGTTCCGAAGCGTGCCTCAGAGCGCATCCAGAGACTTCGCAAGGACAACCCGCTCCTGCTCATCGGTGCCGCTGTGGCCTCGGTGGCGGCGATCGCCGGTGTAGTCTGGCTCGCGATCCGCGTCGCTAAGAAGTAGCCTCCACGGCAGCGCTTTTGGTGCCTCACAGGTTTCAGAGAGAGACTGTGAAGTATGAGCAATCCCACTGCCACTCCGGCAGAAACAAGCACTCCTCAAGAAACAACCGATGGCTTCGCTCTGTGGGCCGTACTGCGCCGTGACCCGGTCCGGCCCGATGACCTCGACGGCACCGACGTCCCGCGTGCGGTCAGCGAGGTGGAGGGTGTTATCGCCGACCTCGAGCTGCAGAACGTGACAACTCGCGGGCTCTACGACGTCTCGGGCCTTCGTGCCGACGCGGACGTGATGATCTGGATCCACGGGCCCGAAGCTCACACCCTGCAGTGGGCCCTCCGCCAGCTTCGACGCACACGCCTGCTGAAGGCGCTGCTCCCCACCTGGAACGCCATGGGCGTGCACCGGGATGCGGAGTTCAACAAGTCGCATGTCCCCGGTTTTCTGCGCGGCAAGGAGCCGAAGGAGTGGCTCACCGTGTACCCGTTCGTGCGCAGCTACGAGTGGTACCTGCTGCCCGACGAGGAGCGCGGCCGGATGCTCGCCGAGCACGGCCGCAAAGGGTCGGCGTTCCGTTCTGTGCTCGCCAACACCGTCGCATCCTTCGCCCTCGGCGACTACGAATGGATTCTGCCGTTGGAGTCGGATGAGCTGACCGACCTCGTCGATCTCATGCGCGATCTCCGCCAGACCGACGCTCGACGCCATGTGCGCGAGGAGGTCCCGTTCTTCACGGGCCGCCGCATCGCCGCCGCCGAGCTCGTGGAGGTGCTGCAGTGACGGATGTCGACACGACCGCCCGCGTTCTCGGGGCGACGCCCGCTGCCGCATCAGGTCCGGAGCATGTGACGGAGCCCGTCGCGTACGACGCGATCCTTCTCGCCGGCTTCGGGGGTCCCGAGGGTCAGGACGACGTCATCCCCTTCCTCCGCAATGTCACGCGCGGTCGTGGCATCCCGGAGGAACGTCTCGAAGAGGTCGCACACCACTACCGTCATTTCGGCGGGATCAGCCCGATCAACGACCAGAACCGCGAGCTGAAGGCCGCCCTCGAAGCGGAACTTGCTTCACGTGGCATCGATCTGCCCGTTCTCTGGGGCAATCGCAACTGGGACCCGTACCTCAAGGATGCGCTCAAGGAGGCCGACGAGCGCGGGCTCAACAAGGTCATCGCCATCGCCACCAGCGCGTACTCCTCGTACTCCAGCTGCCGTCAGTACCGTGAAGACTTCGCCATGGCTCTGGAGGAGACGGGACTCGAGGGCACGATCGAGATCGACAAGGTGCGTCAGTTCTTCGATCACCCCGGTTTCGTCGAACCCTTCATCGAGGGTGTTCGCGACGCGATCGCGGATGTGCGGCAGAAGGTTCCCGGCATCGACCCCGCCACCGAGGTCGAAATCCTCTTCACCACGCACTCCATCCCGTCGGTCGACGCGGCGAAGTCCGGCCCGGCCGAGCGTGGTTTCGGCGAGGGCGGCGCCTATGCCGCTCAGCATCTCGCGGTCGCGGAGGTCATCTCCCAGGCGGCCGCCGACGGCGTGATCGAGTGGCAGCTCGTGTACCAGTCGCGCAGCGGTCCGCCGTCGATGCCCTGGCTGGAGCCGGACATCAACGATGTCATCGCCGAGCTTCCCGCCAAGGGCAAGCGGGCCGTCATCATCGTTCCGCTGGGTTTCGTGAGCGACCACATGGAGGTGCTCTGGGACCTCGACAACGAGGCGATGGAGACGAGCGAAGAGAACGGAATCGTGGCGGTGCGTGTCCCCACACCGGGAACCCACCACGCCTACGTCGCCGGCCTCGTCGACCTCGTGCTCGAGCGCCGCGACGGGGTCCCCGTCGACCAGCGTCCCGCGATGACCGCTCTGGGCCCGTGGTACGACGTGTGCCGTCCCGGCTGCTGCGAGAACACCCGTCTCGGGTTCAAGCCCGCCGCTGCGGGGCTCGCGCCGTGACGCCCTCGGTGAGTCGTGCATCCGGTCCGGCACCCCGCCGGGACGGTGTTCTCCGCGTGGGCACGCGCGGCAGTGCGCTCGCCCTCGCCCAGACGACCGTCGTGGCCGAGGCGGTCGCGAAGGCGACCGGTCTCGAGGTCGAGCTGGTGACCATCACGACCCACGGAGATACGTCCCGCGACTCGCTCTCGGAGCTCGGTGGCACCGGCGTCTTCGCCAGTGCGCTGAGGGACGCTCTGCTCGCCGATGAGTGCGATCTCATCGTGCACTCGCTCAAAGACCTGCCGACGAGCGCTGTGCCGGGTCTCGTCATCGGCGCTGTGCCGAAGCGCGCCGACGCCCGCGACTCACTCTGCGCCCGCGACGGACTCACCCTCGAGACGTTGCCCGAAGGCGCGAAGGTCGGAACGGGATCGCCGCGTCGTGCGGCGCAGCTCCGATCGCGGCGACCCGATCTCGATGTCGTCGACATCCGCGGAAATGTGGACACCAGGCTCTCCCGGGTCGCCGACGGCGACCTCGATGCCGTGGTGCTGGCCGCCGCCGGTCTCGGACGACTCGGCCGCTCTTCGGCCGTGACCGATCTCTTCCCGCTGTCCGAAGTGCCGACCGCCCCCGGGCAGGGCGCCCTCGCCATCGAGGTGCGATCCGGCGAGGAGACCGGCCGTGGACCGATTGCCAAGGCGCTTGCGAGCATCGACCACGCGACGACCCACGCCTGCGTGACCGCTGAGCGTGCGGTGCTCGCGGGTCTCGAGGCCGGGTGCGCCGCCCCGATCGGAACGACGGCCATCGTCGACGACGGTCTCCTCTTCCTGACGGCGACGGTCTACCGGCCCGACGGAACAGAGCAGCTCACCGCATCCCACGCCGCTACCCCCGATTCGATGAGCCGTCGTGACCTCGACGCCGCAGCCCGCGATGTCGGAAAGCGTGCCGTGGACGAACTCCTGGCCGCAGGTGCCGCCGATCTCGCACCGCTCGGAGGCTCGCAATGACAGCCACCGGGTCGATTCCTGTTGCGAAGCCGCTTGCCGGTTGGCGGGTGCTCGTTCCGCGCGGCGGCCCGTGGGGAGACTCCGTGGCCGCCGATCTCCGCTCGAAGGGCGCCTCTCCGATCGTGGCCGCGATGATCAACTTCGCTCCCACCGCCGACGCTCCAGCGCTCGAAGCCGCTCTCGCACGGCTGAGCGCCGGCGAGTTCGACTGGATGACGGTCACCAGTGCGACGACGGTCGATGTGCTCAGCGCTCAGCGCGTTGTTGTGCCGCCGACGACGAAGGTGGCCGCCGTCGGTGAGACCACGGCTGCGGCGCTCGCTGCTGCCGGCTATCGCGTCGACCTCGTCCCCTCGGAGGACAATTCCGCGCGCGGCCTCCTGGAGGAGTGGGAGACGGCGACGGCGGGAGTCGTTCCACTGCGCGTGCTCACACTGCGTTCGGAGATCGCCAAGCCGCTTCTCACGGAGGGGCTCAAACGCATCGGGCACGACGTCGAATCGGTGGTCGCCTATCGCACCATCGGTGTCCCGGTTCCCGAGAACGTCGTGTCGGATGTTGCCGACGGCCTGGTGCAGGCCATTCTCGTCACGAGCGGATCGGTCGCGGAGCAGGTGCAGAGCCAGCTGGGCCCCATCCCGGAGTCCACCCTCGTGGCCGCGATCGGACCGCAGACGGCGCGCGACGCCCGCGAGCTCGGGCTCCGTGTCGACGTCATCGCCGAGGAGCGCACAGCGGCCTCACTCATCGCCGCGGTCGTCGCCGCCGCGAAGTGACGACGCGCGCGAAAGGTGCCAAACGGTCGCCAAAGTGCGCGATTGGCGACCATTTCGCACCTCTCGCGCGTGCGAAGCACCCGATCCGCGAGCGTAGGCTTGACCGGTGAGTGAAGCGACGCATCCCGTTGTCCGACCGCGACGCCTCCGGCGGACTCCGGCTCTTCGACGGCTGACGGCCGAGACCCGGCTGCACCCGAACGAGTTGATCCTCCCGCTCTTCGTGCGCGAGGGGACGACCGAGGCCCTGCCCATCCTGTCGATGCCCGGTGTCGTGCAGCACAGCATCGACTCCATGAAGCGGGCCGTCGCCGAGGCTGCCGAGGCCGGTGTCGGGGGCGTCATGCTGTTCGGTGTTCCGGAGACGAGGGATGCGGTCGGCTCCGGTGCGACCGATCCCGACGGAATACTCAACGTCGCCACGCGCGCTCTCGCCGCAGAGGTGGGTGACGCGATCGTCGTGCAGACCGATCTCTGTCTCGACGAGTTCACCGATCACGGACACTGCGGGGTTCTGGATGCACGAGGTCACGTCGACAACGACGCGACGCTTCTCCGGTACCGCGACATGGCTGTCGCCCAGGCGGAGGCGGGATCGCAGCTGCTCGGGTTGAGCGGCATGATGGACGGCCAGGTCGCCGCCGTTCGCGAGGCGCTGGACGAGGCCGGTCACATCGACACGCTGATCCTCGCTTACTCGGCGAAGTACGCGTCGGCGTTCTACGGACCCTTCCGTGAGGCCGTCGACTCCCAGTTGAGCGGCGACCGTCGTGCCTATCAGCAGGATCCCGCGAACCGCCGGGAGGGCCTGAGGGAGGCCCGCCTCGATCTCGACGAGGGCGCCGACGTGCTCATGGTGAAGCCGGCCCTCAGCTATCTGGATGTCTTGTCCGATGTCGCCGCCATCAGCGACGTCCCCGTCTGGGCGTACCAGGTGTCGGGGGAGTACGCGATGGTGGAGGCGGCGGCCGCGAACGGCTGGATCGATCGCCGTCGTGTGATCGAGGAGACCCTGATCGGAGCACGCCGTGCTGGAGCGGACGCCGTGATGACCTACTGGGCGACCGAGGTCGCGAGGTCGCTCCGATGAGCACCGACGACCGGCAGGCCCTTGCCGACGGCGCCGAGCTCGGCGACGTCAATCTCGCGCAGTTCGAGCGCGCACTGCGTGTGATCCCCGGTGGTGTGAACTCGCCGGTGAGAGCGTTCCGCTCCGTCGGGGGCACCCCGCGTTTCATGGTCTCTGCGTCCGGCCCGTACATCACGGATGCGCAGGGTCGGGAGTATGTGGACCTCGTGGCCTCGTGGGGTCCGGCCATCCTCGGTCACGCGCATCCCGCTGTGGTCGCAGCCGTGCAGCAGGCCGCTGCTCGCGGCCTCTCGTTCGGCGCTTCGACTCCGGCTGAGACCGAGCTCGCGGAGGTCGTTCTCGGCCGCGTGCCGTTCATCGAGAAGCTGCGACTCGTGTCGACCGGTACTGAGGCGACCATGACGGCGATCCGCCTGGCGCGCGGGTTCACCGGCCGACCGCTCCTGATCAAGTTCGCCGGCCACTACCACGGACACTCGGATGGGCTTCTCGCCGAGGCGGGATCCGGTCTGGCGACTCTGGCGATGCCCGGGTCGGCCGGTGTCACCGAGGCCACGGCCGCGCAGACGCTCGTTCTGCCGTACAACGATCTCGATGCCGTCCGCGTCGCCTTCGAGGAGCACGGACCCGATATCGCGGCGGTGATCACCGAGGCCGCTGCTGCGAACATGGGGGTCGTCCCGCCGGTCGCGGGCTTCAACGCGGCGCTCACCGAGCTCGCACACGAGTTCGGTGCACTGTTGATCCTCGATGAGGTGCTCACCGGCTTCCGCGTGAGCGAGGCCGGATTCTGGGGCCTCGATCGTGGCTACACCCCGGATCTCGTCACGTTCGGCAAGGTCATCGGTGGCGGGATGCCCCTCGCCGCTCTGGGCGGTCGTGCCGAGCTGATGGACTATCTCGCGCCGACCGGGCCCGTCTACCAGGCCGGAACGCTGTCGGGGAACCCGGTCGCCGTCGCTGCCGGACTGGCCACCCTCGAGCACGCGACCGAGGCGGTCTACGATCGTCTCGACGTCGTCGCGAACACCGTGTCCGCAGCGGTGTCCGACGCTCTCAGCGCTGCCGGGGTGGCGCACCGGGTGCAGACGGCGGGCAACCTCTTCAGCTTCGTGTTCGGTGAGTTCGCCGCACCTCCGCGAACGTACGCGGAGGTGCAGACGCAGGAGGCCTTCCGCTATCGGGCCTTCTTCCACGCCATGCTCGACGCGGGAGTGTCCCTTCCTCCGAGCGTGTTCGAAGCGTGGTTCGTCACCGCCGCCCACGACGACGCGGCGGTCGACCGCATCCTCTCAGCGCTCCCCGGAGCTGCTGCGGCTGCCGCAGCGGCCACACCGCCCGCGCGCTGAATCCCGTGCTGAGCCCGGGCTCAGACGTCCGGTCCGGCGGCGGCGCGGGAGACCGACTCGACGTACGAGTACGTCGCCTCACCGGGCCAGCCGTCCGCATCGACGAGCGCGTAGACGTCGAAGTTGAGCTCGCCCCCGCCTCCCGCCGCACGGCGGAGTGTGCGCGGCGGGGTGTCCGATGAGGCGCGCACGGTGACCGACTGCGGCTTCGCATCCTGTCGCAGAAGGCGTGCGGTGAAGGTCGTGGTTCGCGTCACCCCTTCAGCCTCTCACGCCGCTCCCCAACCCACTACGCCTGTCCGTGGGATGCGCGTGAGCGCCGGGACAGCGAGTCGATGACCACCGCGAGCAACGTGACCACTCCCGTGATCATGTAGCGGTAGGAGCTGTCGAGATTGAGCAGGATGAGTCCGTTGGAGATCGACTGGATCACGAGGATGCCGACCAGCGCCGACCAGGCACGGCCCCGGCCGCCGAAGAGGCTCGTGCCGCCGATCACCGCGGCGGCGATCGCGTTGAGGCTCGTGTCCGTGCCACCGCTGGAGAGCGACACCGAGGCGAGCCGGCCCGCCGCCAGAACTCCTCCGAGGGCGGCGAAGCTCGAACACAGGACGAAGACGCTGATGTACACCCGGTTCACCCGGATGCCGGCCCGCCGCGCGGCCTCCACCGAGCCGCCCACCGCGTACACCGACCGTCCCCACCGCGTTCTCCGCAGCAGGAAGTTCATCAGTGCGACGAGCACCACGAAGAGCAGGAACATCGCACCCACTCCGCGGTCCTGCGCGAGGTACCAGATGACAAGGCACAGCGCGACCAGAAGCAGGGCCGCCTTGAGCGCCATCAGCGGGAGCGAGCCCTCCGGCAGGCCGGCCCGGCGCCGCCGCACGGTCGTGCGCCAGTCGGAGAGGAACATCCCGACGGCGGCGACCCCGGCGAAAGCGTAGGCCAGCCAGGGCGGAAGGAAGAGCTGCTGGGTGAAGAACACCAGCGGAGAGTCGTACGGGATGTTGATGGTGCTGTTCTTGCCCAGCACCCAGAACTGCAGACCGAGAACGGTGAGCAGCGCCGCGAGCGTGATCAGAAAGCTGGGTACCCCGAACGATGTGAAGAGGAGTCCGTAGATCAGCCCGAGCACGCTCCCGGCGAGGATCGCACCGATGATCGAGACCGGCAGCGGCCATCCGAAGTTCACGAACGTGACGCCCACGATGACGCCCGAGAGACCACTGACCGATCCGACCGAGAGGTCGATCTGCCCGATCAGCAGCACCAGGACGATACCGATCGCGATCGTTCCCACCGCCGCGCACTGCACGGCCAGGTTCACCAGGTTCTGCGGTGAGAGGAACGTCGGGTTCAGCACCTGGAACACCGCCCAGATCAGCACCAGACCGACGACGACGGGCAGGGAGCCGAGGTCTCCGCCGCGCACCCGGTGCCCGAATGCCGTGATCGCGTCGCCGATGTTGCCCGTTCGAGCGAGCCGAGCATCCTGTGCCGGCGTCGGGGCGGTGGGCGTTCTGCTCGGGGTCATCGACGCCCGTTCCTCTCGTCGTCCGGCTCCGACCTGTCGCCCAGGCGTTCCGCACGTCGGCTCACGACGTTGTCGGTCGCGCCGGTGATCGCCGAGATGATGTCTTCGTAGCTCACATCCGGGATGCGGAAGTCGCCGTTGTTGCGTCCGAGGCGCAGCACGGTCACCCGGTCTGCGACCGCCTGCACGTCGGCCATGTTGTGGCTGATGAGGATCACACCGAGCCCGCTCTCCCTGAGCCGCTCGATGAGGTTGAGCACCTCCGCGGTCTGGGCGACGCCGAGTGCGGCGGTCGGCTCGTCGAGGATGACGATGCTCGGATCGCCGACGAGCGACCGCGCTATCGCGACCGTCTGCCGTTGGCCGCCCGAGAGCGACGCGACCGCGACACGGACCGAGGGGATGCGCGCCGACAGCTGACGCAACAGCGCCCACGACCGGCTCTCCATCTCCTCCTCGTCGAGTGTTCCGTGCGTGACCTCGCGTCCGAGGAAGAGGTTGGAGACGACGTCGAGGTTGTCGCAGAGCGCCAGGTCTTGGAACACGGTCGCGATCCCGAGCTCTCGAGAGGCGGCAGGGCTCGGGATGTTCACGGGCTCCCCGTCGAACGTGATCGTTCCGGCGTCCTGGGGGTGCACTCCGGCGAGGATCTTGATCAGGGTCGACTTGCCGGCTCCGTTGTCGCCCACGATAGCGACGACCTCGCCGGCGTACACGTCGAAGTCCACCTCGGTGAGGGCTTGCACGGCCCCGAACCATTTGGAGATCCCGCGCATCGACAGCACGGGTCTGCGTGCGGTCGTCTCCCCGGCGAAGACGGGGTCTTCCATCGTCACGTGTTCTCCGTCCTATCGGATCCCGTGCCGAGCACAGGCTGTCTTGTAGTCGCCGGAGCAGATCTTCGCCACCGTGTCGGGACCGTAGAAGCGGTCCTTCACCACGGTCTGCTCGACGTTGTCCGCTGTGACCGGTGTCACCGGGAGCAGGAACGAGGGGATGTCGGCGCCGGCTACACGCACGGTCGACTCGGCTTTCGGGCGTTCCGACCGGGTCAACGCCACCGCGAGCTGAGCCGCCTTCTGCGCCTCGGGGCGGATGGCCTTGTAGACGGTCATGTACTGGTCGCCGGCGAGGATGCGCTGCACGCCTGCCAGTTCGGCGTCCTGGCCGATGACGGGCCGGAGCGGGGTCACGTCCGCCGCCTTCAGCGAGGCGATCGCAGCGCCGGCGAGAACGTCGTTGGCCGCATAGATGCCGTCGATGCGATCGCCGAACTGGGTGATCTGACCGGTGACCCAGTCCTGCGCTTTCGCGGGATCCCATCCCGGAGTGTCGTATTCGGCGAGCAGTTTGCGGCCGCTCTTGTCGATGACCTCGTGGGCACCCTTCTTGAAGTCGCCCGCGTTGTTGTCGGTGGGCGAGCCGTTGAGCATGAGGATGCCGTGGCCCGATCGCTCCGCCCCATCGGAGCCCAGCTTGTCCACCAGCGCCTGAGCCTGCAGACGCCCGACCTTTTCGTTGTCGAAGGAGATGTAGTAGTCGAGGTGCTCGCTGTCGGTGAGGCGGTCGTAGGAGATGACGGGGATCCCGTTGGCGTCGGCTTCGGCGGCGATGGATGCGGCGGCCTGCGAGTCGAACGGGTCGAGCACGAGCACGCTCACCCCTTGTGCGAGCATCGACTCCGCCTGCTGCTGCTGCTTGCTCGCATCCCCGTCGGCGTTGGCGTAGAGCAGCTTGCATCCCGGGCAGAGCGACGTGAGCTCGGCTTCGAAGTACGGCTTGTCCGCGTTCTCGTAGCGGGCGGTGACCGAGTCGGGGAGCAGCAGGCCGATCTTGGCCTGCGCGGGGTCGACCTTCGGTGCGCTGCCGGGGGTGACGGCGTTGCTGCATCCGGCGAGCACCACGACGGTGAGCAGAACCGAGGCGGCCGCGATGACGGTTCGTGCGATCTTCATGGGTGCCTCCGTTCTGGTTCGGTTCGAGTGATGGGGTGGTCGGTGGTCGTCGTTGCGGCGGTCAAAAGCTGGCGAGCTCTCCGCCGATGCCGGCACGGTCGACGGCGTGCACGACGGCGCCGAGTGTCGCCGCGCGCGTTCCGAGCTGGCCTTCGACGATTTCGGGGGAGAGATCGCCGCCGCCGATCACCGATCGCTCGACCGCGTGACGCAGCGGGCCGAGCAGCAGCTCGCCGGCGCGGGCGAGCTCCCCGTCGACGACGACCATCTCCGGATCGAACAGGTTGCTGAGCGTGGCCGTGGCTTCGCCGATGTGCCGGCCCGCATCGCCGATGGCGCGGATGCAGCGTGCGTCGCCGGCTTTCGCCTGCGTCACGACGTCTCCCAGCTTCAGGCTCCCCAGGTGGTCGCGCAGTTCATCGAGGATGGCCGGGCCTCCCGCGATCGCCTCGAGGCAGCCGCGGTTGCCGCAGCGGCACAGCGGACCGTTCTCCCGGATGACGATGTGGCCGAACTCTCCGGCGATCCCGTGCGCACCGCGGAAGAGTTGTCCGTTGATGCTGATCCCCGCACCGATCGTGTCCGCGATGTCGAGCGTCACCGTGTTGCGCTTGCCGCGTGCGATGCCCAGCCGGGTTTCGGCGAGGGCGGTCAGGTTCGCCGCGTTGTCGACCCAGACGGGGCGTTTCACACGGCGTTCGAGCGACTCCGCGATGTGGACGCCGTCCCAGCCCCGCATCATCCCGAGCCGGGCGATGGCGCCCGTCGCCTGATCGATCGGCGCGGGCACGGCCACCCCGACACCGAGCACCTCGTCCCTGCGCGCATCCACCGATTCGAGCATGTCGGTCAGGAGCAGCGAGACCTTGTCCAGTTCGTTGTCCGCGCGGTGGTCCTTGGCCAGGGGCATGTGGTGCTCGGCGACGACGGTGTGCGCCACGTCGGCGAGCGCGATGCGCATGTGACGGGTCGACACGTGCACACCGACGACGAGTCCGAGCGCGTGCGCGAGAGTCACATGCTGTGCCCGCCGGCCGCTTCGGATGCTCTGGGAGGTGCTCAGCACACCTGAGCTCGAGAGCTCCTTGACGATGTTCGACACCGTCGCAGGGGAGAGTCCCGTCGCTCCGGCGAGCTCGATCTGGGTCAGGCCGCCGTGTCGTTTGATGGCGTTGACGATGCGTGCCCGGTTGGCTTCGCGCAGGGAGGTCTGCGATCCCGGTGTCCGACGCTGC
>Ga0256799_1000249_pt1 | contig 13006 bp, 10 predicted proteins | sample MC6MC0950MT_FD_190207 | JGI IMG/M metagenome (GOLD analysis project Ga0256799, IMG submission 190207) | Metatranscriptome of enriched soil aggregate microbial communities from Iowa State University, Ames, United States - MC6-MC0950-MT... | ecosystem: Environmental > Terrestrial > Soil >... | reverse complement strand
CCCTCGGCCATCTCCGCGAGGTGCAGACGCAGATCTGACATCGGTCGGACCATCGCGATCGCCGGACTGGTCAGCTCGTCCTGAGCTTTGTGCTCCCATAGCGTGCGGTCTACCTCGAGCGCCTGCTTGAGATCGGCGGAACGATAGCCCCCACCCAGTCTCGACCAGGCGATGAGATCGGCGCTCGGAGCCACCGCTGCCGTCGGATCGAGCTGAAGGAACGTGAGCCTGGACACCAGGTGCACGAGCGTCGACGGCTGAACCTCATCCAGCCGCTGCGCCCTGATCGCGACACGACGAGCATCCTGCTTGTCGAGCTGCAGCGCTGTCATCTCTCCACGGTAGCAACCGCCTCCGTCATAGAGTCGGACGCACGTCAACGGTATAACGGTATTCACCGCACGCGAAGGGTGGTCACAATGCCGGAGAGCACGCGCGCAGATCTCGGGCACCGCCTGCTGAGGATGACCGGACGCGATCCCGACGAGTCGCACCGAGCCGCCACACCGCTCGAGCTGCTGTTCGATCTGTCGTTCGTGGTCGCCTTCAGCCAGGCGGGAGAACAGCTCTCGCACTCGCTCGCCGAAGGACACGTGCTCCCTGGTCTCGGCGCTTTCGCCTTCGCGATGTTCGCGATCGTCTGGGCCTGGATCAACTTCTCCTGGTTCGCCTCCGCCTACGACACCGATGACTGGTTCTACCGGATCGCCACGCTCGTGCAGATGCTCGGCGTGATCGTGCTCGCTCTCGGCCTGCCGGCGATCTTCGCATCCGTCGACCACGGCACCCACCTCGACAACGGTGTGATGGTCGCCGGATATGTGGTGATGCGTATCGCGATGGTGTCCCAATGGGTGAGGGCGGCCGTTCAGGACCCCGCCCGACGCAGGGTCGCACTCACTTATGCGGCATTCGTGACAGCGGCGCAGATCGGCTGGGTTCTGCTCGTGTTCGCCCAGCCCGCTTTCGGCACGGTGATCCTCGTCGCGCTCCTGCTCTTCATCGTCGAGCTCGGCGGACCCATCGTCGCCGAGGTCAAACTGGGTGGGACACCCTGGAACGCACGTCATATCGCCGAGCGATACGGGCTTCTGACCATCATCGCGCTCGGAGAGGTGCTGTTCGGAACCGTCACATCGGTCGCGGCGCTGGTGCAGGAGCAGGGCTGGAGCAGTGAGGCGGTGCTGGTCGTCGTGGCGGGTGTCGGACTGACATTCGGTCTCTGGTGGAGCTACTTCATCGTTCCGTCCGGAGTGATCCTCGCTCGCTACCGTCGCAGGTCGGTCGTCTGGAGCTACAGCCACATCCTGCTGTTCGCGGCGATCGCAGCGACCGGAGCGGGCCTGCACGTCGTCGCGTACGTCGTCGAAGGTGTAGCGACGATCGACGAGACCGGCGCGGTTCTCGCGGTCGCCGTTCCCGTTCTGGTGTTCTCAGCCGTGCTCTTCGGCTTGTACACATACCTCATCCACGAAGGAGACCCGTTCCACATCGTGCTCTTCATCGGGACGGTCGTGATGCTCGTACTCGGAGTGGTCCTCGTCTCCGCCGGATGGCCGATGGGAGTCGGGCTCGTCCTCATAACACTGTCTCCCGCCGTCGTGATCGTGGGATACGAGCTTCTCGGTCATCGTCACCAGGCTGCCGCGCTCGCGCGGGTGCTTCCCTGACCGAGGTTTCACCGAGTCCACTGATGGAGCAGCCGGCTGAAATCGCCCGGGTCGACCGAAATCGAGCCGATGTACGGATGATCCATATCGGCGGTCACGAACATCACGAGGCCGATGAAGAGCGCCAGCAACCCCGCCATGAGCAGGTGGAGGCGCAAGCTCTTCACATCGATGCACCCGATCAGCAACGCGTTGATGAAGGCGCCCACCCAGAGCACCAACCAGAAGAGATCGGGCAGCTGCAGTGTGACCGCATCGATGCGTGCGCGGCGGGACTCCACGAACGAATCGAAAGTCGACAGGAGTTGCGACAGCTGAGCCTGCTCACGAAGATCCTGCGGATCGAACTCGGCGAGCCGCACCTCGATCTCATCCACCACCCGCGTGCTCGGAACATCCACCTCACCGCGGCGCTGCGCCGGCCAATCCTCCTCGATGACCGTGCGAGCGTACGTCTGCAATTCCTCGTGGAGACGGGTATCGAGAGGGGAGGGCAGGCTCGTCGTTCCGCGGTAGAGCGCACCCAAGCGCGAGGTCTCGTCGAGCGCCGACGAGTGGGCCGTCGTGTAGTCGTTGTACACGGAGACCGCGATCAGACCCAGAAGGATCCCGAAGAAGACGCCGAACGTCCCGACCACATAACCGAGCACACGGTCCCACTCCGCGGGCGTCGTGGCGATGCGGCGAATCAACGGTCGCATCGCGATGACGATGGCGCACGAGCCGGCGACGAACAACACGACGAAGAGAGGTAGCGCGATCGAATCCGGTGCTTCGTAGAACCAGTTCACCAGCGGCTCTCCGTCTCTTCAGCGCTGCGGCGACGGCGCCATCCTAGACCCGCCAAGACGGTCGGCTCCAGAGGGCCGTTTCGGGGTCGGGTGTGAGGGCGCCGGCTCGAATCGGCGGTTCGAGCGAGCGGTTCGAGCTAGCGGGAATAACCTGCCCCGCTGTTTGTTGAACTTGAGTGTTCACGACTCAACTTTTCAGAAACAGGAGATTTCGTGCCCGAGAACTTCACTCCCGACGGTGACGGCAACAACTCGTTCGACGAGTTCCTCGCCCGTTATCTCGCGGGTGAGCGCGCGCGTTCCGCGCGCTCGATAGACATCAGCCGGTTCCTCAGCCGTCGCACCCAAGAGATCCTCGCCGAGGCCGGACGCTTCGCGCTCGAACACGGCCACCGCGAGCTCGACTCGTTACACATACTGCGTGTGATGGTCGAGCAGGAGCCCGCCGCCGACGCGATGCGTCGCATCGGTGTCGACCCCGCCCGCGTGGCACTCGCAGCCGAACAGCGTCTGCCGCAGTCCGGTCTGACCGCGATCGACGTCGACTCCGCATCCATCACCCCATCGGCGCAGCGTGCGCTGTTCCACGCATATCAGGTGGCGCGCGCATCCGGGTCCACCTACATCGATCCTGAGCACCTGTTCTTCGCTCTCGTGATCGTTCAGGACTCGCCCGCCGGCCAGGTTCTCCAAAACGCCGGCGTGACCGCCGACGCCCTCACCTCCGCGATGCGGGAATCAGCGACAGTCGGCAGCGACGGTTCCGACGGCTCGGACGGCAGCCAGCTCGGCGGTGCCGGTGCAGACGCATCCGAGACCCCCATGCTCGACCAGTTCGGCACCGACCTCACGGCGCTCGCACGCAACGGCAAGCTCGACCCGGTGATCGGACGACTCGACGAGATCGAACAGACCGTCGAGATCCTCTCGCGGCGTACCAAGAACAACCCGGTACTCGTGGGCGAGGCCGGTGTCGGCAAGACCGCCATCGTCGAAGGACTCGCGCAGGCCGTCGTCGACGGCGCCGTTCCCGAGCAGCTGCTCGAGAAGCGGGTCGTCTCCCTCGACCTTCCCGCCATGCTCGCCGGAACCCGGTACCGCGGCGACTTCGAGGAACGGCTCACCAAGCTCATGGACGAGATCTCGGCACACCGAGAGTCGCTGATCGTCTTCATCGACGAGCTGCACACCGTCGTCGGCGCCGGAGGGACCGGCGAGGGCGGAATGGATGCAGGCAACATCCTGAAGCCCCGTCTCGCCCGCGGCGACCTACACCTCGTCGGTGCCACCACGCTCAAGGAATACCGCCGCATCGAGAAGGACCCTGCGCTCGAGCGCCGGTTCCAGCCCGTCACAGTCGGCGAGCCGAGCATCGAAGACGCCGTGCTGATCCTCAGTGGACTGCGCGAAGCGTACGAAGAGCACCACGGCGTGCAGTACACGGACGACGCCATCCGATCGGCCGTCGAGCTTTCCGCCCGGTACGTCTCCGACAGGTTCCTTCCCGACAAGGCGATCGACCTGATCGACCAGGCCGGCGCTCGACTGCGTCTGTCCCTGGGCAAGCGAGTCGACGCATCCGCACTCCTCGCACAGCTTGCCGACCTCGAGGCGTCGAAGAACGCCGCAGTGAGTGCCGAGCATTACGAAGAGGCGTCACGTCTCCGCGATGAGATCGAGGACGTTCAAGCCTCGCTCGACTCGCTCAGCTCACGGCCGCAGAAGGATGCGGTCGTCGACGAGCCCGAGATCGCAGCCGTCATCTCACGTGCAACCGGTATCCCGGTGAACCGTGTCGGAGAGGCCGATCGCGAACGTCTCGCCAGACTCGAGTCCGAGCTGCACGAGCGTGTGATCGGACAGGATGACGCGGTCGTCGCCGTCGCGAAGGCGGTTCGACGCAACCGCACCGGCCTCGGAGACCAGACGCGACCCGTCGGAAGCTTCCTCTTCCTCGGACCGACCGGAGTCGGCAAGACCGAACTGGCCAAGTCCCTCGCCGGCTCCCTGTTCGGCGACGACAAGGCCATGCTGCGCTTCGACATGAGCGAATTCGGCGAACGGCACACCGTCGCCCGCCTGGTCGGTGCCCCTCCCGGATACGTCGGCTACGACGAGGCGGGACAGCTCACCGAGCGCGTGCGACGCAACCCGTACTCCGTGGTGCTCTTCGACGAGATCGAGAAGGCCCACCCGGACGTGTTCAACCTGCTCCTGCAGGTACTGGACGACGGTCGACTGACCGACGGCCAGGGCCGCACCGTCGACTTCCGCAACACGGTCATCATCATGACCTCCAACCTCGGCTCGGAGTTCCTCGCCTCCCGCAGTGGTGCGCTCGGATTCGTGCCGGTTGGCGCTTCAGCAGACGCGTCGGGCTTCGCTTCGGAGAAGGACCTGCGTGACCGCGTCATGGGCAAGCTCCGTGAGGCCATGCGTCCCGAGTTCCTGAACCGGATCGACGAGATCGTGCTGTTCCGCAAGCTCGACACGGCACAGCTGCAGGGAATCGTACGACTGCTGCTGACCGCGACCGCGGCACGCGTCGCAGCCCGTGACATCACGCTCGACGTGACGGATGGGGCTGTGGAGTGGATCGCCGAGAACGGTTACGAGGCGGAATACGGAGCACGTCCGCTGCGTCGGCTCATCCAGCGCGAAGTCGACGACCGGATCGCCGACCTGCTCGTCGCCGGTGAGCTCGACGACGGAGGAACCGTGCACGTGGATGCGCGTGACGGTGCGCTCGCAGTGACCGCGGACGCACGGTTGACTCTCGCGGCCTGACGAAGGTCGTGGGCGACGCCGGCTGGCCACGCTGGCCGGGCCGGCCGGTGGACGTGCGGTGAATGCATGAGAGAGCTCCCGGGGATTTCAGTCCCCGGGAGCTTTCGCCGTCTCCGGCCGCAGTGTGGGCTCTGGGCGATCTGTGGAAGTCGCCCGTGTTCGTCGGCGTCTGTGAACTGGCGATGGCGGGCCGCGACCCGGGCGTGCTAACGTACTCGCGGTCGAACGACAAGCGATCCGATGACAGGAGGTGGGACCCCATGAACGCAGTATCCACAGTGGGCGCTCCCTCTCAGTCCACAAAGGCGCGACTCAACTAGTCGCCGCCGGGAGCGTCCTCACACGCAATATGTGAAAGGCGACTCCCATGTCTGCAAACTCAAGTACTACTCCTTTGTCCGTGGCGGCCTCTCGTGCTGCTGAGGCCGGTGCACATCCATCGGCTGCGTATGCTGCTGCTCCTGCTATCCGCGAGACGATGTCGTCGCGTGGTGAGCAGGCACTGATTCTCGGAGGCGGCGGTTCCACAGGAAACGCCTGGCTGATCGGCGTCATCGCTGGCCTTTTCGATGGCGGACTCGACGTCACTCGGGCCGACCTCACTGTCGGAACATCCGCTGGGTCGACCGCAGCGGCCCAGATCGCCGGTGAGTCCCCGGCCGACCTTCTGGAGACCATTCTCGCCGCTGTGCCTGTCCAGGGGTCCGGATCCCTGGCCTCCCGCCGTCGAACCAACGTTGGCATGCCGGTGAGCGACCAATTGGAGAGGATGACCAAGATCATCGCCTCCGCCCCGGACATCTCCGAAATGCGCCGCCGAATGGGAGCTGCCGCGCTCGACAGGGACGCGGAGTCAGACGGAACCTGGCCCGCTCGATGGCGTGCAACCGTCGCAACACGCTTCACGCAGAAGCGCTGGCCGGAGCGGAAGGTGCTCATCACCGCGGTGGATGCTCAGACCGGTGAACCTGTCGTGTTCGACCGGACGAGCGGAGTCGACCTCGTCGACGCGGTCGCAGCGAGCTGTTCGAGCGGACTTCCCTATCGGATCGGAGAGCATCAGTACATCGACGGCGGATACCGGTCCAATGCCGAGAACGCTGATCTCGCAACCGGATACCAACGCATCCTGGTGCTGTCACCGTTCGGCGGCAGATCGCTCATGCCCAAAGAGTGGGGAGTGCACCTCGCCACGCAGATCGAGGAACTGCGCGAGCAGGGGAGCGAGGTCGAGACGATCTTCCCCGACGCCGACGCGGAACACCTGTTCGGCGCGAATGCGATGGACCTGTCGCTTCGTCCAGCCGCCGCACAAGCCGGCCACCGGCAGGGTGTGGCGCTAGCGTCAGGACTCAGCGTCTTCTGGCGGTGATGACGAGATCGACAAGGGGTCGGTGCTAGTTAGACCACCGACTCCTTGCCGTCCTCGACCGTGAATGAGCCCGTGTCGAATTCGCGAGGACGGAGTACCAGGTACGTTGCGCCGGCGGATGTGTCGCGACGTTCGACCACATCGAACGCGCTCGGCCTGCTGCCCTCCGAAAACAGGCGTTTTCCAGATCCGACCACTACGGGGAAGATCAGAAGGCGATAGATATCGATGAGGCCTGCGTCGTGCAGTGCGCCGACGAGCTGCCAGCTTCCGTGCACCTGTATCTCGCCGCCCGCGTGCCGCTTCAACTCCCGGACCTGTCCGAGCACATCCCCGGAGATGACCGTGGTGTCGCCCCAATCCGGCTCAGTGAGCGTGCTCGAAACCACCAACTTCGGGAAAGTGTTGAGTGCAATCGCAGTCTCGTTCTCGGGGTCTGTGACAGACGTCCAGTACGGCTTCATCAACTCGAACGTCGTGCGACCCAGAAGGATCGCATCCGTGTTCGCGAACCAAGCGTCCGCGATCGCGGTGTCCATCCCCTCGGCCAGAGGCACAAGCCAGCCGCCCGAAACGAACCCGTCGCTCGTGTCTTCCTCGACACCACCCGGGCCTTGCATGACACCGTCAAGTGTGACGAACACATTGATGCTGAGTTCCATGGTCAGCCTCCCTCTCTCGGCGGCAACATTCGCGTGGGTTGCCCTGTACCACTACGTCGAATGGGAGGCGACGATTTCGACATCGACGTGCGACCCCGCCAACGGTGCGTCCGCGCCCACAGAAGATCTCGTGCGATCGAATGCCGTGTAGACAGCAAACCGGCCGCATCCTGCCAATGCAAGGTGCGGCCGGCTCGCTCGACTCGATTCAGTGAGCGATGACGGGCTCAGCGTCGGCAGGAACCTGGTCTGGCGTCGAAACCGGGATCAACGCCGACTTGTCCCGACGACGGTACAGAATTGCCGACAATACGGCGCCGAAAGCGAAGAAGCCTGCGCCCCACCAATATGCCGTCGCGTAGCTGTGGACAGCCGCCGCTGCCGCAACCTCGGCAGACGGAGGGAGGTGAGACGCGAGATAGTCCGTCGCCGCAGTCGCTGCGAGAGTGTTGAGGAGCGCAGTTCCGATCGAACCGCCAACCTGCTGGCTCGTGTTCACCATGGCTGAAGCGACACCGGCGAACTGACGATCCACGCCGAGCGTCGCCGTCTGAATCGCTGCAGGCATGATCGACCCCATACCCAGGCCGAGGATCATCAGTGCCGGCAGGATGTCCACGGCATAGTTCGCCGTTACGTCGAGATGGGTTAGATACAGCATGCCGGCTGCGGCGATCGTCATCCCGATCGGAACCATCACCTTCGGGCCGAACCGGGGCACGAAGATGTTCGTCGACAGCTGTGCTGCGGTGATCAGCATGAGGATCATCGGAAGAAAGGCGAGTCCAGTCTGGATCGGAGTGAACTTCAAAGAGGCCTGCAGGTAGTAGGTCACAAAGAGGAAGATGCCGAACATCCCCGCCCCGGCGATCAGTATCGAACTGTACGACGCACCACGATTCCGATTCAGCACGATCGGCAGGGGGAGCAGCGGATGCGTCGCACGGCGCTGCCAGATCACGAACGCGACCAAGAGAACCAGCGAAGCAGCGAGCATGCCCCACGTGAGTGGCGAATCCCACCCATCGGTCTCGGCGTTCGAAAATCCATAGACAAGAGCGAACAAGGCGCCCGAAACGAATACGGTGCCCGGGATATCGAGCTTGGGTCGAGGCCCGGAGCGCTTGATGGACGTCACGAACAGGGCCGCACCGACGATCGCGATGATCGCGATCAAGACATTGATGTAGAGGTTCCATCTCCAGTCGAACTGCTCGGTGAGGACACCACCGAGGAGAAGACCGACCGCACCACCCGCACCGGCGATAGCGCCGAAGATTCCGAATGCGCGAGCACGCTCCTTCGGAATCGTGAACGTCGTGGTGAGCACCGCAAGGGCCGTCGGGGCCAACAAGGCGCCGAACACTCCCTGAAGTGCACGGGCCCCCACAAGCAACCCGAACGTGCTCGCGGCGCCGCCGAGGGCAGAGGCACCGGCGAACCCGATGAGTCCGATGATGAAGGCGCGCTTACGACCGATCAGGTCTGAGATACGACCACCCAGAAGCAGGAGGCTTCCGAAAGCGAGCGAATAGGCGGTGACGATCCACTGGCGGTCACCGTTCGAGAACCCGAGATCGGCTTGCGCAGACGGGAGGGCGATGTTCACGACGGTGGAGTCGAGCACCACCATGAGTTGAGCAAGGGCCACTGTGACGAGAGTCCACCAGCGGCGTGAGCTCGCCGGGGGAGCTCCAAGGGTGCTGGCTGCACCCGCAATTGTCGAGGAAGTCTGTGACATGGACGTCAGCATATACGAAACTCAACAGTTTCGGATCTCAAAAGTTCCAGAATTCACCTTAGAATAGTTTCAATGACACGCAACACTCGGAGGAAGCCGCAATGACGCAGCTCGAAACCGCAGCCCTGGCGAACGCAGACCCGCCCCGGCTGGGACGGAAACGCGACCACACTCGTGACGGAGAAATTCTGCAGGCTGCGATCGATGTGCTCGCCGAGACCGGATACGACGGTATGACCATCGACATGGTCGCCGCACGCGCCAAGGCGGGCAAGGCAACCGTGTATCGACGCTGGTCCTCCAAGGCCGAGCTCGTCATCGATGCTGTCGCGTGCATGAAGAGCGCAGACGTCGACCCGGCAACCTTGCCGGACACCGGCACCCTTCGTGGCGATCTGGTCGCGATGGTTAAGCCGCACCGCATCGAGGACGGCGAACGCAAGTTGCGAGTGATGGCCGGCGTCATGTCGATGTTGGCCACGGATCCTGGACTGTCCGCAGCCGTGAATGAGGCGATCGTCGAACCTCGAGCGTCTGTGAATCGACTCTTCATGCGAAGGGCTATCGAACGCGGTGAGATCCCTCCCGACTGCGATGTGGACACGTTGGCCCTCATCACACCGTCGATGGTGTCGTACCGCGTGCTCGTGCTGCGGAAGCCGGTCGATCGCGCTTTTCTGATCTCTCTGATCGACGGCGTGCTGCTGCCTGCCGTTGGGCTCGGCCGTAGCTGATTCTGCGGTTTCGACTGTCGCGGCCGAGGGGTCAGCCGGTCTCAGTCGCAGTGGGCAGTCGGATGCGTCCTCCGCGTCGTGGCCGACGCAGATGATCGACGTGTGCGGGTGGGATGAACCAGGGCACGTGTTCGCGTACTTCGATCTGCCATCCGTTGTTGTGGATGCGATGGTGATGGTGCGAGCAGAGCAGTATGCCGTTGTCGAGGTCGGTGGGTCCGTTGTGCCGATCCCACCACCGGATGTGGTGGGCCTCCGTGTACGCGGGCGGATGACTGCATCCGGCCCATGCGCAGCCTCCGTCTCTTTCGGCTAGAGCCAGTTTTTGTTTCGTGCTGAAGAGGCGTTGAGAGCGGCCGAGGTCGAGGATTTCGCTGTCTCCGGCGAGCACGGCTGGGATGATGTTGGCGTCTGCAGCGAGGCGTCGGGCGGTGGATGCACTGATCGGTGTGGGCACACCATCGATTTCTCCGTAGCCCGTACCGGTGCAGAGGGAGTCGATTCCGATGCGAACGATCATTGTCACCGGGGGTTTGGGGCGCGACCGCCCGCCTGCGCGTGTGGTGTCTGCGTTCATTGCGTAGTCGCGGAATATCTCTGTGGCGGCGTCTGAGCGCAGCTGATCGAGACTTCGGTGTTCGTCGTCGCCGGTTCCGGCTGTGTTTTCGATCTGGTCGGGATCGCGGAATCGCACCGTCTTCAGCTCGGTTCCCACGAGAGCGTCGATTGCTGTCACGACATGTCCGGCGGCCTCTGGCTGCAGAAACCAGTCGATGTGGGTCATTCCGGCAGTCGTCGTGGTGATCTTGAGTGACCGTCGCAGGGTTTGCAGCTTTTCGCGGGGGAGGATTCCGTGCTCGTCCAGCCGGTCGCGCACCTGACCGGCGAGCGTTCGTACTTCGGCGACGGTCAGGTTGGGTGCGTGTTTTACGAGTAGCCGCTCGCCGTGCAGCAGGTTTTCGGGTGTGCAGGCGACGGCTGCCTTTTCGAGTTCGCGGACGATGACGCCGGCTTGATCGATGCTGACGTGTCCGACGGAGGGGTTTTCAGGATCGAGTGAGGCGGCGAGCTCGGGAAGGAAGGCGGGCAGGGTGTCACCGGCGCTTCCGATTCTGGCAACGACCGCGTCCGCGACATCGCACAATTGTTTGGCGGCGGCGTAGGTGATGCGCCATCGTTCGGACAGCATTGCTTCAGGGTTTCGGTGACCGTCGCGCAGGGCGCCTCCGTCGGGCTCATCGTCGAGCGCGTTCCACCGCCGCACCAGTTTGCCGGCGGCCCGGACTTTGACTGCGTCGATCGCGGCCTGCATGTGCCCGAGCATGCTGACCAGCTCCAGCAGCTCGGACGCAGACGCGTCGCCGCTGGGAAGCGCCGCAAGGGCCTCGCGCCAGGCGGGCTCTGCTCTCGTGTCCATAGGCCAACACAACCATTGCTGAACGTCGGCACGCGAAGGATCTCGGTACCGGTGGAGAGGTGTGTGAGAAAGAGGGTCTGTGGAGGAAAGCTCAAGCCGCCGACGGATGTCCGAGAGTCAGCGACCTCGTTGCTCAAGGGGGTTTTCGGCGAGTTTCCGAATCACTCCGCCGTTGACGATGCGCGCAGATGAGCTGCTGGGCTTCCGCCGACCCTGATCTGTGACGCAGGAGCCGAACTCGGCTGCAAGGTCGAGTCGAGGGTAGGCAGCGAGCACCTCTTCCTGGAATGCGATCGGCAGCGCGTCGGGCCGCGCACCTGAGATGTCGAGCGCGGTAGCCGTTTCGAGCAGGTATCCTTCGACATCCATCTCGGGGTCCACCGCTGGCCACATGTGCCGTTCGATGACCTGGTGCACTCGAGTGCGACGGTCTGCCGGCCATCCTGCTCCGGTTGTCAGCGCGATGGCGACATGCCCTCCTGCATCCTCGAACGAGAGTGTGTGATTGTCGAAGGCGGTGACGAGCCCGATGTCGTGGAGCAGCGCGGAAACGTAGAGCAGCTCGGAGTCGAACGTCCGCGATTCCAGGTCGGCGAACCCGACCGACCACAGCCATGCCCGCGTGCAGTGGTTGAGCAGCGACTCCGAATAGTAGGTCGCGGCGAAGTCGAGGGCGGCTCGCGTCGCGGCGGTCTCGGGGACGGGTATCTCGCTGATTCGCACCACACCATTCTGGCCCCTTCGGTCGCGAGCTCGGGAGCGTGGGATCCGGGTGGGTTACGGATGCACGACCGTGATCCCGACGGGATCGGCCTGATCGAGCCGGGGGAGGAGATGCGCGCCGGTCTCGAGGTCGACCGACCCGCCGAGCAGGTCTTGCGGTCGCAGATCTCCCCGTGCGACGAGGTCCAGCATCGCCGGATAGTCGGCGGCGGACATCCCATGGCTTCCGAGCACGTCGAGTTCCCACGCGAGGATGCGGTCGAGGGGGAGGACGGGCATGTCTCCGGATGCGAGCAGCCCGATCTGCACGTGGCGGCCTCGTCTGCGAAGCGATCTCACGCCGGCGCTGCTGGTCTCTGCGGAGCCGACGGCGTCAACGCTGACGTGCGCACCGCCGCCTGTGAGGTCCACGATCCGCTCGCTCGCGGAGTCGCTGCCCTGCTCGCCCGTCTCACCCTGCGCGAGAACCACATGCTCGGCGCCGACGCTCCGTGCGAGATCGAGGGCGGCAGGGTTGCGGTCGACGGCGATGACTCTTGCTCCGACGGCAGCTGCGACCATGATGGCGCTCAGACCGACTCCGCCTGCGCCGAACACGGCGACCCACTCGTCCGGTCGTACGTTCGCGCGTGAGCGCACGGCTCGGTATGCGGTCGCGAAGCGGCAGCCGAGGCTGGCCGCCGCATCGTCGCTGAGTGCGTCCGGGACGGCGACGACGTTGAGGTCCGCTGCCCGGATGGTGACCAGTTCGGCGTGCGACCCCCAGTGGGTGAAGCCCGGTTGTGTCTGCTGCGGGCACACCTGGGACTGGCCGGAGAGGCACCAGACGCATCTTCCGCATCCGTTGACGAAGGGTGCTGTCACTCGCTGACCTGCACGCCAGGAGGTCACGCCGGTGCCGACACTTTCGATCGTTCCACTGAATTCGTGGCCGGGAACATGCGGGAGGTGAACACTGTCGTCGTGACCCGCCCAGGCGTGCCAGTCGCTCCGGCAGAGTCCGGATGCGCCGACACGGATGACGACGCCGCCGTCGGGTGCTTCGGGATCGGGGACATCCCGTACGTCGACCGGCCCGCCGAAACTCTCGTAGACCATTGCTCTCATGT
>Ga0256799_1000247_pt1 | contig 13046 bp, 19 predicted proteins | sample MC6MC0950MT_FD_190207 | JGI IMG/M metagenome (GOLD analysis project Ga0256799, IMG submission 190207) | Metatranscriptome of enriched soil aggregate microbial communities from Iowa State University, Ames, United States - MC6-MC0950-MT... | ecosystem: Environmental > Terrestrial > Soil >... | reverse complement strand
TTTCACCACCGGCGGCGGATACCGCTACATCCATCGCGACGGCGAGGGAGGCGAGTACGCCTTCCGCGGTGTCTTCCACGTGGTGCGCGAGAACGAGTTCGCCATTCAGACGTTCGAGTTCGAGGGCTTCCCGGATGTGGTGAGCATCGAATCGATCCGGTTCGAACCTCTGGAGGGCGGCCGTTCGCGTCTCGTGGGACACGCTGTGTACCCGACACTCGAGGCGCGCGACGGCATGGTCTCGTCCGGGATGGAGAAGGGGATGAGCGACGGTTACGAACAGCTGGAGGAGGTCGTCGCCGCGCTGTGACGGCTAGGAGAGCGCCTCGAGCAGGGCATCGTGGAGGAGTCCGTTGCTCGCCAGCGAGGAACCGTTGCCGGGGCCGGCGTCACCTGTGACCGAGGTGAGCCGGCCACCGGCCTCTTCCACGATCGGGATGAGTGCGGCGAGATCGTAGGTCTTGACATCGAACTCGCCGACCGCATCCACCAGGCCCTCGGCGAGCAGCATGTACGACCACATGTCGCCGTACGCGCGATCGCGCCAGACACGTCGGGTGAGTGCGATGAGGCGGTCGAGGTAGCCGGCCTGATCCCACTGGGCGATGCTCTGGAAGCTGATCGACGCATCCCCGAGCTCGCTGACACCCGATACTCGGAGCCTGCGAGGCTCGGCGTCGTTCTCGGAGAGCCAGGCGCCCGCATCCTTGGCCGCCCACCACCGCTTGCCGAGGGCGGGGGAGCTGACCACTCCGACCACCGGCACGCCGTCGACCGCGAGCGCGATGAGGGTGCCCCAGACCGGTACTCCGCGGAGGTAGTTGGCCGTGCCGTCGATGGGGTCGATGATCCACTGACGGGTCGCATCGCCTTCGGTGCCGTACTCCTCACCGAGAATCCCGTCGTCGGGTCGTTCGGCGGCGAGCATCTCCCGCAGTGCACGTTCGACGGCGAGGTCCGCTTCGGTCACGTAGGTGCGATCCGGTTTGAGGTCGATGTGGAGTTCGCGGTTGCGGAACTTGTCGATCGAGATGGCGTCGGCGGCGTCGGCGAGACGCAGTGCGAGAGCCAGATCGGCGGCGAGTTCGGAAGCGAGTTCGGCAGCGGATGCGGTGTCGGAAGTCACTCTCCGAGCCTACCGATCCCGAGCCCGCGGAGGGTGTCCGGGCGCTGCACCACGGCCGACGATCCTCGATTGGCGAAGGGCCCGAAGGGGATGCTAATGTTGAGCCTCGGTTCGGGTAACGGATCGAAACGCACCTCTAGCTCAATCGGCAGAGCAACTGACTCTTAATCAGTGGGTTCTGGGTTCAAGTCCCAGGGGGTGCACCGTAAACTCACTCGCAGTGTAGCCCCAAGTGCAGCCAATGGTTCCTTGGAGCTACCTACTAACTATTTCCCTCATGCCGCGCGAGCTCGTCGCGCAGCGGCTTTGTCGAGCGCCTGGCGACGCAGCTGATGCACCAGCATCGGGAACTCAGCCTCCGCATCCTGCTGCCCGGTCAGTCTTTCCACGATCTGGTAGTACCTGGTGGGGGAGAACCCGAACGTCTGCCGGATCGCCTCCTCCTTGGTTCCACCAGCTGGGTGCATGTCTTCGAAGGTCAGGACGAGGCGTTCGCGAGGAGTGAGCACGCTTTCGATCCTGTCCGATGCCACTGACGTTGTCGGTTGGTCACTCACCGGGTGCGGCAGATTTGCGGGCGTGCGAGGCGAACAGCCGGAGAGTGGCGAAGGAGATGGTGCGCGCTATCGAAGTGCTCCGCTGGGGACGAGGTGGTTGACGCCTGCCGTAAAATATAAGTAGGTCAGATCACTCGGACCTGACCTACCCATCCGATTCGCCGACGCCTGCAAGCAAATAGGCGAATCACTAACTGATTGAGAGTATCAAAATGTCCGGATTCAAGACAATCACCTGCCCACACCCGGGCTGTAACCTGCCCGCATTCCCCGATAAGAGCGCAAGCTTTGGGGACCTGCGTCCGCAGTATGAGTGCCCTGCAGGTCATGTGACCCCTGCGGTCCCCATGCACCAGTAGCGGGCAGAGAACGGTTCTACGCACCTGCCAGTCCGGGTGCGTAGAATCGTGTCCGCAGCGGGCCGGAGCTGCTCCCCGATCGTTGAGGAGCCCTGTTGACCCTGCCATTTCCCCTGAACCAAGCTCGCCCCACTGAGTGGCTGATGCGAGTAACAGACTCGCAGCCTCCATACGCGGTGATTCGTCGTCTGCTGAAGGGCGATCCCAATCATGCCGAGGAGTGGTTCCGCGTAGTCACGTGGGCGCAACGGTCGGAGGAGCGCGAGCTCATTGGATACGTGCGCACGCTCAACGAAGCAGCCGTCCTCGGCTGGGACTACAAATGCGCCTACGAGTCCTGGCGTCATCACCTCGCCGCAAGTCGCACCGATGCTGACGTGATGGCGCGCGATCAGCCTCCTGCCGAAGCGATGGTCCGCTTCTTCCGCCAGACGCGCACCCGTTCGGCGTAAATCCGCCTTCCTGTCCACTTGTCATGTGACTAGTAATGCGATAGTATTCACTTGTCAGAGGGAAGGAAAGGAGGTATACAGGATGGACAAGGATCTGAAGAAGCTGATCGATGCTCTGGAAGCACAGGGCTTCACGGCGGAGCGCACTAGCAAGGGTCACGTCATGGTTTACCGTGGCGAAACCCTCGTCGTTACTTTCAGTGGCACCGCGAGTGATTGGCGGGCCATGAAGAACGGGATTGCGAAGGCGCGCCGCTTCGGCTTCAAGTGGCCGCCCAGACGGTAGCCACGGAGGCCCGGAGTAGAGAAAGTACCCCGGGCCTCCGATCCCCATCCTAGGAAGAGACTATGAAGCACTTCAGCATCTACATCGAACTCGATATCCACAATCCGACCAGGGAGAAGATCGAAGAGGTGCGGACCTACGCCGAGCAGAGCGGCGGACTGCACCCCGCGATCGGTACCTCCCGTCTCGGCTACCTCGACGCAACCGTCACTCTGCCGGCCGACAGTATTCAGCTCGCAGTGATCATGGCAGTTTCGACTGTTCAGTCGATTGCGGGCGCAACCGCTATCCGCGTTGATTCCATGACCGAGAGCGAATTCCTCGCTCGAAACGGATTCGACGTCGACGAGCCCGAACTGATCGGCGCTGTCGACGCTGCGATAATTCTCGGCGTGAGCCGACAGCGCGTTCAGCAGCTCGCCGAAGAGAACAGGCTGCCTGCCAGCAAGGTAGGTAAGTCACTCGTCTTCGTCCGAGAGGACGTCGATCGCTACAAAGCCCGCACCTCCACCTCTCTCTGACAACGAAACACGCCCCGCCGTCTCGTGGGAGACAGGCGGGGCGTGTTCGGAAGTGTCTGATCAAGTAGATTCAGGCGAGAAAACCGCGGAACGACGCGGCAGCGCGGTCGGAGATCAGCTGCTCAGTCAAATACCCATCAAATAGAGCCGCTCGGGGTCGTCGGTGGCTGGCCGTAGCCTGGTCGCATGAAGGTCAGAGTCCGCGTGCAATCGATCGAGCCGCCTCACGAGCTCGGCGACGAGATCATCGTCGAGGGCGATGACTACTACACAGCGTTGGCTGCCGCGAAGGCTCGCGTTCCCGCCGGGTACGTCGTGAACGCAATCCTCGTCGACTAACACAAGAATCGCCCGCCCCTCAGCCGATATGGCTGAGAGACGGGCGTTGCGCCGAGAGCTCGGGCTAGGTGTCGGACAGCCTGATCCATCCTCCGCCGCGGACGACGATCTCGGGGCTGTCGGTGACGCGCACGGACACGGCCTGATCGGTCGCGACGACAACCGCATCCTGGGGGTCAGTTACGTCAGGGCCGGCGAGGAGCAGTTTCCCTGTCTGACCGGTCATCTCGAGCGCACGCCAGCTTCCGCTGATGAGGACCTCTACCGCGCCGTGATCGTCGGGGAGGCCGGAGAACGTCCAGTGGAAGTACTCGCGGCCGGTGCGGGGAAGGTTCGTCATCTGGTGGCTCCTGAAACTTGGATGGGGTTACGTGTGGGCGCACCAGCTTCCATGCTCGATCGCGCGAGCACGTCGAAGCTAAACGGGTTACGCGTCGGTCCCAGAACGGTGACAGTGATATCTCGGTATCCGGAAGGATTCGTGATCTCTCCAGCCGCGGCTGAGACCGCCGAGACGGATCCCGACACCGATCGGCGTGCAGCGAACGCACCTACTGAGTCTGAGGACGCAACCACCGCACCGGACGCCGCGGCACGAATCCGGACGCTGCCAGCGCTACCGCTGACCAGCTGCACAACACCACTGACCGTGTGGGCGTCGCCGGCGACAACCGACACATCCGCCGACGCCGACGAGACCGCCCCACCCACACCAGCAACTGGAAGCGACGCGAACACCTGACCGGCCGTAGCAGAGACCGTCGCCGCCGCACCAGCAACACTGCGCCGCACCGCGACCTGACCGACCGCATCCGCAACCACAACGACGCTTCCAGACACCGCGAGCGCGTTGCCCTGAATGACTGACACGTCACCGGCGCTCGCGCTCACGCCTGCCGCCGCACCCGCAACCGCCGCCAGCCCGGAAACGACCGCGCTCGCACCGGACGCGCAAGCGGCAGATCCGGACACCGGCAGCGAGGCTGCCACCTGGCCAGCAGAGGCACCTACTGCGCTCGCTGAACCGTTGACGCCGAGAAGAGCGCCGACGAGGGCTGACGCGGCTGTGACGGCCGCTGCGACGGCGTTGGTGCTGCGTCGTGCGGCGACGGTACCTGCAGCAGCGCTGTTGGCTGCTGCGACCCCGGAGACAGGGTAACTGCCCGATCCTCCGGCCGCGACGTTGACTGCGAAGGTGAGAGCTTCGGCGTTGATGAGGCCGGATCCGGCCATCGTCGCTGTGGGAGCCCACGAGCTCGCGGTGGATGCGTTGGCCTCGGCGATCGTGAAGCCGTAGCCGTCGGTGGTGGCGTATGCGACGCCAGTGTCCACGATGGGGGCGGGTGTGGGGGATCCTGACCAAGTGGAGGCTGAGTAGGTGAGGCCGGAGCTGAGGCCGGTGGCTTTTGCGGCGCCGAGCCAGTTGGTGCCAGTCAGGGCGGAGAGGGTCGGGTTTGCGCCGGCGAGAGCGACGCTGGTCGCGGCCGCGGCTTTGACGAAGGTGGATCCGGCCGGGAACTCGATGAAGGTGACGACGATCGGGTAGTTGGATCCGTTGTGCGTGGTGGTGATGCTGTCGCCGCCGGCAGCGGTCTTGGTGAAGAGGTAGAGACCGGTGTTGTTGATCGCGGACCCGTTGGTGGGCAGCGTCCAACCGCTCGGGGTCGTGGAGGTGACGGCGCCTTCGACGATGCAGAGCAGGAGTCGGCCGGCGGTCGGGGTGAATGCTGCTCCCGCGACGACGGTTCCGGTCGATGAGGGGGTGACGGTGTGGGAGGTGGTGCCATTCCTGGCGACGTTGATCGTCACCATGTTCAGCCAGTCGGACACGGACGCTCCCTCGGATGACAGTCCCGCCCCGGGCAAACCGACGGCGCGACCCTGTGGTTGCGCCCGGGGCGGAAGTTAGTCGTGCAGGTCAGCGACCGCTGCGGCGATCTGCTCGTCCGCGGTGACGGTGTCGTGGCGGTCGAGCGCTGCACCGATCTGAACTATCGCGGCGTCAGGGACGGCATCGGAGCACAGGTTGCACAGAAACTTGTTCTCCGGGATCTGTCGCCCGCATCCGCCAGGGCACTCGTGCATCAGGTGAGCGTGACGGAGATCGCGCCGATCGCGGCCGTGAGCTGGTCGCCGGATGCGACAGCCTTCGCAGCAGCGAGTGCCGTCCAGTCGGTGCGCTGCGTGCCGGCGCTGGACGCGGAGAAGATCGCGAAGTGCGACACGGTCCCGGATCCGGTCGCCGCGGCAGTCGTGAGCGCGGCTGCGTTCGCCTTCACAGACGGGTCAGCTGCGGTCGCTGCCGCCCACCCGGTTGCGCCGATGGCGGTGCGGGCGAGGGATGCGAACTCGCTCGTGCCGTTGACGGACCAGCCGATGTAGTCGGTGCCGCCGGTGGTGGGGAAGCGCGCGTCGAGGGTTGCCTGTGCTTCGGCGATGGTCAATCCGGCCATGGGTTACTCCTTGGTTTCGTGGTTGCAGTAGTCGCACGAACCGTGGTGCCCGCAGTCGGGGTGACAGTTGTGCTGGTGTCGGCAGGTGCAGGCCATCGGTTAGACCGAAGGGGGAGTGCCTGCTGCAGGCTGGTTCTGGTCGGCCGGAGTGGTGACGGTCAGGTCGCCGAGCGAGGTGACTACGCCGAGGGATGTCGGCGAGAGGTCGACAGGGACGGGCGCGTCGACGGGCTGTGCTTCGGGGAGGTATCCGAGAACGCCGAGGAGCAGTGATCCGAGACCGGCGATCAGTGCCGACTGAAGGATGGTCGACCAGTGCACGTCCGTGAAGAGGACGGAGTTTCCGATGCCAACGGCGAGGCCCTGAGCAACGGTCTTTGTTGTGCGCTCGAGCAGAGCCAGCCATACCGGGATGTGTCCGCCGTCTGCCTCCGGGATGCCGGCCAGCGATGTGACCAGCGATGCGACTGCGCCGAGGCCCGCGGCCGAGACGATCGCCAGCCAGGGCACCCCGTTGAACAGCACTGCGGTGCCGACGTACGGGATCGCGATCATGACGGCCGTGCGGGCCGCACGGATCGCGGATGCCTTCCACCATGCGAGGGTGAAGAGGGCGCTGCTGAGAGCAGCGATGTGTTTGCTCATGGTGTGTTGTTCTCCTGTTCGTTGATGATTTGCTTGAGCTGTTGCCGTGGGATCGTCTTCTCGAGTTCGGGCTCGGGAGGGATCTCCGACTTAGGGACGTGCCGGTACAGCAGGGCGATGCGGAGCTCGGCGACGTACTCGCGCATCCTTATGACGTTTCGTTCGGCTCGGTCGGCGCGGTCGTTTGCTTCATCGCGCTGTTGGACGACGTCGATGCGTCGCTTGGTCTCTCGGGCGGACACTCCCCGGCGGAGTTTCCAGAGGCCTTCGATGATGTCTTTGAAGAACGCTCCGAGGCCACCAGCGCCGAGCAGAGCAATGATCACGGCGGGGTCCAGGTTCTGCATCGTTCCCCCTAGTGGTGCTTCGAGACCGTGTTCGTAGTCCTCCGTCGCAGGATCGCCCGGAACTTCTGACTGAACTTCACATCGCCGGGTTCCGACGTGAGGATCTGCAGCTCGACGTACCGACGCGCGAGGAGCGCCATCATCACAGCGACAAGCGCGACGGCGACTATCGCGGTCGGGAGTCGGAGTGAGGCGAGGCCGAGGATGACGAAGTACATCGCCGCGCCGAAGAAGCCTGCGGACGCTCCGGGGATCTCGATCACCCAGATGCGTGTGATCCTGCCGGCGAATCCGAGTGCGCCGCCGAGCAGCAGGAGCACGCCCCAGATGATGATCAGCCAGGGGAATCCGTAGAGCGCAGACTTCACCGTCGATGGTGTCGACAGGAACGCGCCGATACCTCCGACGAACACGGCGGCGTAGGCTACGAGGTCGATCACTCGGATGAGTGCCTCTTTGCGTTGACGCTGCCGGTCGTTCACGTTTGGGTCAGTGGTGACCATTGCATCCCCTCTCAGGGGTGGAGAGGAGGGCTACGCGCCGAGCTTGTTCTTGATCGCCTCGACCATGTCGTGGGTCTCGTCGGCGGTCTTGAGATCACCGCCAGGCAGCACGGACCCGTCCAGCAGGGTGACCGGGTCTGTCTTGAAGTCGACGTCGTACTGGATCTGCTCCAGACGCTTGAGGTCGGCCAGCATGCCGAGCACACCCTTGTCCGTTCCCCTCGAAGTGGGACCGGTGGTGAACATCGCGTCGTAGTTGGCCTTCGCGAGGAAGTGCGTGTCGACGAGCAGTGCGCGGTCGGCGTCAGTGAACATGTCATCCTCCTGGATGCTTGTGCTGCTGCCGTTTCCGGCAGACGCGGTGTTGGGGTAGTTCGGTCGGATGTAGCTCAGGACGTACGCCGTCGACCTGGTGCGGTCGCGGACGTCGTCGCCGGGATTCGCGTTCGTTCCGCGCGAGGTCACCCACGCGCCGCCGTTGGATGTGGAGACGCAGATTTCGGTGTGGTCGGGGTCGCCGTCGCCGTCCCAGTCGAACGCGATCACATCGCCACGGCGCAGGCCGGTCGCGCGGTTGTGCCAGACGCCGAGGTTGCGTCCCCAGTTCTGGATCTGGGAGACGTACGTGTAGAACGGCTGGCGACCGTTGAGGCCGAAGAGCGCCCAGGAGACGAACGCGGCACAGTCGTCGTATCGGCCGTTGCCGGTCGGCCACCAGTCGTTCGGCCAGGACTGGCCGCCTCGGCTGCCCATCAGGGCCAGAGTGTCCTCGAGGCTACGCTGTGGGTTCGGCATCGTCCGTCTCCTCGTGCTCGTCGACGGGAGCGGTACGGGCCTGCTCCATCGTGGTCGGGAGCCAGTCGAGCGCTTCCGGCATGGGCTTCTTGTTGGCGTTCAGCGGTCCATCGACCGGGTCGGGTGTGTCTGTCATCGGGGTCTCCTAGATGGGGAACTTGAAGTGGAGCCAGATCTTGTCGTTGTTCGCCCAGGCGAACGGGGCTCCGGCCGTGACGGCGTTGACGAGACCGCCGGCGCCGGGCCAGGTGAGGAGGCGGACCTTTGTGTTGTCGTTGCTGGGTGCGCCGACCTGGCCGTTGTAGTCGCCGCCGGTGTTCTGGTAGTAGATGGCGACGCCCTCGTACTGGAGCAGCGGCACGGGCGTCGCTGCGGCCGGGACGGCAAGGCTGACGGTCGGCAACGTGGCGATCGCGGATCCTGCCGTGCCGAGTTGGATGAGCACGTCTTGGACGATGTGACCGAAGTCGTAGCGGTACTTCCCGACGATGGTTCCGCCGGTGCCGAGGGTGATTCCAGTTGTGGCCGGGGTGAAGGCCTTCCACTGGCTGAACAGAGGCAACCAGGATCCGCCGGTGAATCGGTAGACGATCAGGTCGGTGGTGTCGTCCCAGAGAAGCCCTTCCCAGACTGGTTTCCCAGAACTGTTGGGGACAACGTTCGCGTTTCTCTGTGCCGAGGTTCCGACGATGTGGTTGCCGACGAGCGCGGCGTAGTCGGCGACGGCTGACGGGTCGACGTCGATCGCGGGTGCGCCGTTTGCGCCGAACTGGGGCTGCCCCTTGGTGCCGTACGAGTCTGCGGACATGGGTCTCCTATCGGGTGCCGTGGAATCGGAGCGCGCCTGATAGCGCGTCAGCTTGTGTCCCGGCCCACTGGTTGTCGCCGTTTCCGGATGACACAGAAATGCCCCCGCCGGCGGCGAGGGCAGCTACGAAGCTGAGCGGGAGGCTGACCCATCCGCCTCGAGGATTGAGTGGGGTTGCGTTCGATATCCCGACCCACCCTCCGGGTAGGTCGGCATACGGGTGGGTGCCGACGTTGCAGACACCGAGTTGCTGTCTCAAGGGCAGGTAGATCTCGACGCTGGTGACGGCTGCGCCGGTGAGGGCGGCAGCCACACGCCCTGAGTAGACCCATGCACCAGAGACGGAGTCGCTGGCTCGCACGTCGTTCGACTGCCACCTGGAGCGGTACTGTCCGGAGTTGGCCGCCAGCACCGGGCTGGTCGGAAGGGGACTCGGGGCGGCGCCGGGGTTGGTGTCCGGTGGGGTGCCGCTGCTGGAGCCGGTGATTTTCCCTTGGATGACGCCGGTTGCCCAGTTGACCTCGACCTGGTCACCGATCGAGGGTGCGTACCCAGATCGGTAGTAGAGCTGGTAGTTCTTTCCCGCGATCGTGACGGTCGCCTGTGGCGTTCCTGTTGCGCTGATCAGACCTACGGCGGGGAGGGAAACGGCAGGGCCGGTTACCTTCCACTGGCCGACGATCCGCTCCATCTGTACGGTCATGCCTGGCACAGGCGGGTAGAAGCCCACGCATGGCACACTGATCGTGTTGGGGGCATTCACGACGGCCAAGTTGCCGTCCATCCGCACGAAAACGGCTGTGCGACGGTCGACGTCCGGGATCTTCTTCAGCTGACTAGCGAGGATGTCGACTGCGTCTCTCACGCCAGACTCCTCTGCACTTCCAGGGTTACATCCATCAGCGCACCCTTGGACATTCGGTAGTGAATGGCGCGTCCCTGCAGAATGACTTCTGCCTCAGGGCGGACAGAGTCGAGCTCGGGATCGAACCCGATCGTCTCCGTGACCTCAAGAACATCTCCAAGCTCGATCAGCGGCGTAGCAATGCACGTGATGGGAACCTGGTACGTCTGACCACCAATCGACTGCGACAGCAGCGCTCGGACCGTGGCGTTCGCAGTGGCCTGCGTGGTCGGGGTCGACGACGAGTAATAGGTCGTGTTCTCCTCGTACAGGCCTGAGGTGGCCAGCGGGCCATCGAGCACTTCAGCGACCGCGTAGATGGGGTTTCGGTCGGCGTCTTCGAAGGTGCCGACGACACAGTTGTAGACCGTGTCCGTGTCCGCTTCGTAGCCCATGTCGATGATGGTTCCCTCGGGACCGATCGCCAACGTTCCGACCGGGTCGCCGGGGACCTTGGGTACGCCCACCCAGGCGCCGGTCGAGTTGATGACGCCGACGCAGCCGAGGTTGTCCCACAGCATCTGGACCCCTTTCAGCCGCCCTCCTTCGCTCGTGTCGTAGGTGATGCCGGCCGGGAGCGCTTTGTCGGGAACCGTCTGCACAACGGTCATTCCGGTGACGCGACGCAGCTCTGCGTACGTTGATGTGAGCGACGGTGGCTGCTCCGGGTATCTGAAGCCTCGACGGCGGACGTTCTCTTCCAGGCCCAGAAACTCGACCTGGACGATGGATGCCACAACGAACCGTCCGAAGTTGTGGCTGTCAGCGAAGTAGTCCACGCCGGACGGGACGGTGACTACCCGCGCCCAGCCGAGCGTGATGAGTTCGGAGAAGCCGCCGGCCGCGATCTCCATCGTGAGGAGCAGGCGCGCCTTGAAGGGGGAGAAGACGCCGTCGGTGCCCTTCGGTACAGCGGACTCGCCGGAGACCGACTGGTATGCGAATGTGGCAGAACCGGAGAACTTGACGTCTCGGGTCAGGTCTCCTTCCAGGGTCCAATCAGTAGCTTCGACGCCCTGCATGACCCTGTCCGAACCGTGGAACACGTCGATGATGAGCCTGGCCGAGTGGCTGCCAGTGAGAACGTTCTCTACCCCCGACGTGTGAGCCCGAACCACTACGCCGTTCCTGCCAACTGGTACGCACGGTTAGCGTCAAGACGCGTGAGGAAGAAGGCGTTTAGCGCTGCTCTCGTAGGAAATGCAGCGTTGAGATCCGCGCGAGTCAGCAGCGGCACTAGAAGGGCGGGAGTCGGTGGGGAGACTTCGCTGCCAGTGATCGCGTAAGCGATCTTCTCGCCCGTGCCGATCGCGTAGTTCTGGTCCTGTTCCGAGAACGACAGGATTCCAGCGAAGAGCGGCCGGGGCAGCCGCACGCGATCGTCGGAGCCGATGCGGAAGCAGATGACCGGAGTCGTGCGTGTGCCGTAGCTGCCGAACATGGCTTGCAACAGATCAGCCTGTTCGATCGAGTCCACGATCACATCCAGGGTCGCGTCCTGAATGCCCCGACGCTGCCCGGAAACGACGACGCCGACGGTCCGTCCCTCAGGCCAAACAACCTCGCCTTCGGTGGGCCGCTGGAGATCCCGTGCGGCATTACTCCGAAACGCGACCGTAGTGGCGCCCTGCGGGTCGAGCGGGTTGTGCACCCATGTCTCCTGGACGTCCATCGTCACGACGGTCGAATCCGTGAACCCGAGAGACAGGCGGGAGGCATCGAACATCTCGGCCCGATATTGCACCTGGACGCCGAAGGGGATATCGAAGTCGATGATGGATAGCGCGCCCGCTACCGGAGCCTTCACACCACCTCTGACGAGGTACTCTCTCCCGGCAGCGAGTCGGTAGACATCCACGGCGGTGGTGCCGGCAGCAAACGAGGTGAAAAGCACCTCGGCTCGTGGCATCGGCGCGGCGTCCGTGAAGAGGTTCAGCGTCGGCGCGTAAGCCATCGTTACCCTCCCATTCGTGCGCGACGCGTCTGCGACGCCTTGTCCTTGTTCACGACGATCTGCGCCTCACCATTCGCCATCTCGCGCAGGATTCCGAACAGTGCGTTGTCCATGTAGATAGGGCGGTCGGACGTCTTGACCGTTATCGACGGAGCGCTGGCATATGCCGTCGCGGGGCGGAAGTAGGGAACCGCGCCGCCGTCGGCATAGCCGTGGAGACTGGCGCGGAACCGGTAAACGCCCTGCTGCCCACCCATCGCGCTGACATCCGACGCGGTAAGTACGTGCTCGCCGTTTGAGAGCGCGTAGACACCTGCCTTGTCATCCCGAGGGCCGCCCGGGCCGCTGATGGCCCCACCGGTGGCCTTTCCGTAGGTGGTATACACGCCACCCGTGGCGTAGGCGTTCGCGGCGGCCATCGAGTTCGCGCGGAGCGTCTCGCCTGCGGCGCGCGCTGACGCGATGTCGGCCTGGGCGTAGATCATCACCGTCTTGCCCGTCAGGCTGTTGATCGCCGCCTGCAGATTGGATACCTGCCCCTGAGCTTCAGGCACTCCGGTCACGCCGACAGCCGTTGACACGTCGCCGGGGATCAGGTGGTATTGGTCCGCGAGGTCGTTCGCTTGCTGTGCGTTGAGGCCCATCTGTAGCGCGGCGGCGATGAACGCATCGCGGCCGGACTTGACGGTCGCCGTCAGAGTCTCCTGGGACGCGCCAGCGGTTGCCTGAGCTCCGGCCATGTTCACCGCTGAGGACGCGATGTCGTTGAGGGCCTTCTGGTTGTCGCGACCCTTCTGAGTGTTCAGATCGAGGGTCGCGCCGTTGTCCTTCACGGCCTGGGTTGCGTCGTCGATCGCCTGATGGAAGGCGATCGTCGCTCCCGATTCGTCGAGTGCCGCCTTGCCGAAGTTGTTGAGAGCATCCGCGAGATCATCGACCTGACCGGTCGTGTCCTGTGCCTGGCCAGCGAGCGCTTGTAGCTTCAGCGTGTTCTCGG
>Ga0256799_1000244_pt1 | contig 13091 bp, 17 predicted proteins | sample MC6MC0950MT_FD_190207 | JGI IMG/M metagenome (GOLD analysis project Ga0256799, IMG submission 190207) | Metatranscriptome of enriched soil aggregate microbial communities from Iowa State University, Ames, United States - MC6-MC0950-MT... | ecosystem: Environmental > Terrestrial > Soil >... | reverse complement strand
CGCTCGCCGACATCCACGACCGCAATCCCGTCCCCCTGCCCCGCGAGCTCTGGGACCACTGGGTCGATCCGACCGTCGTCGGCGACCAGGCCCTGCTCGACGAAGCGGTTCGTGCCGCGCTACCCGTCGCCGGCGACCTGGTGTTCGATCGCGTCGGACCCGTCACGGGCGATGGTCCGGAGCTCATCCGTCCACTTCCCGACGACGCCTGAGGCGCGCGCGACCCTCGGGTCACGCGCCCCGCATCACCCCACTTCGCCGCGTCGCGCCCCCGCCCACAGGTCGACTCCCGCATCCACGGCGTGCTCGTCGATCGCGGCGAGTTCGGCCTCGGTGAAGTCGAGGTTGTCCAGAGCGCCGACGTTCTGCTCGAGCTGATCCACACTGCTCGCACCGACGACGAGGGATGTGACCCGCTCGTCGCGAAGCGCCCAGGCGAGTGCGAGCTGGGCGAGCGACTGTCCGCGGCTCTCGGCGATGTCCGCCAGCGCGCGCAGGTGAGTGATCGCCTCATCCGTCAGCCACTCCTGATCGAACGACGTTCCGGCCGCAGCCCGCGAGCCGTCGGGCACGCCGTTCAGGTACTTGCCGGTCAGCATCCCCTGAGCGAGAGCGGTGAAACCGATCACGCCGAAACCGAGCTCTCCCGCGGCGTCGAGCAGGCCCTCCGTCTCGATCCAGCGGTTGAGCATCGAGTACGAGGGCTGATGGATCAGCAGCGGGGTCCCGAGATCGCGGAGGATGGCGTCGGCGCGACGCGCCTCGTCGGCGCTGTACGAGGAGATGCCGACATAGAGGGCCTTGCCTGAGCGCACGGCCGTGTCGAGCGCCTGCATCGTCTCCTCGAGCGGAGTCGAGGGATCCGGCCTGTGGGAGTAGAAGATGTCCACATAGTCGAGGCCCAACCGGTCGAGCGACTGATCGAGGCTCGCCAGCATGTATTTGCGACCGCCGCCGCCCTGACCGTACGGTCCCGGCCACATGTCCCAACCCGCCTTCGTCGAGACGACGATCTCGTCGCGGAACGGCCGCAGGTCGTCACGCAGGATGCGCCCGAAATTCGTCTCAGCCGAACCGTAGGGCGGCCCGTAGTTGTTCGCCAGGTCGAAATGCGTGATGCCGAGATCGAATGCACCGAGCACGGTTGCGCGCTGCGTCTCGTGGGCTCGGTCGTCACCGAAGTTGTGCCAGAGCCCGAGGGAGAGAACGGGAAGGTCGAGTCCGCTGCGTCCCGTGCGCCGGTAGCGCATGCGATCGTAACGGGCAGGGTTTGGTTCATAGGCCATGAGAACACTTTCGTCCCTCGACGCATGACCTGTCCAACAGGACTATCCGATGCTATTCAGCTCTCATGCCTCTGGATGGGCGGCGTAGCTTGACCGGGGGTCCCAATCGGAGTTTGCTCAGAGCATGATCGCACTCATCGTCATCCTGCTCGTCGTCTGGGCGGTCCTCGCCATTCTCGGTTTCGCCATCAAGGGTCTGCTCTGGCTGGCCATCCTGGGACTGGTGTTCTTCGTCATCACCGCGATCGTCGGGTGGCTGCGCCGTGGCTCCTCGCGGAGCTGACATCATCGCGGGGTGATGGCCCATGAGCCGCAGCGGTGAGCGAGTCTGGCACCGCGCCAGAGTCGACTTCATCACCGAGGAGTCGGTGTACGGGACCGTTCTCGTCAGCGGTGTCATCGTCGCCTCCGGGCCGTACGGACCGACGCCGATGCAGTTGTTCCTCAACGTGCTCGGCGCAGTGGTCGTCTTCTGGGCTGCGCACGTCTACGCGGGAACCATCGCCGGCCACGGCGTCGGTCCCGCAAACCGTTCCGGCCTCGCGGAGTCGTTTCGGCGGTCCCTGAAACGCTCGGTCGGTTTTCTCACCTCCGCCGTTCCGCCGTCACTGGTGCTCCTTCTGGGAGCGCTCAAAGCGATCGACGACAGCGTCGCCATCTGGACCGCGCTGTGGCTCGGTGTCGTGATCCTGTTCGTTCTCGGCTTCGTGGTGTTCGCGATGCGAGGGGACTCGTGGCCGGTACGGATCCTGGGCGCTGTGGGTACCGCGGCCTTCGGAGCGGCGATGATCCTGCTGAAGGCGCTCATCCACTGACCGCCGCCGTCCACTACTCGTCGGCGTCGAGACTCTTGCCGCGCATGACGATCAGCGGATCGGGGCGAGTCACGACCGCCGGATCCTTGCCGTCGTAGTCGAACTGGTTCAGGAAGTGGCGCATCGCGTTGACGCGTGCACGCTTCTTGTCGTTGGAGCGGACGATCGTCCACGGCGCGTGCTTCTTGTCCGTGCGGCGGAACATCTCCTCCTTGGCCGCGGTGTACTCCTCCCACCTGTCGAGGGAGGCGATGTCCATCGGCGACAGCTTCCATCGGCGCACCGGATCGAGTTGACGCATGGCGAAGCGGGTCCGCTGCTCGGTGCGTGACACCGAGAACCAGAACTTGGTGAGGTGGATGCCCGAGTCGATGAGCATCTTCTCGAAAGCCGGGGCTTGAGCCATGAAGATCTCGTATTCCTCGTCGGTGCAGAACCCCATGACGTGCTCGACGTTGGCCCGGTTGTACCAAGAGCGGTCGAACATCACGATCTCGCCGGCCGTCGGGAGGTGTTGCACGTAGCGCTGGAAATACCATTGCCCGCGCTCGCGGCTGTTCGGCTTGGTCAGGGCGACGACACGGGATGTGCGCGGGTTCAGATGCTCGGTGAAACGTTTGATGGTGCCACCCTTGCCCGCCGCATCCCGGCCCTCGAAGACGATGACGGCGCGACGGTCGTTGTCTTCCAGCCAGTACTGGAACTTGAGCAGCTCGACCTGCAGGTGGTACTTCTCGAGCTCGTACTGCTCGCGCGACATCCGCTCCGAGTACGGGTATCCCTCCTGCCAGGTGTAGACCGGGTTGCCTTCAGGGTCGATGAGGTCGGGATCGGCCGTGTGGCCTCCCTGCACCGTGTATCCGGTCGCACGCAGGTGCTCGATGTACTCGCGCAGGTCGTTCTTGGGCATGTCGTCGGCCATTGTTCCTCCTGGTCGCGGCGGTCGTGATGCCCGGAGTGTACGCGGGCCAGGTGTACGACCGGTATGCCCGTCCCGGCCCACTCAGCGAGCGAACTCGGCGGGCGAGTCAGGGCGCCCCCGGCTCCTGGAGGACTACCATCCGGTTATGTCGCAGACGCAGGCCGCGCTTCGCCCGAGAGTCGTCGTCGGGCTCGTGGTCAATCTCGCCGCGCAGCTCGCCATGATCGTCGTCGGCATCTGGCTGGTCGTCCTGTCGGAGGACGACGCCTCGACGCTTCTGCTGTTAGGCATCTGGTGCACGATCGCCACGCTGTACGAGATCGTCGCTCTCATCGCGCTGTCACGGTTGGCAAAGCAGCCCGCCGATCGAGCGGGGAGACCTGCGCACTGGCAGACCGGCCGCATCGCTCGCATCGTCTCGATGACCGCGACCATCCTGTCGAGCCTCATCGGGTTCACCGCCGCGATTCAGGTGCTCGCCTTGCACAACGACCCGCAGGTCGGATCGATCACGGACTTCGTCGGAGTCTGGGCGATGCTGCTCGCCTGGGGGTTCTTCAACTGGGGCTTCGCGCAGGTCTACTACCAGCGCTACTTCGCCGCGTCCGAGCCGACGCTCAGATTCCCGGACTCGGCAGAACCGCGGCTCGTCGATTTCGTGTACTTCTCGTTCACGCTCGCCACCACCTTCGCTACCTCCGACGTCGAGGTTCTCACCACCCGGATGCGGTGGACGATCACCTGGCATTCGGTTCTGAGCTTCTTCTTCAACGGGCTCATCATCGTGCTGGCGTTGAACACGATCATGTCCGGCGCAAAATCCTGAGGGCCCGCATCCCGATGATCGCGGCAACGGGCTTCACGAGCACGATCTCGCCGAGGCGATACTCGTCGGCTCGGGCGAGCCTGGCGGCGAGATCGGGTCGCTGCCGTCGCAGATAGGCGCGGGCCTTCTCCGCGTGAAGGGAGTTCGACGCGATCGTGATGCGCTCGCAGTCCTCGATGAGAGGGATCGCGTTCTGTATGTTCTCCCACGTCGTGACGCTCTCGGTGTCGAGTCTCACCACGCCGTCATAGCCTCGGACCCTGGCGTAGCGCAGCAACAGCTCGGCCTCGGGAACGTCGCCGCCGACCGCCCCACCGCACAGCACCAGCACGGTCTCGCGTGCGTTCGGGCTCATCGAGCGCAGTCCGGCTCGAACGCGGTACCGGTTGAGGTAGTTCGCCGAGACGCTACGGTTCTTGAACCCCAGCACCACGACAGCTTCCCGTTCGACCGGTTCTGTCCGTCGCGCGACACCTCGCACACTGGCGCGCCAGTGCATCCATTCGGCCCACGCGAGCACGCCGAGCGGCAGAACGGCAGAAGCGACCGCTATTCGCGGGATACGGATGCGCACAGATTCAGACTACGAGTGGGCAGGAAGCGCACGCCGGCTTTCCGGCTTAGCGGCCGGTGAGAGCCCGTCGATGAGGAGTTCGAGCAGTCGGCTGGCGAGTTGGCGCTGGCTCTCGTGTCCGGCGATGAGGGTTATGCCGCCGAGTGCCATCATCACATCGTTCGCGGGCACGTCATCGCGGACTGACCCGTCGGCGATCCCAGCGGTCAGCAAGGTGTCGATGGCGGTGCGGAGGAGATCACGGCTGTGCAGGCGCAGTCCGTCTTGGGCAGCGAGAATCCCGGGCAGCGCCTCCGCCATCCCGGTCTTGGTCAGCATGTAGTCGACGAAGCCCTCCGCCCAGCCGCGAAGCGCGTCCCGCGGTGGGGAGGTCGCCAGAAGTTCCGGCGCCCGCTCGCACAGACGCGTCGTCTCGTTGCGGTACGTGGCTTCGATCAGATCGTCACGCGTCGGAAAGCGGCGGTACAGCGTCCCGATGCCGACTCCGGCGTCATGCGCGATCGCCTTCAAAGACGTGTCAGCTCCGTCGCGAGCGAATGCGCGCGCTGCCGCTTCGAGCAGCCGCTCGTGGTTGAGCTGCGCGTCGGCGCGAAGTGCTCTCGGGCTCATCCGATTCATCTCCTTGCAAACGGAGTCGACTCCGTATAACCTGATCGCGTAAGCGGACGCGGCTCCAGATATGAGCTTAGCGTCGAGACTAAGGAGCATCAACCCATGACAGAACGAATCACCACGCCATTCGGGGCCGAATCGACCGCATCCGAGGTGATCGCCGGCGTCGATCTGACGGGCAAACGCGCCATCGTCACGGGCGCGGCCTCCGGCATCGGGGTCGAGACCGCACGCGCGCTCGCTTCGGCCGGCGCGGACGTCACGCTCGCCGTACGTGACATCGAGGCGGGACAGCGCGTCGCAGACGGCATCACGGCGTCGACCGGCAACGCGAACATCCATGTCGCACGGCTCGACCTTGCTGACCAGCGGTCTGTCCGCGAGTTCGTCGACGCGTGGTCGGGGCCGCTGGACATCCTCGTGAACAACGCCGGAATCATGGCGACCCCGGAACTGCGCACAGCCGAAGGGTGGGAACTGCAGTTCGCGACGAACCATCTCGGTCATTTCACCCTCACCACGGGTCTGCACGACGCGCTCGCCGCTGCCGGAAACGCTCGTGTCGTCATGGTCAGCTCGGTGGGTCACGTCAATGGCGAAGTTCTCTTCGACGACCTCGACTTCACCACTCGCCCGTACGACGCCTGGGCGGCATACGCACAGTCAAAGACGGCGAACATCCTTTTCGCGGTCGAAGCGGCCAGGCGCTGGACCGGCGACGGAATCGCGGTGAACGCGCTGAACCCGGGCCGCATCGCGTCCACGAACCTCTCTCGACACATGGAGACCCCGCCGGCGACGTTCGACCCCAAAGGAAGCACCGGTGTGTCGGTGAAGAACATCGAGCAGGGCGCCGCGACATCAGTGCTGCTTGCCGCATCCCCGCTCGTCGAGGGTGTCACTGGCCGGTACTTCGAGGACTGCGAGGAGGCAGTGCCGTTCGTGGCCGGGGTGCGTCGCGGGGTCGCCGATTACGCCCTTGACCCCGGGAAGGCCGAACGTCTCTGGGCTGTATCCGTCGAGAAGATCGCGGCGGCACGATGACCGGCGGGGCCGCCTACTCGGATGGTGCAGGAGTGAGCCCTCGGATGAGGGCGGCGAGGCCGGTCTCGAACTCGTAGTCCTGGCCGAGGGCGACCACGCGCCGGGTGCTGTCGATGAGATGCCGCGTGGCGCTGTCTGCCCGATCCGTCTCAATGACGATGTCTCCCTCATCCCGCGCCGTCTGCTGTTCGATCACGGAACCGATCGTGTAACGCGCGATCGCTATCAGCGCGAGGATCGCGCCCTCGGCGGTGAAGCCCGCGTTCTCCAAGCAGCTCACCTGCGCGATCGCGGTGTCGGGTTGTGGGCTCCGGGAGCCGGACGATGCGATCAGGCGGGCGCCGTCGCGGATGCTCAACATCGCGCGGCGCAGACTCCTCGAGTTCCGGGCGACGAACGCGTCCCAACGCTCGCCCTCGCTGGGAATACGGTCGACGTGTCGCTGGGCGAGGATCTCGTCGGCGACCGCATCCAGCAGATCGGCCTTGCTGGCGAAGTGGTGGTAGAGCGCCGGTTGACGGATGCCCAGGCGCGTCGCGATCGCCCGGAGCGACACGTCATCCAGTCCCCGCTCGTCCAGGACCGCGATCGCAGCGGCCACGATCGACGTGCGATCGGTGCGGGAGGGGTACGGCATCGCCCCAGGATATCGCTCTTTGCGAGCAAGCCTATCGTTGATAAGCTTTCCGCGTTCGACGAGGGAAAAGGGGGCTGGGCGTGAGCCTCGCCTGGCATGAACCATCGATAGGGGAGATGAACCGACCATGAAACTCACTGTCAGCCTGCAAGTCACTCTCGACGGTGTCGCCCAAGCCAACGGCGGAAACAACGAGGAGATGGATCCCGGATTCACGCGCGGCGGCTGGGCGCTTCCGCTCAACGATGGCGACGCAGTGCAGTACATCCTCGAGACGTGGCAGCGACCGGATGCGTTCCTTCTCGGTCGCAAGACGTTCGGCCTGTTCGAGACCTACTGGGGTTCACGCAGCGACGATGACAGTTTCGGTGAGGCGATCAGCTCGAAGCCGAAATACCTGGTCTCGACCACTGCGAAAGCTCCGGAGTGGGAGAAGACCACGGTCATCTCGGACGATGTCGCGGCCCGGGTGCGCGAGCTCAAGGCACAGCCCGGCGGCGAGATGCTCGTCGTGGGCAGTGCATCCCTCGCGCGGTGGCTGCTCGAGAACGAGCTCGTGGACGAGTTGAACCTGGTCCAGTTCCCGGTGATCGTCGGCGAGGGCGAACGCTTTCTGCCGCAGAACGGGCTCGACTTCGCGCTCGATCTGATCGACTCCCGAGTGTTCGGAACGGGCATCGTCGCCCTTACCTATCGCGTGGGTGGACGCCCCGAGTACGCCTGATCTCTCAGCGCCGAACGCCCTCCGTCAGCTCCCGGCGGCCCTTCTCGTACTTTCCTCTGCCCACCGCTCGCCACAGCAGTCGCACGGGACCGGGCAGGTGCTCACGCTGCCAGTCGCTACCGCCGTCGGGCTGGGATGCGAGAATCGCGCCGAGCATCTCCCAGGTCTTGCCCTTCGGGGTCGCCTTTCGTCCGTGCTCAGCGAACCAGTCGACCTCTTTCGGAGTCAGCGTCGTCTCCATCACGGGAACGATGGTGGTCTCTTCGTCGGGCAGGTGCACGGCGAGCGCCGCATTGATCCCGTCCAGTGCGGATACCAGGACGACCGCGTCGTCGGCCCGCCCGCTCGCCCGCCAAGCGGGCAGCGCAGCATCCATCTGGTTCAGGTGCACGAGCAGCTGGGCGTGATGCTGCTTCATCCGCTCGACGTGAACGGCGCACGACGGTGCACGCCTTTCGAGTGTCCCCCACAGCCGGGTGTCTTCGCCCTCGTGGTGCGCGTGGAGGGCGACGGACAGCATCGCGAGGTGATCGCCGACGACCTCCGCGTGCGCAGCATCCCCCTCTGCGACGCCCGCGACCAGCGACGGCGCTTCCGCGAACCCCGCACGAAACAGCCGGTGGATCTCAGCCATCCCCTGCGCGTCGCACGTCTTGGCTATGCTTCTCGAGCCCTCAGGCGCGTCTCCACTCGAGGGCAGGGCGTTTGCAGGCATGAGCCCCTCCGTTCATCGTCGAACCGGCAAGCGAACTCTATTCGCAGCAGTGCGGGCCGACAAGGGCCGCGCAACCCCTCATGCCGGTCAGCGCGCGCCGGATTCGGCGATGAGATTCAGGCGTCGGCGATCGTGCTGAGCAGAGAGCAGGCGGCCGCAATCGTTCGTTGTTCCTCGGGGCTGAGAGCTCGGAGCTGTGTGTCTAACCAGGCATCGCGCTGAGTTCGCGCTGCTCGGGCGAGATCGGCGCCCTCCGACGTGGTGCTGAACAGCACCTTGCGTCGGTCGTCGGGATCGGGAGAGCGGACCGCATAGCCCGCTGACGTGAGCCTGTTGACGCTCTGACTCATCGACGCGGGCGCCACCTGGCCGAACTCGCTGAGTTCGGTCAAGGTCTGCGGGCCGTTCTTGTAGAGCCAGTTGAGTACGTCCAGCGCGGCGTCTCCGAGGCTGCCCTCGGGGCGTTCGCTGCGAAACCGGCGGTACAGACGCCCGACCGTCGACCGTACCTGTGCACCGAGTCCGGGCTCTTCCGCGGTGGGTGATCGATCCTGACTTGTGTTCGCGTCCATGGTTAATTAGTGTACCTAAAAGAAAGTCTTTAGTAGACCTAAACATCGACCCAATCGGTCGACGAACATCCTTCTCGGAGAATCCCATGTCATCAGGCACCATCGCAGGCGAGACGGGAGTCACGCCTCAACCGTTCTCCTGGCGGTTCACGGCCCCGCTCTATATCGGGTCGGCTTTGAACCCGATCAACAGTTCCCTGATCGCGACCGCGCTCGTTCCGATCGCTACCGGCCTGGGGGTGCCGATCGGGCAGACTGCATCCCTGGTGACGGCGCTCTATCTGGCGAGCGCGATCGCGCAGCCCACAGCGGGCAAGGTGGCGGCCGTCTTCGGCGCTCGGCGCGTGTTCCTCGTCGGGATCGTCCTTGTGCTCATCGGCGGTGCGCTCGGCGGCGTGTCGCAGAACCTCGCAACGGTGTTGATCGCTCGAGTGCTGATCGGGTTGGGCACGTCATGTGCGTACCCCTCGGCCATGATGCTCATCCAGAGACGCGCAGCTGCGTTTGGGATGGAGAAACCGCCCGGAAGCGTGCTCGGCGGGCTTCAGATCGCCGGTCTCGCAACGGCCGCGCTCGGTCTTCCCATCGGCGGCGTTCTCGTCGAGACCGTCGGATGGCGATGGGTGTTCCTCATCAATGTTCCCGTTGCACTGATCGCGCTGGCCGCAGCACTGATCTGGATTCCCCGCGACCCCGCCTCCCGCTCGACGCGAAGCGCGAAAGGAGTGCTCTCCAGCATCGACCTGATCGGTATCGTCGGCTTCGGTCTCGCGATGACCGCCCTCCTCGGCTTCCTGTTCTCGCTGCAGGATGCGAACTGGCTCCTTCTTGCGGCCGCCGTTCTTCTTTTCACCGCGCTGACCTTCTGGGAGTTCCGAGCGTCGTCGCCCTTCCTCGATGTGCGTCTTCTCGCACGCAACGGAGCCCTCACCCGTACCTACTTGCGCTTCGCGGGGGTCGCACTCTGTGAATACGTCGTCGGGTACGGATTGACCTTGTGGATGGAAGCCGCCCGGGGGATGTCGGCACTCGGTGCCGGGCTGCTCCTGTTGCCGATGAGCGTGATCTCCGGGATCGTCATCGTCCCGATCTCGCGCCGCAACCTCGTGCGCGGCCCGGTCATCGTCGCCGCCATCGCCAGCCTTGCCGGCTCCGTAGGCGTGCTGTTCCTCACATCCAGCACGAGCGTCGTCTGGATCGTGCTGATCACCGTGATCTTCGGTGTCGTGCTCGGTTTCGCCTCCAGCGGGAACCAGCTCGCCCTGTACACCCAAGCGCCACCCGAGCAGCTCGGCGTCGCATCCGGCCTGTTCCGCACCTTCGGATACATCGGCTCGATCGCGTCGTCGGCCATCACGGGGATCATCTTCCATGCCGACGCCACCGACGGCGGCGTCCACACCATCGGCCTGATCATGGTCGGCGTCAGCGTCGTCGCGATCGCCTTCACCGTCTTCGACCGCACGCTCCGCACGCCCACCCGCACCGCATCCCCGGCCTAGAAAGAATCGAACTCCGCCATGCCCGCCAATCCCCTCGGTCTTCTCCTCCGTGCCCGACGCGCGGGACACCACACCCTCGCGTGGTCGAACCCGAACCTCCAAGCTCCGGAGACCTTCACGCTCACCAGCCCGGCATTCGGCCACGGCTCACCGATACCCGAGCGTCATCGCGGTCGGTTGCGCGGGCCGAACATCTCACCCGCCCTGGCCTGGACGACACCGCCGGCGGAAACCCGCGAGCTCGTGCTCATCGTCCAAGATCCCGACGTGCCCTTCTCCCGACCAGCCACCCACGCCCTCACGCTCGGCATCGACCCGGCGGCCCAGGGCATCCCGGAAAACGGCCTGTCCGATCCCAGCCCCATCCGCGGGATCAGACACGGCAAGGGCGGACTCGGTCGCCGCGGCTACGCGGGCCCCCTTCCCATCCGTTCGCATGGACCCCACACCTATGCCTTCCAGCTCTTCGCTCTCGACCAGGCGATCGACCTTCCCGACACATTCGCCCTCGAGGACACGATCCGAGCCATGACCGCACACGTTATCGCCCGGGCGCGCCTCGACGGGACGTACGAAATCCGCTAGCACCTGCACCGATCGGGCGGTCGTTGCACGCGCGTCGGGCACCGGGCGCCGCGATCGGATCGGCTCAGAGCATCCCCGTCAGCACGCCACCATCAGCCCGGATCGCCGCGCCGTTCGTCGCCGATGCGGGAGGGCTCGCCAAGAAGGCTGCCAGGGATGCGATCTCCTCCGGCTCGATGAACCGTTCGAGCAGCGTGGTGCGGTTCTGTCCGATGATCGAGGCCTTGACCGCGTCCACCGGAACGGATTGGCCGGCGGCGATGGATTCGACCGTGCTTGCGACGCCGTCCGACCAGGTCGGGCCTCCGAGAATCGTGTTGACCGTCACTGCGGTGCCGCGGGTGCGCTTGGCGAGACCGTTGCCGAGAGCGATCATCGCGGCCTTCGTGACGCCGTAGTGGATCATGTCGGCGGGGATGTTCACTCCGGACTCGCTGCCGATGAAGAGGATGCGACCCCAGCCGCGTTCGAGCATCCCCGGCAGCGCGTACCGGGAGAGGCGCACGCCGCTCATCAGGTTGACCTCGAGGTAGCGTGACCACTCGTCGTCGGTGATGGACTCGAACTCCGCGAGACCGAACATCCCGACGTTGTTGACGAGGATGTCGACGTCGCCGACCCCGGCAAGCCTGTCTATCGCACGCTCGACGGATACGGCATCGGCGAAGTCTGCGACGATCCCGGCGTGATCCTGACCCGGATGAGCGTGCTGGAGGTCGGCGACGGCCGCGTCGACCGCATCCCCGTGACGTCCGTTCACGATGACGCGCGCGCCTTCTCTGGCGAGCGCCGAGGCCACGGCGTAGCCGATACCGTGCGTCGAGCCGCTGACGAACGCCGTCTTTCCGTCGAGCTGCAGTTCCATGTCTTCTCCCTCTGGTGGCGAGCGCCGGGTGGCGCGGCCATTGACTTGCTTGGGAAAGTCAGACTAGGACTTTTTACTTGCTTGAGCAAGTTGACTAGACTCCCACCATGACCTCATTGCACGACATGCCGGGTCTCAGCGGCGACCGGCTCGCAGCGTGGGCATCCGTCGCCACACTGCTCGAGCGCCTGCCCGCGGCACTCGATGCCCAACTGCAGCGCGACAGCGGTCTGACCCACTACGAGCACGGCCTGCTGTACGCCCTGGATGCGGCGCCTGGCCGCGCGCTTCGCATGAGCACGCTCGCCGGGTACGCGAGCAGCACCCTCTCCCGGCTCTCCCGGGCGATCTCGCGGCTCGAGAAGAAGGGCTGGGTTCGGCGGGAGATCGACTCCACCGACGGCCGGTTCACCCTTGCCGTTCTCACTGCTGACGGGCACGAGATCGTGGCACGGTCCACTCCCGCGCATCATGCCCTTGTCGAGCGACTCGTCTTCGACCCTCTCACCGAGGCGCAAGTGCGCCAGCTCGCCGCCATCAGCGCACGGATCGCGACGACGATCGAGCCGACCGCACCCTGGTTACCGAGCGAACGAGGTACCGCCGAGGTCGGCTAGCGCGCCATACTTTTCGCATGAATCGCGATGACGCGTCTGTCGATGTGGCCGTTCTTGAGACCGAACGTCTGCTGTTGAGGCCGTGGAGCACAGGTGATGCCGCGTTCCACCGACAGCTCTGGGCTGAGCGCGATCCTCGCGTTCCCGCCCATCGCCGCATAGACCCCGATGGCCGTCCTACCGTCACGGAGTTGGAGGCATGGCTCCGGAACTATGAGCAGGTGCCGTTGCCCGGTCTGCTCGTGGTTGAACGAAAGGACACCGGTGAGGCGATCGGGTATTGCGGACTCGTCGCGAACACCGTCGGACGGGCTGACGAGCCTGAACTGGCGTACGAGTTTCTGCAGAGGTTCTGGAACGAGGGGTATGCGACAGAAGCGTCCGGCGCGATCGTTGAACAGGCAAGGGCGATCGGCTATCGACACCTCGCCTCGACAGTACGGGAGTGGAACACCGCGTCCCTGCGCGTTCTTGCGAAGCTGGATTTCGTCAACACCGGCGAGAAAGAGGTTGACGATGGGCACGGCGCCTCGTTCGTATTGAGGAAGGCTTTGTGAATCGGCGTCTCTGACAGGAGTCGTCTGGGACGATGTCGTCCCGTCCCGCTTAACGGAAACGCCTACCGCAGCACCACCGTGCGGATCTCCCAGGCGGCGAGCGAAAGCTCGAGACGGCCCGGCGTATCAACGACAGACAGCGGGCGACCCAGCAGATCCACGGTGGTCGCCTCCGTGAACGCGCCCGCGAGGGTCGCCGTCGAGCCGGATGGGGTCATCGCGGCGAGCCGCACCTCGG
>Ga0256799_1000236_pt1 | contig 13243 bp, 11 predicted proteins | sample MC6MC0950MT_FD_190207 | JGI IMG/M metagenome (GOLD analysis project Ga0256799, IMG submission 190207) | Metatranscriptome of enriched soil aggregate microbial communities from Iowa State University, Ames, United States - MC6-MC0950-MT... | ecosystem: Environmental > Terrestrial > Soil >... | reverse complement strand
GTTCGCTCCGAGCATCCCCGGAACGATCGACAGCAGAGACCCCGTCTCCTTCAACTGGGCCGACACCGGCTTCAGCAGCGATACCAGCTGCGTCTTCGCAGACGCGATCTGGGAGAAGGTGCCGCGCGTGTCGAGGCGGTCGAGTTGTGTGAGCGCCGTGTCGACGGATGCGGAGGCCTTCGCCACAGGCTGTTTCAGTGACGTGAGTGCGCCGATGTCGATGCGCCCGTCTTTGGGTTTCAGCGATTCGAGGGACAGCGAACCACTGATGTCGACGAGCGGCTTGATCGCGCCTGTGACCACCTCATCCGTCTGCGCCGCGACGGTTCGTGTGACCGTGAGGTTCTGGCCGATCACCGGAATGAACTCGGCGGCCCGCCACACCGGATCGCTCGTCAGGCTGCGTGCCTTCTGCACCCGAGGCTCCAGCTGCGCATAGGTCGCCTTCGCGCCCACGGAGTCCTGCGCGAGCACCTCGGTCTTCAGCTTGGTGACGAGCGGCATCGCACCTTCGAGCTGCTGCTTGGCCTGAAGACCCCTCAGGCCAACCCAGGCGACGACCGCGACGGCGACCAGGATGATCGCCACGATGAGCCACAGCCACCAGCGTGCGTACCAGCGTTTGCGCCGCTTCGCGATCGTTCGACGAGAGCGACGCGTTTCGGTTTCGGCAGACACGCGCCCATTCAAACAGACTCCACCTGTATGTCAGCATTCCGGCGACGCACGGAGCTAGACGTGTCCCGCTCTTCTGGTTGGATGGGGAGAGTGGCCGGGCGGCCGTCGGTGCGCCTGAGTCCGACAGGATTGAGGGGAAGATGCAGCCAGCTGCACGCAAAGCGGTCATCGTCGGTCAGGGGTACGTCGGGCTTCCCGTCGCGATGCGTGCAGTCGAGGTGGGGTACGACGTGGTGGGCATCGACCTCGACGCCCCGCGAATCGACAGCCTGCGAGCCGGCGCCTCCTACGTCGACGACATCGCCGCCGAGACTCTGGCGTCGGCGCTCGGTTCCGGCCGCTACCTCCCGACGACTGATTATGCGGACACCGAAGGCTTCGACGTGGCTGTGATCACGGTGCCGACCCCGCTGCGGGAGAGCCTGCCCGACCTGACCTTCATCGAGAGGTCGTCCGAGTCGCTGTCCACCCGGCTCAAGCGCGGCGCGACGGTGATTCTGGAGTCGACCACCTATCCCGGCACGACCGAGGAGTTGGTGGTGCCGATTCTGGAGAAGGGGTCCGGCCTCACTGCGGGGGTCGACTTCTTCGTCGGCTACAGTCCCGAGCGCATCGATCCGGGCAACAAGACCTGGGGCTTCGTGAACACGCCCAAGGTCGTCTCCGGGATCAACAGCGATTCACTCGCTCACGTGCAAGGCTTCTACGACGACCTCGTCAACCGAACGGTTCCGGTCAGCACCCCCAAAGAGGCGGAACTGACGAAGCTGCTCGAGAACACCTTCCGGCACGTGAACATCGCGCTCGTCAACGAGCTGGCGATCTTCGCCCACCAGCTTGGCGTCAACGTGTGGGAGTCCATCGAGGCCGCGAGCACGAAGCCGTTCGGCTACATGAAGTTCACTCCCGGTCCCGGTGTGGGCGGACACTGCCTTCCCGTCGACCCCAGCTACCTGTCGTGGCAGGTGCGACGCAAACTGGGCCAGAACTTCCGTTTCGTCGAGCTCGCCAACGACGTCAACGACCACATGCCCGACTACGTCGTGCAGCGACTCATGGCCATACTCAACGACGATAAGCGTGCGCTCAACGGTGCGCGTGTTGCGCTGATCGGCCTCGCGTACAAGAAGAACTCCGGCGATATCCGGGAGTCACCATCTCTCCGGCTGATCGAACTGCTCGATGAGTACGGCGCTGAGATCGTCGCAGTCGATACTCACGTGGAGGGACAGCGTTGGCCCGCGAACGTCGAACGCGCCGACGACGTGGCTTCTGCACTGCGGAACGCTGATGCCGCAGTGTTGGTGACCGACCATGACGATCTCGACATGGCTGCACTCGAGTCAGGCACTGTCGCGGTCCTCGACACGAAGAACAGGCTACGCGGCCCCCTGGTCACGCGGCTTTAGACCGTCACACGGGATGACATGGCGGCTTCGAGCAGCTCGAATACGTGCGGTGCGGCCGGACGTGACCGCCACTGGTCATAAGCCGCGCCTGCCCGTCGGCGGGCGGTGACTCGGTCTGCGCTGCTCAGGGCGGACCACCGCTGAAGTGCCGAAGCCCACCGATCGACCTCGAGCGGCAGCGCTTCACCGCCGCCTGACGCTAGTACCTCGTTCCACGGGGTGTGCGTGCTGCACAGAACTGCGCAGGATGCCGAGAGGGATTCGGCGATGACGTGCCCGAAGTTCTCTCCCGCGGTCGGCATCACCAGCACGTCGAATGCCTCGAGAGTGGAACGCGTCTGCTCCGGCTCGAGGGCTCCATGGAACCTGGCCCTGATGGTGTCGGGAAGCCGCGCGGCCAGGGTCTGGCAGCGCTTCAGGTACGCGTCGTCCTCAGCCGGCCCGAATACATCCAGGTCCACCGGCTCTGTGACCTGCGCGAGCGCCTCAAGGGCCAGATGAAGTCCCTTGTGTTCGACGATGCGGCCGAGGAAGACTGCCTGCAGTGGCGCACCGATCGTTTCTGCCGGGACGCCATCCACACGGTGCGCGCGCTCAGGAAGTAGGGTGTCGTTTTCGCGAATCAGCACGACAGTCTTCTGGCCCCACTGCTTGCGAATCGCAGCAGCTTCCAGTTCGGACGAGGCGTGCCAGTAGATTCGGCGATGCAGCCCGAGAAGTCGGTAAAGAGCCATGTATGCACGCTTCTTGGCTGTCCGCCTTTCGAGAGCGCCACTGCCGAACTCGCCCCGGGGAGCCAGGAGTCGCACGGCCCTTCCCCAATAGCCCACTCGCCAGAGCAATTGCGGGAGGATGGAGAACCGCGGGTCGAAGTAACCGTTGAGGTATATGACGTCGGGTCTCTTCTGACGGAGCGCACCGAACCCGCCGAAAAGCCCGCGCAACGAACCGGCCGACGCGTAGTAGACGTCCGCGCCATCGTGCTCGACCCACGAATCGAATTCCACCGGGAGTCGTTCGCTTGCGCCCAGATCCCGGTCGCCGGTGAGAACATGGAGTTCATAGCTGTTCGGGGAAGCAGCCACGAGTGCCTCAAGGGTGCGGATCGGTCCGCCACCGTTCTTGGCCGGCGGAAAGAGCGGCGCAAGCACTCCGATATTACGCAAGTCCGGTCGCCGCCTTGTTTCGGGTCGAGGTGATCTTGTCAGGGCCCGGGACTGTACGAAGTTTCGAGGTCAGGTCGCTATGCGCCACGGTAAGCCAGACGAGCGCGAAAATCAGGATCATAGGGCCGACCGGAGATAGCAGCCAGCCTTCGAAGCAACTGTGCGCGACCGCGGCGACGCCGAGCGCCAGAGTCCTGCCCCCCACGCGGGCGCTCGTATAGAGAATCGCGACCCACAAGATTCCCACGACAATCAGGCCAGGAATACCACCGTTTGCTGCTGCCCTGAGCGGACTGCTCGCAATGATCGAGGCCTCATTTCCGAGCCCAACGCCGCTCCAGGGGTTTGACTTCACGGCCGCCAGAGCAACATCCAGCGAACCGCTTCGTGAATCATTTCCTCGCGTGACTCCCTCAAACACGTTGAGAAAGCTAGGCCACACCAGAGCCACGATTATCCCCAGAATGGCAAGTCCTGCCGTGACGAGCAGGCCCGTCGCGAGTCTCGTCAGAAGGATGAGCACAACGATCGCGATGATGAGCGCAAGCGTGCTCGCACGACTGGCCGTCCACAGCAACGCTATTGCGGCGGCGCCCAAGAGAACCACCCGAGCTGATGTGCGCTTGACTGCCATTAGGGCTACCACTCCCAAAAGGAACGCGTAGAAGCCCAGAAGATTTGCATTGTTGACGACCCCTCGCAATCGTCCTTGTTGGATTCCGAATTCGGGAAGCAGGAATCCCATCGCGATTGATGAAATCACGGTGGCCGCCAAGGCGATGATCACCGACCTTTGGAGAGTGCCGCTCGCAAGTTGAGGCGCGCTGCAAGAGATCACCACGCAAAGGAGAACGACGCCAACCTCGTACGACAAGAAATCGTTCCACATTCCGAACGGGACTGTCGCGAGCGCAATGTAGACAGCGACGGGCACCCCGAGCGCAACCGTCCATCGACGAACAATTCTCTTGAGATTCGGGTCTGCTGAATAGCCCTGCGACTTCGCACGGAAGGCGCTGACGAGCAGAAGTCCGGAACCGACGACACGTAAGCCGATCGAAATAGCGGAACCGTCGTCAGGGAGGAAGACGCTCGACGCCGAGATTATGCTGATGCACCCCACGGTCGCAGTCAGAATGATCTGTGCCTCGCGCCTGCTCGCGATCCAGATCACGAGCGCGATAACCGCTATCGTGACCGCAGAAATCCACCATAGCCCGATGCAGGCCAACAGAGTCGCCCCCACCACGACGACTGCCGCACCGAGTAGCCACACCACATCGATTGCTCGAGACATCACCGCACCCTTATCACTCATTCGCTATCCACGGTGGCTCGGTCGCGACATCAGGATGGGACAAACGAGCGAGCATGTATCGCGCCATCGCATCCGCAGAGATAGCGCCCTGCGCCCATTCCATAACACGTCGCCTAATTTGCGGGTCCAGCGGTGCCTCGGTTCTGTCCTCCAACTGCTTCCTCAGAGCGCCGCGGTTGCCAGAGGGAAAAGCTGCGCCGAGTTCAGGGGCGACAAGGACTTCACTCGCGCCAGCGTTGGCACTGACGAGGGCTGGCGTACCCGACATCAGCGACTCGCTTACCACAGCTCCCCAACCGTCGTAACGGCTGGTAAGTACGAGCAGATCGCTAGCAGCAATCGCCTCGCGTGATTTCAAACCGGAAAGAGTGCCCGAGAACGAAACCCGGTCTTTTATACCGCCCTTAACCGCTTGTCGCTCGAGTCCTGCTCGCAGCGGTCCTTGACCGACCACGGTCAAGGACCACCTGTGCTCACGCATGCGACTCAATGCGCTGAGTAGGAGCGCAGGATTCTTCAGTTCGGTCAGCGCCCCCACATAGATCAAGCGGACTGAGCGCTGCTCCTGCTCCGCGCGAGGAGGATGTTCATCGACGGAGTACGCAAAAGGCAGGACTTTGCCGCGATCGATTCCGAGCCGGGTGAACTGGGATCGAGCCAGCCGCCCGATCCCGAAGAGAGTATCGACCGTGCTCAATTCGCGTCGAACTCGTGTCAGGAATCGCGCGCTTCGCGCCAAGCCTTGCAGTCCCCGGGGATCCCATGACTCGCTGATCACGGCGATGTGCGGAGCACCCGGTCCCCGAGAGAGGGCCCGTCGGGCGGAGTCCACCAGCGGGTATGCGCCCAAGCCGGAGAAGATGTGGGCTGAAGCCTTCTGAGTGTGATTGATGATCGAGGCAAGCTCGCCTTCGTCGGGATTCACGACAACGTCGGTTGAACCGTAGTCCAATGTTTCCCAACCCAGCCCGTGCCGGTCATCCGACGGACCGCGCCCCACAACGAGAAGCACTCGCTGGCCGTGACGTTGACTGAGAGCTCGAAGTAGAGGCGCTTGGTGTGCGGATAGCGTGTTCTGCCAGAAGACGAGGTCAGCGCTTGTCTTCACGAAGCCCCCAAGTCAAATGCGCAGCAACGACCAGACCCGATACGGCGCTTGCGATGCAAACCACCGCGGACAAATCTGAGCGTGGAAACAAGGCTACAGCTGCGCAAGCAGATGCGATCGTTACGGCTGCGACCGCGATACCGGTTCCAAGCTTGGTCCGCCAACGCAGAACCAGGTAGTAGACGAGAAAGCCAAACATTCCCCCTACAGCGGTACCCGTGATTCCAAACCAGCCCGAGCCCGCAACGGTCGCCACAATCCCGACGGCCGCACTAGCCCAGGTTCGACGGCTCACTCGGGCAGCATGAAATTGAAACTGGTGGAACCAACCCGAAAGTTGTCCCATCGTCGCGAGCGCCGAGCTAAGTAGCAACGCGGGAAGAAGAGGTCCATCGGCATATTGAGGACCGACAACCGCGGTAGCTAGCCAATAGTCGCCCGCAGAAAACGCGGCTATCGAGACCAACGCTGCGGCTAGACAGAGTTCAGACAACCAAATCAGACGACGCGAGGTCAACTCGGCTTGACCTTCGTCCCACCACTTTCGCAGCGTCGGGTAGGCGACCGTCGACACTAGTCCGAGCACCGCACCGCAGGTGAGAGTGGCGAGTTGCGTCATCGCCGCAAAGCGGCCAACCTCAGTTTTGGTCACAAAAGCCGGAAGTGTGACGAGCCCGATGCTGGTCAGCAAAGTCACTGCAAGAGACGCCATTGCTAGGTGCACGCCGAATTGCCACGTCCAAGGCGGCTTACCAATGCGAGCTACTCCGCTGACACGCGGGCTGATGACCAGCGTGGCAATCGCGGACGCCAGCCCTGCTAGCGCGATCGCTAGCCAAGGATCGACACCGGCTATCACGAGTCCGACGAGTCCGGCCGTTCGCACCCCTGTTGAAACCATCAGATTGGCGGCATATCTCCACGGGTCGGCCCACATAAGCCACGCGGTTGAAACCAGCCGGACGACCGCCAGGCCGATTCCCCAACCGACGACGGCTAGCGCTTCTCGCCATTGGCCGAATAAGAGGGCGACCCCGACCGTTGCACCGCCAACGAGAATCAACGCCAAAGTCGAGCGAGTGAGCGCATAGCGATAGTTCCCTCGGTCTGAGCGATCTCCCGGGAAGCGCTGAAACGCGAGAGTGACCGGCTCGGCGGTAACGAGGGTGAAGTAAGTCGAAATGGCGATGGCAAGCGCAACTAGCGAGTACTCACTCGGCGACAGCAGCTTAGTAAGCAGCGGCAACTGAACCGCAGTACAAACGAGCGAAAACACCCGCGCGGTGGCTACCGCGGCCCCGGCGCCCGCAAAAAAGCTGACCGGGGCACGTTTACTTCGCGCTGACCCACTAGGCAAGAGAGCGGATCACCTTCGCAGGAACGCCACCGACGAGAACATTTGGCGGGAAGACGCCCGTCACGACTGCGCCCGCAGCCACAACCGTTCCCACGCCGAGCTCCGTTCCTCCGAGAATCGTGACGCGAGCACCGATCCAACAACCGTCTCCGACCGTGATCGACTGATTCAAGCCGGAGCCGGCGCGTCTGTCGGACGGACCAATCTCATGAGAACCAGTCACAAACAACACGTCCTGGGAAATATCGCACCGAGAGCCAATAACAACGGCGCCTCGGGGTGAGCAGGCAAACTCCGATCGTCGCCCAATCCAAGTGGAACTCCCGATCGAGACATTCGGGTATTGAAAGACAACTCCTCCGTTTATTTTCACGCCCGCACCCAACGTCACCCCAGAAGCGCGATACATGGCTCGCCGAAGCCCAAACCCTCTGGTCTGCGGAAGTATGGCCGACACGAGGTTCGCGAAATGAAGGAGAACGCTGTTCATTGGTGCGACAACCGTTGGGAAATGCGAGAGTGATGCGTTGATGCAGTCGAATAGATGAAGTTGACCGCCCGAACCGAAAAGTCAGCGACTTGGTACTCGGGTGGGTCGATGCGGAATTCTGCGTGCGAACTTTGCTCCAGCATCAGACGCACTCCGGCGCGGATGGCGGGGGCCGCGACTCCCGCAGTGATGATCGCCCCCGCATCCAGTGCCTCGGGTCGCTCGATCGCGTCGCGCAGGGTTACAGCGGGAAAGCCGAGGATGCTCGACTCTTCGCTGATCGTGCCGCTGTCGGAGAGCACCAGCTTGGCCGACTGCTGCAGCTTGACGTAGTCGTTGAAGCCGAACGGCGGGTGGAAGCGAAGCTTCGCCTTGAGTTCGTCGGGCTGCGACTCCAGCCGTTTGCGCGTGCGCGGGTGGGTCGATACCAGCACCGGCACGTCGTATTCATCGGCCAGCTGTCCGAGCGCGTCGAGAACGGAGGCGAGCCGCTCAGGATTGTCGACGTTCTCTTCTCGGTGCAGGCTGACCAAGAAGTACTCCCCCTCGACCAGGCCCTGCCGCTCCACAACGTCGCTCGCCGCAATCGCGCCGGCGTTCGCCGTGAGAACTTCGCGCATCGGCGAACCGGTCAACAGAATCCGTGACGGATGGATGCCCTCAGCGAGCAGGTTGCGTCGGGCGTGCTCGGTGTACACCAGGTTGTAGTCCGAGACGTGGTCGACCACGCGACGGTTGACCTCTTCCGGAACGTTCTCGTCGAAGCTCCGGTTGCCCGCCTCCAGGTGGTACACCGGGATCTTCATGCGCCGAGCCATCAGAGCCGAGATGCAGCTGTTCGTGTCGCCGAGCACCACCATCGCGTCGGGCTTCTCGTCGCGGAGAACCGCCTCGATCTTGGTCAGCACCGACCCGAGCACCGCTCCGAGCGAGCTCGTGTCCGCCTCCAGAAAGTGATCCGGTCGACGCAGACCGAGATCCTCGAAGAAGACCTCGTTCAGCTCGTAGTCATAGTTCTGCCCAGTGTGCACCAACACATGATCGGTCGAAGCGTCGAGACGCTTGATCGTCGCGGCGAGCCGGATGATCTCTGGACGGGTGCCCACAACGGTGAGCACCTTCAGTCGTGGCGTTGTCATACGGGCTCCGCGATCGTGTCCGGGTGTTCGGGATCGAACAACTCATTCGACCAGAAGGATGTGTACAACGGCGAATCGCCGATGTTCGTGATGTTGTGAGCCCACATGGTGGGCATGTCCACGCTCGCCGGAGAATCGCTCGACACCCGGAAGGCGTGCACCTCGGAGGTGAACAGCCGTCGAAGCGAGATCACCGCTTCGCCGGAGAGGACCGTGAAGCGCTCCACCTTGCGACGGTGGTAGTGCTGACCGCGAGTGACCCCGGGAACCGTCGTAGAGAACGACGTCTGTCCTTGGCCGCCCTGGGAGCGCACGATCTCGAAGAACGATCCCCGATCATCCGCGTGACGGTCGAGATGGATGGGTGTGAGCCGTCCGAATGCGGCAGCACGGAAGGTGTTGAACAGGTCTCGCGTGAACGCGTCGGAGAGGTCAGGGATCTGACCGCCCCTGGCATAGGTGTCGGCGAGAGACGCGAGTCGCGCCAGCACATCCGACACCGTCGCGCGCACGCCACCCGAGCCGGCATCGGCGCTGAGTCCGAGAAGGATGTCCGCGGCATTCTGCGCATGGAGCAGGGTCAGTTCGCGGTCCTGGTCGATGCTCGGCTGCTCCCCCATGGCGAGCTGGTGGCTGAAGGTCGCCACGACCGAGTTGTAGAACGGACGCCCGTGCTCTCCGAAGAGGTTGGGCAGTCGTTCGTCGACGAAACGCGCACCGACGGTCTCGCTCGCTTCCCGAAGGATCTCGGCTGCTCGCTGCTTGGCTTGTCCGTAGGTCGTGGCGTTGCCCGCCTGGATCGAGTTCGCGAATACGACCACGGTCGGGGGCGTCTCGGCGAGCTTCAGTGCCTCGGCGAGCTGCTCGGCGAACCGGACGTTCCCGCTGAGAACGTCCTCGTCTGACGCTCTGTTGACACCCGCGACGTGGATGAGTCGCTCGGTGCCGGAGATCGAGTCCGCTGCCGATTCGACATCGAACGCGTCGCCGACTGCGATCGCGGCAACGTCGATGCCATGGGAGTGGGCCGCACAGCGGGTGTGCCAGCCGAGGAATCCCCCAGCCCCCGTGAGCGCGACCGTGGTCACGCGGCTGCCGTCCGTTCCGGGTCTATCCCGGCTGCGGTCAGTTCGTCGCGAACCTCGGGGATCGTGAGCAGGAGTTCTTCCGTCTCTCGAATGGTCAGTCGCTTGGTGGTGTGGGAGTCGTAGTCCACGTACTCGGTCTGACGCGTGTCACCCTGCTCGACGTAGACGCTGTAGTTCAGGTCGCGCTTGTCGGCCGAGATCTGGAAGTAGTCACCGCGGTCGGTCGCGCGCGAGAGTTCCTCGCGACTGGCGAGGACCTCTGAGACCTTTTCCGCATGACGCGTGCCGATCACATCGATGCGCGGCGACACCTGGAAGAGGTTCGACACGGCGATCGCGAGATCGCCGATCGTGCAGGCGGGGGCTTTGCGGATGAACAGATCGCCCTGACCAGCGTTCTGGAACGCGAACTCGACGAGATCGACCGAGTCGGCCAGCGACATCATGAAACGGGTCATGTCACGGTTCGTGACCGTCAGCGGGGTGCCCGACTTCAGCTGGCGGATGAAGAGAGGGATCACGGAACCGCGGGAGTACATCACATTGCCGTACCGCACACACGACACGATGGTCTCGGCGTTCGGATTGTTCAGACCGTGCGACTGGGCGATCTTCTCCATCATCGCCTTGCTCATCCCCATCGCGTTCACCGGATACACGGCTTTGTCGGTGCTCAGGCACACCACGGAGCGAACGCCGTTGCGCTCGGCGGAACGGACCACGTTCTCACTGCCGACGATGTTGGTCTTGACCGCCTCCATCGGGAAGAACTCGCACGACGGCACCTGCTTGAGGGCGGCAGCGTGGAAGATGTAGTCCACATCCTTGGCAGCACGGTCGACACTGTCGAAATCACGCACATCACCCACGTAGAACCGGGCGCGGGAGTCGTTGAGCTCATGGCGCATGAGGTCCTGCTTGGCCTCGTCTCGGCTGAGGATGCGAATCTCACCGATGTCGCGACCCAGGAGCTTCTTGGCAACGGTGTGTCCGAACGAACCGGTGCCTCCGGTGATGAGAACGCGCTTGCCGTCGTATGTGGTCATTTTCCTGTCTTCCTTTCGGCTGCGTCCGTCAGAATCGTCTCGATTCGCCCGATCGCCGCCTCACGTGTCATCGCGTCGTCATAGAACGCCGACGTTCGTTCGCCCATCCGTCGGCGCTCATCCGGCGATAGGGCGTGAGCCGCTCGAAAAGCGCGCGCGAGAGCTTCCACATCCTCCGGCGGAGAGACGAAACCCAGATCGTTCGCTCCGACCAGCTCCGACAGGTCGCCGGGAACGGTGGTGATCACCGGCAGGCCGAGGGAGATGCTCGCCTGGAACTTGGAGGGGATCGTTCCGTAGAAGATGTCCACATCTTTCAAAGAGACGAGCTGGAAGTCCGACTCGCGATAGACCGAGTGCATCTCGGTTGAGGGCACGCGTCCGCGGAATTCGATGGACTCGACTCCCCGAGCGAGCTGCTTCAGGCGGGCCTCCGCCGATCCGGTCCCCACGACGGTGAGACGGAAACCCGGAAGATCCGCCACGAGCCGGGCGGCTTCGATCGCCGTGTCGAGATCCTGGAAGTCACCGAGGGTGCCGGCGAACATCACGGTCAGCCCCGGTCGCGACTCGATGGATGCGTTCCCGTCGCCCTCGATACGACGGCCCCAGTTGTAGACCAGATGACCTCGATCATCCGGCACACCCCGGGCTTTGAGCTTGGCGAGCATCGTCGGAGCGATCGCGATGGTCGCGGCAGCACGGCGGTACGTCCACCGCAGCCATCCGCTGAGCAGCTTCTCCATGGCCCTGCCGGCTCGCCCGCCGACCATTCCGGACGCTGTGATCGACTCGGGCCAGAGGTCCTGCACATGGAGGACGAAAGGAGCACCGCCGAGCAGCCGCCAGATCGACGGTGCGATCGCCGCGGTCATCTGCGTTGCGTAGACGTAGACGACATCCGCCTGCCGCGCCACACCGCTCGCGGACAACGCGGCGAGGGCGTAGCTGACATAGTTCAGGATGCGGCCCAGAGGGTTGCGCGAGTGGCTGATCACGATCGGCACACGTCGCACGGTCACCCGGTCATGGACTTCCACAGTGCGCCAGGCCTGGCGATATCCGTCGTACAGTCGGCCGGCCGGGTAGTTGGGGTATGCCGTGAGGACGATGACCGAATGGCCCCGCTCGGTCAGAGAGGCGGCCAGCTCCGCCACGAGATGAGCGTCCTCCGGCAGGTAGTACTGACTGACGACGACGATCTTCACGTGTTCACCGGAAGCGCGTCGTAGTCGGAGCGGAGCATCCCGATCTGCACGAGGTCCACGTATCGGCCACCGCGCCAGGCGTGCTGCCGCAACCGGCCCTCCTCGACCCAGCCGCATTTGCGAACATAGGCCGCGAGTGAGCGGGAGTTGTCGGCGAGAACAGTCGCGTACAGCTTGTTGAGCCCGGCATCCAGAAAGGCGAAGTCCATGATCGCTCTGATCGCCGCCGGGCCGTAACCCTTGCCCCGAACATCCGCCGGGCCACCCAGCTTGAGACCGGTGAGCGCGATGCGGTTGCGCCAGTCGAGATCCCAGAGCCCGGTCATCCCGATCGGCGTTCCGTCCGTCGTCTCCACGATGAACCGACGCGTGCTGCGATCGGTCAGGGTCGAGGGGTACCAGGCCTGCTGCCCGGCCAAAGAGAGCGGGAAGTCCCAATCCACGACGTTCGATCGCACCTCGGGGTCGTTTGCGAGGGCCTGCAGAAAAGCCAGGTCTTCGGGCTCGATCGCACGCAGCGTCACGCTGGGCGTGGTGTCGGTCATGGTGTCTCCTGTCGGTCTTCTGGAACGGCGAGATCGTCCACGTCTGCTGCGGTCTGACCTTCCACCACCCCGTGCGATCCGAGCACTCGGGCGATGGTTCGGATGAGGATCATGACGTCCACCCGAGGGCTGACCCGTTTCACATAGCGAAGGTCGAGCTCGATGCGCTTCGACCAGGGAGCATCGTTGCGGTACACGACCTGAGCGAGCCCGGTGATCCCTTGGGGAACAGAGAGACGTCCGGCCTGCTCGGGTGTATACCGTGCACCGTGGGCGACGAGCGCCGGTCGCGGACCGATGAAGGCCATGTCGCCGCGCAGGATGTTCAGCAACTGCGGCAACTCATCCAGGCTGGACTTGCGGAGGAACCGGCCGAGCGGAGGAACCAGATTGAGCTCGGTCGGAAAATAGCCTCCCCCGATCGCTTCGGCGTTGGGAACCATGGTGCGAAACTTGATGATCTCGAACACGCGCCCGTTCTGTCCGAGGCGCGGTTGACGGAACAGCACCGGCCTGCCCATGCGGATGAGAACGCAGACGGCGACGACCAGCATCACGGGAGACGCGATGACGAGGAGCACGGCAGCGAGGAGCCGATCGATTCCCGATCGCACTCGCAGATAGTCCTCGCCGCTCACCGTGAGCCCACCGTCGCCCGGAAGGCGGGGAAATACGCCGACGCCAAGAGTTC
>Ga0256799_1000235_pt1 | contig 13283 bp, 12 predicted proteins | sample MC6MC0950MT_FD_190207 | JGI IMG/M metagenome (GOLD analysis project Ga0256799, IMG submission 190207) | Metatranscriptome of enriched soil aggregate microbial communities from Iowa State University, Ames, United States - MC6-MC0950-MT... | ecosystem: Environmental > Terrestrial > Soil >... | reverse complement strand
GCGACTTCCGCGAGCACGCCCATGTGCTCGCGGCGCTCGGCGCGCACGTGACGCTCGTGCGCCGGCCCGAGGAGCTCGCCGAGATCGACGGCCTCGTCATCCCCGGGGGCGAGTCGAGCGTCATCGACAAGCTCTCGCGCATGTTCGGCGTCGCCGAGCCGCTCAGGGCCGCGATCGCTGCCGGGCTGCCGGTGTACGGCACCTGCGCCGGGCTCATCATGCTCGCCGACACGGTCCTCGACGCGATCGAGGGACAGCAGTCGCTGGGCGGGCTCGACGTCGTCGTGCGCCGGAACGCCTTCGGCTCGCAGAACCAGTCGTTCGAGACCGACCTCGTGATCCCCGAGCTCGGCGACCCGCCCGTGCACGCGGTGTTCATCCGCGGCCCGGTCGTCGAGTCGGTAGGACCCGCGGCCACCGCCCTCGCGACGCTCGACGACGGCCGCGTCGTCGCCGTCGAGCAGGGCAACCTGCTCGGCACGAGCTTCCACCCCGAGATCAATGGGGAGCACCGCTTCCACGAGTACTTCCTGTCGAAGGTGCGCACGCGGGCCTGAGCCCCGAAGACCGATCTCGAGCCCCCGAACGGGGGCGTCGTTCTCAGTGCGGGCACCGATTCCGCAGTGGCCGCCCGTCGATAGCGTCGCCCGCATGACTGAACGACTGCCGAGCACCGGCGCCGACGACCGCGTCGTCGACCAGACCGGATGCGACACCAGTGACATCCTCCTCGTCCACCGCATCTTCCGTTGGGGCTACCGTGAACTGCCGCGCACGGTCAGGGAGGTCGCACCCGGCGACCTCGGCCGCGCCGCGACGGTCGCGAACGCCGTGGACCTCATCGACCGGGGCCTGCACATTCACCACGAGGGCGAGGACGAGCTGCTCTGGGATCGGCTCGAGCGCCGCGACCCCGGCTGCTCGATGCACGTTGACGTCATGAAGGCGCAGCACGCCCGGGTCGCCGAGCTCCTCGACCTCGTCGATCCACTTGTCGCAGAGTGGCGCTCGTCCGCCGATCCGGCGACTGGGGAGCGGCTCGCCGCCGCGCTCGACGACGTCGGCACGACCCTCGGCGTACACCTCGGACGCGAGGAGGAGGACGTCGTGCCGATCGCGGCGAGGGTGCTCAGCCAGGCCGAATGGGACGAGATCGGCGAGCACGGGCGTCATGCGCTTCCCAAGGAGGCGATGCCGATCCAGCTCGGCCTCATGATCGACGCGGTGCCTCCCGCCGAGCGCGACGAATGGCTGAAGTCGAACCTGCCCGCACCGATCCGGCTGCTCTGGGCCCTGCTCATGCGCCGGAAGTACACGGCATGGCAGAAGGGACTCTTCCCCGAGGGCATGCCGGCCATGGTCTGAGCCCGGCGCGTGCCTCCGTGCGTCGGCGGCCCGCGCTACGCTCGCGACGTGAGCGAATGGATCGCCCTGCTGCGCGGGGTCAACGTGGGCGGCGTCACCGTGCGCTCCGCAGAACTCGCCGAGCTCTTCCGCGGGCTCGGGTTCGAGGGCGTGCGCACGGTGCTCGCAAGCGGCAACGTCGCGTTCTCGACGGCGCCGGCGGGCGAGACGGATGCCTCGGGGCTGAAACCGCGCATCGAACAGGCCCTCTCCGACCGCTTCGGCTACGAGGCGTGGATCGTGCTCGTCTCGCGCGACGAGCTCGTACGCGTCATCGCGGGCTTCCCGTTCGATGCCGAACGCGAGGGGTGGCATCCCTACGTCGTGTTCTCGTCGTCGCAGGCGGCGCTCGACGACCTCGTCGCAGGCGCCGGCGCGCTCGAGGCGGCCGACGACGTGGTGACGCCCGGCGACGGCGTGCTCTACTGGCACAATCGCCGTGCCCGGGGCGTCGACAGCACGTTCTCGAAGCTCACGGCGAAGGCGCGGTTCAAGCCGAGCATCACGACGCGCAACCTCCGCACGCTGCAGAAGCTCGTCGTCTGATCGAGGCGCGTGGCGAGGGATCCCCGTCGTGTTCACGGGCGCGCGCCGCGCGCTCGACTAGAATGAAGCCTCGGCGGGCGCCCCCGCCGAGAAGTCGATACAGGAGCAGCATGTCCGGGCATTCCAAGTGGGCGACGACCAAGCACAAGAAGGCCGTCATCGACGCGCGCCGCGCGAAGTCGTTCGCGAAGCTCATCAAGAACATCGAGGTCGCAGCCAAGATGGGCGGCGCCGACATGAACGGCAACCCGACCCTGTACGACGCCGTGCAGAAGGCCAAGAAGACCTCGGTGCCGAACGACAACATCGATCGCGCCATCAAGCGCGGCGCCGGCATCGGCGGCGAGGCTGTCGAGTACCTCAGCATCACGTACGAGGCCTACGGCCCGTCGGGCGTCGCCCTCATGGTCGAGGTGCTGACCGACAACAAGAACCGCGCCGCCGCCGAGGTGCGCACGGGGCTCAGCCGCAACGGCGGCACGCTCGCCGACCCGGGGTCGGTCGCGTACAACTTCACCCGCAAGGGCGTCATCGTCGTCTCGGGCGAGGGCACCACCGAGGACGACGTCATGATGGCGGCGCTCGAGGCCGGCGCCGAAGAGATCGAGCCGCACGCCCAGGGCTTCGAGGTCATCACCGACCCGTCCGACATGGTCGAGGTGCGCAAGGCGCTGCAGGAGGCCGGGCTCGACTACGAGTCGGCCGACATCGAGTTCGTGCCGAACCTCAAGGTCGAGATCGACGCCGACACCGCGCGCAAGGTGTTCCGGCTCATCGACGCCCTCGAGGACAGCGACGACGTGCAGAACGTGTACAGCAACTTCGACCTGACCCCCGAGGTGCAGGCCGAGCTCGAGGCGGAGTAGGCCCATCGTCATGCGGGTGCTCGGCATCGACCCCGGGCTCACCCGCTGCGGCGTCGGCGTCGTCGACGTGCGGGGCGACCGCAAGGCCACGCTCGTCGACGTGGTCGTGCTGCGATCACCGACCGACGCGCCGATCGAACGGCGGCTCGCGCGGATCGCCGACGGGCTCGAGGCGATCTTCGAGGAGCACCGCCCGCAGGCGGTCGCCCTCGAGCGCGTGTTCGCGCGCTCGGACGTCTCGACGATCATGGGGACGGCGCAGATCTCCGGCGTCGCGATGCTCATCGCCGCACGCCGCGAGCTGCCGGTCGCGCTGCACACGCCGTCCGAGGTGAAGGCCGCGATCACGGGCTACGGGCGGGCCGACAAGAAGCAGGTCGGCGCGATGGTCGCGCGCATCCTCGGGCTCGAGGCGGTGCCGAAGCCCGCCGACGCGGCCGACGCGCTCGCGCTCGCGATCTGCCACGCCTGGCGCACGGGCGGCGTCGCCGGCGAGGCGATCCGTGACGCGGCGCGCGGTGGCGCACGCGGCGGTGCGACCGCCGGGGATGCCGCGGCGCTGACCCCCGCGCAGCGGGCGTGGCTCGCCGCCGAGCGTTCCGCAGCCGTGTCGGGGGCGGCCCGTAGGGTGAAGGAGTGATCTCCTCTCTTCGCGGGCGCGTGCTCGCCGCCGACGGCAGCTCGGTCGTCATCGACGTCGGCGGCGTCGGCTTCCAGGTCAACACCACCCCCGCGCTCGTGCTCGCGAGCCGCGAGGGTCATGAGCTCTCGGTGCACACCTCGCTGATCGTCCGCGAGGACTCGCTGACCCTGTTCGGCTTCGGCACGCGCGACGAGCTCGACGTGTTCGAGCTGCTCATCGGCGTGACCGGCGTCGGCCCGAAGTCGGCGCTCGGCGTGCTGTCGTCGCTCTCACCCGACCAGGTCGCCGAGGCCGTGCACCGCGAAGACGACGCGGTCTTCCGCAAGGTCAGCGGCATCGGGCCGAAGACGGCGAAGCTCATCACCGTCTCGCTCGCGGGCAAGCTCGCGGCGCCTGCTGCGCGCTCGGCTGCGGCGCCGGTCGCGGCCGGCGGCGTCGCCGACAGCGTGCTCGCGGCGCTCACGGGTCTCGGCTGGTCCGAGCGCGTGGCCGCCGATGCGCTCGACGAGACGATGGCCGGGGCGACCGAGGTCGAGCAGGCGTCGGTGCCCACGCTGCTGCGTCTGACGCTCGCCCGGCTCGGTCCCGCCCAGCAGGCCGGGAGGAGCCGATGAGCCGACCCGCCGACGACCTGACCGATCCCGAACTCGCCTCCGAGGCGGAGCTCGCGTTCGAGGGGGCCCTCCGACCGCGGAGTCTTCAGGAGTTCGTGGGGCAGACGCGCGTTCGCGGTCAATTGCAGCTCCTGCTCACGGCGGCGACGCTGCAGCAGCGCACCCCCGACCACATCCTGCTCGCCGGTCCGCCCGGACTCGGCAAGACGACGCTCGCGATGATCGTCGCGCACGAGGGGGGCCGGCCGCTGCGCATGTCGAGCGGCCCGGCGATCCAGCACGCGGGCGACCTCGCCGCGATCCTGAGCTCGCTCGTGCCCGGCGAGGTGCTGTTCATCGACGAGATCCATCGCATGGCCCGCTCGGCCGAAGAGATGCTCTACCTCGCGATGGAGGACTTCCGCATCGACATCATGGTCGGCAAGGGTGCCGGCGCGACGTCGGTGCCGCTCGACCTCGCGCCGTTCACCCTCGTGGGTGCGACCACGCGGGCCGGCCTGCTGCCGAACCCGCTGCGCGACCGATTCGGATTCACCGCGCACCTCGAGTTCTACGACGAGGCGGAGCTCGAGCAGGTGCTCGGCCGTGCGGCGACGATGCTCGGGCTCGACATCGACCGAGAGGCGCTGGCCGAGATCGCGGGTCGGTGCCGAGGCACCCCGCGCATCGCCAACCGCCTGCTGCGGCGCGTGCGCGACTACGCGCTCGTCCACACCGGCCGAGCCGACGTCGAGGCCGTGCGGGCGGCGCTCGAGCTCTACGACGTCGACGCGCTCGGGCTCGACCGGCTCGACCGCGCGGTGATGGAGACGATCCTCACCCGCTTCGGCGGGGGACCGGTGGGCCTCAACACCCTCGCAGTCTCGGTCGGTGAGGAGTCGGAGACCATCGAGGCCGTCGTCGAGCCGTTCCTCGTCCGCATCGGGCTCATCACGCGCACCCCCCGCGGACGCGTCGCAACCCCTGCGGCATGGCGGCACTTCGGGCTGACCGCGGGCGCCGACGGCACGGCAGCGGTCCTTCCGATCGATGACCTATAATCCTTTGAGGCGTCACCCTCAACGCCCCTCGACTTCGTGCGCGACGCGCACCCCGGAAGGTATCTCACCCTCATGACGTTCGATCCGATCACCATCATCATGCTCGCCGTCCTGGCGGTGCTGATCTTCTTCATGTTCCGCAACTCGCGCAAGCGGCAGGCCGATGCGAAGGAGATGCAGCAGAAGGTCCAGCCGGGTGCGCAGGTGATGACGAACTTCGGTGTGTTCGGCACGATCCTCTCGATCGACGAAGACGAGAACCAGGTGCTGCTCGAGACCTCGCCCGGCACGATCCTGACGGTGCACCGCCAGACGATCGCCCGCGTGGTCGAGCCGAAGGACGCGGTCGACGTCGACGAGACGCCCGCGCTCGACGGCGAGCCCGAGTTCGGCGAGCGGGTCTCCGACGCCGCGACCGACGAGACGACCAGCGACGCGTCGGGCACCGACCAGTCGAACAACGACGAGAAGCCCGACGCGAAGTAGTCGAGCGACTCGGATTCACCCCTGAGGCTGGGCCCGCGCGATGTCGCGCGGGCTCCTGCAGAGAAAGCAGAACACGTGGCTGCACCATCCAAGCGGTCATCCCGGCCGACGCCCGTCCGCAAGGCATGGCGTTCACTCATCTGGCTGGGTGTCATCATCGCCCTCCTGTTCGGCATCAATGCCGCCGGCGTGATGTGGGGCGGTGGATCGTGGACGCCGAAGCTCGCGCTCGACCTCGAGGGCGGCACGCAGATCATCCTCGCGCCGAAGCTCGAGACCGGTGACACGGCCTCCCAGGAGCAGCTCGACCAGGCCGTCTCGATCATCCGCCAGCGCGTCGACGCCTCGGGCGTCTCCGAGGCCGAGATCAACACCGAGGGGCAGAACATCGTCGTTCGCATCCCCGGTGAGCTCGACGACCAGACGCGCGCCCGCATCGAGCAGTCCGCGAAGCTCGAGCTGCGTGCCGTGCTGCTCGCCGATGCGGCGACGAACCAGGCGATCAACCCGACCGAGAGCCCCTCGCCGACCGAGACGCCGTCGGAGGACCTCGAGTCGACGCCGACCGCGGTGCCGACCGACGGCAGCGACCCCGCGTGGATCACGCCGGCCCTGCAGGCCGAGTTCGACTCGTTCGACTGCTCGCAGATCGACGAGACCGATGCGAGCGTCGCCCCGGCCGACGAGCCGCTCGTCACCTGCGACGTGAGCCGCACGGCCAAGTACCTGCTCGGCCCGGTCGAGGCCAGCGGCGAGAACATCGTCGACGCCACCAACGGCATGGTCACGACCCAGACGGGCGCCTCGACGGGCCAGTGGGCCGTCAACATCGTGTTCGACGAGAAGGGCACCGAGGAGTTCGCGAAGGTCAGCACCCGCCTCTTCGCCCTCTCCGGGCAGACGCCGCGCGACCAGTTCGCGTTCGTGCTCGACGGCCAGGTGCTCACCGCGCCGGCCATGAACGGTGCGATCACCGACGGTCGCCCGCAGATCACGGGCAGCTTCACGCAGGAGTCGTCGAAGGCGCTCGCCGACCAGCTCAAGTTCGGCGCGCTGCCGATCAGCTTCACCGTGCAGTCCTCCGACACGATCTCGGCGACGCTCGGTACCTCGCAGCTGCAGTCGGGCCTGATCGCCGGCCTCATCGGTCTCATCCTCGTCGTGATCTACACGCTCTTCCAGTACCGCGCCCTCGGCACGGTCACGATCGCCTCGCTCGTGATCGCGGCGCTCATCACGTACCTGACGATCACGATCCTGTCGTGGCGCGAGGGCTACCGCCTGTCGCTCGCCGGCATCGCGGGCCTCATCGTCGCGATCGGCTTCACGGCCGACTCGTTCATCGTGTACTTCGAACGCGTGAGAGACGAGTTGCGAGACGGCAGACCGCTGGTCGGCGCCGTCGAGGCCGGGTGGAAGCGCGCCTTCCGAACGATCCTCGCCTCGAAGGGCGTCAACCTGCTCGCGGCGATCGTGCTCTTCATCCTCGCGGTCGGCAGCGTCAAGGGCTTCGCCTACACGCTCGGTCTCACGACCATCATCGACGTCGTGATCGTGATCCTGTTCACGCACCCGATGCTGCAGCTGCTCGCGCAGACGAAGTTCTTCTCGAGCGGCAACCCGTGGTCGGGTCTCGACCCGAACGCGCTCGGCGCCGTGTACCGCGGTCGCGCCGAGTTCCGCAAGCCCACCGCCGTGCCCGCCAAGAAGGCCGCCTCGAGCGCGAAGGAGGCGCAGCGGCGCCAGACGATCGCCGAGCGCAAGGCGGCTGCGGTCGGAGCCGGCGATACCGAGAACGAGGGGAAGGAGTCCTGATGGCGAACCGTCTCACGACCTTCGGCAACGACCTCTACACCGGCAAGCGCTCGTTCAACTTCGTCGGCGGCCGCAAGAAGTGGTTCTCGATCGCCGGCGTGATCGTGCTGCTCTCGGTGGTGATCCCGCTGCTGACCGGTGTCAACTTCAGCATCGAGTTCCGCGGCGGATCGCAGTTCCAGATCTCCGGTGTCGAGAACGCGACCGCACAGCCCGCGATCGACGCCGTCGCGTCGGTCGTCCCCGAAGCGACGACCAAGGTGACCATCGTCGGCGACGTCGGCGTCCGCGTCCAGACCGATCAGCTCTCGCAGGACGAGTCGCACGACGTCACCTCGGCGCTGGCCGAGGCGTACGACGTGCCCGAGTCCGAGGTGACGTCCTCGTTCATCGGCCCGAGCTGGGGTGCCGACGTCACCCGTCAGGCCGTCGTCGGCCTGGTCGCGTTCGTGCTGCTCGCGGCGCTCGTGATGGCCCTGTACTTCCGCACCTGGAAGATGTCGCTCGCCGCGATCCTCGCGCTCATGGCCGACCTCGTCATCACGACCGGTCTCTACGCGGCGGTCGGCTTCGAGATCAGCCCGGCCGCGATGATCGGCATCCTCACGATCCTCAGCTACTCGCTCTACGACACGGTCGTCGTCTTCGACAAGATCCGCGAGAACACGGCCGAAGACGGGCACGAGTCGCGGCGCACTTTCGCCGAGTCGGTCAACCTGGCGGTCAACCAGACCCTCGTGCGCTCGATCAACACGAGCGTCGTGGCGGCCCTGCCGGTCGCGTCGATCCTCTTCATCGGTGCGGGCGTGCTCGGAGCCGACACGCTGCGCGACATCTCGCTCGCGCTGCTCATCGGCATCCTCGTGGGCACCTGGTCGACGGTGTTCCTCGCGGCTCCGCTCTACTCGCTGCTGCGCGAGGGCGAGCCCGAGATCAAGCGCCACGACCTCAAGGTGCTCAAGGAGCGCGAGCGCGCCGGATCGTCGTCGACGACCACGGCCGAGGCCCTGCCGAGCGCCTGACGTTCGCCCCCGGCGTGCGCTCTCGTGCACGCCGGGACCTCCGGAGCGGTGATAATTGAGTTCTGGAGGTGCGCGGGTGACGGAGACCGGGGTCAATTCGACGGCGTCGCTGCGCCGACTCGTGCCTCGGATCTTCTCCAAGGCACAACCGTCGGGTGCGGTCGACACGCTGATCCGCACGGTGCGCATGCACCACCCGAAAGCCGACGTCGCGCTCATCGAGCGCGCGTTCACGGTGGCCGACCGGGCGCACGAGGGCCAGAAGCGCAAGAGCGGCGAGCCGTACATCACGCACCCGATCGCGGTCGCGCAGATCCTCGCCGATCTCGGCATCGGCTCCAAGACGGTCGCTGCCGCCCTGCTGCACGACACCGTCGAGGACACGGCGTACACTCTCGACGAGGTTCGCGCCGACTTCGGTGACGAGATCGCGATGCTCGTCGACGGCGTCACCAAGCTCGACAAGGTCAAGTACGGCGACTCGACGCAGGCCGAGACGGTGCGCAAGATGATCGTCGCGATGTCGAAGGACATCCGCGTGCTCATCATCAAGCTCGCCGACCGGTTGCACAATGCCAGGACGTGGGGCTTCGTGCCCGCCGAGAAGGCAGCGAAGAAGGCGACCGAGACCCTCGAGATCTACGCGCCGCTCGCGCATCGTCTCGGCATCCAGGCGATCAAGTGGGAGCTCGAGGACCTGTCGTTCGCCGTGCTCTACCCCAAGCTCTACGCCGAGATCGAGAGCCTCGTGAAGCAGCGCACCCCGCAGCGCGAGGAGTTCGTGCAGAACGTCATCGATCTCGTGAACGACGACCTCAAGGCCGCGAAGATCCGTGGCAAGGTCGTGGGTCGCCCGAAGCAGTACTACTCGATCTACCAGAAGATGATCGTTCGGGGTCGCGACTTCGACGAGATCTACGACCTCGTCGGCATTCGCGTCCTCGTCAACTCGGTGCGCGACTGCTACGCGGTGCTCGGCGCGATCCACGCCCGGTGGACGCCGCTGCCCGGCCGGTTCAAGGACTACATCGCGACGCCGAAGTTCAACCTCTACCAGTCGCTGCACACGACCGTGATCGGTCCGAAGGGGCGCGCGGTCGAGATCCAGATCCGCACGCACGACATGCACCAGCGGGCCGAGTACGGTGTCGCCGCCCACTGGAAGTACAAGGAGCAGACCACCGGTCGTTCTGCCGGGGGGCCCGCCCTCGCGAACGAGACCGACATGGCCTGGCTCGCGCACATCTCCGACTGGCAGGCCGAGACGGCCGATCCGGGAGAGTTCCTCGATTCGCTCCGGTTCGAGATCGGTGCGAAGGAGGTGTACGTCTTCACCCCGAAGGGGCGCGTCATCGGGTTGCCGTCCGGGGCGACCCCGGTCGACTTCGCGTACGCCGTGCACACCGAGGTCGGCCATCGCACGATGGGCGCGAAGGTGAACGGGCGGCTCGTGCCCCTCGAGAGCGAGCTGTCGAGCGGCGACGTCGTCGAGGTGTTCACCTCGAAGAACCCCGACTCGGGCCCCAGCAAAGACTGGCTGGGCTTCGTCAAGAGTCCACGTGCGCGCAACAAGATCCGGCAGTGGTTCACGAAGGAGCGCCGCGACGAGGCGATCGAGCAGGGTCGCGACGCGATCGCCCGCGCGATGCGCAAGCAGAACCTGCCGCTGCAGAAGCTCATGAGCCAGGAGTCGTTCGCCGAGGTCGCGGCCCTGCTGCACTACGACGACGTCTCGTCGCTCTACGCCGCGGTCGGCGAGGGGCACGTGTCGACGCAGTCGGTGCTCGAGAAGGTCGTCTCGCTCGTGCGCGACATCGACGACGTCGACGAGCCCGACCTGCCGCTGCCGACCCGGTCGCGCCCGCTTCCCCGACACTCCGACTCGGGCGTCCTCGTTCGCGGTGCGCCCGACATCCTCGTGAAGCTGGCGCGCTGCTGCACCCCGGTGCCGGGCGACGAGATCGTCGGGTTCATCACCCGCGGGGCCGGCGTCTCGGTACATCAGGCGAACTGCCACAACGTGCAGTCGCTCATGCGGGAGCCCGAGCGCATGATCGACGTCGAGTGGGCGCCGAGCTCGAAGAGCGTGTTCCTCGTGCAGATCCAGATCGAGGCGCTCGACCGGTCGGGGCTGCTCTCCGACGTTACGCGGGTGCTGTCCGAGCACCACGTCAACATCCTGTCGGCCAACGTGTCGACCTCGACCGATCGCCTCGCCCTCAGCCGTTTCGTCTTCGAGATGGGCGACACGACGCATCTCGACCGTGTGCTCAACGCGGTTCGCCGCATCGACGCCGTCTACGACGTCTACCGCGTCAGCGACGGCTGAACCCGTCCGCGGCCGACGAGCGCTGCTCATACTCAGCGCGAACGGTCGCCTCGACCCGCACGGCCGTCTCCGCGCGGCCGAGTCGACCGAGCGCGAGGCTTCGATGCGGCAGCCGGTTGGCGCCAGCGAGCCGCGCGTGCAGCCGCGGCACGAGATCGTCGACCGCCGAGATCATGCGGGCGACGACGGGTTCGACCGCGTCGTCGTCGAGCGACGGGTCGCGAAGCAGGTCGAACGCGGTGCGCAACCGGTCGGTGCAGACGACACCGTCGAAGGAGACGAGTTCGTCGTCGGTGATCGTCACCTCTCGCACGACCGCGGCGTGCGCAGTCACGACCGCGACTCTCGCGCGGTGCGGCACGCAGAACTGCGCGACCTGCGGGGGAGCGTCGATCGCTCCGTGCACCCAGGCCGCCGACAACCGCTCGACGATGAGCGCGCGCGGCGCCCGACGCGCCACGACCGCGGCGCGGAGGCCGGGCAGGTCGGGTTCGTCGATCGGCGCCCAGGCGTCGTCGATGCGGAACAGCTCGCCGTCGATGCGCGCGGCGCAGAGCTCTGCCAGCGTGAGATCGTCGGTGCCGAGTACCGAGGGGAGCCTGGACATGTCCCAATGCTGCGGCATCGGATCGCCCCGAAACAGCGGATCGGCCGTTCTGTGGAGAACGGCCGATCGCGGTGGGATGTCGCGGACGAGTGGAGTCAGCCGCCGACGGCCTTGAGCCACGCCTTGCGTGCGTCGAGCGCCTCACGGGCTTCCGCGGCGGCCTTCTGGTCGCCCGAGGCCTCTGCGGCGGCGAGCTCCGCCTCGAGCTTCTCGATCGCGTCCTGCAGCTGGCCGAGCATGCCCTCGGAGCGCGCCTTCTTCTCGGGGTCCTCGCGCTGCCAGCGCTCGTCCTCGAGGGAGCGCACGTGGTTCTCGACCTTGCGCAGGCGGTCTTCGATCGGACGGACCTGGTCGCGGGGGACCCGGCCGATCTCGTCCCACTGCCGCTGGATGCGGTTGAGCGCCTGACGGGCGGGCTTCGGGTCGGTCTCCTTCAGGAGCACCTCGGCCTCGGTGAGCAGCGCGAGCTTCTGGTCGAGGTTCGCACGGTACGCCTCGTCCTCCTTCGCGTCGATCTCGGCCTTGGCGTCGAACAGCACGTCGCCGGCGGCCTTGAAGCGCGCCCAAAGCTGGTCGTCGAGCTTCTTGCCGGCGCGGCCCGCCTGCTTCCACTCGTCGAGGAGGTTGCGGTAGTCGCCGACGGCGTCGGCGCCGCGCGGTGCGAGGGCCTCGGCCCGCTCGATGAGCCGCTGCTTGCGCGTGCGGACGTCGCGGTGCGTCGCATCCAGTTCGGCGAAGAACGCCTTGCGGTGCTGCTCGATCGTCGAGCGCGCGGCGCGGAACCGCTTCCACAGGTCGTTCGCCTCGCCCTTGGGCAGTCGCGGGCCCTCCTGCTGGTGGCGCTGCCAGCTGGCGAAGAGCGCGTCGAGCTCGGCCGACGTCTGCTTCCACTGGGTCTTCGCCGGGTCCTGCGCTGCGAGCTTCTCCGCCTGCTCGACGATGCGCGTGCGCTCGGCGATCGCCTCGCCGAGCGCCGCCTTCGCCTCGGCCTGCTGCTGCTCGGTGAGCTCCTTCGCGGTGCCCGAGAGTGCCTCGAGCCGGCGGGAGAGCGAGTCGAGGTCGCCGACGGCGTGCGCGCCCGCGACCGACTCGCGGAGCGCGGCGACGGCCTTCGCGACGTCGGCGGCGGGTGCGCCGCGGCGGACGCGCTGCTCGAGCAGGGTCACCTGGCCGGCGAGATCGGCGTACTTGCGCTCGAAGTAGGCGAGCGCCTCCTCGGCGGTGGCATCGGGGTACTGGCCGACCTCACGCTCGCCGTCGCTCGTGCGGACGAAGACGGTGCCCGTCTCGTCGACGCGGCCCCACGGTTGCTGATCTGATTCGGTCACGGCCTCACCCTGTGTGTTGTAGGTCGGATGCCGCCCATCGGCGGCGATGTGCTCTCAAGCCTATTGCACCGCCCGGAGGCGGGTCCCGCTCACTCGAGGGTGAACGAGGTGATGGTCGTCGGCACCTTCGGTGACGGGTCGGTCGTGCCGTCGACGGGGCCGGCGTCGATGACGCCCGCGCGCAATTCGTCGAGACCGCTCGTGACCTGGCCGATGACGGTGTACCCGCCGGCCGCGTCGGCCGGGATGGGGGAGTCCTCGTACACGATGAAGAACTGGCTGCCCTGGCTGTAGGCGTCGCCCGACTGTCGCGCCATCGCGATCGTGCCCGCGGGGTAGACGCTGTCGGCGGGCGCGTTCTCGATCGGTCCGTAGCTGTAGCCGGGCCCGCCGGAGCCGTCGCCGTTCGGGTCGCCGCACTGGAGCACCCAGATGCCCTCATCGGTGAGGCGGTGGCAGCTGACGCCGTCGTAGAAGCCGGCCTGGGCGAGGCTGATCTCGCTCGAGACGGCCTGCGGTGCGGCGGCGCCGTCGAGCTCCACGCCGAGCGGGATGTCGTTGAGTGTGAGCGTGCCCGTCCACG
>Ga0256799_1000231_pt1 | contig 13357 bp, 8 predicted proteins | sample MC6MC0950MT_FD_190207 | JGI IMG/M metagenome (GOLD analysis project Ga0256799, IMG submission 190207) | Metatranscriptome of enriched soil aggregate microbial communities from Iowa State University, Ames, United States - MC6-MC0950-MT... | ecosystem: Environmental > Terrestrial > Soil >... | reverse complement strand
TTCAAAAATAACCGGGTTGGGCTTTTATGTTCCGGAAAATGTTGTGACAAATGACGATTTATCGAAATTGATCGATACAAATGACGAGTGGATTCAGGAACGAACCGGAATAAAAGAACGCCGACATGTGGTTTTACCGGAAGATACTACTTCAGGTATGGCGCTAAAGGCATCGAAAACTGCTATTGAACGCGCTGGAATTGATAAAAACGATATCGATTTTATTGTTTTTGCTACTTTAAGTCCCGATTATTATTTTCCTGGTCCCGGCGTTACGCTGCAGAAAGAATTAGGAATTAAAACAGTTGGTGCGTTAGATGTTCGCAACCAATGTTCAGGTTTTATTTATGCACTTTCAGTTGCCGATCAGTTTATAAAAACCGGAATGTATAAAAATATTTTGGTTGTTGGATCTGAAGTTCATTCCAAAGGATTGGATATGACCACACGCGGACGCGGAGTTTCGGTCATTTTTGGAGATGGAGCAGGAGCAGTGGTTTTAAGTCGAACCGAAGATTTATCGAAAGGGATTTTATCGACTCATTTACATTCAGAAGGCGAACATTCCGAGGAATTGGCGTTAATTGCACCCGGAATGGGGAAGCGTTGGGTTACCGATATCATTAAAGAAAATAATCCAAACGATGAATCGTATTATCCATACATGAACGGACAATTTGTGTTTAAAAATGCGGTGGTTCGATTTTCTGAAGTGATTAATGAAGGATTGGAAGCCAATAATTTACAGGTTTCAGACATTAATATGTTGATACCGCATCAGGCAAATTTACGTATATCGCAATTCATTCAGCAAAAATTCAAATTGACCGATGATCAGGTGTATAACAACATCATGAAATACGGTAATACAACAGCGGCATCGGTACCAATTGCACTAACCGAAGCATGGGGAAAAGGGAAAATTAAAGACGGTGATTTAGTGGTACTTGCAGCATTTGGTAGTGGTTTTACATGGGCAAGTGCAATAATTCGTTGGTAAAAAACTTGTAGTTTAAATTTGTTGTTAGTAAATTACACTTCAAAAAAAAATAGAAATGAAAGGTCAGAAAGTAGAAAATTCAGGACAGGCGCAACTGTTTAAAAATCCGTTTTTAGAATTATTAACCAAAGGCCATCCGGCATTAAGCTGGGGTATTCACACACCACTTTTAATGTACTGTTTTTATTACGGATACGTAACATATAATATGTCGTTGTTAACAATGTTGGGTGTTTCAGTCTTTGCCTTATTCTTTTGGACGTTTTTTGAATATATTGCGCACCGTTACATTTTTCATTTAATAAGTGAAAAAGAAAGCATGCAGAAGTTTGCTTACATAATGCACGGCAATCACCACCATTACCCAAAAGACAGAACAAGGTTGTTTATGCCACCCGTTCCAAGTTTAATTATTGCGGGTGCTTTGCTAGGGATACAGTATTTATTGTTAGGTAAATATGCTTTTGCTTTTTATCCAGGTTTTATTTTAGGTTGGTTAATGTATGCGTCTATGCATTATTTAATCCATGCCATTGAACCACCGTTTAAGTTTTTACAGCCAATTTGGCGTAACCACCATTTGCACCATTACAGAAACGATAATTTAGGTTTTGGTGTTAGTAATACCATTTGGGATAAAGTTTTTGGAACTACATTCGATTTTAAAAAAGACAAAATAGACAAGCGAAAATCAAGAGAATTAATGTTTGATAAAGAAACAAAAAGCGAAACTGTCTAGGTTTCGCTTTTTGTTTTTATTTAAGTAAATAATATTAAAAAAATAAGAGTAATATTAATAAGGTTTTTGTGCAAACTGAATGATGACAAATTCGCTATCAACATATCCAGCTCTACGAGCTTGTACTTTTACTTCGCCAATAGTTGTTTGAGAATAGGTTGATCCAGGAAGTGCTTTACCGTCAACATAAAATACAGCATCAGTTACAGGTGTTGTCCCGCTCATTGCCTGAAACATAGCTTGAGTTCCTAAAGGTCTAAAAGTTCCATTATGAACAATTCTTAATTGTTCACCAACATTTGGATTAGGGTTAGGAGTCGGAATTTCCACTACCGAATCATCTCCAGAACATGAATTAAACCCAATGGTTGAAAAGGTAGCTATCACGATAAAGAATAATATCTTTTTCATCTTAAATATTTAAGGTTAATTATTTGAATAAATGAAATAATTCTATAAAAATACAAAAAAAAATTATTTATCAAAATATTTATTCAGTTTGGTAAAAATAAAATTATTTTTTATTACTAATCATATACTGTGTTATTTTAAATTTATTAACTAATAAATTTAACAATTTTGTAAATATAGTTTAATATTTTTTGTTTTATTTAATAGTTGATTAATGTTTTTTTTTGTTATTTTTATTGAAATCAAAAAGCATACATAATGTTAAAAAAAATATTCATCTTATTACTTTTGCCAATATCGGGGTTAAGTCAAGTACAAATAGGTAATGATATTTTGGGTGACGGCAATTGGTCAAATGTTGCATTATCTTCATACGGAAATATAGTTGCATTATCAGATTCAAATCAAGGGAGTGCAACAAAGGTTTATGAGGATATCTCAGGTGTATGGACCCAAATTGGTCAAAATATACCTATGAGAGGTTTTGCAGTTTCTTTATCATCTTTTGGTAATATTGTTGCTATTGGAGATAATATGAGTAATAATGTAAATGGGGCTGTAGCCGGTATTACTAGGGTATATGAATTTGATATGGGTATATGGAAACAGAAAGGTCAAAGTATTGATGGAAAATCAGTAGGAGAACAAAGTGGATTTAGTGTTTCTCTTTCTTCAAATGGAAATACGTTGGCAATTGGAGCGCCATATAAAGCTTGGCAAGGAGATGCGGATAATCCTTCAGGGACTGTGCGTGTATATAATTATAGTAATCTTTCAGGAACTTGGAATCAAGTTGGAGCAGATATTGACGGACAAGGATTTGGTTTTCATAGCGGAACAAGTGTTTCGCTTTCGGCTAATGGAAATGTGTTGGCTGTTGGAACAATATTCGAAGCTACAACTGGTGTAGTACGCATTTATTCAAATACAAATGGTGTTTGGACACAGATAGGTAATACAATTCATGGCGAAGGTAACTCCGATCGTTTTGGTCGAAGTATTTCGTTATCTTCAGATGGAACAATTTTGGCTGTGGGTGGTTATTTAAATAGTGGAAATGGAACTGATGCAGGCCATGTAAGAATTTATCATAATATATCGGGCGTTTGGGTTCAAATAGGAAACGATATCGATGGACAGTCAGATCACGATCAGTTAGGTATTGGTGTTTCTCTTTCTGCAGACGGTAAAACTATTGCTATAGGAGCATTAATGCAAGTTCCCCCACCTTTAACACCTTCAGGTACTACGAGAATTTATAAAAATATCTCAAATGTTTGGACAAAGGTACATAATGATATTAATTTTGGATATTTTGTGTCATTATCATCTGGTGGTGAAAGAGTTGCTACAAAAAAAAATGGTGTTGCAAAAGTTTTTGATTTAAAAATAGCATCAAATAATACTTTTACAGATGAGAATTTTACAATTTATCCAAATCCAGCTACCGATATTTTTAACATCAGTTTAAGTGATAATATTATTTTAGAAAAAGTAACTATTTATAATAATTTAGGTCATCTAATAAAAACTTCAAATGATAAAGTTATAAATGTTGATAATTTATCGTCAGGAATTTATTTTGTAGAGGTGAGTACTAATCAAGGTAAAGCAGTTAAAAAAATAATTGTCAAATAGTTTATCTTTAAATTATAGAAAAGATACTGAATGAAACCCAAAATATTAATTTATAATTATACCTTTTTAATTCTAAGTGTATTAATGCTTGTGTTTTGTGTCTATAATCTATCTGCAAAACCTACAGATTATGTTGTTGATTTTATGGTTATCGATACAAAATCAATCGCTGAATTAGAACCAAGTTTTCTAAAGTTAGATGAAGAAACGCCTTTGCCAGCACCAGAACCTATGTATGAATCAGAAAATGAAAGGATTATTTGTAGCGGATGGAGCGATCGGATTATTTTAAATACACATGAATTTTCAAAAACCGATTTACTGAAAAAAGTTTCTAAAACCATTGATTCTATAAGATTTAATGATTTAGAAAGACGTGCGCATATTAATGTTGTTATAGATAAAGAAACTTCTTATCAAACGTTTATTGATATTTTAGATTTGTTCGAAAGTAAAAATAGTAGAGTTTTCGGACTAAATAAAGAAACTATTTTTTGGATTGAATAAAAAGGTAAATTACATGAAAACAATTTTATACATCATTTTAGCACTAATAATAGCTTTTACAGTTTTTTATTTAGTTGACCCATTTGTAAACGATATTATAAGTATTCTTATTGCTACAATTGTGGTAACCATTTTTGCAGGCTTCTACAGAAAATTTGAGAAGAGAGAAATTAAATAAAAAATCGCTCTCAATTTTGAAAGCGATTTTCATTCAATCGGTTTGTGTTTTTAGAAGAATCCTCCTGATTTCTGAACCTCGTTGTTATCGCGGGCTTTACGTTGTAACGCTCGGTTTTTACCAGATCCGAACATATATTGAAATCCTACAAATAACGACTGGCTTTCCCAAGTAAATGTTCCGGTTTGGCGGTAAGGTGCGTCTCCTTCAAAACGGGCTCTCATATTATTGAAAATATCGTTGAAGCGCAAGCTTACATTTGCCGTATTTTCCCAGAAGCTGTAACGTACACCGGCATCGATCTTATACATTGCTTTCATTTCGCCGTTTACTCCTAAAGCATCACCGCGGTAGAAACCAAATAACGATGCACGCAATTGGTTGGTAATTTTAAAGTTGTTGTTTAAACGGGTGTTAAATACGCCGTTGTTAACTTCGCGCTCTTGTAATTCGGCTTCGTTTGTGTCCGGATTTAAAACAGTTACAATACCGCGCTGGTTTCTGTAATAATATTCCACACTAGGCTGTACATCCCACCATTTGGTAAGTTTGTAGTTTGCAGATAATTCGGCACCATAAGCAGTAGATTCGTCAAAGTTTCCGTAGCTCATAACCATTTTTCTTTCTGCAATAGCTTCAGGCGAACTTGTATCTAAATAAAAAGTACGTTCAATTGGGTCGTTAATCATACGGTAATAAGCTCCTAATGTAGTGCTTCCTTTCACGCCCAATACTTTTGTATAATTAAATTCTACCGAATTGGTAAACTGCGGTTTTAACTCCGGATTACCAATCTGTATAACGCGCGGTGTACTGTAATCGCGAATTGGTCTTGTTTGCCAAACATTCGGGCGATCAACACGGCGGCTTGCACTAATCTGGAAAAAATCGGTTTGAGTAGGCGTATAGCTTAAAAATGCCGATGGATACACTGTTAAATAATCATCTTTAAAATTCGCCGCTTCAGAAGCAATAAGATAATCGGCTTCTACATTATATTTTTCCAATCTAGCTCCGATCTGATAGCCCCATTTATCGAACTTCGAACCAAAAGTGGCGTAAGCCGATGCAATATCCATTTTGTATTCAAAATCGGTTTGGTTGCCAATAATGTTGGTTGTTCTGTAAGTATTATCAATCGTTGTGGTACGATATTCTGCACCAACTTCTAACTTGGTTTTTTCGTTGAACGGATGCACGTAATCTAAATTTGCCTGTACCGCATCAACCGTATTGTTGCTGTTATCGTTGTATTGTGTTGGCGAATTTCCCGCAATACCGAAATTTCCGTTCTGGTCGTCGTTAGTTTTGCTGTAATTCACTTCAAAATCTAACGTTTGACCTGTTTTTGCAAATAATTTTTTATAGGCAGCATTGTAAATTTGCGATTTATTTGCACCGTTGTATTTATCGGTCTGTAATAACAACGGATTGCTTGGGTACGAAATAGTATTATCAACCGTTCCTATACCGTCTGCGTACGTTTGGTTGGTATAAAGCGAAAACGTGTTTTTATCGTTCGCATAAATATCAAAACCAACTTTAAAAGTGTGTACTTTATTATCGTTTACAATATCGAAAATCTGCTGACTGTTATCGTCTAACTGCGTCATGATACCGCCGTTCAGTGTTTTTTGATCTGAATAATTATAGTTTCCAAAAAAGTTGATTTTTCCTTTACGGTAATTCAAATCTAAACCTTGATTGAATTTAGGAACCTTTGCAAACGTAACATTTCCGTTGTAGCTTCCATTAAAACCATCCTGCATGTTTTTCTTCAACACAAAATTGATCATTCCCGACATTCCTTCCGGATTGTATTTTGCCGACGGATTGGTAATCAACTCAATTTTATCGATCGAATTAGAAGGAATCTGTTTTAACAGCGTTTTTGGATCTAAATGTGTAGGTTTTCCATCGATCAATACACGAACGTTTTCATTACCACGCATAGAAATGTTTCCATCCTGATCTACGTTTACCGAAGGAATATTGTTCATGATATCCGAAGCTGTTGCACCTGCGGTAGATAAATCTTTCCCCACACGAATCACTTTACGGTCAACCAATTGTTCTATGGTGCTGCGTTCAGCGTTAATCACAACGGCATCTAAAATTTCTTCGTCAACTTCTAAAGAAATCATTCCAAGATCAATCGTTTTTTCACTCGATAAATCAATGGTATTCTTGTAGGTCTTAAATCCGATATATTCCACCGAAATTTCAATCGACGTGTTTGGCAGATTTGTTATCGTGAACGATCCGTCTTCATCAGTCAAATCGCCCGAAATAATTTGACCGTTTGCCGAAATAGCTACCGATGCAAAACCAACCGCATTTTTGGTCGATTTTTCGGACACTTTTCCTTTTACGGTTCCGTTGCCTGTCGCCGGTTGTTGCGCCCATGAGCTAACCGATACAGCCAAAAGCAACGATAGGGTTAAGTACTTCTTTTTCATTTTTGTCTTTATTTTGTAAGAATTTTTTAGCGTTCACCAAAACAGGTTGCTGCTTAATTTATTGTTTGATTAATTAGTGTGCGGTTGATTTAAAATGTTACACCGAAATAAAAAAAAATCTGCATTGTGTTTTAGTAAATTAAAAGCCGCCGAAAAGTTTTATCTTTGCACCTTAATTAAAAAATTTAAAACAATGTCTTTACAAGAAATTTTAACGCCGTACATTAAGCAAGCAGTTCAACAATTGTTCGATTTAACGATCGACCGAGTGGAATTTCAGGCTACGCGCAGGGATTTTGAAGGAGACATTACCATGGTGGTTTTTCCGTTGGTTAAACAATTGAAAGGAAGTCCTGCCGAAATAGGAAACAAAATAGGCGACTACCTTGTAGCAAATGTTGATTTGGTTACAAAATTCAACGTTGTTCAAGGGTTTTTAAATATTGTTATTAGCGACAGTTATTACAGCCAGTTTTTTAATTCTATTTTTGATAATAAATCATACGGATACCAACAAACCAACGCCGATGCAAAAGCGGTAATGGTAGAATATGCGTCGCCAAACACCAATAAACCTTTGCATTTAGGGCATGTTCGTAATGTGCTTTTAGGTTATTCTGTAGCCGAAATTTTAAAAGCTTCGGGCAAAAAAGTATATAAAACACAGGTTATTAACGATCGTGGAATTCACATCTGTAAATCGATGTTGGCTTGGGAAAAATTCGGAAATAACGAAACACCGGAATCAACAGGATTAAAAGGCGATAAGCTGGTTGGTAATTATTATGTTGCTTTTGAAAAAGAGTTTCAGAAAGAATATTCAAATTGGCAGAAAACAAATGAATACTCTATTGAGTTTTTGAAAGATAAAAATACTTTATTGGTAGACAAATTAACGTCAGATGGGAACAATCCTATTTTTTTTAATGACGAAGGGTTTATTGAAGATGATTTGTTTTCGATCGAAGGCGAACATAAATTATTCAAATCTAATTTTAAAGATAATTACTTCAATAAATATAGTAAGTTAGGTTCTGAAGTAAAAGAAATGCTTCGTAAATGGGAAGCAGGCGATGAGCAGGTTGTTGCACTTTGGGAAAAGATGAACAGTTGGGTTTATGCTGGTTTCGAGGCGACTTATAAAAACATCGGTGTAGATTTCGACTGTAATTATTACGAAAGCAATACCTATTTGTTGGGGAAAGATGTGGTGGAAGAAGGTTTGGCAAAAGGAATTTTCTATAAAAAAGAGGATAATTCGGTTTGGATTGATTTAACACCAGATGGTTTAGACGAAAAATTAGTGTTGCGTTCAGACGGAACTTCGGTTTACATGACACAGGATATCGGAACGGCAATTCAGCGTGTAAAAGATTTCCCCGATGTAGGCGGGATGGTTTACACCGTTGGTAACGAACAAGATTACCATTTTAAAGTGTTATTCCTGATTCTTAAAAAACTGGGTTACGATTGGGCAGAGCATCTGTATCATTTATCGTACGGAATGGTTGATTTACCTTCAGGAAAAATGAAATCGCGTGAAGGAACCGTTGTTGATGCCGATGATTTAATGAGCGATATGACCGTTACTGCCAAAGAAATTTCGGAAGAATTAGGTAAGTTAGAAGGTTTATCGACCGAAGAAAAAGACAGTCTGCATAAAATGATTGGTTTAGGTGCCTTGAAATATTATATTTTAAAAGTTGATCCTAAAAAACGTATTTTGTTTGATCCTAAAGAATCGGTAGATTTTGCAGGAAACACAGGGCCGTTTATTCAATATACCTACGCACGTATTCAGTCTATTTTACGTAAAGCCGATTTTGATTATAGTTCTGTCATTTCGAGCGAAGTAGAGAAAACTCTTCACGAAAAAGAAAAAGAACTGATTAAAAATTTAGCGCAGTTTCCAGAAGTAATTCAGCAGGCAGCAAAAACATACAGTCCGGCATTAATTGCTAATTATACTTACGATTTGGTTAAAGAATACAACTCGTTTTATCAGTCGGTTTCTATTTTAGGAGAAGAAAATCACGATAAAAAGGTATTCCGTGTTCAACTATCAGACAAAGTAGGGCAAACCATTAAAAATGCCTTTTCTATGTTAGGAATTGATGTTCCAAACAGAATGTAAAATATAAAATGCCGTTCGTAAGAGCGGCATTTTTTTGTTATATTTAAAATCCAAAATAAAACATATGAGTGAAAGGGTTATAAGAATCAATAAAGTTTTAAGAGAATTAAATATTTCTCTCGATAGAGCTGTAGAATTTTTGAAAACGAAAGGTTTCGATATCGAAGCATCTCCGAATGCAAAAATTTCAGATGATGAGTATGCTGCCTTAGATAGACAATTTTCAGCAGATAAAGGAAAGAAACAATCTTCAAAAGAGGTAAACGAAAAAAGGATTCAAAATTTAATTAATAAAAATTTAGAGAGAATTACAACGACTATTAAAATTGATAAAGAAATATTAAAATCATATTTAGATTATAAATCAATTTCACTTGATGTCAATGATGAAAAAGAGATTACTGATATAATTAGTTCATGTTATAGTTTTTTTAATAATTATAAACCTAAAAATATTATTGATTTTGAAAAAAATATAAATCAGAAAATATATCCTTGGTTTGAAGATATACCTAATCATGTTTCCTCTTTCAATCAACTAGAAAACAAAATTTGTTTGCGTTTAGTTAATGTTAAGATAAAATTAAGTTCAATTGATTACAATGATATTATGGAATTAGAAATTACTGATTCAGAAGTCTCATATGATGCAACTTCAATCAGGGATAATAGTTTGAATAGTTTATCAATTACTAATTGTAATCTAAACAATATTAATTTCTTAAAGTTTTTTCCAAAGTTAGAATATATTAATTTATGTAATAATAATATAAGTGAGATTGAAGTATTAAGTCGTTTCAACTCTTTAGAAACATTGGATTTAAGTTTTAACTTAATTACAGATATATATCCAATAAAATATCTTGAAATAGATAATTTATATTTAAATAGTAATTTAATTGATGATTTTACACCACTTTATAATTCATTAACAAGGTATGGTTTATCAGAATTAAATGTTAATGAAAATAGACTCTCTGAATATCCACCTTATAATGATGATAACTTTGATGGACAATATATCATTGATTGGTTTACAAAAGTGTTTAACAATGTCAATAAAATAATAACAAATGTAAATTATAATCAATCTAAAGTTTTAGACTTGGGTTTATGCGGTTTAACTGATTTAGAAATAATATCAGATTTGTTTTTTGAAAATAACCATATTGAAGAGTTAATTTTAAGTAATGAGTATTCTTTTTATGATGATGAAAATGAAGTTTTTATAAGAAAAATGTCAGAAAATAAGTTCATCTCATATAACAGAATAACCAATTTAACTACGGCTTTAGAAAAATTTAAAAATTTAAAAAAATTAGTAATTGGAGGAAATTGGAAGGAAGGTGATGTTTTGAGAAAATATTCCTTTACAGATATTAATCAATTATCTAATCTTTCAAGTTTAGAATATCTCAATATTAGTAATGGAGTTTTGGCAAGTCTGAAGGGTTTAGAAAAATTAACAAATCTAAAATCGCTCTTCGCAAATAATAATAACATATCTGATATAAAACCAATAATTACATTAAACCGATTAGAGGAATTATATATTGGTAATAATTATGTAAAAGATTTAAATCCGTTAGATAAATTAAGGAAACTTAAAACGATAGATTTTCATTCAAATGTTGTAAGTGATATTAGACCTTTAAAATTTTTCTTGTCGAAATTAAACTCAACGTATTCAAAGTGGAAAAAAGGTTGTATAAATATATATAACAATCCTTTAGATGAGGTTTTTGTTAACTTAGTTAAAGAGAATGAAAATACTATAAATAATTTAGATTTTAATAATTATATAAAACGTTTATTCCAGGGTGATACAATAAAAATTAACCAATTAAAATTAATACTTCTTGGGAATACAAGATGTGGAAAAACAACTCTAGCAGATAGTATAACAAATAATAATTTAGCAGATGGTTCTTCTACACACGGGCTTAATTTTTTCAATTATGAATATGGAAATGTTGAATTGAAAGGTTTTGATTTTGGGGGACAAGATTATTATCATAATACTCATTTTGCTTTTTTTGATACGTCTTCAGTTTATTTTTTTGTATGGGGAAATAATCAAGAGGATATTTTTAAAAAAAATGCGAATGATGAAATGTTATTCCCTTTAAATTATTGGTTAGGTTCTTTAAACGAATTTAGATACAATCAATTAATTGATGATTTTTATAATAGTATTATAACTAAGAAGGATTTTGGTAAAGAATTGGAGTCAATCAATGGAGAATTAACTTCTTATAAGTTACCTATAATAACTAAAAATTATGAAAAAGAAATAAATGAATTTAAGAAAATAAATAATAAAAGTTTTTTTAGTCTGAAAATAATATTAAATGCAATATTGGAAAAGTTACAAATTACTTTATTAAATAAAGATAAAATAGATGGTTATATTATTCAAAATATATACGACAAAAAGAAGTTTTTAAATGAGAAAGATATAGTTGATAACTATGATTTTATTGATGATTTCAAAGCATTTAATTTATTAAAAGACCGAACAGATTTATCGTTATTTATAAAAGATCTTTTAGAAAATAAGAAAAAAGAATATATTAAACCTAATTTAGATTATGAATTAGCTATAAGTTTTTCAAAAAGTGATAATGTTATTTATAGAATAGAGGATTTAAAAGAAAGCTTTCAAAATTTGCAAGAATTAGATGTGAATGAGATAGAATCACTGATTATTGGTTTACATTCTATTTTAGCTTGTTATTATTTTAAAATTGACGAATTTGATTTAGTAGATCAATTTAATGATCTTAAAAATATTGTTATTACAGATATTCAAAAATTTACTGATTGGATATATAAAATTTTCGAATCAAAAGATTCAAATCAAAAGATACGTGCTTCAAAAAATAAAGGTTATTTTGATAGAGATGAAGCTTTAAGTTGGCTTGAAAATGATAGTGAGGCTAAATTAAATATTGATTATATTTTAGCATTTATGTTAGCTAATAAGATTATTTTTAAAGTTAAAAATTCAAATAAATATTTTGCTCCAAATTATCTAACTGAAAGTTTAACAAGATCTGAAGAACTATTGTTTAGGTCATTTGAAAAACCCATTATTAAATACAGTTTCTCAGATTTTTTTCATACCTCTATATTATCTGATATTATTTCAGAATTTATGAATAGTTTGGTTTTTGATAGCGAGAATTTGAAATATCTGAGTTGGAAAAATAAAGTTTTACTTTATAACGAATTAAAGTCGGACGACTTGATTTTTCTTAATTTTTCATATGAATCATGCGATCCAAGAATTGAGATATCAGTTAACAGTAAGACTTTCGAGAAAGAATTTATTAATGATCTAAGTGACTTTATTGAACTTAAAATTAAGTATTATAACTATTCAAAATTATTATTATCTAAAAGTGGTGATTATGTGCCAATAGAAATAATATTAGAAAACAATTCATTAAATCAAAATGTATTTAGTTATAATAATAGATTCTTCACAGTAACTGAATTTTCCTACATTTTAAATAATATTTCTTTGAAAATGAAAAAAATATTTATTAGTTATTCAAAAGATGATTTACAATATGTAAATGAATTCTTGAAACATTTATCACCTTTGAAACGTGATGGGATAGTCGGAACCTGGTATTGTACAGAATTAGTAGCTGGTGGAAATTGGAATGCTGACATTCAAAGAAAGTTTGAAGAAAGTGATATTATATTATATTTTGTAAGTCCAAATTTATTGAATACAGATTATGTATATAATTATGAGATTAAGAAAGCTTTTGAGAAAAAAGAAAAAAATGAAAATTTTAAAATTGTACCAATAATATTAGATTATTGTTCTTGGATAACAAGAAAATACAATTTAGGTGATTTTTCAGCTTTACCATATACAGCAAAACCTGTAAAGGATTTTAGAGATCGTAATATGGCGTATTTTGTAATCGTAGAGGCCATTAAACATATGATCAATAATGATAGTCAACTTACTCAAGAAGATTGGTTTAATCAAGGTGATCATGTTGATAAAATATCTAAACAGGTTAAGAGTATTTATGAGAGAATTGTCAGAGGTGATGTAGATAATAATAATTCAAAATTATGATCTTTTTTTTAGCAAATACTATCATATGTTGTTGTCAGTGACTTAATATTAATCGTAAATAAATAGCTTGACACATCTTTTACTTTATTGTATATTTGCCCTTTAGTTTCAATAAGAAAAAGTATGTTCGATAATTTAAGCGATAAATTAGACAAAGCCTTTCATATATTAAAAGGTCACGGAAAAATT
>Ga0256799_1000221_pt1 | contig 13642 bp, 7 predicted proteins | sample MC6MC0950MT_FD_190207 | JGI IMG/M metagenome (GOLD analysis project Ga0256799, IMG submission 190207) | Metatranscriptome of enriched soil aggregate microbial communities from Iowa State University, Ames, United States - MC6-MC0950-MT... | ecosystem: Environmental > Terrestrial > Soil >... | reverse complement strand
CCCAACTCTGTTTCGTTCTTAATATTAAAACGGAAAACATCGCCCGTAGAAATGTGCGTTAAATTGTATTTTTCTTTTAAAAACTCTGCCTGCGTGCCTTTGCCTGCACCCGGCTTTCCGAATAAAACTATTGCAATCATTTTTGTATGTTATTTTATTTGATAAACTTCGCTTAAATTTCTGCCTTGTTTGTTGTAATCTAATCCGTAACCTACAATAAACTTATTTTCGATACTAAAACCTGTGTATTTAATATCAATGTTTTGTTTGTAAGCTTCGGGTTTAAAAAACAAGGTTGCTGTGTTTATGCTTTTTACCTTAAATCTATTCACTAAATTGTACAGCGCTGCAATGGTGTTACCAGTATCAACAATATCTTCTACAATAACAACGTGCTTATTGGTTAGATCAATATCCAACCCTAAAAGTTCTGTAACGTTGCCCGTAGTTTCTGTACCGTTGTACGATGCCATTTTTATAAATGAAATTTCTGCCGCACTGGTGTAATGTTTCATTAAATCGGCAGCAAAAATGAATGCGCCGTTTAAAACTACTAAAAAAACAGGAACTTCGTTTTTATAATCATTCAATAAATCTTTAGCCATACGCTGTACTTCCGCATCAATTTCTAATGCCGAAAGGTAGGGTACAAAGGTTTTATCTAAAATTTGAATTTCCATATTATTTTTAACCGTGCAAATATACGAATACGTGTACTTTAATTAAAGTTTATTCGCAGTTTTGCCAAATATATTTTTATTTTTAACTTAAATTTCCTTTTTAATAATTTTATATGGATGTAATTACCTATTTCTCAACGCATCACCACAACTTAAGTACACCAAGCCGAACTTTGGCTATGAATCATATTCTGGATCAGGGCATTTTGGCTGATGCTTTTATTGAAGTAATTTATTTTGTTGCTGATAAACAGAAAATTGTACTTTATCATGCGTTGGATATGTTGGTAGAGCGCCATATTGATTATTTAAACGATTATTTAGATTTGTATCTGGAAAAAGCGTTGAATGAAACTCATGAATCTACCAAACGATGTGTTTCTCGAACGATATTCCATCAGTTAAAAAACAATAAAAACCTTTACAATAAAGAACAAAAACAGCAGGTTGTTCACACCATGTTTGATTGGATTATTCTACCATCGGCAGTTGCAACAAGAGTTAACGCTATTAATATTCTGTATTTTTTGGTCGATCAAGAAGAGTGGATTAAAGAACAATTAATCGCACTTATTGAACAAAATTTATTGTTGCAGGAACCATCTTTTTTAAGTCGGGGAAGAAAAATATTAAAATTGTTGCGGAGGTAAGTCGTAAAGTCAAAAGTCGTAACGTACCGTTACTTCGAGCTTGTCTAGAAGTTTTTGTTTTATGAGTTCTCGACAAGCTAATTGACGAAACTGTAAACCCTAAACAACAAACTATAAACCAAAATAAATCGTTTATATTTGTACCTTAAATAATAAAAAAAATGACAACAATTTCTGATATACGCAGTGGGTTAATCGACAAAATACTTTTGACAAATTACCCATTAAACAATAAAATGTTCATATTTGTCAAATTAATAAAACAAGAAGTTATGAATAAATTCTACACAAAAATCGTAAAAACAACCACAATTGTTGCATCATTATTAGCAGTAACCACAACACAAGCACAAAACAGCCTTTGGGCTTGGGGGTGGAATGGGAGTGGACAATTAGGTATAGGAAACACGAATAACCAATACAGCAGTAGTCCTGTGCAGGCAGGTACAGACACCGACTGGTCGCAGATAAGTGCAGGAGACGTACACTCTCTTGCTATTAAATCCAATGGAACACTTTGGGCTTGGGGGTGGAATGGGAGCAGCGGACGATTAGGCACAGGAAACACGAATATCCTATACAGCAGTAGCCCGGTGCAGGTAGGCACAGCTACCAATTGGACAAAAATATATGCAGGAATAGGACACTCTTTTGCTATTAAATCAGACGGAACACTTTGGACTTGGGGACAAAATATTTATGGAGAATTAGGTATAGGAAACACGAATATCCAATACAGCAGTAGCCCAGTGCAGGTAGGCACAGCTACCAACTGGTTACAGGTAAGTGCAGGAGTTGGAAATACCCTTGCTCTTAAATCAGACGGAACGCTTTGGGCTTGGGGATATGGAATATACGGAAAATTGGGTACAGGAAATGAGAATAACCAACACAGCCCCGTGCAAGTAGGCACGGCTACCAACTGGGCATTGATAAGTGCAGGACAATATCATTCTCTTGCCATTAAATCAGACGGAACACTTTGGGCTTGGGGTGAGAATGATAAAGGACAATTAGGCATAGGAAATACTACTAACCAAAACAGTCCTGTACAAATAGGCACAGCTACCAACTGGGTGCAAGTCGATGCAGGAATAGGATACTCTTTTGCTCTTAAATCAGACGGAACACTTTGGGCTTGGGGTAATGGAAATTTGGGACAGTTAGGTACAGGAAATACCATTGACCAAAACAGCCCCGTACAGGTAGGCACAGATACCAACTGGACGCAGATAAATATAGGAGCTAATTATTCTCTTGCTCTTAAAACAAACGGAACGCTTTGGGCTTGGGGCGATAATACTTTAGGACAATTGGGTATAGGAAATACCACACAACAAAACAATCCTGTGCAGACAGGTACAGTTACCAACGGGGCAAGTATAAGTGCAGGAGGAGGTCATATTTTGTCGTTTGTTAATCCCACAGCAAGCATTGATAAAAACGAAATAAAAAACTTTGTGGTTTATCCAAACCCAGCGAATAGTATTTTAAATATTGATAGCAACGCACAAGAAGGTATAAAAATTACAATCGTTGATATAGCAGGTAAAACTCTTGCAGAACAAACCTTAAAAACAGGCAACAACACCATTAATATAAGCAGTTTTGCAAATGGTGTTTATTTCATCAAAACCGAAAAAGGCGGGGTGATGAAGTTTGTTAAAAATTAAATGGCTTTAGGCTTTAAGCAGTAAGTTATAAGCTGTTGGAACGCAGATAACACAAAATTACACTAATTCATTTGTGTAATTTTGTGTTCTAAAATGGTTAAGTCATAAAGTTAAAAAGTCTTAACACACCGTCACTTCGAGTAGATTTTTGATAAAAAATCGTATCGAGAAGTTCTTTTTTTATGAGTTCTCGACAGGCTCGAACTGACGAAACGCTAACAAATAAACGATTAAACAGTTAAACAACTCAACAATTAAACAAAAATGAATTATTTTTCATCAGATTTTAAATTAGGAATTTTAGGAGGCGGACAATTAGGTAAAATGATGCTGACTGAAACCCGAAAGTTCGATATTCAAACATATGTAGTTGATCCAAGTGCCGAAGCTCCTTGCCAATTTGGCGCTACAAAGTTTTTTCAAGGTTCGTTGAACGATTACGATACCGTAATTAATTTGGGAAATCAGGTAGATGTTTTAACCATTGAAATTGAAAACGTAAATCTGGAAGCTTTGGAAACCTTGGAAAAAGAAGGTAAAAAAGTGTATCCGTCGCCAAAAACGTTGCGATTAATATCAAACAAAGGAAATCAAAAAGATTTTTATACGCTGAACAATATTCCAACTGCACCTTACAAACGTTACAAAACTTTACCGGCATTAAAAATTGATGTTGAAAATGGTTTAGTTGAACTTCCGTTTGTATGGAAAGCAACCGAAGGCGGTTACGACGGAAACGGTGTAAAAGTTGTTCGCCAGGTAATTGATTTGGAAAATTTACCGGAAACAGAATGTATTGCCGAAACCATGATTCCATTTAAAAACGAATTGGCGGTGATTGTGGCTCGTTCGGCATCGGGCGAAATTAAAACGTATCCTGTGGTTGAAATGGAATTTCATCCAGAAGCAAATCAGGTAGAATACGTAATTTGTCCGGCGAGAATTGATGAAAATGTTGCAAATAAAGCTCGTGAAATTGCTTTGAAAGTTTCCGAAAGTTTTAATCATGTTGGTTTGTTGGCTGTTGAAATGTTTCAAACTGCCGATGACGAAATTTTAGTGAATGAAGTAGCTCCGCGCCCGCACAATTCTGGTCATTATTCTATCGAAGCGAGTTATACTTCACAATTTGAACAACATATTCGTGCCATTTTAGATCTACCTTTAGGAAACACCGACAGTAAAGTTGCCGGAATTATGGTGAATTTAGTTGGTGAAGAAGGTTTTTCGGGTCAGGTTGTTTATGAAAACATCGAAAAAATCATGGCGATTGACGGTGTTACTCCGCACATTTACGGAAAACGCGAAACACGCCCGTTCCGAAAAATGGGACACGTTACCATTGTGAACGAAAATATGACCGAAGCACGTAAAGTTGCCCAACAGGTTAAAGAAACCATTAGAGTGATTTCGAAATAAGTTATATATTTATACAAACTGTTGCCTTATGAAAATAACTAAATTACATATTGAAAAATATAAACATCTAGAAAATTTAGATTTTGATTTCACATATCAAAGTGGTGACAAGAAAGGTCAACCGCTAGAAAAAATATGTTTTATTGGACAAAGTGCTACAGGCAAAACAAATTTACTAAATTTAATTTTTGATCAATTAACAAACTCTTATCTAAAACTTACTGAATCACTTAATTTACCTTTTATAGATGAGTCAATTAAGGAAATAGATAATTCAGGATTTTATCAATTAGATTTTATGACCTATGATGATGAAATATTTTCCATTAGTAATAATTCCTTTAAAATTAATAAAATGTGGTTTAATTTTGATATTGATTTAAAAAAGGTAAGCTTGTTTGTAAAATCAGATATTATATCCAAAGATAATATTGACATACTAGCATCTAATCCAATTGAGTTAATTGAGAAATATCCTGGGTTAAATTCTGAAAATTTTGAAAAATTAGTAGATTTAAAAAATACCTTTTCATTTGGTAATAATAAAAATGATGATTATTGGCTAATAATCATATTGGACATTTTAAATTTTAGAAAAAATTTTAGTCAAAAAATGTCCGAATTAATTAATAAGGGATTAATTGCAGATACTAATAGATTGAAAAAGGAATATGACAAGTGGGAAAAAGAAAATCCTAATCCTTTAAAACAACTAGCTAAAAAATTAAATCCTTTATTAGCAAAATTAAATTTACAAGTTGATTATATAAATACTGAATATTCCATTCCTATAAAAAGAATTTCAGAAGATGAAACAATTCCTTTAAAAGATATAAGTACAGGAACAAAAGGTTTGTTATTATCGTTTTTACCTCTTTATTATTTTAGAGAAAAAGCATCCATGATTTTAATCGATGAACCTGAACGTTCCTTGTATCCTGATATGCAGATTGATTTAATGGACAACTATAGAAATATAGCTCCCAACTCTCAATTTATTATCGCTACACATTCACCTTTTATTGCTGCTGCGTTTGAACCAGACGAACGTTTTATACTATATTTCGATGCAGAAGGCAATGTAAAAGTAAAAAGAGGAAGTTCACCAATTGGAGATGATCCAAACGATATATTATATAATGATTTTGGTTTAGAAACATTATTAAATAAAACCGGTCAGCAAATTTATGACGACTACTTAAAGAAAAAGCAAGAAGTTTTGTTTGAGAAAAACCCTTCAAAAAAAGAAGCACTTCAAAAAGAAATTGAAAAAATTGGAGATAAATACGATTTTTAAGAATGAAAAGAATCATTAAAAATCCTGCATCTCAGATTATCTCCGAAAATTTAAAATATCGTTCAGGTAATACTAGACTAACCGATCTTCTTTTAAAAGAGCAAAAGAATTTTTGTGCATACACAGAAGAGTATATTGCTTATAATGATTCTAAAGATATTGAGCATTTCAATCCAAATTTAAAAGGTACAGAAGAAGATGGTTATACTAATTGGTATATGGTTAAACATTTGCCTAATCAACGTAAATCAACATCTTGGTTAGAACCAATTTTGTATCCATTCGAAGAAGATTTTGAAGAGCGGATTATTTATAGTGATGGAGCATATTTTGCTAAACCAGATGATATTGAGGCAACCAATCTTATTACCCTTCTTGATTTAAATAATATTCATAAAGTAAGTTTAAGAAAAAGGTATATTAAAAGACGTAAGGAATCTCTAATAGAAAGAAACATCAACTCAAATAATCTTGATGAAGTAAAATCTTATTTTCAAGCAAAAATTGATTCTGAAATAGAAGATGGAGTTAAGTATTTAAGAGCAATTCAAGAAGAATTCAAAATTAATATTTGGGAAATGATCCCTGAAATAAATTAAACAAAAAATGAAAGTAGCAGTAGTAATGGGCAGCATTTCGGATATGCCGGTAATGCAAGATGCCATAAATATATTAAAAGAATTTGGCGTAGAAACGCATGTTGATATTGTATCGGCACACAGAACTCCAGAAAAATTAGTCGATTTTTCAAGCAACGCACATAAAAACGGCATCAATGTAATTATTGCAGGTGCAGGTGGTGCCGCACATTTACCGGGAATGGTTGCAAGTATGAGTCCGTTGCCGATAATTGGCGTTCCGGTAAAATCGAGCAATTCTATTGACGGTTGGGATTCTGTTTTATCAATTTTACAAATGCCGGGCGGTGTTCCTGTAGCAACGGTTGCGTTAAACGGAGCTAAAAATGCAGGTTTATTAGCGGTGCAAATTTTAGCAAGTCAAAATGTAGAATTGCTACAAAAAATGATCGATTACAAATTAGGTTTAAAAGAAGCTGTTTTAAAAGCGGCTGAAGGTTTAAAATAACAAAAAGAGCAACTAATTAGTTGCTCTTTTTGTTATTTTAAACCTTCAGCCGCTTTTAAAACAGCTTCTTTTAAACCTAATTTGTAATCGATCATTTTTTGTAGCAATTCTACATTTTGACTTGCTAAAATTTGCACCGCTAATAAACCTGCATTTTTAGCTCCGTTTAACGCAACCGTTGCTACAGGAACACCGCCCGGCATTTGTAAAATTGATAAAACAGAATCCCAACCGTCAATAGAATTGCTCGATTTTACCGGAACGCCAATTATCGGCAACGGACTCATACTTGCAACCATTCCCGGTAAATGTGCGGCACCACCTGCACCTGCAATAATTACATTGATGCCGTTTTTATGTGCGTTGCTTGAAAAATCGACTAATTTTTCTGGAGTTCTGTGTGCCGATACAATATCAACATGCGTTTCTACGCCAAATTCTTTTAATATATTTATGGCATCTTGCATTACCGGCATATCCGAAATGCTGCCCATTACTACTGCTACTTTCATTTTTTGTTTAATTTATTTCAGGGATCATTTCCCAAATATTAATTTTGAATTCTTCTTGAATTGCTCTTAAATACTTAACTCCATCTTCTATTTCAGAATCAATTTTTGCTTGAAAATAAGATTTTACTTCATCAAGATTATTTGAGTTGATGTTTCTTTCTATTAGAGATTCCTTACGTCTTTTAATATACCTTTTTCTTAAACTTACTTTATGAATATTATTTAAATCAAGAAGGGTAATAAGATTGGTTGCCTCAATATCATCTGGTTTAGCAAAATATGCTCCATCACTATAAATAATCCGCTCTTCAAAATCTTCTTCGAATGGATACAAAATTGGTTCTAACCAAGATGTTGATTTACGTTGATTAGGCAAATGTTTAACCATATACCAATTAGTATAACCATCTTCTTCTGTACCTTTTAAATTTGGATTGAAATGCTCAATATCTTTAGAATCATTATAAGCAATATACTCTTCTGTGTATGCACAAAAATTCTTTTGCTCTTTTAAAAGAAGATCGGTTAGTCTAGTATTACCTGAACGATATTTTAAATTTTCGGAGATAATCTGAGATGCAGGATTTTTAATGATTCTTTTCATTCTTAAAAATCGTATTTATCTCCAATTTTTTCAATTTCTTTTTGAAGTGCTTCTTTTTTTGAAGGGTTTTTCTCAAACAAAACTTCTTGCTTTTTCTTTAAGTAGTCGTCATAAATTTGCTGACCGGTTTTATTTAATAATGTTTCTAAACCAAAATCATTATATAATATATCGTTTGGATCATCTCCAATTGGTGAACTTCCTCTTTTTACTTTTACATTGCCTTCTGCATCGAAATATAGTATAAAACGTTCGTCTGGTTCAAACGCAGCAGCAATAAAAGGTGAATGTGTAGCGATAATAAATTGAGAGTTGGGAGCTATATTTCTATAGTTGTCCATTAAATCAATCTGCATATCAGGATACAAGGAACGTTCAGGTTCATCGATTAAAATCATGGATGCTTTTTCTCTAAAATAATAAAGAGGTAAAAACGATAATAACAAACCTTTTGTTCCTGTACTTATATCTTTTAAAGGAATTGTTTCATCTTCTGAAATTCTTTTTATAGGAATGGAATATTCAGTATTTATATAATCAACTTGTAAATTTAATTTTGCTAATAAAGGATTTAATTTTTTAGCTAGTTGTTTTAAAGGATTAGGATTTTCTTTTTCCCACTTGTCATATTCCTTTTTCAATCTATTAGTATCTGCAATTAATCCCTTATTAATTAATTCGGACATTTTTTGACTAAAATTTTTTCTAAAATTTAAAATGTCCAATATGATTATTAGCCAATAATCATCATTTTTATTATTACCAAATGAAAAGGTATTTTTTAAATCTACTAATTTTTCAAAATTTTCAGAATTTAACCCAGGATATTTCTCAATTAACTCAATTGGATTAGATGCTAGTATGTCAATATTATCTTTGGATATAATATCTGATTTTACAAACAAGCTTACCTTTTTTAAATCAATATCAAAATTAAACCACATTTTATTAATTTTAAAGGAATTATTACTAATGGAAAATATTTCATCATCATAGGTCATAAAATCTAATTGATAAAATCCTGAATTATCTATTTCCTTAATTGACTCATCTATAAAAGGTAAATTAAGTGATTCAGTAAGTTTTAGATAAGAGTTTGTTAATTGATCAAAAATTAAATTTAGTAAATTTGTTTTGCCTGTAGCACTTTGTCCAATAAAACATATTTTTTCTAGCGGTTGACCTTTCTTGTCACCACTTTGATATGTGAAATCAAAATCTAAATTTTCTAGATGTTTATATTTTTCAATATGTAATTTAGTTATTTTCATAAGGCAACAGTTTGTATAAATATATAACTTATTTCGAAATCACTCTAATGGTTTCTTTAACCTGTTGGGCAACTTTACGTGCTTCGGTCATATTTTCGTTCACAATGGTAACGTGTCCCATTTTTCGGAACGGGCGTGTTTCGCGTTTTCCGTAAATGTGCGGAGTAACACCGTCAATCGCCATGATTTTTTCGATGTTTTCATAAACAACCTGACCCGAAAAACCTTCTTCACCAACTAAATTCACCATAATTCCGGCAACTTTACTGTCGGTGTTTCCTAAAGGTAGATCTAAAATGGCACGAATATGTTGTTCAAATTGTGAAGTATAACTCGCTTCGATAGAATAATGACCAGAATTGTGCGGGCGCGGAGCTACTTCATTCACTAAAATTTCGTCATCGGCAGTTTGAAACATTTCAACAGCCAACAAACCAACATGATTAAAACTTTCGGAAACTTTCAAAGCAATTTCACGAGCTTTATTTGCAACATTTTCATCAATTCTCGCCGGACAAATTACGTATTCTACCTGATTTGCTTCTGGATGAAATTCCATTTCAACCACAGGATACGTTTTAATTTCGCCCGATGCCGAACGAGCCACAATCACCGCCAATTCGTTTTTAAATGGAATCATGGTTTCGGCAATACATTCTGTTTCCGGTAAATTTTCCAAATCAATTACCTGGCGAACAACTTTTACACCGTTTCCGTCGTAACCGCCTTCGGTTGCTTTCCATACAAACGGAAGTTCAACTAAACCATTTTCAACATCAATTTTTAATGCCGGTAAAGTTTTGTAACGTTTGTAAGGTGCAGTTGGAATATTGTTCAGCGTATAAAAATCTTTTTGATTTCCTTTGTTTGATATTAATCGCAACGTTTTTGGCGACGGATACACTTTTTTACCTTCTTTTTCCAAGGTTTCCAAAGCTTCCAGATTTACGTTTTCAATTTCAATGGTTAAAACATCTACCTGATTTCCCAAATTAATTACGGTATCGTAATCGTTCAACGAACCTTGAAAAAACTTTGTAGCGCCAAATTGGCAAGGAGCTTCGGCACTTGGATCAACTACATATGTTTGAATATCGAACTTTCGGGTTTCAGTCAGCATCATTTTACCTAATTGTCCGCCTCCTAAAATTCCTAATTTAAAATCTGATGAAAAATAATTCATTTTTGTTTAATTGTTGAGTTGTTTAACTGTTTAATCGTTTATTTGTTAGCGTTTCGTCAGTTCGAGCCTGTCGAGAACTCATAAAAAAAGAACTTCTCGATACGATTTTTTATCAAAAATCTACTCGAAGTGACGGTGTGTTAAGACTTTTTAACTTTATGACTTAACCATTTTAGAACACAAAATTACACAAATGAATTAGTGTAATTTTGTGTTATCTGCGTTCCAACAGCTTATAACTTACTGCTTAAAGCCTAAAGCCATTTAATTTTTAACAAACTTCATCACCCCGCCTTTTTCGGTTTTGATGAAATAAACACCATTTGCAAAACTGCTTATATTAATGGTGTTGTTGCCTGTTTTTAAGGTTTGTTCTGCAAGAGTTTTACCTGCTATATCAACGATTGTAATTTTTATACCTTCTTGTGCGTTGCTATCAATATTTAAAATACTATTCGCTGGGTTTGGATAAACCACAAAGTTTTTTATTTCGTTTTTATCAATGCTTGCTGTGGGATTAACAAACGACAAAATATGACCTCCTCCTGCACTTATACTTGCCCCGTTGGTAACTGTACCTGTCTGCACAGGATTGTTTTGTTGTGTGGTATTTCCTATACCCAATTGTCCTAAAGTATTATCGCCCCAAGCCCAAAGCGTTCCGTTTGTTTTAAGAGCAAGAGAATAATTAGCTCCTATATTTATCTGCGTCCAGTTGGTATCTGTGCCTACCTGTACGGGGCTGTTTTGGTCAATGGTATTTCCTGTACCTAACTGTCCCAAATTTCCATTACCCCAAGCCCAAAGTGTTCCGTCTGATTTAAGAGCAAAAGAGTATCCTATTCCTGCATCGACTTGCACCCAGTTGGTAGCTGTGCCTATTTGTACAGGACTGTTTTGGTTAGTAGTATTTCCTATGCCTAATTGTCCTTTATCATTCTCACCCCAAGCCCAAAGTGTTCCGTCTGATTTAATGGCAAGAGAATGATATTGTCCTGCACTTATCAATGCCCAGTTGGTAGCCGTGCCTACTTGCACGGGGCTGTGTTGGTTATTCTCATTTCCTGTACCCAATTTTCCGTATATTCCATATCCCCAAGCCCAAAGCGTTCCGTCTGATTTAAGAGCAAGGGTATTTCCAACTCCTGCACTTACCTGTAACCAGTTGGTAGCTGTGCCTACCTGCACTGGGCTACTGCTGTATTGGATATTCGTGTTTCCTATACCTAATTCTCCATAAATATTTTGTCCCCAAGTCCAAAGTGTTCCGTCTGATTTAATAGCAAAAGAGTGTCCTATTCCTGCATATATTTTTGTCCAATTGGTAGCTGTGCCTACCTGCACCGGGCTACTGCTGTATAGGATATTCGTGTTTCCTGTGCCTAATCGTCCGCTGCTCCCATTCCACCCCCAAGCCCAAAGTGTTCCATTGGATTTAATAGCAAGAGAGTGTACGTCTCCTGCACTTATCTGCGACCAGTCGGTGTCTGTACCTGCCTGCACAGGACTACTGCTGTATTGGTTATTCGTGTTTCCTATACCTAATTGTCCACTCCCATTCCACCCCCAAGCCCAAAGGCTGTTTTGTGCTTGTGTTGTGGTTACTGCTAATAATGATGCAACAATTGTGGTTGTTTTTACGATTTTTGTGTAGAATTTATTCATAACTTCTTGTTTTATTAATTTGACAAATATGAACATTTTATTGTTTAATGGGTAATTTGTCAAAAGTATTTTGTCGATTAACCCACTGCGTATATCAGAAATTGTTGTCATTTTTTTTATTATTTAAGGTACAAATATAAACGATTTATTTTGGTTTATAGTTTGTTGTTTAGGGTTTACAGTTTCGTCAATTAGCTTGTCGAGAACTCATAAAACAAAAACTTCTAGACAAGCTCGAAGTAACGGTACGTTACGACTTTTGACTTTACGACTTACCTCCGCAACAATTTTAATATTTTTCTTCCCCGACTTAAAAAAGATGGTTCCTGCAACAATAAATTTTGTTCAATAAGTGCGATTAATTGTTCTTTAATCCACTCTTCTTGATCGACCAAAAAATACAGAATATTAATAGCGTTAACTCTTGTTGCAACTGCCGATGGTAGAATAATCCAATCAAACATGGTGTGAACAACCTGCTGTTTTTGTTCTTTATTGTAAAGGTTTTTATTGTTTTTTAACTGATGGAATATCGTTCGAGAAACACATCGTTTGGTAGATTCATGAGTTTCATTCAACGCTTTTTCCAGATACAAATCTAAATAATCGTTTAAATAATCAATATGGCGCTCTACCAACATATCCAACGCATGATAAAGTACAATTTTCTGTTTATCAGCAACAAAATAAATTACTTCAATAAAAGCATCAGCCAAAATGCCCTGATCCAGAATATGATTCATAGCCAAAGTTCGGCTTGGTGTACTTAAGTTGTGGTGATGCGTTGAGAAATAGGTAATTACATCCATATAAAATTATTAAAAAGGAAATTTAAGTTAAAAATAAAAATATATTTGGCAAAACTGCGAATAAACTTTAATTAAAGTACACGTATTCGTATATTTGCACGGTTAAAAATAATATGGAAATTCAAATTTTAGATAAAACCTTTGTACCCTACCTTTCGGCATTAGAAATTGATGCGGAAGTACAGCGTATGGCTAAAGATTTATTGAATGATTATAAAAACGAAGTTCCTGTTTTTTTAGTAGTTTTAAACGGCGCATTCATTTTTGCTGCCGATTTAATGAAACATTACACCAGTGCGGCAGAAATTTCATTTATAAAAATGGCATCGTACAACGGTACAGAAACTACGGGCAACGTTACAGAACTTTTAGGGTTGGATATTGATCTAACCAATAAGCACGTTGTTATTGTAGAAGATATTGTTGATACTGGTAACACCATTGCAGCGCTGTACAATTTAGTGAATAGATTTAAGGTAAAAAGCATAAACACAGCAACCTTGTTTTTTAAACCCGAAGCTTACAAACAAAACATTGATATTAAATACACAGGTTTTAGTATCGAAAATAAGTTTATTGTAGGTTACGGATTAGATTACAACAAACAAGGCAGAAATTTAAGCGAAGTTTATCAAATAAAATAACATACAAAAATGATTGCAATAGTTTTATTCGGAAAGCCGGGTGCAGGCAAAGGCACGCAGGCAGAGTTTTTAAAAGAAAAATACAATTTAACGCACATTTCTACGGGCGATGTTTTCCGTTTTAATATTAAGAACGAAACAGAGTTGGG
>Ga0256799_1000218_pt1 | contig 13754 bp, 10 predicted proteins | sample MC6MC0950MT_FD_190207 | JGI IMG/M metagenome (GOLD analysis project Ga0256799, IMG submission 190207) | Metatranscriptome of enriched soil aggregate microbial communities from Iowa State University, Ames, United States - MC6-MC0950-MT... | ecosystem: Environmental > Terrestrial > Soil >... | reverse complement strand
GGCGTTGCACGCGCGTCAGGTCATTGCTCCAGAGGTGGGCCCCCAGGCCAAATCCGCGGCCTTTGGCCAGCCGCACGCCGCCGCAAGGGGTATCAAAGGGTTGCGCCACGCCGACCGGCCGGAGGATTTCTTCCTGCATAATGCGAGCGCCTTGCGGCACGTCGGCGAACACGGTGGGCTTTACGAAATACCCGTTGCCCTCGCCCGCCGTGCCGCCCGCCAGCACCCGGCCGCCTTCCGCGCGGCCAATGCCGATGTAGTCCATCACGCGCTGTTGATGCCGCGCCGAGATCAGCGGGCCAATCTGCGTAGCCGCGTCAAAGCCGGAACCCAGCGTCATGCTGGCCGCCATATCGGCCAGCCCCTGCACGACCTTGGCGTACAAGCCTTGCTGCACATACAGGCGCGAACCCGCCGTACACACTTGCCCCTGGTTGAAGAAGATGGCGGCGGCGGCGCCCTGCACGGCACGATCCACATCGCAATCGTCCAGCACAATCACCGGAGACTTGCCGCCCAGTTCCAGCGACACGCGTTTCATGTCATCCATGGCGGCCCGGCCGATCAGCTTGCCGACTTCGGTTGACCCGGTGAAGGCGATTTTGTCGATACCTGGGTGCGCCACCAGCGCCGCGCCGGCGGTTTCGCCCCGCCCGGTAATCACGTTGACAACGCCGGGCGGAAAGCCCGCTTCCAGCACGAGTTCCGCCAGCCGCAAGGCGGTCAGCGGGGTTTCTTCAGCGGGCTTGAGCACGACGGTGCAGCCGGCCGCCAGCGCGGGGGCAATCTTCCATACCGCCATCAGCAGCGGGAAATTCCAGGGGATGATGGCGGCGACCACGCCCACCGGCTGCGCCAGCGTGTAGGCGCTGTACTGAACCCCGGGCGGAAACGGTATCGATAGCGACAGCGTGTCGCCGGTGATCTTGGTGGCCCAGCCGGCCATGTAGCGCAGCCATTGCGCGCCCGCCCCCACCTCCAGGCCCTGCGCAATGCCCAGCAGCTTGCCGTTGTTCAGTGTTTCCAGCCGCGCCAATTCGGTGCCGTGCTGTTCGAGCAAATCCGCCAGTTTCAGCAGCAGACGCTCGCGCCCCGCGGGCAACATATCGCGCCATGGTCCCGATGCGAAGGCGCGGCGCGCGGCCTGCACCGCCAGATCCACTTGCGCGGGCCCCGCATCGGGTTGATGCGCAATGACCTGGCCCGTGGCCGGGTCATAGACGGGAATGGGCAAGCCCCGCCCGTCATGCACCGGCTTGCCGTCGATCAACATGAACTCACGGATCGCGCCCAGTTCGGGACGATCTGGGGTGGCGGCGGCCGGGGCAAACTTGCTTGCTGAAGACATCTGACGCTCCAACGAAAAGTGTGGAGCCAGAATAGCAATGGCGTTTTGCGCTGGCTTGTCGTGCCGTGCATGGGGATTTGTCATTCTGCGCACAGCGGCGCAAAACAAAAAAGCCAGACAATCCGCGCGTGACGCGTCTTGCCTGGCCTTGGGCTTGTCCGCTTGCGGCCCTTAGAGAGGGTTCAAGCGAACAAGAGCCGATGCGGATCAGTCCAGCATCAGCACCGTGGCGCCCGTGGTCTTGCGCGAGGCCAGCGCGGTCTGCGCTTCGCCTGCTTGTTCCAGCGTGTAGCGCTGGTCAATACGGACCTTGATCTTCTTCTTCAGGACCAGGTCAAACACTTCTTCGGAAGCCGCTTGCAACTTTTCCAGCGTGTTCACGTGCACACCCAGCGACGGACGCGTGACGTACAGGCTGCCCTTCTGGTTCAGCACGGCCAGGTTGACACCCGCCACCGGGCCCGACGCGTTGCCGAAGCTGACCATCAGGCCGCGCGGCTCGATGCAGTCCAGCGAGGTTTCCCACGTGTCCTTGCCCACGCCGTCATACACCACCGGCACCTTCTTGCCGCCCGTCAGTTCCAGCACGCGCTCGGCCACGTTTTCACGCGAGTAGTCGATGGTTTCCCACGCGCCGTTGGCACGGGCCAGTTCGGCCTTTTCGGGGCTGGATACGGTGCCGATCAGCTTCACGCCCAGGGCCTTGGCCCACTGGCAAGCGATCAGGCCCACGCCGCCTGCGGCCGCATGGAACAAAATGGTTTCACCGCCTTGCAGGCGATAGGTCTGACGGAACAGGTATTGCACCGTCAGGCCCTTCAACATCAGCGCGGCGGCTTCGTCGAAACCAATGCCCTTGGGCACCTTCACAACCTGCTGGGCCGGCACGTTGCGGGCCTTGGCGTAGGCGCCGATCGGGCTTTGGCCATAGGCGACGCGGTCGCCCTTCTTCAGGTGTTTGACGTCAGCGCCCACGGCCGTGACCACGCCAGCGGCTTCGAAGCCCAGGCCATGCGGCAGCGGGTGGGGATACAAGCCCGTGCGGAAATAGATATCGATGAAATTCAGGCCGGCGGCGTGCTGCTCGATCGTGACTTCATTGGCGGCGGGCGGCGGAACTTCCACCTCGACCAGCTTCAGGACTTCGGGACCACCGTGCTGCTCGATACGAATTGCCTTGACGAGATTGCTGGCCATTCTGGCCTCCTTTCATTGAAATTAATGCGAACCATCGGGAAAATCGGGCGTCACCGCGGCGGCGTTTCGGCCTCGCGCGTGGGCGCGGGTGCCGGCTTGGCGCCGCCGCCCATCAATGCGAATACGCCGGTCAACACCAGCGCGGTTCCCGCCATCTGCCACACCGTGATGGGCTCATGCAGGAACCACGACGCCAGGAACAGCACTGACACGGGCCCCATCATGCCCAGCAGCGACGCCGTGGGCGCGCCGATCAACGACACCGCCCACATCAGCATGAACACCGGCACCACCGTGTTCAGCGTGGCGTGGATCACGGAATATCCGTAAACCCCCATCGGCTGGATCAGCATCGACGGAGGGTGAATCACGAAAAACTGGATGATGCAGGCCACGCACGACACCAGCATGGCGTAAGCCACCAACCGCGTCGGCCCGACCCGCTTGATCAGTTCGCCAGAACAAATCAGGTACACAGAATAGCTTGCCGCCGAACCAAAAACGAACAAAGACCCTAACAGCACCTCGCCGCCCCCGCCAAAGGACAAATCGTGGGCAAACACCAGCACCACGCCCGCATAAGACAGCACCATGGCCATCCATTGGCGGCGTTCAACCGGGCGCTTGAACCAGAACGCGGACAGCAGCACGACAAGTGACGGCGACAGGAACAGGATCAGCCGTTCCAGGCTGGCCGTGATGTAGCGCAGCCCCAGAAAGTCCAGAAAGCTCGACAGGTAATAGCCCAGCAGGCCCAGCACGATGACCTGGGCGCGTTCCTTGGTGGTCATCACCACGATTTCGCCGCGCGCGGCCCGGCGCGACTGATGCCAGGCCACGGCGGCGAAGAACGGCATGGCGAACAGCATGCGAAAGGCGATGAGCGTCACCGCGTCGATGCCGTAGCGATAGGTGAACTTGACGACGATCGCTTTGGCTGAAAACAGCACCGCGCCAAGCGTCGCCATGAGAATTCCGGCCGCGCGACCGGACGGGAGCGAGAGCGGCAAAAGCTTGGCAATACGATTCATGCGATGATTTTAAATTCAGTGCAATCCGATTTGCACGCTCAACCTACGCTTTTTGGCATCCATTGCCCCCTCGCATGACCCGACAACGCGCTCTGACCTCTATCCATATTGCCGCCGTGCTGTTCGGCCTGACCGGCGTTTTCGGGGAGTTGATACAAGCCAGCGCCGCCGTCATCACACTGGGCCGGGCCGTCTTCGCGGTGATGGCGCTGGGGGTATTCGCCCGCCTGCGCCGCCAGCCCCTGATGGGTGTGCTGACGCCCGCGCAACTGTTCGTGCTGGTGATCGCCGGCGCGCTGCTCGCGGCACACTGGGTCACCTTCTTCATTTCGGTCAAAGTCGGCGGCATCGCGATCGCCACGCTGGGCTTTGCCAGCTTCCCGGCCTTCATCACGCTATTCGAGGGCCTGCTGTTCCGGGAACGCATCCGCGCGGTGGAATGGATGCTGTTGGGGCTGGTCACCGCGGGTCTGGTGCTGGTTACGCCATCGTTCGACTTCGCGGATCAGGGCACTATCGGCCTGGCCTGGGGCCTGCTGTCCGGGCTGACCTTCGCGTTATTGGCATTGAGCAACCGCCGCTCGGCCTCGGGTATGGACCCGATGCAGGTCGCTTGCTGGCAGAACGTGGTGGTGGCGCTAGTCATGGTGCCGTTCGCCGTGGGCCAGTTGCCCGCCCTGCCGGCGGTGGATTGGTTCTGGCTGGCCTTGCTGGGCGTGTTCTGCACAGGCCTGTCGCACTACCTGTTTGTCTCCAGCCTGACGCAGTTGAATGCGCGTAGCGCCGGGCTGGTGATCGCGCTGGAACCGGTCTACGCCATCGCCTTTGCCTGGATGTTGTTCAGCCAGCAGCCCACGCCGCGCATGATGGCAGGCGCTGTGCTGATCGTGGCCGCCATCGTGATGTCGGGCTTGCGCAAGAGTCCAACGGCCGACGCCGATGCGGAAGCCATCGCGAAATCACAGCCTTGACAATAACTGACTAGGCAGTAAAATTCGGCGCATGAATGCCGAAACTTCCCCGCCGTCGTCAGAAACTCCCGTCCATTACCGCAGTGATAACCGCTGCATGGCGGAAGACAACGCTGGTTATTTGATCAAGCTGGCCTATCACTCCCTGACCCGTATGCTGGACCAGGAAATGGCCCCGCTTGGCCTGACCGCCATGCAGTGGCGGCCGCTGGCCATGGTCTATCTGGGCCGTGCCGACACGCCCGCCGAGCTGGCGCGGTTGAACGACATGGATACCGGCGCCATGACGCGCGCGCTGGATCGCCTTGAGGCCAAGGGCCTGCTGCGCCGGAATCGCAGCCAGCTGGACCGCCGTGTCGTCAAGATCGAACTGACCGAACTCGGCGAAGCCATGGCCCGTGAAATTCCCCCCAATATCGCCCGTTCGCTCAACCACCATCTGCGTGGTTTCACGGCGGACGAAGTCACCCAGCTGATGCATTTCATGCGCCGCATGATCGCCAACGGTTCCGCTTCCGGCTCGGCTCCCGAACGCTGACGACGATCTTCCCGTCTGCCCTTCCCCCATGCCTGGGGGTTTTATTTGGCATAATATTTGCCTAGGCAAATACAGATTAATCAATTACTTTCAGCAAACAGTCAGGATGAAACGCCTTCTTTCTACCGTATTGGTGCTGGCCCTGAGCGGTTGCGCACTGATGGAGCCCGGGTCCGAGCCCGTCGCCGCGCTGGATGCGGCCAAGCTGGGGCTGACGGGCCACGACACGGCCTGGCCCGAGACACAATGGTGGCAGCGCTACGGCGATAGCCAGCTCAATGCGCTGATGGACGAAGCGCTGGCCAACAGCCCGTCGATGAGCGCTGCACAGGCCCGCCTGGCCAAGGCCAACGCCGCCGTCAGCACCGCACGCGCCCCGCTGATGCCGCGCGTCGATGCCGATTACACATTGACCCGCGAACACCTTTCCTCGGACTACATCTACCCCGCGCCGCTGGGCGGCTCCGTCGTCAGCGACAACCGGCTGGCGCTGGATTTCAGCTACGAGCTGGATTTCTGGGGCAAGAACCGGTCGCGCCTGCAATCGGCGGTGTCCGAACGCGAAGCCGCTACCGCCGATGCGCAAGCCGCCCGCAACATGCTCGCCAGCGCCACCGTCCGCGCCTACCTCAACCTGCAAAATGCCTTCGCCCAGCGCGACGTGCTCAAGCGCGTGATCGCGCAGCGCGCCGACGTGCTGTCGCTGACGCAAGGGCGTTACGGCGCCGGCCTGGATACGCAGGTGGAAGTGAAGCAGGCGGAATCGTCGCTGGCTGCCGGCCGGGTGGAACTGACCCAGACCGAGACGACGCTGGCGCAATTGCGCAACCAGGTCGCCGCGCTGACAGGCGCAGGCCCGCAACGGGGCCAATCGCTGGTTGCCGTGGACCTGACCGCCCCCGCTGGCGTGGTGCCCACCGAGATTCCGCTGGACCTGCTGGGCCACCGCCCCGACGTCGTCGCCTCGCGCTGGCGCGCCGAAGCGGCCCGGAGCGCCATCGACACCGCCAAGGCCGAGTTCTATCCCAACGTAAACCTGACCGCGTTCGCCGGCTTCCAGGCCTTGGGCACGGGCAATCTGCTGGGCGCCGCCGCGCGCACCGCAGGTTTCGGCCCGGCCATCACGTTGCCCATCTTCCATGGCGGTGAGCTCAACGCCAATCTGGCAGGCCGCCGCGCCGACGCCGACCTGGCCGTGTCTGACTACAACCAGGCGGTGCTGGACGCCGTGCATCAAGTGGCCGACGCGCTGGACGGCCTGCGTTTGCTGGATCAGGAACGCGCCCAACAGCGCCAGGCCCGCGAGGCTATCGAGGCCGCCTACGACCTGGCGGTCAACCGCTACAAGGCTGGTCTAGGCAACTACATCACGGTGCTCATCGCGCAAACCGGCGTGCTGACCCAAGCCCGCCTGGATACCGACCTGCGCATCCGCGCCTATCAGCTCGACGCCAACCTGGCCAACGCGCTGGGCGGCGGCTACGCCCCCGCCACGAACCCCATTCATTGAACGCTCCCCGGATTCAGACGTCATGAACGCTGCCACCCCTACCACCAACCCCGCCCGCAAACGCCTGCTGCTGCTGGCGACCGGCGTCTTCATTCTGGTCGCCATCGCCTACGGCATCTGGTGGCTCCTGTTTGGCGCCCACTTTGAAAGCACCGACGACGCCTACGTGCACGGCAACCTTGTGCAGATCACGCCGCAAGTGCCGGGCACCGTTGTCGCCATCGAAGCCGACGACACCGAAACCGTCACCGCCGGCCAGCCGCTGGTGCGCCTGGACTCCGCCGACACCGACATCGCGTTGCAACAGGCGCAGGCCAAACTGGCGCAGATGGTGCGCCAGGTTCGTACGTATTACGTCCAGAACGACGCGCTGGCCGCCGATGTCGACCTGCGCAACGCCGACATCCTGCGCGCCCAGGCCGAACTGACCCGCGCGCAAAGCGACGTCAGCCGCCGCCAGCAATTGGCGAAATCCGGCGGCGTCAGTGGTGAAGAAATCCTCCACGCCGAAGCCGCTTTGAAGTCCGCGCAATCGGGTCTGGCACAAGCCAAGGCCGCCCTGGCCGCCTCGCGCGCCAAGCTGGCGACCAACCAGGCGCTGACGCAAGGCACGACGGTGGCCAATCACCCGGATGTGCTGCAAGCCGCGGCCGGCCTGCGCAACGCGTGGCTGGCGCAGTCGCGCACGGTACTGCCCGCGCCGGTAAGCGGTGTCATCGCCCGCCGCAGCGCGCAAGTGGGCCAGCGCGTCGCCCCCGGCAATGCGCTGATGACGGTGGTGCCGCTGGATCAGGTGTGGGTGGAAGCCAACTTTAAGGAAGGCCAGCTGCGCAAGATGCGCATCGGCCAGCCGGTGACGATGGTGGCCGACCTGTACGGCAGCTCGGTGACCTATCACGGCAAGATCTCCGGCCTGGACGCCGGCACCGGCAGCGCTTTCGCCCTGCTGCCCGCGCAGAACGCCACCGGCAACTGGATCAAGGTGGTGCAGCGCGTGCCCGTGCGCATCACGCTGGACCCCGAAGACCTGAAGTCGCACCCGCTGCGCGTGGGCCTGTCGATGGACGTGGAAGTCGACGTAGGCAAACAGGAAGGCGAGCCGCTGACGCAAGCCGTGCGCAATGAGCCGGCATGGTCGACGCGCGCCTTCGACCCGGCCCACGGCGAGGTCGACACCATGATCAACAAGATCATCGAAGACAACCTGGCATCATGAGCACGACCGCCCAGCCCGCGGGCGCAGGCGCGCCCCCCGCCGAACCCGCCCGCCCGCCGGGCACTTATCCGCCGCTGGAAGGCGCGACCCGCATCATCGGGTCCATCGCCCTGTCCACGGCGGTGTTCATGAACGTGCTGGACACCTCGATCGCGAACGTGTCCATTCCCACCATTTCGGGCGATCTTGGCGTCAGTTCCAGCCAAGGCACCTGGGTGATCACGTCGTTCGCCGTCGCCAACGCCATTACCGTGCCGTTGACCGGCTGGCTGACGCAGCGCTTTGGGCAGGTCCGGCTGTTCCTGATCTCGACCCTGCTGTTCGTGCTGGCCTCGTGGCTGTGCGGCTTTTCGCCGTCACTGGAAGCGCTGATCGCCTTCCGCGTGCTGCAGGGCGCGGTTGCCGGCCCGATGATCCCGCTGTCGCAAACGCTGATGCTGGCCAGCTTCCCGAAGTCCAAGGCGGGCATGGCGCTGGCAGTCTGGTCCATGACCACACTGGTCGCCCCCGTGGCCGGGCCCTTGCTGGGCGGCTGGATTTCCGACAACTACACCTGGCCGTGGATCTTCTACATCAACGTGCCGGTCGGCCTGCTGGCGGCCTGGATCAGCTGGCGCATCTACGGCAACCGCGAATCGGTCACCCGCAAGCTGCCCATCGACAAGCTGGGTTTGGTGTTGCTGGTGGTGTGGGTGGGCGCCTTGCAGATCATGCTCGACAAGGGCAAAGAGCTGGACTGGTTTGCCAGCCCGACCATCATCGCGCTGGCCGCCACCGCTTTTGTGGCCTTCGTATTCTTCCTGATCTGGGAGCTGACCGATGCCCACCCCGTTGTGGACTTGCGTCTGTTCAAGATACGTAACTTCACGGTGGGCGCGCTGACCTTGGCGGTGGCCTACGGCGTGTTCTTCGGAAACGTGGTGCTGCTGCCCCTGTGGCTGCAAAGCAATATGGGGTACACCGCCACCTACGCCGGTCTGGTGACGGCGCCCGTGGGCTTGTTGGCGATTTTGCTGACGCCGCTGGTGGGCAAGATGCTGGCCACGCGCGACCCGCGCCAGATTGTCACGGTGGCGTTCCTGATCTTCGCGCTGGTCTGCTTCATGCGGTCGGGTTTCAACACCCAGACGGATGTGCGCACGCTGATGCTGCCGACCATCATTCAGGGCGCGGCCATGGCGGCGTTCTTCGTGCCGCTGACATCAATCACGCTGTCCAGCATTGAGCCGTGGCGCATCCCGGCGGCCTCGGGCCTGTCGAACTTCCTGCGGCTGACCGCGGGCGCATTCGGCACGTCGATTGCGACCACGCTGTGGGAAAACCGCGCCACCATGCACCACGCCCAACTGACCGAGATCGCCAAGCCCGGCCAGCAGGCGTTCGACCAGACCATGAACACGCTGCAAAACGGCATGGGCCTGTCGCACCAGCAAGCGCTGACGATGGTGGACGGGCTGGTCAACGCGCAGGCGTTCACGATGTCGGCCGTGGACGTGTTCTACGCCTCGGCGATCATCTTCCTGATGCTGACGGGGTTGGTGTGGTTTGCTCGCCCGAGGTCGACGAAGGCAGGTGCGGGTGGCGGTGCGGCCGAAGCGGCGGCGGGCGCGCACTGAAGCGCAACAACGTATTGCTTCAAAAAAAAGAGCGCCCTGTCAGGCGCTCTTTTCATTGACCACGCTGTCTTTAAGCAGCGCATGCCAATCCATGCGCTCGATGATGTCAGCCGACAAGGCGCTGACGGGCGACAAATTGAATACCGACAAGCCGCGCGCGCGCCACTGTGCTGACGCAAACCGGAACGACGGTTCAATCAGGTGGGCGAACTTGCGCGCCAGGCGGCTCGTCTGCGGGTTCGCGCCTTCGTCGTAGAAGCGCAAGCCATGCTGCACGGTCAGGTCCAGCCCATGCACGTACACCTGGCGCGCGCCGCTGGACATCAGCACCTGCAACGCGGCATAGGCGACCGTGTCGGCGTCAAACACGCCCAGTGAGGCGTCAAAGCTGTAACCCAGGCCTTGCTTGGCATCCAGCAGCTGCACGTCAGGCGTGGCGGCGGCAATCCGCTTGAGCACAGCGGGCGCGGCGGTACGCTGATAGGCGCGCTCGGAGATCAGTTCGATGACGCAGATGCGGCAGCGGATCTGATCCTGGGGAATGCCTTGCATGATGTAGCGCAGCACTTCCGGGAACACGTACAGCGTCAGGTCGCGGCTGACGATTTCGCGCACGAGATCGATGCGCTCCCGCACGAAATTCTGGTCGATGATGCAGTAATACTTGAACTTCAGGTCGAACTTGCGCGCCAGCGCAATGGCGCCATTGACGCCCATCGCCGCACGAATATCCAGCTGATCGTAGGGAATCTGAGCGACCGAAGGGCCGCTCAGGATCAGATGCACGGTTTCATCGGCGGGGTCGTACCCTTGCGCCAGCGGGGTGATGGGCAGCGAGCGGCCAAAGGCCCGGAAACCGCAAATCGCCCCTGACCGGTCCCGCCAGATGCGCACGAAAGGCCACAGATGCTGGTTGTGACGTTGCGTGCGCGATCGCAGCAAGCGGAACAGCTTGCGCACGAATCGGTCAGCCCGGCCGCCGCCCACATGGGCGGCGGCGGAAGAAGGAACGATTGAGTTTTCCATCTACTAGCCAGATTGGCCGTACTCGCTAAATGCGCTTAACCCGCAGAAATCAGCGACGCAATCGCGTTGCCAACGTCGACAGTCGACGCGTTGCCTTTCATGTCCCGGGTGCGCGGGCCATCGGCCAACACGGTTTCGATCGCCTTGACCACCGCGGCCGACGCTTCCGGGTACCCCAGAAAATCAAGCATCAGTGCGCCGCTCCAGATCTGCCCGATCGGGTTGGCGATGCCCTTGCCATAAATGTCCGGCGCCGAACCGTGCACCGGTTCGAACAGTGACGGGAACTTGCGCTCGGGATTCAGGTTTGCCGACGGCGCGATGCCAATCGTTCCCGTGCAGGCCGGACCCAGATCGGAAAGGATATCGCCGAACAAGTTGGAAGCCACGACCACGTCGAACCAGTCAGGATGTTGCACGAAGTGCGCGCACAAGATGTCGATGTGGTATTTGTCCCAGCGTACGTCCGGATAGTTCCCGGCCATATCAGCCACGCGCTCGTCCCACCACGGCATCGAAATGGAAATGCCGTTGGATTTGGTGGCGGCGGTCAGGTGCTTGCCGCGCTTCTGGGCCAGTTCAAACGCGAACTTCAGCACGCGATCCGCGCCAATGCGCGTAAATACGCTTTCCTGAATGACGACTTCGCGCTCTGTCCCTTCGAACAGGCGGCCGCCGCTATTGGAGTATTCGCCTTCCGTGTTTTCACGGACGATGAAGAAATCAATGTCGCCCGGCTTGCGGTCCGCCAACGGCGACGGCACGCCGGGCATCAGGCGCACTGGCCGCAAATTGATGTATTGGTCAAATTCGCGACGGAATTTGAACAGCGACCCCCACAGCGCTTCGTGATCCGGCACCGTGGCGGGCCAGCCGATCGAACCGAAGAAAATCGCCTCATGCTGACCGATCTGCGCCTTCCAATCGTCCGGCATCATCTTGCCGTGCTGGGCGTAATAGTCGCAGCTCCAATCGAAATGATCCCACTGGAATTCGATGCCGAAGCGCGTCGCCACGGCATCCAGCACCTTCAACCCTTCCGGCACGACCTCTTTGCCAATACCGTCTCCTGGAATCACCGCTATCTTGTGTTTCTTAGCCACCACGTTTCCTTAGTTTTCCTTTGATAGAACGCCCAGAATCATAGGCATAAACGGCCACGGCGCAACACCCCCCGTTACAAATCGGCGAGACTAATCTTCCGAAGGATTAAGCAGGGCCTTCAGCGGCGGCCCTTGGACCCCAGCAACGACCCTAGCAAGCCGCGGGTGAGCTCGCGTGCAATCGAGCGGACGGTGCTCTTGGCCATGGTCTGCACCACGCCATCGCGCTTGCCTCCCCGAGGGCCGGTCGAGCCGAACAGCACATCATTCAGGCTGCCCATCAGGCCGCCGCCGGACTCCTCTGCGGGCGCCGGGGCGTCACCGGGCTGCGCGGGCGCCTTGGCGCCCGGCTGCCTGGGCTGCCCCGCCGGCACCGCAGCGCGTCCGGCCAGGACTTCATAGGCAGATTCACGGTCAATGGCTTTTTCGTACTTCGCGGCCATCGGGCTGCCCTGGCGCAAGACTTGGCGTTCGGCATCGGTGGCCGGGCCGATCCGGCTGGCGGGCGGCACGATGTACGCGCGTTCGGTCGGCATCGGGCGGCCCTTGGCGTCCAAGAGCGATACCAGCGCCTCGCCCACCCCCAGCTCGGTGATGGCGGCTTCGATATCCAAGCCCGGATTCGGGCGCATCGTCTGGGCGGCCGTCTTCACGGCTTTCTGGTCGCGCGGCGTAAAGGCCCGCAAGGCGTGCTGGACGCGGTTGCCCAACTGGCCCAGCACGGTATCGGGAATATCCAGCGGATTCTGCGTGACGAAGTAAACGCCCACGCCCTTGGAACGCACCAGACGCACAACCTGCTCGATCTTTGTCAGCAGCGCCGCCGGGGCGTCGTTGAACAGCAGATGGGCTTCGTCGAAGAAAAAGACCAGCTTGGGCTGATCCATGTCGCCCACTTCCGGCAGCTTTTCATACAGATCGGCCAGCAGCCAGAGCAGGAAGATGGCGTACAGGCGCGGGGCCTGCATCAGCTTGTCGGCGGCCAGTACGTTGACCATGCCCCGGCCCTGGGCGTCTGTCCGCATCAGGTCGGCCACGTCCAACATTGGTTCGCCGAAGAATTTTTCCGCGCCTTGGGACTCCAGCGCCAACAAGCCGCGCTGGATGGCGCCGACGCTGGCGGACGACACGTTGCCATAGCGGGTTTTGAGTTCGGCCGAGCGGTCCGCCACGTTCTGAAGCATGGCGCGCAGGTCTTTCAAATCCAGCAGCAGTTGGCCTTCGTCGTCGGCCACCTTGAATACCAGGGTCAGCACCCCTTCCTGCGTGTCATTCAATTCCAGGATGCGGGACAGCAATAGCGGCCCCATATCCGTAATGGTGGCCCGCACGGGCAAGCCCTGCTCGCCGAACACGTCCCACAGGGTGACGGGGCTGGCGCCCCAGACCGGTTCCGCCAGGCCCAGGTTCTTTAACCGCTCGCTCAGCTTGGGGCTCGCCGCCCCCGCCTGGGAAATGCCGGTCAGGTCGCCTTTGACGTCGGCCATGAATACCGGCGTGCCGATCCGGGAAAAAGACTCCGCCAGCACTTGCAGCGTGACGGTTTTGCCGGTGCCCGTGGCGCCGGTGATGCATCCGTGACGGTTGGCCAGCGCAGGCAGCAGCGCCAACTCGGTCTGCGCGTTCTTGGCGATGACGATGGGGTTGGGCATGTGCAGCACTCCGGACCAGGGATCAAAAAGATGCCCAAGTGTAGAGCTTGCCGGGCGCCTTGTGCGCGTGGCAATAAGGACACAGGCAAGACAGCGCCGGGCGCGCAGGCCGCCGTCACGGTAAAATGCCTTTTTTGCAGACAATTTATCCTGGGAAGCCATGGCCGGACACAGCAAATGGGCCAATATTCAGCACCGCAAAGGGCGTCAAGACGCCAAGCGCGGAAAGCTCTGGACCAAGATCATTCGTGAAATTACCGTGGCGGCGCGCGCCGGCGGCCCCGACCCGGACAGCAATCCGCGCTTGCGCATGGCCTGGGACAAGGCCACTGACGCCAACATGCCCAAGGACAACATCCAGCGCGCCATCCAGCGTGGCGCGGGCGGCGCAGACGGCGACGCCTACGAGGAAGTCCGCTACGAAGGCTATGGCATCGGCGGCGCGGCAGTCATCGTCGACTGCATGACCGACAATCGCACCCGCACCGTGGCGGAAGTGCGCCACGCCTTCGCCAAGAACGGCGGCAACCTGGGCCAGGAAGGCTC
>Ga0256799_1000214_pt1 | contig 13829 bp, 9 predicted proteins | sample MC6MC0950MT_FD_190207 | JGI IMG/M metagenome (GOLD analysis project Ga0256799, IMG submission 190207) | Metatranscriptome of enriched soil aggregate microbial communities from Iowa State University, Ames, United States - MC6-MC0950-MT... | ecosystem: Environmental > Terrestrial > Soil >... | reverse complement strand
ACGTACCAGTCGAGGTCTTCGAGCGCGTTGGCGACCGTCGAACGGCCGGCCCCCGACATCCCAGTGACGATCAGCACTTCCTGCTGCTCGTTGTCGGTGGTCATGGATGTCGCTCCTCAGCTCGGGGGTGGCCCCAAGCCTATCGACTGGTGAGTCTCTCGTGGATGGTGCGCGCGAGCGAAGGTCCGATACCGCGCACCTCGGCGATCTGCTCCGGCGTGGCCTTTCTCAGCTGGGTGACCGATCCGAAGTGCTTGAGCAGCTCCTTGACCCGCGATGGACCGAGGCCGGGGATCTCGCCGAGAACGGACGAGATGTCGCGTCGGCGGCGGTTGCGCTGATAGGTGATCGCGAACCGGTGGGCTTCATCACGGATGCGCTGGATGAGGAACAGCGCGTCGCTGTTGCGCGGAAGGATCACCGGGAAATCGGAGTCCGGAAGCCAGATCTCCTCGAGCCGCTTGGCGATGCCCGCCAACTGGATTCCCTGAACGCCCGACTCCTCGAGCGCTCGCCGGGCAGCGGCGACCTGAGGCTGACCGCCGTCGACGATGAGCAGGTTCGGCGGATACGAGAACTTCTTGCGCCGCTTCTCGGCAGCCGCCTCAAGCTCGGCATCGACGTCGCTGCCGGGGTCGACCGCATCCGCCTCGGGCAGATCGCGCTCGGGCGCGTCCTCATCCGAGCCCACGGCCGAGTCAGCGTCGGATGCATCCGCGTCGACGGCATCGAGCTCGGGGTTCTTGAGGTACGCGAGCCTCCGCGAGATGACCTGGTAGATCGACTCGGTGTCGTCGGTCGACTCCGGGATGCTGAAACGCCGGTACTGATCTTTGCGCGGAAGGCCGTCTTCGAACACGACCATCGACGCGACGATGTTCGTGCCGCTGAGATGCGACACGTCGTAGCACTCCATGCGGAGCGGCGCATCGGTCATGCCGAGAGCGTCCTGGATGTCGTTGAGCGCCTTGGATCGTGCAACGAAGTCGGAGCTGCGCCGGGTCTTGTAGAGCACGAGCGCGTTCTTGGCGTTCATCTCGACGGTCTGAGCCAGCGCCGCCTTGTCACCGCGCTGTGCGACGCGCATGGCGACCCGACCCGCCAGCACACCACGCGGCGCCGAGGGATCGCCCACCTCACGACGGCGTTCGGTCAGCCATTCCTCGAGCTCTGCCGCGTCTTCGGGAAGCTCCGGCACGAGGATCTCGCGAGGCGGCGCATCCGAGCCCTCATAGGCGTTCTGCACCACGGTCTCCACCAGCTCGCCGAGCGCGACGTCGAGTTCTTTGTCGACCACCCAGCTGCGCACGCCTCGGATCCGGCCGCCCCGGACGATGAACTGCTGGACGGCTGCGGCCAGCTCATCGTGGGCGATGCCGAAGACATCGGCGTCAACGCTGTCTGGGAGCACCACCGCGCTCTTGCCCATGGCCGCCTCGAGCGCCTGCACCGCATCCCGGTGCCGCGCCGCCGCCTCATAGTCCTGTTTGCTCGCGGCGTCTTTCATGCGGTCGGTCATCACGCGGATGTACTGCGTGTCGTTTCCCGCCATGAACGACACGAAGTCTTCGGCCAGCTCGCGATGGTCCTCCGGACTGATCCGACCGACGCACGGCGCCGCGCACTTGCCGATGTCGCCCAGCAGACACGGGCGTCCCGTGAGCTCTGCACGGCGGTACACGCCGTCGGAGCAGCTGCGCATCGGGAACGCCTTGAGCATGAGGTCCACGGTGTCGCGGATCGCCCACACCTTCGTGTACGGGCCGAAGTACCGCGCATCCTTCTGACCGCGGTTGCGGGTGACCATGACCCGGGGGATGGTGTCGCCGAGCGTCACCGCGAGGTACGGGTACGACTTGTCGTCACGGAACTGCACGTTGAACGGAGGATTGAACTCCTTGATCCACGTGTACTCGAGCTGGAGCGCCTCGAACTCGCTCGCTACGACCGTCCATTCCACGGAGGACGCCGTCGTGACCATTCGACGAGTGCGTTCGTGCAGGCTCCGGAGCGGCTGGAAGTAGTTGCTCAGACGCGCGCGCAGGTTCTTGGCCTTGCCGACATAGAGCACGCGACGGTTGGCGTCACGGAATCGGTACACACCCGGCTGGGTCGGGATCTCCCCCGCCTTCGGCCGGTAGCTGACGGTATCTGCCACCGACTAGCCTCCGAGCCGGCGCATCTACGCTGCGCCTCGAGCGCTGTCCGCCCCCTGGAGGATCTCCTTCAGGAAGTATCCCGTGTGGCTGCCCGGTGCATCGGCGACCTGTTCCGGTGTACCCGTCGCGATGACCGTTCCGCCTCCCGCGCCGCCCTCGGGACCCATATCGATGATCCAGTCGGCCGACTTGATGACGTCGAGATTGTGCTCGATGACGATGACGGTGTTGCCTTTGTCGAGAAGCCCGTTCAGCACGAGCAGCAGTTTACGCACGTCTTCGAAGTGCAGACCCGTCGTCGGCTCGTCGAGCACATAGACGCTCCGCCCGTTCGAGCGTCGCTGCAGCTCGGTGGCCAGCTTGACCCTCTGCGCCTCTCCGCCCGAGAGTGTCGTCGCGCTCTGTCCGAGACGCACGTATCCGAGTCCGACGTCGACGAGGGTCTTCAAGAATCGGTGGATGGACGAGATCGGCTCGAAGAACTCCGCCGCCTCGCTGATCGGCATGTCGAGCACCTCGGCGATGTTCTTGCCCTTGTAGTGCACCGACAGGGTGTCGCGGTTGTACCGCGCTCCCCCGCACACCTCGCAGGCCACGTACACGTCGGGAAGGAAGTTCATCTCGATCTTGATGGTTCCGTCACCAGCGCACGCCTCGCAGCGGCCGCCCTTGACGTTGAAGCTGAACCGGCCGGGGAGGTAACCACGGGCCTTCGCCTCCATCGTCTCCGAGAACAGCGTACGGATGCGGTCGAACACTCCCGTGTACGTGGCCGGGTTGGAGCGCGGCGTACGACCGATCGGCGCCTGGTCGACGTGGACGACCTTGTCGAGGTTGTCCAGACCCGTCACCGTCTTGTGCTTGCCCGGCAGCTTGCGTGCGCCGTTCAGCTTGTTGGCCAGCACCCGATACAGGATGTCGTTGACGAGTGACGACTTGCCCGAACCGCTGACACCGGTGACCGCGACGAACGTGCCGAGCGGAAAATCGACCGTGACCTTCTTGAGGTTGTTCGCTTCCGCGCCCACCACCGAGATCATCCGCTTCTTGTCGATCTTGCGTCGCTTGGACGGCGTCTCGATCTCTCGACGTCCCGCGAGGTAGTCGCCGGTCAAAGAGTCGGTGTTGTCGAGAAGATCGTCGTACGAGCCGGAGTGGACGACGTGACCCCCGTTGACGCCGGCGCCGGGACCGATGTCGACGATCCAGTCCGCCGTGCGGATGGTGTCTTCGTCGTGCTCCACGACGATCAGCGTGTTGCCGAGGTCGCGCAGGGCGATCAGCGTCTCGATCAGACGCCGGTTGTCGCGCTGGTGAAGTCCGATGCTCGGCTCATCGAGCACGTAGAGCACGCCGGTGAGGCCCGAGCCGATCTGGGTCGCCAGACGGATGCGCTGCGCCTCACCGCCCGAGAGCGTGGCGGCAGCGCGTGACAGATTGAGGTAGTTGAGGCCGACCTGGATGAGGAAGTCGAGTCGCACCTTGATCTCGCGGAGCACCTGCGCCGCGATCTTCTCCTCGCGAGGAGTGAGGTGGAGTTTCTCCATGAACGAGCGCGCCTCGGTCAGGCTCAGCTCTGCGGCGTCGGCGATGCTCGAGCCGTGCACCAGCACCGAGAGCACCTCCGGCTTGAGCCGCTTGCCGGCGCACACGGGGCACGGCACCTCGCGGAGGTACTCCGCCCATCGCGCACGCTGCGTGTCGGTCTCAGCCTGTGCGTACTGGCGCTCGATGTACGGCACGACACCCTCGAAGCCCGAGGTGTAGCTCATCTCACGGCCGTAGCGGTTCTTCCACTTGACCTTCACCTCGAAGTTGTCGCCGCGCATGACGGCGTTGCGCACCTCGGGACTGAGCTTTCGCCAGGGTGTCTTGAGAGAGAACTTGAGGTCGCGCGAGAGTCCGTCGAGCAGCTTCTCGTAGTACTGGAAGAGGCCTTTGCCCTGTGTCGTCCACGGGATGATGACGCCCTCGGCGATGCTGAGGTCGTCGTCGCCGAGGAGAAGGTCTTCGTCAACCGACATGCGGGTTCCGAGACCCGAGCACTCCGGGCAGGCGCCGAACGGGGCGTTGAACGAGAAGGTACGCGGTTCGATCTCGGTGAGCTGGATGGGGTGACCGTTCGGGCACGACAGCTTCTCGCTGAAATTACGCCAGGCATCCTTGCCTTCGAGGTCGACGACATTGACCTGAACGAGCCCGTCGGTGAGGCGGAGAGCGGTCTCCAGAGAGTCGGTGAGCCGGCCGAGGATGTCCGGTCCTGCCACCAGGCGGTCGACGATCACCGAGATGTCGTGCTTGTACTGCTTCTTGAGTGTCGGCGGCTCGCTGAGCTGGATCTGCTCTCCGTCGACGAGCGCGCGCGAGAAGCCCGCAGCCGCCAGCTCCTTGAAGAGGTCGACGAACTCACCCTTCTTCTGGGAAACCACGGGGCTGACGATCTGATAGCGAGTGCGCTCCTCGAGCTCCATCAGCTGGTCGGCGATCTGCTGAACCGTCTGGCGCTGGATGGGCTCACCGCAGACAGGACAGTGCGGAATGCCGATGCGGGCCCACAGCAGACGCATGTAGTCGTAGATCTCGGTGATCGTGCCGACCGTCGAACGCGGGTTGCGGTTGGTGGACTTCTGGTCGATGGAGACCGCCGGACTCAGTCCCTCGATGAAGTCGACGTCGGGACGGTCGACCTGACCGAGGAACTGCCGGGCGTAGGCCGACAGCGACTCGACGTAGCGACGCTGCCCCTCCGCGAAGATGGTGTCGAATGCGAGCGAGGACTTTCCCGAACCGGAGAGACCGGTGAAAACGACCATCGAATCCCGCGGGATCTCGAGGTCGACGTTGTGCAGGTTGTGCACGCGCGCTCCCCGGACGCTCAGGTGGGATCCGGTCACCTTGTTGATACTCACTCGATCAATTCTCCGCTACTCATCGGCGATGCCGGGTCGTGTTCGCCCACCGCGCATCGAAGCTATGTTCGATTGTATCGGCTCAGGTCGACGGTCGCAGTCGTACCGTCACCGAGGGTCGGCCCGGCTCGCCGCGAGTCTACGCAGCACCACCGACATTGCAACCTCAGGTCGGGGGTCGACGCACGAGCGGAGCCGCGAGCACGAGTGTGACGGCGAGAATCCCCGCTCCCGCGACGACCGCGAGCGGCACGAGCGAGCGTCCCTGAACGGCACCGGAGAGCAGCAACGCGCCGGCCGCGATCACCTGGACAGGTGCCTGGATGAGCAGGAGACGTCGGATGCTCGGCCACAGCGCCGCGGGCTGCAGGGAACTCGAGGGCCGGACGACGAGCATCCACGAACCGAGCACATGAAGCAGGTGCGCACCCGCGATCACGACGTACACGCGCCAGTCCGTCGACGACTGCGGGCGGAGGAGAACCGTGAAGGCGAGAACGCCGATCAGGAACCACGGCGCGAGTGTGCGCGGAACGGCGACCGAGGCGACAGTCAGCAGCAGGGCGATCGACAGCCAGAATCCGGGCTGCGCCACGGCGAGACACAGCGCCACGGCGACGAGCCCGAAGAGCACCCGCACACTCCAGCCCGGAAGCAGGAGGCCGAGCTCGGGTCGTGCCACATCGGGTCGGCTCATCTCGTCCGCCTCGGTCTGCTGAGCTCGCGAAGAGTGGCGTTCCGCTCGTCCCCAGCGCCGTTCTGCCAGCGCATCAGGTCGACACCGGCGGCCGCCAGTCTCTGGAAGCGCAGCTCGCGTTCGAGCATCACGGTGCGGAAGGCGAGAATCTCACGCTGAGCGAGTCCGCCGCTGTCGGTGCCGGGAAGCACATCCACCGCGATCACCCGGTGCCCGCCCGCTCGCCAGGTGAGCGCGAGCCGGAGAGCCTGCTCGTCGAGGAAGGTCGACATCACGTAGACGAGAGCCCCCGGAGCGAGCACCGGTGCGCGGACCCGGTCACTCACCACTCCGCGCGGCCCGGTGAGAGCCACAGCCCGTTGCACTCGCTGGAGATGCCTGCGGCCGGCGCGCGGCGGTATCTGGCGGGAAGCGTCCGTCAGGTCGTCGAAACCGACCCTGTCACCCGCGGCGCTGTACGCGGTGGCGAGCGATATAGCCGCCTCTCGTGCGACATCCTGAGACGATACAGCCGGCTCGGGATGCACGGCCGCCCACTCCGCGACGCGCGCCGTCAGGTCGTCGCGGCTGTCGACCACCAGCTGTACCGCCGCGTCCGATGTCGCCATCGTGCGGCGCACGAACAGGTCGCCCGGCGACTGGGCACGCCGCGCCGTCGCCTTCCAGTCGATGCGACGCAGCCGGTCGCCGGGCGCGAATCGATCGACATCGCGGAACTCGCCGCCGTCTCCCGCGCGCGCCGACGCATGCGGACCGGTGAGTCCGATCAGCCTGGCCGGCAGAGGCAGGCTACGGATGCTGACAGGGCGCGGATGCACGACGCGGTCGGAGCTGTTCGGCGCCGTCGGCTCGGACACGATGGACGCGTCGGCGCCGAGCGTGCGGACTTCCGCGGTGACCAGACGTTGCGGGCCGGAGTGCGCGAGACGCAGAGATCCGACGATTCGTGCGGCGGATCTCACGGACACCACCACATCCGCCGGAGCCTGTCCACGCAGCGCCAGCCGCAGCTCGACCGCATCCGTCGGGTCGTCGACGGTGACCTCGACGATCGCGGTCGCGCGGGACGCTTCGTTCTCTCCTCCGGTCGTCTCGACCGCCGTGCGAACGCCGACCCCCACTGTCGCACCCGGCCGCCTCTCCCACGCCAGAGCGACGGCGACCGCAAGCGGCACCCCGACGAGCGCCAGGTCCACTCGTGCGGTCGTGAACCCCGCGACCAGGCAGACGGTCGCGACGACCGCCGCGGCCACGACGCTCGGATTCAGCACCCAGGGCCGTGCGAATACGGTCGCGGGCGGAGCCGGCTCCTGTTCTCCGTCTGCCGCTTCTCCGGCCGTCACTCGTCCGCCCGACGCCGCGGAGTCGCTCCCGGTGCTCACGCTCACACCCCTGGCGTGGTGACGTGGTCATCGACTGCGCGTTCGCGCGATCCCACCACCGGTGGACCGGGCACCGAGTTCACGACTTCCGCGACCACCTGGCTCGCGAGCATCCCGCTCGTCCACGCTTGGACCGTCAGCGTGAGCCGATGCGCGAGCACGGGTGCCGCCACGGCTTTCACATCATCGGGGATGACGAATTCTCGGCCCGCCATCACAGCTCGTGCCCGCGCGACGAGCAGAAGTCCCTGGGACCCTCGCGGAGAAGCGCCGACGTCCACCGACCGGTGCCGTCGTGTGGCCGAGGCTAGGGCGACACAGTAGGCGGCGATGTCCGGATCGACGTCCACCGCCTCCACACCCGCCTGCATTGCCCGGAGTGTCGAGGAGTCGATCACCGGCTCTACGGATGCTCGCTCCTGACGACGGCCCACGCGCGCGAGCAGCACCTCGCTCTCACCGCCGGCATCCGGATAGCCGACCGCCAACCGCACCATGAACCTGTCCAGTTGCGCTTCCGGCAGTGCGTACGTGCCCTCGTACTCGATCGGGTTCGATGTCGCGATGACGTGGAAGGGTCGTGGCAGCGGGAAGCTCTGCCCTTCGACCGTCACCTGCCCTTCGGCCATCGCCTCGAGGAGTGCCGACTGCGTCTTCGGCGATGTGCGGTTGATCTCGTCGGCGAGGAACAGGCCCGTGAAGATCGGCCCGGGCCGGAAAGAGAACTCCCCCGACGAGGGAACGTAGACGAACGACCCGGTGATGTCGGCGGGAAGCAGGTCGGGCGTGCACTGCAGCCGACGGAAGTCGAGCCCGATCGCCGACGCGATGCTCCGGGCGGCCAGTGTCTTGCCGAGACCGGGCACATCCTCGAACAGCACGTGACCACCCGCGAGAACGGTGGCGAGTGCAAGCTCGAGTGCGGGACGCATCCCGACGACCACCGTACCGACCCGCGAAATGATGGCCGCACTCAGTTCCGCGATCTCGGGCACCGAGAGCGCCGCACCCTCCGTGGTCGGGCGGGTGGACAGCGGGTCAGTGCGAATCGGGTCAGTGGGCATCGTTCGTCTCCTTCTCGGGCCGGGTCTCGTGTGCGGGCGGAAGCCGCCCAGGCTGCGCCTCGGCCACCCGTTCCAACTGCCGCAGTGCTGTCTCGTAGTTCGACGGTGTCGGTGACTCCGCCCCTCGACGGATCGTGCCGAGCACGGAAGACCCGAGTATCCGCTCGATCTCCGGCCCGTCGGCCTCGATGTCGAGGTCGAGCCCGTGGAGTTCCAGCACGCGCTGGGTCAGAGAGCGGAGCCGTCGCACAGCCTCGGGTGCCACGCCGTGACGCCGGGACTGAAGCGCCCAGCCCAGCTGCACGACATCCCGTCGGGCTCCGTCGCGCTGCTCTGCGGCCGGCCGCGCCCAGTCGACCCGGGATTGGTCTCCGATGAGCGCGATGCAAAGGGCGAGTGATCCGATCGCGATGCCGAGTCCGATGGCGTGCGGCGGATCGATGCCGAAGAACCAGGAGCCGACCCCGACCAGCAGGCCGAGGATCGCGCACCAGATCACGCGTGATCGGTGGGGTGGGGAGAGCAGCGCACGGCGACCGAGTTGACCGCTCATCGGGGACGACCCGATTCGGAACCGCTCCAGGATGCACGCAACGATTCGAGCGCACGCCGCGCGGAATCCACGTGGGTGTCGGTGACGGGCGAGTCGCTGAAACGAGCCCTGAGGTACAGATCGAGAAGAACGGACGCCGCACCCCGATCGGCTCCGACCCGGCCGAGGATGCGCGCAGTGAACTCACCGGGCGTCTCCGCCGGCAGGCGACGCACGCCGGACTCCTCTGCGGCTTCCTGGAGTCCGAGCCAAGCCCGCTCGATCGCGTCCCGTGGATGTCTCGTCTCGGTCAGCACGTCGAGCGCCCGGTCGAGTCCACGGCGCACCTGCGGCGCATCCGGTTCGGCGGCGGGCACGATCTCGTCGCCGAGTCCGCCGACGAGCGCGACGGTCGTCTCCCGTTCGGCCGTCTTCGCGCGTCGGCGCAGCGCACGCCACACCAGCGCGCCGATGACGGCCAGGACGATGACCGCTGCGAGAACGAGGACCCACGAAAGATCGATGACGGTGGCGTGGCCGGGAGGATGCGGTTCTGGTGTCACCGAGGCGACATTGCTCCTGATCACCGCGGGTGCGGTCGGCTGCGTCCAGGTGGGCGTCCACACCATCGGCCCGAAGGCGGGTACGCCTTGGAGGGCGATCGCGGCGATGACGACCAGCAACAGCGTGGAGCACACGATGAGCAGACGATGGCGTCTCACCGCGTCACCGACCTGCCACCGTCGTCCAGCCCACCATGCCACCGTAGCGCGCTCGCACCGACTGTGGGTTCAGCCGAGGTGGCCCGCCTTCTCCATCTGGCGGAGGTCTCGTTTGAGGTCGCCGAGCTCATCCCGCAATCGCGCGGCGAGCTCGAATTTCAGCTCACCCGCTGCCTGCAGCATCTGCTCATTCAGGTCGGCGATGAGCGACTCGAGCTCGTTGGCGCCGTTCGCCGCGATCCCGCCCTTGCGAAGGTTCGGAGTCGGGCTCTTCTTGCGGGCCTCGCGGCCTGCGAGCATCTTGGCTGTGTCTGCGCCCTCACGCGCGAGCACATCCGTGATGTCGGCGATGCGCTTGCGCAGCGGGGTTGGATCGATCCCGTTGACGCGGTTGTATTCGACCTGCTTCTCGCGACGCCGATCGGTCTCCTCGATGGCGTTCTTCATCGAGTCGGTCAGTACATCCGCGTACATGTGAACCTGACCGGAGACGTTTCTGGCGGCTCGTCCGATGGTCTGGATGAGCGAGGTCGAGGAGCGCAGGAAGCCCTCCTTGTCGGCGTCGAGGATGGCGACCAGCGACACCTCCGGAAGGTCGAGACCTTCTCGCAGCAGGTTGATGCCGACGAGGACGTCGTACAGACCGGCACGGAGCTCCGTCAAGAGCTCGACACGGCGGAGGGTGTCCACATCCGAGTGGAGATACCGCACCTTCACGCCCGCCTCCGCCAGGAAGTCGGTGAGCTCTTCCGCCATCTTCTTGGTCAGTGTCGTGACGAGCACGCGCTCGTCACGCTCGACGCGCTGCCGGATCTCCTCGAGGAGGTCGTCGATCTGTCCCTTGGTGGGCTTGACCACGATCTCGGGGTCGATGAGACCGGTCGGACGGATGATCTGCTCGACCACGCCGTCGGCGATGCCCATCTCGTAACGGCCCGGGGTGGCGGAGAGATAGACGGTCTGACCGACGCGGTCTTTGAACTCGTTCCAGCGCAGCGGACGGTTGTCGAGCGCGCTGGGCAGCCGGAACCCGTGCTCGACGAGAGTTCGCTTGCGCGACGAGTCGCCCTCGTACATCGCGCCGATCTGCGGCACCGTGACATGGGACTCGTCGATCACGACGAGGAAGTCGTCAGGGAAGTAGTCGAGCAGGCAGTTCGGCGCTTCTCCCGGCTGCCGGCCGTCGATGTGCCGTGAGTAGTTCTCGATACCGGAGCAGAAGCCGATCTGTTCCATCATCTCGATGTCGAACTGCGTGCGCATCCTCAGCCGTTGCGCTTCGAGCAGCTTTCCCTCGCGTTCGAGTTCGACCAACCTGTCGTGGAGCTCGGTCTGGATGGTGCCGATCGCGCGCTGCATGGTCGCAGGGCTCGCGGCGTAGTGAGTCGCCGGGAAGATCGAGACGGCGTCGACCTTCGAGATGATCTCGCCGGTGAGAGGGTGAAGCGTGTAGATCGCCTCGATCTCGTCGCCGAAGAGCTCGATGCGCACGGCGTGCTCTTCGTACACCGGGATGATCTCGATCGTGTCGCCGCGCACACGGAACTTGCCGCGCGAGAAGTCGACGTCGTTGCGTTCGTACTGCATGCCGACGAACCGACGGATGAGTTTGTCACGGCCGACGTTCTCGCCGACCTGCAGGGCGACCATCGCCTCGAGATACTCCTCCGCGGCACCGAGGCCGTAGATGCACGAGACGGTCGAGACGACCACGACGTCGCGCCGGCTGAGCAGCGAGTTGGTCGTGGAGTGACGCAGCCGCTCGACCTCGGAGTTGATGGACGAGTCCTTCTCGATGAAGGTGTCCGTCTGAGGAACGTAGGCCTCGGGCTGGTAGTAGTCGTAGTACGAGACGAAGTACTCGACGGCGTTGTTGGGCAGCAGCTCGCGGAACTCGTTGGCCAGCTGGGCGGCGAGCGTCTTGTTGTGAGCGAGCACCAGAGTGGGGCGCTGCACCTGTTCGATGAGCCAAGCCGTGGTCGCAGATTTGCCTGTTCCCGTGGCTCCCAGCAGCACCACATCCGTCTCCCCCGCGTTGATGCGGGAGGCGAGGTCGGCGATCGCCTGCGGCTGGTCACCGCTCGGCGTGTACTCGCTCACGACCTCGAAGGGACGGACGGCGCGCGTTGGTTGCATGAGTTCAATTCTAGGCAGCGCCACCGACACTGGAGCCGGTGTGCGCTCTGGGCGAAAGCCGCCCGGCAATCACCGCGAGGACTGGGTCAATCGATCCCAGAGCGCGTCCGTCTGGGCGATCGTGTCGCCCAGGTCTCCGTCCGTGTCGATGACGACGTCGGCGACCGCCAGCCGTTCGTCATCCGTCGCCTGCGACCGAATCCGTCGCTCCGCCTCGGCGGGATCCATCCCACGGAGCGCGACAAGGCGTTGAACACGGGTCTCCGCCGACGCGTGGGCGACCACGACGAGATCGAAGGGGTATTCGTTCGCCGACTCGACGAGGAGCGGCACGTCGTAGACCACGATCGCATCCGGATCGGCGGCAGCGGCTTCGTCGAACCGCGCCGTCGAGGCACGGAGAACGGCCGGGTGGGTGATCGCGTTCAGGGCGAGCCGCGCATCCTCGTCGGTGAAGACGATGGCGCCGAGCGCGGGGCGGTTCAGGCTCCCGTCCGGATGGAGGACACCGGATCCGAACCTTTCGGCGATCGCCGCGAGGGCCGGCCGGCCCGGCTCGACGACCTCGCGCGCGATGAGGTCCGCATCCACGACGACCGCGCCGCGTTCAGCGAGACGGCGGGCGATTGTCGATTTGCCGGATGCGATTCCTCCGGTGAGTCCGATCAGCTGCACTCCCCCATGCTAACCGTCGGGTGGCGGGCGTCCCGTGCGCCCGACAACGCCGAAACGGCCGGTCCCGAAGGACCGGCCGTTTCGCTGAACACGCTTAGGAGTTCGAGCTGAGCTTCTCGCGCAGAGCGGCGAGCGACTCGTCGTCGGCGAGGGTTCCGCCACCGGCGGTCTCGCTCGTGAAGGACGAACCACCCGTCGACGAGGACGAGGAAGTGGACTCCGTAGCGGCCTCTTCGAGACCCTTCGCGACCTGCTTCTTGTGAGCTTCCCAGCGAGCCTGGGCTGCAGCGTAGTCCTGCTCCCACTTCTCGCGCTGGGACTCGAAGCCTTCCTTCCACTCGTTGGTCTCCGAGTCGAAGCCCTCCGGGTACTTGTAGTTGCCCTGGTCGTCGTACTCGGTGAGCATTCCGTAGAGCGCCGGGTCGAACTCGGTGCCCTCGGGGTCGACGCCCTCGTTCGCCTGCTTCAGCGAGAGGCTGATGCGGCGACGCTCGAGGTCGATGTCGATGACCTTGACGAACACCTCGTCGCCGACCGAGACGACCTGCTCTGCGAGCTCGACGTGCTTGCCGGACAGCTCCGAGATGTGCACGAGGCCCTCGATGCCATCTGCGACGCGAACGAACGCACCGAACGGAACGAGCTTCGTGACCTTGCCCGGTGCGACCTGACCGATCGCGTGGGTACGGGCGAACACCTGCCACGGGTCTTCCTGAGTCGCCTTGAGCGAGAGCGACACGCGCTCGCGGTCGAGATCGACCTCGAGGATCTCGACGGTGACTTCCTGTCCGACCTCGACGACCTCGGAAGCGTGCTCGATGTGCTTCCACGAGAGCTCGGAGACGTGGACGAGACCGTCGACGCCACCCAGGTCGACGAATGCGCCGAAGTTGACGATCGACGACACGACACCCTTGCGGACCTGACCCTTGTGCAGGTTGTTCAGGAACGTGGTGCGGCTCTCCGACTGGGTCTGCTCGAGAAGCGCACGACGCGACAGCACGACGTTGTTGCGGTTCTTGTCGAGCTCGAGGATCTTCGCCTCGATCTCCTGGCCGAGGTACGGCGTGAGGTCGCGCACACGGCGGAGCTCGATGAGCGATGCGGGAAGGAAGCCACGAAGACCGATGTCGACGATGAGGCCGCCCTTGACGACCTCGATGACGGTACCGGTGACGACGCCGTCAGCGTCTTTGATCTTCTCGACGTCGCCCCAGGCGCGCTCGTACTGAGCACGCTTCTTGGACAGGATGAGGCGACCTTCTTTGTCCTCCTTCTGGAGAACGAGCGCCTCGACGGTGTCGCCGACCTCGACGACCTCCGTGGGGTCGACGTCGTGCTTGATGGAAAGCTCGCGCGAGGGGATGACACCCTCGGTCTTGTAACCGACGTCGAGGAGGACCTCGTCGCGGTCGATCTTGACGACGGTTCCTTCGATGAGGTCTCCGTCGTTGAAGAACTTCAGCGTCTTTTCGACCGCGGCAAGAAAGTCCTCAGCAGATCCGATGTCGTTGACGGCGACCTGCTTGGGTGCCTTGTCGGTCGTTGCGGTT
>Ga0256799_1000195_pt1 | contig 14503 bp, 8 predicted proteins | sample MC6MC0950MT_FD_190207 | JGI IMG/M metagenome (GOLD analysis project Ga0256799, IMG submission 190207) | Metatranscriptome of enriched soil aggregate microbial communities from Iowa State University, Ames, United States - MC6-MC0950-MT... | ecosystem: Environmental > Terrestrial > Soil >... | reverse complement strand
GTTTGGAAAATACTGATATATGATGTCTACTGTAGGATTCAAAGTGAAAGTTTTAAAATATGAATATTATTTCCAGCTAAGTGATTTCTTTTTACGGTTGAATAGTCCGTTGATGCAAATATAGAAATAGTAGATGATGTCTAATAATGGTAACCACCAAATGAGGTCAGAAACTGCTAATTTCTTATATATTGCCCTAAAAACAATGAGCTGTGCAAGTAGGCGAATTAGATATGCAGCTACAGGTACGTACCAGTAATTAGGGAAAATAATCGCAGTCAGGATAATCGTAAAATAGAATAAAAATGAAGTGATCAATTGCATACCCAACATACGCTGATGTCTTTTTTTGTAGATAACCGAAGCGCCCGAATGCCGTGCTTTTTGTTTGTAATAGCTTTTCCAGGTTGTTTTAGGTTCTGAGTAAACGATAGCATCCTCATGAATGGATATGGCTACATTTTTCTTCGTAGCGTTTTCATTTACAAAAAGATCGTCATCACCAGATTTAATGTGCATGTGTGATGCAAATCCCTTTTTACTGAAAAATAACGTTTTTGTGTAGGCCATGTTTCTGCCTACAGCCATGTAAGCATCTTTTTTTATCGCATACGATAAATAACTCATTGCTGTATGCGTTGTCTCGAACCGGATAAGTTTATTGAGAAAACCTTTATATTTAAAATAAGGGGAGTACCCGATGACAATCTCTGTATCCGGTTGGTTAAGTGCTCCAGCTATTTCTTTTAACCAATTGCTTGAATTTGGATTGCAATCAGCATCTGTGAAAACTAGTTTTTCGTAAATAGCAGATTTAATTCCTAGGGTAACGGCGAATTTTTTTCCATGCTTAAGCCGTATATGTTCCTTAATATCGACAATTCTTAAGTTATCATATTGAGATTGATATTCTTTTAAAATCCATTTTGTCTCGTCAGTAGAGTAATCATTAACAACAATCACTTCAAATTGGGGATAATCCTGCTCTAAAATTGATGCTAAAAACTGCTTTAGATTTTTTTGTTCGTTATGTGCACAGATGATGACAGAAATAGGATCAAATTGATCTTGTTCCTGATAAGAATGCACTTTATGACGACTCAGTTTTCCGTATACAATTATAATATAGTACAACTGGATGAGCAGTAATAAACCGATGATGCCAAAGGCGATATAAGGGTAATAGAAGGCGTATTGCTGTACGATGTTCATAGGTTGCAAAGATAGTATGTTCCAAGGATATTTGCTTTAATAATGTTTTTTGTGCTGTAAATGTTAAAATCTTGTAAAAGGTCAATCTTTGCATTGCTTTTTATAGTATTTTTGCAAAGATTTTAAAAAAAGCATGTTGGGGAATTTGCTTCTGAAACAGTAAAAATCATCAAATTAGAATCCCCAAAAAATAAAAGATTAATGAAATTCACTCTTCAAGTACAAGATAAATTTTCTAAAGCGCGTGCAGGTGTTGTTGAGACAGCTCACGGAAAAATTCAAACTCCTATTTTTATGCCGGTTGGAACAGCTGGTACGGTCAAAGGTGTGCATCAGCACGAATTGAGAAATGATATTAAAGCTCAAATTATTTTGGGAAATACCTATCATTTATATCTAAGACCGGGACTGGATGTTTTGAATAAGGCAGGTGGTCTTCACAAATTTAACGGTTGGGACCGTCCAATTTTAACAGATTCTGGAGGTTACCAAGTTTATTCATTGTCAGACAATCGTAAGATACGAGAAGAAGGTGTGACGTTCCGGTCACATATTGATGGTTCAAAGCATTTATTTACTCCTGAAAATGTGATGGATACACAACGAGTAATCGGTGCGGATATTATCATGGCTTTTGATGAGTGTACTCCTTATCCATGTGACTATGGGTATGCCCGTCGTTCGATTGAAATGACTCACCGTTGGCTGAAAAGATGTTGTGATCGTTTTGATAGTACAGAACCATTATATGGATATGACCAGACATTGTTCCCCATTGTTCAAGGATCAGTATATAAAGACTTACGTGAAAGATCTGCTGAGAAAATTGCGTCTTTCAATCGTGAAGGAAATGCAATCGGTGGTTTATCCGTAGGAGAGCCTGCTGAGGAAATGTATGCGATGACGGAAGTTGTCTGTAATATTCTTCCAGAAGATAAACCTCGTTACCTAATGGGGGTAGGTACACCAATCAATCTACTTGAAAACATCGCTTTGGGTATAGATATGTTTGATTGTGTAATGCCAACGCGTAATGCACGTAACGGTATGATTTTTACACGTCACGGAACGATCAATATCAAGAATGAAAAATGGAAAGACGATTTTTCTCCAATTGATCCAGATAGTGATCTTTACTCAGATCAAGTATATACAAAAGCATATTTACGCCATTTAATCCGTTCGCAAGAACTTTTAGGTGCACAGATTGCTTCTTTACATAACTTACACTTCTATTTATGGCTGGTAAATGAAGCGCGTGAGAAAATTGTAGATGGTACATTCTACGATTGGAAAAATAAAATGGTCAAAGTATTAGGTCAACGTTTGTAATTTTTTTGCATCTTAGTAGTATTATGTTTTCTATTATCGATCGTTACATTATTAAAAAGTACTTGAGCACATTTGTGTTCACGATGGCTATTTTTACAGTCGTCATGGTCATTTTTGATATTTCTGAGCGATTGGATGATTTCTTGAAATATAATGCTCCTATGGACAAAATTATATTTGAATATTACGCAGGATTTATCCCGTTTTATTTAAATTTCCTTTGTCCTCTGATCAATTTTATCGCTGTTATCTTCTTTACTTCGAAGATGGCCGATCAAACAGAGATCGTACCCATATTAAGTGCCGGCTATAGTTTTAACCGGCTTTTAAGACCCTATATTTTTTCAGCAACGCTCATATTTGCAGTTTCTTTTGTCTTTAACCTTTATATTATTCCGAAAACGAATAAAATGAAGATCGGTTTTGAAAATGTGTATGTAAAACCTTTGAAAGATAATACGAAAGTGTCCACGCATATGCAGATTGATAAAAACAGTTATGTATACATAGACAACTTTGATAACAACTCCAAGATTGGATATAAGTTTGTACTGGAAAAATTTAAGGGTGATACCTTATTGGAAAAAATGATCGCTGAGCGTATTACATGGGATTCTGTAACGACTAAGTGGAAAATACATGATTATACAAACCGGATTATTAATGGTCTTCATGAACGAATGGACAAGGGTACCGTAAAAGATACCACTTTGGATATGAAGCCGAGTGATTTTGAACTGTATGATAATATTTTTACAGCCATGGATACGAAAGAGCTGGATGAGCGTATCCATAAAGAGGAAATTAGGGGTACAGGGATGATGACAGATCTTAAATTGGAGAAATATAAACGTTATGTCTATCCTTTTTCGGCATTTGTGCTTACTTTGATGGGCGTTGCCTTATCCTCTAAGAAGGTCAGAGGAGGTATTGGTCTTAGTTTGGGTATCGGTATCGGATTGAGCTTTACCTACATAGTGTTCATTCAATTTGCCACCATGTTCTCATTAAAAGGAGGGCTCCCTCCTTTGATTGCAGTGTTAATTCCCAATATTACATTTTTAATTATTGCAATCTATTTGGCTATAAAGGCGCCAAAATAAACAAACCGACAATGTCAAAAATTAAAATTAATCAGAATGTTCTTATTCTGCATTTAACAATCCTGATATGGGGTTTTACAGGAATTTTGGGTAATTTGATTTCGATATCTGCTATACATCTTGTTTGGTATCGGGTTTTGATTGCGGCGATTTCTCTATGGATTTATCTTGCCGTTAGCAAGCAGCAGATTCTGGTAAAAAGAAAGGATTTTATCTCTTTCATAATGGTCGGAGGTGTCGTAGGGCTTCACTGGGTACTCTTTTTTTATGCAATTAAGGTATCTACAGTATCAGTAGCTTTGGTAACATTATCTTCTTTGACATTGTATACTTCTATTTTGGAACCCCTGATCAATAAGAAAAAGATCGCCCTAATGGATATGTTAGTTGGTGTAGTGATAATAATGGGTATCTATATGATATTTCAATTTGAATCCAATTATATTGAAGGTATTCTTGCGGGCTTAGCATGTGCATTCTGTGCAAGTATTTTCTCGATTGCAAATGCCAGAATGGTTAAAAAATCAAGCGCTACCTTGATCACATTTTATGAAATGCTGGGTGCTTTTTTCTGGGTGTCAGTTTTCATGTTATTCAGTGGAGATTTTAATGAAAATATGGTTCTCAATCAATCGGATTTAATTTATCTATTGATCTTAGGTGTATTGTGTACTGCCGTTGCGTATGTGTTAGGTGTTGCTGTAATGAAAGAATTGAGTGCTTTTACAGTTGCTTTAACGACAAATCTGGAACCTGTTTATGGCATTTTATTGGCCATGCTGATCTTCGGTCAAAAAGAGACGATGAGTTTAGGTTTTTATGGTGGTGCTGCTATTGTTTTAGGTGCAGTCTTCTTTTATCCTTACTTAAAAACAAAAATCGAGAAACGGAAGCAGGATTTGGTTATTAGAAAAATCTATTAATTATCTATTTTAGCTTTATATATCTGCTCTTGTTGCAGAACGGAATTTAATGGATATATTGCGTATCCTGATAAAAAAAGCGTGCTTAAAACTGATTTTAAGCACGCTTTTTTTTGATTTAACACTGTATTAAAAATCAAATGTTCCGATGGTCACGTGCTGCTCTTTGGTTTTATCTAAGTACAGGGTGATGATTTTACGTTCCTGTTTTCCGGAGCTATAATAGGTGAATATTTCTGCCATAACTGCTGTTGGACCTGCTAGCGTTAGCGAATTATCATTATAAAAATCTACTTCGACTTTATATTTTCCTTTGACTGCTCTTTTTATTAGAAATTGTTCAGGGCCATATCCTCCGGTAAAATCATTACTTAAACGTCCTCCCATTGCAGTGCTATTATTGCTGTAAAAGCATTTTTCTCCATGTGGATCTGTGACCCAAAGATCTATATCTGTATTGTTTGAATTCCAATTGATCACTACACGACTATCGACAGGAAGATCTGCAATGAGTTTTTTGCTGATGTTATTGCTATTGACATGAGTCTGGTTTAATTTTAATAAATTATTTAACTCCATCACAATAATTTCTTCAATACCATCGTCGCGATCGGCTGCTTCAGGGGAATAACTTTGCGTTAGGATACTATATAATTGATCAAAAGCTTTTTGATATTGTTTATTATCTAATAATGCTAAAGCATAATCGCGGTGGCTTTGCGGATCCATAGGACGCCAGTCTAAGATTTTCTTATTGATGTAAAGTTCATATTGATATTGTTCCCATTGTTTAAGTGTGTAAGCTATTGTCTTAAATAAATCTGCATTTTCAATTTGAAGATCTGCAAGTGAGCTCAACACTAATAATGCTTTATCTTTTGTGCCTTTTCGATAGAAAAAATTAGCAACGTCAAAATAGAAGCTCGGAGTACCCAAATATGCTTGGCGAAGTTCGAGATATGTTTGATAGGGATTCGCTGATTTTTCTAAGACCTGCAGATACATATTGTCATTTTTAATGTCAGGAATGGTAATTTTTGCACCAGCAGTTATTCTGTCACTCACATCAGTGCCGGAATAATGCTGTTGATCAGAAATTGGGTCTTCTAAATCGCTTAATACTATTTCCTCCAGATTTGAATATTGATCATCTGCTAAAAACATCTGTCTGCTTTCTGATGATACCATTTTTGATGTTGCAGCTTGTGCATTATTGATTGGATGAACTTCGGGCGCTACAAATGACTCTTCTACGATCCTGCTAGGCTGTGGATAAGTTTTCTTTGCTTTGAAGTCGGTCTGCCACCATTTTTTTAATTCTTGGACATTGGTTTCAGCCTGTGCCAATAAATCATGCATACGTTCCTCCCGAAGAACGCTTTGTTCTTTAATCAATTTATGATAAGCTGGAAGCAATTCTGTTGGAGGCAGGATGGCATATCGTACATAATCTTCCACGGTTTCCAATACAATTAAACTTGTGTTACGGGTAACAATACCAAATTGCTTACCAAGTTCTTCAATACGTTCTTTATTTTCCGTGTAATCAACATCTAATGTTGCAATCTTTTTCTGAGCCCAGATTTTATGAACATCCAACTCATTTTCTTGATAATTGATGTCAATTTTGACTTCTTGAGTTGCACGATCCCCGTAGCCAAAGAGTAAGGTAATCTGTTTTAAATTGTTGTTTTTTCCGAGACCTGTAATCGCGATATGATCCTGTACTTCTGTATGGATCGCTGGATATATTTCTGAGAAATCAGCATGTTCTTTGATCCCTAAAAATTTTAAATTTTCTGAACTTAATTTCTTGATACCGTCAATAGGTGATGTGTTCAATAGATTGAGCGTTTTTGCACCAGTTTTTTTGCTAATGGCCTGGAGTGTGCTGTAATCTGCAATAGCAGAAGAAGAGATGCAATATATTGGTTTGTTGATGGTTACTTGATTTGACCCAAATGTGGATAACCCTTCGGTAAAGAAAAGATATTCCTCCGCTTGCAGCACTTGATCATTTAATTTTGAATAGTCTGTTCCGCCATCATAAGTTAAATGCAAGAGATAATTTTTTAGAGCAGTCCAATTTCCCTGTTCTATGTGAAATGTTCCCGCTTTTACATAGCTGATATTCAGTAAGCCCAGTTCTACAGTTAAATTCTTTTTTTGTTGTATGATGAGATCCAGAAGTGCTAATTCTTTTTGAATGTCTTTATCTTTAGCGCTTAAAGAATTGTCCCAAATGATCCCAATTTTGTTAGTCCAGGTTTTTGCTTTCGAAGGAGCATCGATAAATATATTGCTAAGGAAATAGAAAGATTGATCTTGATTAGCCTGTGTCAAAATGTTGTTCTCATTTGGTCGCTTAGGTAGTCCAATTACTAATGATTTCTCAGGTATAAAATTGTTTTTAGCTATAGCCGCTTGATAAATGTGATTTTTTTCTGAAAATATGAGTGATCCATCTGGTTTGCTGATCAATGTCGGTACCTGGTCTGTTTGGTAGATATTTACCTGAAGTTTAAACCGCTCGATCGCTTGTTTATAGGCTAAAGGTAAATGGTATTGAAAACCAGTCGAAGCATGGAATTGTAAATTCTCTTCATAAGTTATGCTAATGGTTCGTTGACCTTGTGCAGGTATAGGATATATTCTGGTCTTAAAATTATTCCCTTCTACACGCTCTAATAATCCAGGATCTACACGACGAGATTCAATACTTTCGAAGACTTCAATCCCTTTGCTCTTATCAACTGCAACAGCTTGACGTAGTTTTCCATTAATATCAAGGGCGTATCCTGTTACCGAAACACCTTCAGGCATGGGGAATGTCAGTATGCCCTCCAAGTCTCTGTTTTCATTATTACGGAAGATCATTGTCATCGTTGTTTTCGCGATGTTACCAAAAATATTAACTTGAATATCGAGCTCCTGTAGATTAACTTTTGCCTGATCTTTTGGATCATTCGATATTTTTAAGCTGGGAATAGGTCTATTTGGATTATTCTGTGATTTAATATTCTCTCCCTGAAGTAGGAGACATAAAATCAATGCTATGATGAGGATCTTATTCATATTTTTTGAATTAGCTTGCTGTGTTCATTTAAGATGATGCATCTTAGTAACGAATTCCATAATTAACCGCAGGATTAAAAAACTTCATGTAGGTTGAAAATCTTAGTCCCGGTTAAAATGAATAAAAGCTTTTTGAGATCAGCGAGGGTCCATATGCTACTCATTTTTGAGATGAAATAACTGGATGAGTCAGTGATAGGAAGTGCTATAAAAGAATAAACCCCGTAAATATATTTACGGGGCTCATTCTTTTCTATTTAGGGTTGGTATTAAGCATATTGATGAATAGCTTCTTTGCTTTCAAGCTCCGAATGCCCCATTAGGAATTCGTCTACTTTTCTAGCACACTCACGGCCTTCTGATATCGCCCATACAACTAATGATTGTCCTTTCCTACAATCTCCAGCTGTAAAGATCTTATCTACCGAAGTCTGGTAAGCTTTATCTGTCGCTACTATATTTCCTCGGCTATCGACTTGAACACCCAGTTTTTCTGGCAATTGTTGCTCTGTATGTTGATAACCGACAGCTAAAAGAACAAGATCTGCCGGAATTTCTTTAGGCTCTGATTGACCTAATTTTGTTCTTCTACCGAAATCATCTACTTCGTATTCGACCTCTATGATCTGAACAGCTTTGACATTTCCATGGTCATCACTGATGAAGGCTTTTGTTTCGGTCGCCCAAAGTCGGTCACAACCTTCTTCTTGTGATGATGAAGTGTTGAAAGTGATTTTATCTGATGGCCATGGATTATTCTTTAATCGTTCCTTTGCAGGGATGGGTTTACGTGCGATCTGGGTAATGCTTTGTGCCAGTTGTCGATTGGAAGTGCCGATACAATCCGATCCAGTATCACCGTCACCGACTACGACTACATGTTTTCCTTGGGCGATGATGTGCTCTTCCGTGTATTCAATACCACTCACTTTTTTATTCTGCTGTTTCAGAAAATCCATCGCGAAATGGACACCCTTTAATTCTTTTCCAGGAATATCCAAATGCCAAGGAACAGTTGAGCCTGTTGCTAAAATAACAGCATCAAAAGAAAGTAACTCATGGGTGGAGATGTTTTTGCCAACCTCAGCGTTTACGTTAAATTTAATACCTGATTCCTGCATCACCGAAATCCGGCGGTCAATAATTTTCTTGTCTAATTTAAAATCTGGAATACCATAACGGAGTAAGCCTCCCAGTTGATCATCACGTTCAAAAACGACAACGTCATGACCAGCTTTATTTAATTGTGCGGCTGCAGCTAAACCCGCAGGTCCTGATCCAACAATAGCAACTCTTTTATCTGTTTTAATATAGCTTTTGTTAGGTTTTACATAACCTTTATTGAAAGCAATTTCAATAATATGTTTTTCGATTTCCTCAATGGTAATAGGAGAACTGTGTATACCCAATACACAGGCCGATTCGCATGGTGCCGGACAAATTCTTCCTGTAAATTCGGGAAAGTTATTTGTTGAGGTCAATATGTTGTATGCATCTTCCCATTTTCCATCGTAAACGGCATCATTAAACTCAGGTATTACATTGCCCAAAGGACATCCTGAGTGACAAAATGGAATACCGCAGTCCATACAACGTGCGGCCTGTGTATTCAGTTGACTATCTGTGTAACCCTTATTGAATTCCTGAAAATTCTGTATTCTGTAAGCTACCGGTTCTTTTTGCGGAAGCTCACGATCGTATTCTTTAAATCCTGTTATTTTTCCCATGATTTTTCCTCCTGATTATGCTTCAACTAATTTTGTACGTAATACCTGTTTGTATTCTTTTGGAAATACTTTGATAAAGCTGTTTTTCTCAGCAGTCCAGTTTTCGAGGATATGTTGTGCAATTTTGCTGTTTGTGAGTAAAATATGTCTTTTTAGCAATGCAATAATTGCTGTTTCATCTTCTTGTTCCAATGGATCAAGATCTACCATTTCAGTATTGCAATTGTCTCTAAATGTTCCTTGTTTATCATATATCCAGGCGATACCTCCGCTCATACCAGCGCCGAAATTTCTTCCAGTAGCTCCTAAGATAAGTGCACGTCCCCCGGTCATGTATTCACAACCATGGTCGCCAAGACCTTCTACTACTGCCGTAGCACCTGAATTACGAACAGCAAAACGTTCGCCGGCTTGTCCATTAATAAAGAGATGTCCCGATGTAGCACCAAATAGAGCAACATTACCGATGATGATATTTTCATGCGGTATCAATTTACTTTCTGCTTTCGGATAGATCGCTAATTGTGCACCAGATAATCCTTTACCAACATAATCATTTGCTTCACCTTCTAACTCAAATGATAGTCCTTTTGTTGAGAATGCACCAAAACTCTGTCCCGCAGAACCTTCAAATTTGTAATTGATGGTATTATCAGGTAAGCCTTCGGATCCGTATAGTTTAGAAATCTCATTCGACAATAGCGTACCGATGGTACGATCCGTATTTTTAACCGTGAAAGTTCCAAAAACTGGAGTTTTGCTTTCTAAGGCATGTTTCGCTTGTTTCAATAATCCCCAGTCTAAGATCATACCCATGCCGTGATCTTGTTCTTCAGTATTGTAAAGAGACTGATTAGGATCGTTGGGCTCAACATATAATATGCCTGAGAAATCAATTTTGGAAGCTTTCCAATGATCTATGTTCTCACGTTTTTTAAGGAACTGTGCTTTTCCTACCATTTCATTGATGGTACGGAAACCCAATTCTGCCATGGTCTCTCTGATTTCTTCGGCCATGAAGCGGAATAGGTTAACAATGTCCTCAGGTTTACCGGTGAATAATTTTCTTAATTCTGGATCTTGTGTGGCTACACCTACTGGACAAGTATTCAAGTGACACTTACGCATCATGATACAGCCACCAGCAATAAGGGCAGCAGTTGATACGCCCCATTCTTCTGCACCTAATAAGGTTGCTACAACGATGTCACGTCCAGTTTTTACCTGTCCATCTGCTTGTAGTACGATACGGCTTCTAAGTTTGTTTTTCACCAAAGTTTGGTGTGCTTCTGCTAATCCCAATTCCCAAGGTAAACCTGCGTGCTTTGTCGAACTGATCGGAGAAGCTCCTGTTCCTCCGTCAAATCCTGCTATCAGTATAACGTCGGCATGTGCTTTTGCGACACCCGCAGCAATAGTTCCAACACCCGCTTTTGAAACGAGTTTGACATTGATACGTGCAGCACGGTTTGCATTTTTTAGATCAAAGATTAATTGTGCTAAATCTTCAATCGAATAGATGTCATGATGTGGTGGCGGTGAAATTAACCCTACACCTGGCGTTGAATGTCTTGTTTTAGCAATCCATTCATTAACCTTAGGTCCAGGAAGCTGACCGCCCTCTCCAGGTTTAGCACCTTGAGCCATCTTGATCTGTATTTCGTCTGCCTGTGTCAGATAGTTGGATGTAACGCCAAACCTTGCGGATGCTACTTGTTTGATTGCAGAGCGCATCGAGTCACCATTAGGAAGAGGCTGATAACGGAGCTCATCTTCACCACCTTCTCCAGTATTTGATTTTGCACCGATGCGGTTCATCGCAATTGCCAGTGTACTGTGTGCTTCATGTGAAATAGAACCAAATGACATCGCACCTGTGGCAAAACGTTTTAAAATATCACTAGCTGGTTCTACTTCCTCTAAAGGAATTGCTGTTCTATGTTTAGCAAAATCTAATAAACCACGCAGGGTGAACATCTGTTCTTTTTGATTGTTTATTTTTTCCGCATATCTTTTATAAGTAGCATAATCATCATTGCGACAAGCCTGTTGTAGAAGATGTACAGTATCTGGGTTCCAAAGATGTCCTTCACCTCTTCGTTTCCATTGGTAAAGACCGCCTTCAGGAAGCAATGTTTGTGGAGTACGGCTTTCTTTGAAATTCACCCAGTGTTTTGTCAATACTTCCTGTGCAATATCGTCCAAGTTTAAGCCCCCGATACGGGATACGGCACCGCAAAAATATTTGTCTACAACAGTTTTATCTAAACCTAATACTTCAAAGATTTGTGCACCATGATACGACTGCAGGGTCGATATCCCCATTTTTGAAAATATCTTTAATAATCCCGCATTTACTGCCTTTACGTAGTTTTTGGAAAGTTCAGGCCATGTTAATTCGGTTTCGATTTTACTTTGTTCTTTCATCGTACGAATACTCGCAAGAGCCATGTAAGGATTGATTGCAGTCGCACCAAATGCAAGTAAACATGCGAAATGATGAACTTCCCAAGCATCTCCAGCTTCTACAACAAGACCGACAGCACCACGGTTTCCTGTTTTGATTAAATGGTGATGTACTGCAGATACAGCTAATATGGACGGGATAGGAGCATGTTGTGAATCAATGGCACGGTCTGAAAGTATCAATACTTCGAAGCCATCACGTACAGCATCATCTGCATATCGACAAAGGCGTTCTAATCCAGCTTCCAGAGAACCATTTTGACCATCTGCTCGGAAGTAAGATTGTAAAGTTTTTGCCTGAAATACACCCGTGTCTATTGACCGTAGCTTTTCTAATTCTTTCGAGGTCAATATCGGATGTTCGAGCGTAACGCAGTGACAGAATTTTTTATCTTCAATGAGTATGTTGCCTGCATTTCCAATGAATGTTGCTAGACTCATAACTAAACGCTCTCTTATTGGATCAATAGGAGGGTTTGTCACTTGAGCAAAAAACTGCTTGAAGTAACTGGATAAGTGTTGCGGTTGATCGGAAAGTATGGCTAATGGTACATCAGATCCCATGGAACCTGTTGGCTCATACCCGGTCAGTGCCATTGGTGTTAGAATTGTCTCTAAGTCTTCTCTCGAATATCCGAAAGTCTGCTGATACTTAAATACCGATTCTTTAGACAGATAGGTATAAGTAACACGAGGCTCAGCCAATTCTGTTAATTTTATTTTATAACTGTCTAACCAATCGCCATAAGGCTGTTGACGTATTAAGTCGCCTTTTACCTCTTCGTCAGATAAAATTTTACCCTGTTCCATATCGACCAAGAAAATTTTACCAGCTTGTTGTCTTCCTTTTTTGATGATCGTTGATTCATCAATAGGAAGTGCGCCTGCCTCTGAAGCAACGATGACTCGATGATCTGAAGTAATGGCATAGCGTAAAGGACGCAATCCGTTTCGATCTAGGGTTGCACCAATGGACTTGCCATCAGTAAAACAAAGAGCAGCTGGACCATCCCAAGGTTCCATTAATGTGGCGTGGTACTCATAAAATGCTCGTTTTAATGGGTCCATTTGTGTATTGCCATCCCAAGCCTCAGGGACCAGCATCAGCATCACATGGGAAAGGCTGCGGCCACTGTGTAATAAAAGTTCTGCAACATTGTCTAGACATGCAGAATCAGATTGACCACGGTCTACAACAGGTAATAAGATCTCCATCTCTTCTTCTGTAAAATAAGGAGACGAAAGCGCACGCATGCCTGCGTAAAACCAGTTCAGGTTTCCTGTTAATGTGTTGATCTCACCATTATGCGCTAACATACGGAAAGGCTGTGCTAAAGACCAGGAAGGGAAAGTATTGGTTGAAAAGCGAGAGTGTACTAATCCAAATGCAGAAACAACTCTTGGATCGCGAAGGTCTTTAAAATAAGTGCCAACTTGGTAAGTTGTCAACTGACCTTTATAAATAATTGTTTTGCAAGATAGGGAAGCGAAGTAAAGCGGTAGTGGATATTCTTGATATTGTTTGATTTTTTGGATAATCAAACGTCTGAGGACAAATAATTTGCGTTCAAATTCTTCGGTGTTATGTACGGTCTCGGGTCTGTCGATAAAGAATTGAACTATTTCGGGTTCAGCGCTTAATGCTGTCGGGCCTATACCTGCTCTACTTACTGGTACATCCCGAAATCCAAGGAATTTCATATCCCTTTCAGTAGCCGCTTCTTGTATAACTGTTCTGCAAATTTTGTTCATTTCAGGTTCTTTGGGTAGGAAAACCATTCCTGCTCCATAATATCCTGGTTCTTTAAGTTGTATACCCAGGTTAATACATTCTTCCCAAAGAAACTCATGTGGTAATTGGATCATAATACCTGCGCCATCTCCACTCTCTGGATCACAGCCACAAGCACCACGATGCTCCATATTTTCTAACATGGTCAAGGCATCTTTTACCTGTGCATGTGATTTTATTCCTTTAATATGCGCTACAAAACCAACCCCACAGGCGTCATGCTCAAAACTAGGGTCGTATAGCCCTTGCTGATTTGTGTTACTTTCAATCATCTTCCTATTCAATTATTACTTTGCTAATATATGAATAAAAACATTAAAATATTATAGATTTTATAAATTATTTTAAATAAGCTTATGTTATTTGTAAATAAAAAGTCTTTTATTGCTGATATTGTATTTTGGAAGAGCTTTGTGATTTGTTTTTTGAATGAGCCTGTTAGGTGTTGTAATAAAATGATTTGTATCATCTTAATGATTGGTGATGCAGTTTTAAAGCAGGTTTATCAAGATCATCTGCCTTTTACTCGATTAGAGTATGCTTCACTCTTTATTCGCACTTTGTTCGGACAGTCTTCGGTAAAGCTCTACCTTTTGTCTTCTGTTTGTCTTCTGTTTGTCTTCCGTTTGTCTACTGTTTCAGTATAGGCGAGGTATAGGATGGGTATAGGATCGGTATAAGCAAGCCGAATCCTTTTCGAACCTTTTGCGAACGAAGGGCGAAATCAACTCTTACTTTATTCAATTGTGGATGACTGCCGTTTGACTAAACTTCGAGTTTGCTAGGGGAGAGATAGGAGACAAGCCCCACAGTTGTTCGTGGTCTATTCGGTAGGTGTTCGCCACCCTGCCGAATACCTGTCGAATAATAGTC
>Ga0256799_1000189_pt1 | contig 14681 bp, 10 predicted proteins | sample MC6MC0950MT_FD_190207 | JGI IMG/M metagenome (GOLD analysis project Ga0256799, IMG submission 190207) | Metatranscriptome of enriched soil aggregate microbial communities from Iowa State University, Ames, United States - MC6-MC0950-MT... | ecosystem: Environmental > Terrestrial > Soil >... | reverse complement strand
CTCGACCCCGACCTCGCCGCCGCATACGAAGACCTCCAAGACCGACTCCGCGACCAGATCATCAAGCTGTGGCAGTCCGAGCTCAACGCCCGTCGCGGCAAAGGCGGCGCCATCCGGGAGAACCTGGCTCGGATCGAGGTTGTCGAGCTCCGGCATGAACGCTCCCGCTCCCTGGATCCGCACAAGCACCGCCATCTCTGGCTCAACGTCAAAGTTCAAAGTGAGGACGGCAAATGGTCCAACGTCGACACCCGCGTCGCACTCCGCTTCCAGAACGTGATCACGCCGAAGGCGACCTCGCCTCGCGCACCGACCCCGCATGGATCCAGGCTCTCGCCGCGAAAGGGTTCACCCTCAACGGGGACGGGGAGATCGCCCAGTTGCAGCATCTTGTGAGTCCGCTGTCCAAGCGGTCCGCCCAAATCGAAGCCAACAAGATCGCCCGCACTTCCTGGTGGAAGCAGCAGCACCCCGGGCAGGAGCCCTCGCACGACGTGTTGAGCCAGATCGACCGATGGGCGTGGGCCTCCGGCCGACCCAACAAGCCCGGCGATCTGGACGAGGAGGACTGGGCAGAGCTCATCCACAACGAACTCCTGACAGCAGACCCCGCTGTCCGCCAGGAGCACGCCTCAATCGATGTAGCCGGAGCGTCGCTCGCGGATCTCGATGTCGGCCTCCTCGCCGCGAAAGCCATCGTCGATGCCGACGCCCGCTCAATCGGCACAGGCGGACGCTTCAGCGTGATGGACATGCGGGCAGGAGCGATCCGCGCGATCGCCGCCACCGGCGTCATCGCCGAACACGCAGAACTCGCGACGTTAGCCGATCAGGTCGTTGCATGCACTCGAGCACTCACCGTCACCCTGTTGGACGACCCCGATGTCCCCGCACACATCAAGTCCCGCATGGCCACCTCGACCGCAGCGCTGAAGGCCGCAATTGCCAACCGGATTGAGGCGCTGTCGATGCCGAGTGTGCCGGCGCCAGTTGAGGAGATCACGTCAATCGCCAACGCTTTGGACCCAGAGCGCGTCCTGGACAATGACCAAACCGACGGCGCGTCCGCCATCGCCGGAACCACCTCCGTCATCGCAATTACTGGTGCCGCCGGCACGGGCAAGACCACGATGCTCAAGGTCGCCGCCGCCACGCTTCGTCGCCATGGACAAAACATGATCATCGTCGCCCCCACCAAGAAAGCCTCCTCCGTCGCCGGACGCGAAGCTAGCAGCGCCGCGTCCTCCCTCCACCAACTCCTGCACGACTACGGCTGGCGGTGGAACACCGGTATCGCCGGCAATACCGAATGGACTCGTCTCAATGTCGGCGACATCGGCCCGACAACAGGGCAGCCATACCGTGGTCCGCACACGCGAATCCGCCCCGGCGACCGGATCGTCGTGGACGAGGCCGGCATGCTCGACCTCGAAGCCGCCCACGCCCTCATCGACATCATCCACCGCACCGGCGCCACCGTCGCCGTGATTGGCGACGACTACCAAGCACTGCCTGTCGGGCATTCCGGCGCCATGGCGCTCTTCCGTCGCTCAGCGTTCGAGAAGATCGAGCTCACCGAGATCCACCGCTTCCGCGACCCAGAATGGTCAGACTTGTCTACTCGATTGCGCGACTCAAGTGGGCGGGAGGAGTCGCGAGAGATCGCAGAGGAGCTCGAAAGGACAGGGCATCTCACACACGTCACCACCGAGGCTGAAGCAAAGGCAGCGATGGTCACCGCATGGCTGGAGTCTTCGCGGAGGGCGGAGACGATCGCCCTCGTCACCGCCACGCACGTCGAAGCACAACAGGTCGGCGAAGCCATACAGGCTCAGCGCATCGAGACCGGCGAGCTCGATACCCGCCGCTTTGCACTTGGCCAATCGGACCAGCCAATCTACGTTGGAGACCTGGTTCAGACCCGACGAAACGACAACGACTCCGGCGTCGAGAACCGGCAGAATGGGTCGTTCGGAGCATCGCGGAGGACCACCTCACGTTGGCTTCGGTCAACGACTCGTCTGCTCTCCGACGGATCACACGTGATTACGCGACTTCGCATCTTCACCTTGCTTACGCCAGCACCGTCTACGGGGTTCAAGGCGAGACTACCGACCGCGCCGTCGTCGGCCCCAACGTCGACGCTGCCGGGCTCTATGTCGGCCTCACTCGTGGGCGTACACGAAATGACGCCATCGTGATCGCGGGGACAGCTGAAGCGGCCAAGTTGGAACTTGCGGTCACGATGCAACGCCACCCGAGTGAAGAGACGATCGAGAAGTCCCGTCACGCGGCCCGGCAGGAACTCACGCGTGCAGCGCAAAGAGATGCAGCACGCCCGGTCGACGCCCGCTCGGCTTCATCGGCTGCCCTGAGCCGGTGAGCCGCGGGCTCCGGCTATCGCGCCGCCAAGCCAGATACGAGCAACTCGCGGCCAAGTTGGCTCCTGCCATCGAGCGCACTGTCCCTCGCCCGGTAGTTGAGCAACGCGACACCCAAAGCATCCGCCTTCTGTTGCGCCACGGGGCGGACCCCGCCCCTCAGGAAGATCAGCGGCAGTCGCCCGTCGGCCTTCGCAAGCCTCGCTGCCTTCTCAACAGCGTCTACATCCAGGTTCCCGCGACCGTTGTCTACCCAGCCGAGGTAGCGAGAGCTGTATAGGTCGCAGGACTGCCGCACCTCGCCTTCGGCAACGACAGCGTCCGAAGCGCCGAGAAAGATCATCCATTCGCGGCAGAGCTCTATCGCTTCCGCGGCAGATACTCCAAACGGTCTAGGAGCGGGTTCTATCGACGTCACGAATCAAGTGTCCTTCACACCTCTGAGTCCAGGGCTGACGAACAAGCAAGTCAACTGCAGTACACGCGCAGCCTGGCATTCGCGGTCTGCAGGAGATAAGTCTCGGTAGACGCCAAGAGCTCCAGCTGGGCATCGCTCGCTGCTGCGGCCTTCAAACCGGGCTGCACAATATCGATCTCGAATCGGCGACGGAGCAGCGGTGCTCGATCCATGAGTCTCGCCAAGGCGTGAACATCTCCAACCTCAAACGGCTCGCCGCGACCACCCGCAAACTTTTGTCGCGCGCGCCGTTCAAGGTTTCCAAACAACTTCTGTACCTTTTGCCGACGCCACATCGTGCTCTTTTGGGCCTGACCACAGACCTCGTACAGATCGCCAACACGAGAACCAGGGCCTTGGGACGAGTACTTGCAATGGGTCAAGCGAACGAGCAATTCTCCATCGACTTCCTTCAACGAAACGATGTCTGCCATTTCGCCCGATCCGTCGTCGTCTATTTGCACGTCCCAGGCGGCTTCAGTCTGGAGCTCTCGAATCATGCGAGCCTGCACTGAATTTGCAGCTTTTGCTGCTCCTTGAGACTCCTTGCTCAGATCGATCCCTGCCCAGTCGATTGTGAGTAACTTGCCCCGTTGATATGGCTTTGCTTCGCGCTTGGGTCGTAGCAGTTTGCCCGAGGGCTCAATAACGGCTTCATCGCCGAGACTGAGGATCAGGCCGTTCTGGTCGAGCCAATCTGCGAGCAGAGTCTCCTTCCGAGCTGACACGAACTTTGCATCGGCCGGCGTAGTGGTGAACTTGAGGTCACCTCCGACGATCTCGGCCTCTACCGCGACGGTCCAACTGTCGCAACGGATCGAGAACTTGAAAGGTCCTTCCAAACCGAAATCGTCAACCTCCAAATCAAGGTCGAAAAGCGACCGCTCAGCATCTCCAATCGCGATCCGATGCGCTTCAAATCCAGCTAGGTAGACCTCGTACGGCCAATCCACCGCCAACAGCGGCAGCTCCGGCCGATCGCTTAGATCCTCGGGGTAGATGAACTGAGCGATGACGTCGTCTAGGTCAATCGAGTTGTCCAAGAGCTGCGTGCCGACTTCGTCGCACCAGTTGACCCAGTGCTTGAGCGTCGGGGCGGTGCGATGGCTCCAGATTCTCCCCTTCATTGAGGCGCTAATGTCATACGGCTCCCCAGCACGGAAGCCGCTCGCCGCGATATGCGTCTGAGTCTTGGTCTGAGCTTCCACGTCCGGAAAGCCTTCTTTGACGTCGCTACCCACGTGCATAGAGAAACGGCGGAAATGGTTGCGGTAATCGAGAACGCCCACGTTTGTTGGGACAAGCCGCGAAACTCCGTGGAAGACGCGGTAGACCGTCGCGCCCGTGAATCGTGTGGCAGCTTCGCCAAGAACCGCTTCGGCCAACTCTTCAAAAAGGCCCGAGTTTTGAGAGCTATTGATGAACAGCAGTCCGCGCTTCTGGTCGAAGTACAGGACAAACAGCTCGTAGGTAACTTCCTGGACGGTTCTGATATCGCCCCAGCGCACGTCGTCCGAGTGCTCGATCACACACCAAGCGACTCGCTCCCGCAGGTTGAGGCCGAGCGGCAGTGTGAGGAACTGCTCTTCACCGAAGAACGGGACGATCGCATCTGGCTGCCATTCGACAGCATGAGAGCGATAGACAACGGTGCTCATCTTTGGCAATAGCTGCCGCAGCGTGATGTCCTGCGGCCCAGTGAAGTCGGATTCGAACGTTGATAGCTCTTGTTGCTCTTGTATGGCGCCCTCGGAGAGGTCGCTGAGCAACTCGTTCCAGTCGGCGTCCTCCGCGTAAAGACGTCGCAGCCGCGGGTCCATATCTACGCGACTCCGCCCAACGACTACCGTGGCGGCGCCATTCACTTTCGTAGCACCAGTGCTGCGCGCGAAACGACCGACGAACTGAAGGGTCACTCCGAGGCTCGCTTGGGAGTCGTGGATAGCGGCCACTTTGAGCGCCGGAAGATCGTAGCCCTCTCCCAGCATGTTGACGCAGACGACGATGCGAGACTTACCGCCTTCAATGGCAGTCAGCGCCTCCTTCTGCTTGGCTGCGGACAGTCCACTATGAATGACGACAGGGTTGAGGTCTGCGGCAAGCTCGTTATACAGAGCCAGGACTTCTTTCGTCCGTGCTTGTTTTCCGACACGAGCCATCATCAAGTGGTCGAGTCCGGAGGCAAGATCTCTGCGCAGTACTTCAACGGCTCTGGAGGCGATCGCTTTGTCTTGATTGTCGAGGTCGAATACAGAAACGTAATCGATGGGGACAAAGTAGCCATCGCGCTGCGCCTCTCGGAGCGGGAACGCGTAGAGCACGGAGCCCCCGAGATGCTTTCCATCCTCGCGAAAAGGCGTTGCTGTGAATTGAACGGTCGGCTTCTCACCAAACTCATCCCGAATCTGCGTCCAGGTGCTCGCAGCAATGTGGTGAGCCTCATCAACGAAGAGGTGCGAGCACCCCGCCAGGAGCGTACTGCGGGCATCATCGCTACATGCCTGCAGCGCTGCAGCCGTCGCAACGATCACGTTGGTCTCCGCCACGAAGTCTGCGACGGCCGCTGGATCGTCGAAACCATGCTCCACCCAGCCCACGTTTGGCCGGATCACGCTCTTTGGGAGAATCCCCAGCTTCTGTAGAACACCGAGCGACTCAAACTTTTTCGCCACTTGCTGCCTAAGCGCCTGAGACGGCACGATTACCAGCAATCTCTCGATCTCGCCGGCGACGAGCAAGGAGAGCATCGTCTCCGTCTTGCCAGTCCCTGTTGGCATGACGACCGTGACAGGCGCTTTGCTTCCGGTCGTCCAATGACCCAGAACAGAGAGCAACGCTCCCCGTTGTGGTCGTCGAAGCCCGGCAACGTCGCTCGGCAGTAAGAGCGCCCCGGCAGCAGAAAAGGACGCTGCGACCGATTCGGGCGAAATCGCATCGCGTGAGCCAACCCAGGTGCTTCCTATGGGTGCAGGCCCTGTCGCCACTCCAAGCGGAACGCGCAGAGTCAGACCATCACTCGAGATGCTCTCGGTTGACGAGCTGACGGGCCACGTTCCGTATTCGTTGCTGGCTTCCAGGTGACCATCCGCGTTCTTCCCCAACTCGAGTTCGCCCTCTGGCACTAGCAGCTGCGAAACTCGGTTCCCTTGGAACGAACGGGGCTTTGCCCAAACGTTCTTGCCTTTCCAGCCGCGCAAATTAACACCCCTCAAGCCCCAGCGCCTTGCTGCTCCAGCGCGCGGCAATGATGTTGACGCGGCCACTCCCCAGCCTTTCGTCTATGGTGGCCAACACAATCCCCAGTTGGGGCCACGTCGCCGTTCGGTTGGCGAGCGACGTTTTCGGTCGGCATGTCCAACGGGATCACCGCAGGGCTTGGTGCTTGGAAACGGCCGCCGTAAAACTTGAGGACACAACGAACTCTGGGGACATATCCAACTTACTGACGCCCGCTGCCTGAGCTGAGCATCACTAACCCCCGTTCGGCTTAAGCGTGGCTCACCCTTGTGCAAGTTAAGCGGGGCTAACTGCCGTCTGGGCTGGGCGCGACGGAACTCTGGCAGCGGGCGCGGTCCAAAAGGGAAGAACTATTTGGAGGACCGTCGGAGCCAAGCTTTCAGCAAGCGGGAGTCGGACCTCACACAAGACGCTTCAGCTTGAGTAAACGGGCTTTGGTCAGCCCTTCCAGCTCGAATCGTTGCACCGATCGATAACGGGGTGCGCGCCTCCTGCGCGCTCAATTTGTCAGGGGTTCGCAATGTACTGGTAAGGGCAGTCCACCGAATCGAGGACCATATGGGAAGCATCGATGCGTACGAGTCGGCCAAAGGTCGCCGATACCGCGTGCGTTGGCGAGACCCAGAGCGCCAGCAACGCGAGAAGCGCGGCTTTCGCACCAAACGTGAAGCGGAGCAATACGCAGCCACAGTCGAAGTAGCAATGATGCGGGGAACCTACTTCGAAGCGTCGCAGTCCCGCGTCACGGTCGGCGAGCTGGCGACCGAGTGGCTTGCCAACAAGGAACAGGCTCTCAAGCCGTCGAGCTTTTCCCCTATTCGAATTGCGTGGCGCGTCTACGTCGAGCCCCGCTGGTCGGGGACTGCAATCGGAGCACTCCGCCCATCAGCAGTTGAGAAGTGGATTCGCGAGGTGAGTCAAGGCAAGGCGGTCACCGTTCGAGCCCGACCCGGTAACGCCGGTAAACCACGATCAGCCGGGGTCGTCCTGCGAGCGGTCGGCATCCTCGCCGGCATTCTCGATGTGGCGGTCCGAGACGGACGAATCCCTGCCAATCCTGCTCGCGGTGCGAGTAACCTGCCGCGGAAGCTCGGGAAAAGGCGACGGCGCTATCTCACCAACGAGGCAGTCTTCTTCTTTGCTCGATGTGCGCCAGACGAGATGCGAAGTGTCCTCATACTCACCCTCGCGTACACGGGCATCCGCTGGGGCGAGGCCGTGGCCTTGACCGTCAACGACATCGATCTCGAGCGGTCTCGGCTCGCCATCCATCAAACAGCTACCGAGGTGGACGGCTACATCCACGTAGGGCCTCCCAAGAGCTGGGAGGCGAGATCTGTACCCTTCCCAGCGTTTCTCGCTCCTCGGCTGGAATCCCTCATCACCGGCAAGAACCGCAGCGACCTCCTGTTTGCCGCCCGCGCAGGCGGCTACCTCGCACGACCGGACACCGCTTGGAACCGACAATCCTGGTGGCTAACAGCTCTACGCGACGCCGAAATAGAACACCTCACGCCTCACGACGTCAAGCACACACCTGCCAGCCTCGCGGTGAGCGCTGGCGCCAATGTAAAAGCGTTGCAGCGGATGCTCGGTCACAAGTCCGCAGCCATGACACTCGATACCTACGCGGACCTCTTCGAAGATGACCTCGGCTCAGTGGCCGAGCGACTGAACGAGCGCGTGCTCTCCGAAAGCAGCGGCAACTTGTGGACAAATTGAGCCTTTTCGGACAACGTGTCGGACACGACCGATAGATCCGACAGCGTGTGGCCAGGTCGCGCACGAAAGCTTGAACGGCTCTCGCTGATCCGAGGCTAACCCCCGCGATGCGGCGGGCGAGTGGCACCTACTACGATCGCGAGGACCAAACCTCAGGATCACTCTGAATCGGGTCGCCCACTGAAGTCCTCACATGACCATTCAGCACCCGCCGGGCTCAGATCCGCCAGAGGAAGGCCGCCGCCGATATTCGACTCGCTATCGCCCTAGCCGCACGAGGCCATCCACCCATTCATCGACGGTTCCGGAAATGTTCGAGAACGACGCACGCGACAATGAGGGGCGCGAGCCCCGCCGGTCGTTCGACGAACCAAACGAAGATCGACCGTTACGCCAGAATTAGTCTCGCGTGGCCTGCGAAGTCGGCCGCGGTGCGTTCGCTATGCGCCGCGCATACCCTGTTCGCCAGTTGGTCGACGGCCGAAGCAAGGGCCGGAGTGTCCGCTACGCGTCCTGCCTGTACAAGTCCGGCCTCGTCAACGACGATGTAGCCAAGCTCGAAAAGGTCATCACAGCCGAGGCTGCAGGCCAGCATCGCGATCGACGCGAAGTCCTTCCTGTGCGCGTCGCTCGAGACGGCACGAGGGACGATGTGCGCGGCTACCAGCAGCGCGGCCGGAAACTCTCGGCCACAGATGTCGCAGCACGAATCCGCCCGACCGCCAAGAAGATACGCGCGTAGCCGAGCCTGCTCGCGGCGCCGGCGACCGATCGTCGCCGCGTCGGTCTCGCCGAGATCCCAGATTTCGTCGAGTTGTTCGCCAGGCTGTTCAGCCGGCGCCTCGACGGCAATTTCGAGGCGGTCGAGCAGACGTTTCCCCGCCTCGTCGGAGATGACACTGATGTACCTCTGCTGCGGAATGCCGTCCTTGTCCAGAGGGCCCGGGCTGCCTACGCCGATCAGGTCCGGAAGTTCTCGCCAGTCCAGAGAGAGTCCCGTCACGATTGGCTCAAGACGAACGATCCATCCAGCGTCGGGATCGCCATCCTTGCCCTCGTGCCCGCTTGGCCGCGGGGAAGGTACCCACTCGGCAACCACCCGGCTCAGCGCCCGAACGCTTCCACTTGCATAGTTGAAGACAAGGTCACCTACCCGGAGCTGTTTGATGAGGGTCCGACTCTCGAGCGCCCTGCCGTCTCGTAGCGGGCAGGTCCACAATGTGCCCTGCTCGATCGCGGCGTATGTCTGACTTTGACTCGCCCACCAGAACTTCACAGAGCCCCCCAATTGTCATCGCGACTGCTTCCTATCGCCAACGTATCGACTCGCGCTTGATCAGCGGGCGATCAAGTTCCTGCGCGCCCCAGACGCGTAGAGCGAATTTGCTCAGGAATGAGATCCCCCGGGTGACTAGGCACGGCTCGCGCCTGCCTGTCGACCCCCCTCCACCACTCATTTGTCCGGCAACTTGGCCGCCTAGGTCCGCTTAGCCAACGACACGACCTGTAACATTCAGAGGTCACAACTGCACGCCGGGATGTTGGTCGAGTCCAACAGACGGGCCAGGCGCCTTCTGGCGGCCCAAGGTTGAATCCGCGGGACGCACTCGTCACGCGAGCGGTGAGCAGCCAGTGGCCGATGCGCGGCGACCCTTACGGGGCTCTCAGTGAGACTGAGTTGGAGCGTTGTCCGCCCCGCGAAACCGCAATGGGAGAACGGGGCGGACCGGCTCATACCGGGATCGGCGATTCCGACACCGGACGACGAACGCTCCGGCTCACCCGAAGTCCGTTCGCTCGCAATTTTGATGTGAATTCACGAAGGTCGTCCCGCGATTGTGACGGCTCACCTGGCGTGAAGGCGAACGTCCGACCCTTCGGGCTGCGAAGCCGAAGGACCGTGGCCGTGTTCGACTTCACGGTCCATCCTTGAGCCTCAGCGTCCGAGCAGATCCGCAAGATCTCCTCAGCCAAAGCCTGCCGGTGGCCGACGGGGCTGCTTGACGCCGTCACCGCCGAAGAACGATCTCGCGGGCCGCGTGCATCGACATGCGCCATGATGCCGATCGTCGCGTCGTTGACCGCCGCCCGCTGGTTTCCATCCTCGCGCTCTCGGTACGGCAGGTAGGTGAGGCCCTGAAGATCGGATGGGAGCTCCAGGTTCGGCGATGCCGACATCAGGTAGGTCCGCTCCAACCCCAGGGCGCCGATGAACAACCCGAGCTCGAAGTAGACATTGTCTCGTGCCGCTGCCCTCTGAATTCCGCGCGATTCGACGATGTCGTCCGCGGTCGCAATCAACACAGCGAAGTCTGCCTCGGTGGCGGCCTTGGCAAGTCGCGGGATCGTGTATGAGGAAGCTTCGAAGATGCCCTGATCCCACCGAATCACGCTGCAGCGACCAGTGTGCTCGAGGTCGGCTTGCAAATTGCGAGCGATGTCCAGACCCTCGGTCGAGGATCCGATGAACACGGAGGGAAGCCTCCGACCGCCCGATTTACTCATGGCCTCCATAGTAGATCGAAGCGCCTTAACGGATCAGCCGATCGCCAGGCACCGCAAGTTGTCCCCAGAAGCGGGCCCTAGTCTCCGTGTCGCCGGTCCGTCTCGGCACGGATCGCGATCCCGCGAAGGGGATCCCTTGAGAACGAGTATCGATGGGGCAGCCAATCTGGACAGGTTGGTTGCTAATCGTCTATCTCAGGTTTGCGCCGTCTTGGACCGAGGGGGTCATGTTCTCTTCAATGAGCTTACGAAGCGACGCGATCTCTCTCGTGAGCACTTCTATGTGTGCGGCCGTGATCGCTTCGGTCACCGTCTCCTTCTGCCCGACACGTTCGACGATCCACGAAGCGAGTGTTGCGGTGACGACACCGATGAGGGCGATGCCGCCGATCATGACTCCGACGGCAACAAACTGGCCGGTGGGCGTGACCGGGAAGTGGTCGCCATAGCCGACGGTGGTGATAGTTACGAACGCCCACCAGAGCGCGTCGCCGAGAGTCTGAATTGAGCCATCGCCGCCGCGTTCGGCGTCGAGGACCGCGAGACCCGCGAAATAGACCAGGAGAGTGGATGCGCAGGCAGAGTAGATGATGACCCGATGACCCGTCCTCGGAAGGCTGCGCCCGCGGTTCGGTTCAGGATGGCCGGCAGTGTCACCAGTCGGAGGAGCCGCAGTGGCCGCAGCATCAGCAAGACGACGATAGCGAGATCGAGCAGGTGTGTGTAGAACCGTCGCCAGCGAGGTTTCGCGAGCATAAGGTTGACGACGTAGTCGATCAGGAACACTACCCACGTCGCGGCGATTATGACCTCTGCGATTCTTCCGTCGGGTTCGGCGATCACCTCGTAGGAGTACGCCGCGAGGAAGACCGCGGCTGCAATCGCGAGGGGCCATTCGGTGAGCTTCTGCCAACGTGCCTGAGTCATTCCGTGCGCGTATACGCACACGAACGGCGTCGGCGGAACAGTCGGACCGTACCCGCTGGCGCGAATCGCCCGATCGGGGATCCCCTACGGGGCGGCGAGGAGGGCTCGGCCTGGCCGGCTTGAGCAGCAAGACCATGCCAAAGATGGCCGCACCTAAGCTCGCGAGCCAAACAAATGTCGCGGGCCAGTTGCTGTTGACTACGGTTTGTGGCCCGATCGCATCGTCAGGCGTGTCATAGGTGCAATTGATGCCGAGAGGGAACCACGTTCGCTCTCCCGTTGTGACAGTCGATTCGTAATAAGGCCCTCCGGCATCCGGGCGAGGAGCGGACCTCGTGCATTGGATCGCAGGAGCCTCTTTGCCATCGAGCGTCACACCGACCAGTAGCGCGCTCAGCGCAAGGGCTCCGAACACCAACGCCAGAACCAATCCCAGCAATCGTCGGAGTATCGCCCTCACCGTCTCAACAGTAACTTCCCCAACGCGCATGAGCGCCTGAAGGCCAGTCGAGGTCGTACACGAATAGCGATCCGTGATCGGGCGTTGCGCAGGGAGCACCGGGGTGCGGTTGAATGGCACCGTGACCAATCCCGCACCCGATGGCCTCATGAAGGAGGTCCTGGATCGGTACTTGAAGTCCGGCGACTTCAACGGTCTCCATCTGCACACTGACGTTGATCCCGCGCTTGTGGAGGTCGCAAAGCGCCTGGTCGCCGACGGCAAACTCCAGGTGATGGTGTCGGAAGTCGACTACCCGAACCCGCATATCCGCCCGTGGCCCTCGCGGCGCACGATCGAGTCACAGATCGAGTCGCTCGACGAACTGGCCGGCGCCGGATACGGCGTGGTTCTCTACCCCACGCCGCTGGCGCTGAAGGGCGTGCGCGTTCCCGCTCGCCTGCAGGGGCACCCGTTCGGCGCAGCGATGGCGAAGGGCCGTGGGACGCTCGAACTGGCTTACTTTAGCTTTGATGTCCTCGAGCCGTATCGAAACGACCCGCGCTATCACTTCCGGTACTGGGACTTTGGCGTGGATATGGGCATCGGCGACGAGGCGTATCTTGATGAGACCGAGCTGGAGCGCGACAAGGTTTTGCTGAGCCATCTCGGATTCGCGTATGACCTCTCCGGCTATGTCCGGACTGACGTGAATACGCCGATTGTGCGCCGCGTCGCTGCCTTCTACGGTGACCTTGCCAAGCTCACTCCAGAGCACCAGCAACGCTGGCAGTCGTACCAGATGGCTGACGACGGACTCGAGCCGCACCCGGCATGGTGGATGACACAGATGGGTCACTGGCCGGACGGCATCGGTCCGTTCGACCATCTGTTCCTCGAGCTCGAGAATCTCAATGCGCTATGGACCGGAGGCTTCGGCGAATCGTTGTTCAAGCACACCGACCGGCCGCAGGACTTCGGCTGGCTTCTGCGTCCGTCGCAGCGCGAGTGGGACGAGTTCATCGTTCAGCTTGACAAGGTGCTCTCTGACAACATCCGTCACGACGGCCTGGACGCCGCCGGCGCCCCTCGTAAGGAGAAGAACGACCAGAGCCTTGGCAGCTTGAGCCGGCTCGCCGCGTTCATGGAGGCGAATGGCATCAGCGAGGTCGTCGTAAAGGACCTGATGCGACCCCTACGGGAAATCCGTCAGGCCAGGCAAAAGCCAGCCCACGCTCTGCGCACCAACATCACGGACAAGACCTTCGTGCACCGCCAGGTGGCGCTGCTCGAGGACCTAAACGACGCACTCAGGGAGCTGGCCCGATGGCTGTCTACCCACCCGAAAAACCGAGAATGGAAGCCGGACCTTGAGCCGGAAACGTACTACCGGATGTAGAACTACTCGACAGCGACGTGGCCGTCGGCAATCCTCCAGCGCGTCTCGGATCAGCGGCTCGAAGACTCGCACAGACGGTCGAAAAGAGACCACCCCTCCTTCAACAGGAGATGTATCGCCACAAACGGTTCTGCGAGGTGAGATAGGTCGCCGCCGGACTCAAGTACTCCGAGGCCGGAGCGGCGGTCTGATTTGATCACTTTCCCGCGCTGGAACATGGACCAGCCGAGAACGTGTGCGTCGGCACCCATCTGCCGCCAGAGTAATCTTCCGGCGTCGCGCAGCTGAGGATCCGAGAAGCGATGATGCAACGCCCATTTGATGGTGTCGGTTTGATTCAGCCTCGTGTTCGCTTCACGGATCGTCGCAAGTTGCATCCGCCGTTCCTCGCACCAGAGAACCTGGCTGGCGAGCTCTGCCTGCTCGGCCGCATCCAGGGTAGTCGTGGCCAACTCTCCGTAATACGCCCGCAGTTGTCGGTACATCTCATCGATCAGGGTGAGCCCGCGTTCCTGACGCGTTGGCGCGTCTTCCGCGCCCAGAATCCAGACGGCCTGTGCTGCTCCCACTAGAGCTCCTCGAAGCACAGTGAAATGGGCGCTGGGATAGACCTGATGCGCCTCAATCGAGGTGCGCGCGAGACGTAAGTGTTCGCCTGATGTCACTAACGAAAGGCGCGCTGCCTCGCTGATGGTGTGCCACTGATAGACGGCGTCGTCCGCCTCGAGCAGGCTGCCCCGCTCAGGTTGCTCGACTCGTCGAGCTCGCTCCTGCCAACCGTCAAGATCGGGGTAGGTGGCGCGTATCGATCGAAGCGCGGTCTCGATAGGCACGCTGTCAATCATCGCTGAGTCACGGTCGATTCGAACGTTCGTGCGCCCCCCCAGCTCCGCGCCCGCAAGCGGTTCGGTCGACGGACACTCGAGATGATCAGCCCATACGCTCTCGATCGCGAGATCCGGCGATGGACAAATCTCGTAAGACTCGCCCCCACAAATATGCCCGGTGATAGCGCCTCAAATGCGACAGCCCGAATCAGGCTCATCGGCCACGCCGCATGGCCCGTCACAGACACCCTTAGAGTTTTATTAGAGTTTTTCGGCGTTCTTGTGGGCAAATTCAAAAATGGACGAATTCCCGGTCTTCCGAAACTTGCTCTGATCAGCAATTTCATCGCGCACAAGAAGTGCCCCTGGAGGGACTCGAACCCCCAACCGTTTCCTTAGGACGGAACTGCTCTTCCATTGAGCTACAGAGGCTGGCCCGTCGAGTCTACCGAAACGAGCGCATCCGGCGAATCAGGCGGCGGGGGCCAGGAAGTCCTGCCACTCGGGCTGGGCTGTCTCAACTCCTCGGACGACCCAGGATGCATCGTGCGGCACGCGCGGGGTCAGGCGCAGCGACCAGCCCATCTCGGCCGGGGTGCGGTCGCCCTTGACGTTGTTGCAGCGCAGGCAGCAGGCGATGAGGTTCTCCCAGCTGTCCGCGCCACCGCGCGAGCGCGGCTGCACGTGGTCGATCGTGGTCGCCGTCTTGCCGCAGTAGCCGCACCGGTGCATGTCACGGCGCAGAACGCCCCGACGACTCACCGGCACGGTGCGACCCCGCGGGAGG
>Ga0256799_1000183_pt1 | contig 14949 bp, 27 predicted proteins | sample MC6MC0950MT_FD_190207 | JGI IMG/M metagenome (GOLD analysis project Ga0256799, IMG submission 190207) | Metatranscriptome of enriched soil aggregate microbial communities from Iowa State University, Ames, United States - MC6-MC0950-MT... | ecosystem: Environmental > Terrestrial > Soil >... | reverse complement strand
GCCGATCGCCATGGAGGAGCGGCTGCGCTTCGCCATCCGCGAAGGCGGCCGCACCGTCGGCGCCGGCATCGTCGCCGCGATCGTGAAGTAACAAGAGACCACTTGCAGGGCGCGCCGCCGAAAGAGGCGGCGCGCCTGTAACGCGAACAAGGACAAGTCGAATGAACGGCCAGAATATCCGCATCCGCCTGAAGGCGTTTGATCACCGGATCCTCGATGCCTCCACGCGCGAGATCGTGTCGACGGCCAAGCGTACCGGTGCGAGCGTGCGCGGTCCGGTTCCCCTGCCGACGCGGATCGAAAAGTTCACGGTCAACCGTTCGCCGCACATCGACAAGAAGAGCCGCGAGCAGTTCGAAATGCGCACCCACAAGCGGCTGCTCGACATCGTCGATCCGACGCCGCAGACGGTCGACGCGCTCATGAAGCTCGACCTGGCTGCCGGTGTCGACGTGGAGATCAAGCTTTAAGAGTCGGTCGTGATCGACATTTTCGCCGGTCGATAGAAAGACCGACGAACGACTCCTCTAAAAGGAATGAACCGATGCGTTCAGGTGTGATTGCACAGAAAGTGGGAATGACCCGGGTCTACAACGACGCTGGCGAACATGTTCCCGTGACTGTTCTGCGCTTGCAGAACTGCCAGGTGGTTGCCCAGCGGACCGAGGACAAGAATGGCTACACCGCCGTTCAGCTCGGCGCGGGGACCTCGAAGGTCAAGAATACGACGAAGGCGCTGCGCGGCCATTTCGCGACGGCCAGCGTCGAGCCGAAGGCCAAGCTCGTCGAATTCCGCGTCAGCGCGGACAACCTGATCGATGTCGGCGCGGAGATCATTGCCAGCCACTTCGTCTCGGGCCAGCTCGTCGACGTGACCGGCACGACGATCGGCAAGGGCTTCGCCGGCGCAATGAAGCGGCACAACTTCGGTGGCCTTCGTGCCACGCACGGCGTGTCGATCTCGCACCGCTCCCACGGCTCGACCGGTTCCAACCAGGATCCGGGCCGCGTGTGGAAAGGCAAGAAGATGGCCGGCCACATGGGTCAGACCCGCGTCACGACCCAGAACCTCGAGGTCGTCTCGACCGACGAGGAGCGCGGCCTGATCCTGATCAAGGGTGCCGTCCCGGGCTCCAAGGGCGCGTGGATCGTCGTCCGCGACGCCATCAAGTCACCCATCCCGGAGAGCGCTCCGCGTCCGGCCGCTCTCCGGAGCGCCAATGCCAATGCCGCTGCTTCCGCAGAAGCTTCGAATGAGGGAGCCGAGTAATGGATCTCACCGTCACCACCCTCGAGGGCAAGGACGCGGGCAAGGTATCGCTTTCCGACGCGATCTTCGGCCTCGAACCGCGCGAGGACATCCTCGCCCGTGTCGTGCGCTGGCAGCTCGCCAAGAAGCAGCAGGGCACGCATAAGGCTCTCGGCCGCGCCGAGATCTCGCGCACCGGCGCCAAGATGTTCCGCCAGAAGGGTACGGGCCGCGCCCGTCACTCGTCGGCTCGCGCTCCGCAGTTCCGCGGCGGCGGCAAGGCCCACGGCCCGGTCGTGCGCAGCCACGAGCACGATCTTCCCAAGAAGGTTCGCGCGCTCGGCCTGCGCCATGCGCTCTCGGCGAAGCTTCGTTCGGAAGACTTGATCGTCATCGACGACCTGGCCGCCAAGGAAGCCAAGACGAAGACGCTGACCGGCTCGCTTGAGAAGCTTGGCCTTTCGAAGGCGCTCTTCATCGGCGGCTCCGAACTGGACTCGAACTTCCGGCTCGCGGCGAAGAACATCCCGAACATCGATGTCCTGCCGATCCAGGGCATCAACGTTTACGACATCCTGCGCTGCGGCAAGCTCGTCCTGTCGAAGGCTGCGATCGAAGCTCTGGAGGAGCGATTCAAATGACCGATCTTCGCCACTACGACGTGATCGTCTCCCCGGTCATCACCGAGAAGTCGACGATGGTTTCGGAGCAGAACCAGGTGATGTTCAACGTTGCCCGGAAGGCTTCCAAGCCGGAGATCAAGGCTGCCGTCGAGGCGCTGTTCGGCGTCAAGGTGAAGGCCGTGAACACGCTGCTTCGCAAGGGCAAGGTCAAGCGCTTCAAGGGCACGATCGGTCGTCAGCAGGACGTCAAGAAAGCGGTCGTGACGCTGGCCGAAGGTCAGTCCATCGACGTTTCGACCGGTCTTTGAGGATAGGCCCAGTAGGGTAAGACACCCAAAGGGAACAGAAAAATGGCATTGAAAAGCTACAACCCGACGAGCCCGAGCCAGCGCCAGCTTGTCATTGTCGAGCGCTCCGGCCTCCATAAGGGCAAGCCGGTCAAGGCGCTGACGCAGGGCCTGACGTCGAAGGGCGGCCGCAACAACCTCGGCCGTATCACGGCGCGCTATCAGGGCGGTGGCCACAAGCGCACCTACCGCATGGTCGACTTCAAGCGTCGCAAGTTCGACGTCGAGGGAACGGTCGAGCGGCTGGAATACGATCCGAACCGCTCGGCGTTCATCGCTCTGGTCAGCTATGCCGACGGCGAGCAGGCCTATATCCTGGCGCCGCAGCGACTGGCGGCCGGCGACAAGATCGTCTCCTCCGAGAAGGCCGTCGACGTGAAGCCGGGCAACACGATGCCGCTGCAGTCGATGCCGGTCGGCACGATCGTCCACAACGTCGAGATGAAGCCCGCCAAAGGCGGTCAGCTCGCCCGTTCGGCCGGGACCTATGCACAGCTCGTAGGCCGCGATCAGGGCATGGCGATCCTGCGCCTGACTTCGGGCGAGCAGCGCCTGGTTTCGGGCCTTTGCCTGGCGACGGTCGGTGCGGTGTCGAACCCGGACCACTCGAACATCAACGACGGCAAGGCCGGCCGTACCCGCTGGCGCGGCAAGCGCCCGCACGTGCGCGGCGTCGTCATGAACCCGGTCGACCACCCGCACGGCGGTGGCGAAGGCCGCACCTCCGGTGGCCGCCACCCGGTGAGCCCCTGGGGCAAGCCGACGAAGGGCAAGCGGACCCGGTCCAACAAGTCGACCGACAAGTTCATCATGCGCTCGCGTCATCAGCGCAAGAAGTAATAGAGAGGTAGTCAAGCAGTGGCTCGTTCAGTTTGGAAAGGTCCGTTTGTCGACGGCTATCTTCTCAAGAAGGCTGAGAAGGTTCGCGAAGGCGGCCGCAACGAGGTGATCAAGATGTGGAGCCGTCGCTCCACGATCCTGCCGCAGTTCGTCGGCCTCACCTTCGGCGTCTACAACGGCAACAAGCACATCCCGGTCTCCGTCAACGAAGACATGGTCGGGCACAAGTTCGGTGAATTCGCTCCGTCGCGGACCTATTACGGTCACGGTGCGGACAAGAAGGCGAAGAGGAAGTAACGATGGGCAAGGCCAAAGCCGATCGCCGGCTGAAGGACAACGAAGCGCAGGCCATTGCCCGTACGCTTCGCGTCAGCCCGCAGAAGCTCAATCTCGTCGCTGCGATGATCCGCGGCAAGAAGGTCGACCGCGCGCTCGCCGAACTCGAGTTCTCGCGCAAGCGCATCGCCGGCACTGTCCGCAAGACGCTGGAATCGGCGATCGCCAACGCCGAGAACAACCACGACCTCGATGTCGACGCACTGATCGTCGCCGAGGCCTATGTCGGCAAGTCGATCGTCATGAAGCGCTTCCACGCTCGTGGCCGCGGCCGCGCGTCGCGGGTCGAGAAGCCGTTCTCGCACCTGACGATCGTCGTGCGCGAAGTCGAAGAAACAGGGAAGGCCGCATAATATGGGTCAGAAGATTAATCCGATCGGTCTGCGTCTCGGCATCAACCGGACCTGGGACTCGCGCTGGTTCGCCGACAACGCCGAATACGGCGAGCTGCTGCACGAGGACATCAAGATCCGCAACTACCTGATGAGCGAGCTGAAGCAGGCCGCCATCTCGAAGGTGGTGATCGAGCGTCCGCACAAGAAGTGTCGCGTGACGATCCACTCGGCGCGTCCGGGCCTCATCATCGGCAAGAAGGGCGCGGACATCGAGAAGCTGCGCCGCAAGCTGACCGAGATGACGAAATCGGAAACGCACCTCAACATCGTCGAGGTCCGCAAGCCGGAGACCGATGCCGTGCTGGTCGCCCAGTCGATCGCCCAGCAGCTCGAGCGCCGCGTGGCCTTCCGCCGCGCCATGAAGCGCGCCGTGCAGTCGGCGATGCGTCTCGGCGCCGAAGGCATCAGGATCACCTCCGCCGGCCGTCTCGGCGGTGCGGAAATCGCCCGTACCGAATGGTACCGCGAAGGCCGGGTTCCGCTGCATACGCTGCGTGCCGACATCGACTACGGCACCGCCGAAGCACACACGGCCTATGGGATCTGCGGCATCAAGGTCTGGATCTTCAAGGGCGAAATCCTCGAGCACGATCCGATGGCCTCCGAGCGCCGCGCGACCGAAGGCGACAATCAGGGCGGCGGGCGCCGCCGCGAACACGCGTGATCGGACGCGTGGGGCAGACAGGTTCGGAGAATTAGACAATGTTGCAGCCAAAGCGTACGAAGTACCGCAAGCAGTTCAAGGGCCGCATCCATGGCGTCGCCAAGGGCGGCTACGAATTGACGTTCGGTGCATATGGCCTGAAGGCCCAGGAGCCGGATCGCGTCAACGCACGCCAGATCGAGGCTGCCCGCCGCGCGATCACCCGTCACATGAAGCGTGCCGGCCGCGTCTGGATCCGTGTGTTCCCGGACGTTCCGGTCACCTCGAAGCCGACGGAAGTGCGCATGGGCAAGGGCAAGGGCTCGGTCGATTTCTGGGCCGCGAAGGTCAAGCCCGGCCGCATCATGTTCGAGATCGACGGCGTCAGCGAGGAGCTCGCCCGTGAGGCGCTTCGGCTCGGCGCCGCCAAGCTCTCCGTCAAGACGCGCTTCGTCCAGCGCATCGCCGAGTAACGGGCGGGATCAGGAGAAGAGCCATGAAAGCCACAGATATCCGCTTCAAGACGGTCGACCAACTGAACGACGACCTCGCCGACCTGAAGAAGGAGCAGTTCAACCTGCGCTTCCAGAAGGCGACGGGGCAGCTCGAGAAGACGTCGCGCGTGAAGGAAGTTCGCCGCGACATCGCACGCATCAAGACCATTGCCCGCCAGAAGGCGGCAGAAGCCAAGGCTTAAAGGATCAGAACAATGCCGAAACGCATTCTGCAGGGCACCGTCGTCAGCGACAAGAACGACAAGACCATCGTCGTCCGGGTCGAGCGCCGCTTCGCGCATCCCCTGCTGCAGAAGACCGTTCGCCGCTCGAAGAAGTACAAGGCGCACGACGAGAACAATCAATGCAAGATCGGCGACACGGTCTCCATCCAGGAGTGCGCGCCGATTTCGAAAGACAAGTGCTGGACGGTCATTACCGCTCCGGCGGCGAATTGAGTGCAATCATCGCAAGGGCAGGGACGTTCCCGCCCGAGCTAGCAGAGAAGGCGTCCTGACATGATTCAGATGCAAACAAACCTCGACGTCGCGGACAATTCCGGCGCTCGTCGTGTCATGTGCATCAAGGTGCTGGGCGGCTCGAAGCGGAAATATGCTTCCATCGGCGACATCATCGTCGTCTCGGTGAAGGAAGCGATCCCGCGCGGCCGCGTGAAGAAGGGTGACGTGATGAAGGCCGTCGTCGTGCGTACGGCCAAGGACATCCGTCGTTCGGACGGCAGCGTCATCCGCTTCGACAAGAACGCAGCCGTTCTGATCGACAACAAGAAAGAGCCGATCGGCACCCGCATCTTCGGACCGGTTCCGCGCGAACTTCGCGCCAAGAGCCACATGAAGATCATCTCGCTGGCTCCAGAAGTGCTTTAAGGAGCGAAACCGATGCAGAAGATCCGCAAAGGCGACAAGGTCGTCGTCTTGACCGGCAAGGACAAGGGCCGCACCGGTGAAGTCGTCAAGGTGATGCCGAAGGAAGACCGTGCGGTCGTCCGCGGCGTCAACATGATCAAGCGCCACCAGCGCCAGACGCAGACCCAGGAAGGCGGCATCCTGACGAAGGAAGCGCCGATCCATCTGTCGAACCTGGCCGTCGCCGACCCCAAGGACGGCAAGCCGACGCGCGTCGGCTTCAAGATCGACGGCGAGCGCAAGGTGCGCGTCGCAAAGCGTTCCGGAGTAGTGATCGATGGCTGATGCAACCTACGAGCCGCGGCTCAAGACCGAATACAATTCGCGGGTCCGCTCGGCGCTCAAGGAGCAGTTCTCCTACGCCAACGACATGCAGATCCCTCGCATCGAGAAGATCGTGATCAACATGGGCATCGGCGAGGCCACGGCGGACTCGAAGAAACCCGCCACTGCTGCCGCCGACCTCGCGTCGATCGCCGGCCAGAAGGCCGTCGTCACCCGCGCCCGCAACTCCATCGCAGGCTTCAAGGTCCGCGAAGGGATGCCGATCGGCACCAAGGTGACGCTGCGCGGCACCCGCATGTACGAGTTCATGGACCGGCTGATCAACGTCGCGCTGCCGCGCGTCCGCGACTTCCGCGGCCTGAACCCGAAGAGCTTCGATGGCCGTGGCAACTTTGCCATGGGCATCAAGGAACACATCGTGTTCCCGGAGATCAACTACGACAAGGTTGACCAGATCTGGGGCATGGACGTCATCGTTTGCACGACGGCCAAGACGGACGACGAAGCGCGGGCTCTTCTCAAAGAGTTCAACTTCCCGTTCCGCCAGTAACCGTAACGGCAAGCGTAGAAAAGGATTTCTGACATGGCGAAGACAAGCGCAGTCGAGAAGAACAAGCGCCGCCGCTCGCTGGTTAGCCGGGACGCTTCCAAGCGTGCCGCGCTGAAGGCGATCATCCAGGACCAGTCGAACCCGATCGACGAGCGGTTCCGGGCGACGATGAAGCTGGCGGAGATGCCGCGCAACGGTTCGAAGACCCGTATCCGCAATCGGTGCGAGGTAACCGGGCGTCCGCGCGGCTACTATCGCAAGCTGAAGATGTCGCGTATCGCGCTGCGTGACCTGGGGTCGCTCGGCAAGGTCCCGGGCATCGTCAAGTCGAGCTGGTAAGGAGACGGGCCGATGGCAATGACTGATCCTCTGGGCGATATGCTCACCCGTATCCGCAACGGCGCTGCGCGGCGCAAGACGTCGGTCTCGACGCCGGCTTCGAAGCTTCGGGCCCGCGTTCTCGACGTTCTCCAGTCCGAGGGCTATATCCGCGGCTATTCCGAGGTCGAGTACGACAACGGCAAGGCGGAGCTCAGCATCGAGCTCAAATATTACGAGGGCGCTCCGGTGATCCGCGAGATCGCCCGCGTCTCCAAACCGGGCCGCCGGGTCTACGTCTCGGTCAAGTCCATTCCGCAGGTCGCGAATGGTCTCGGCATCACCATCCTTTCGACTCCGAAGGGCGTGATGGCCGATCATGAAGCGCGCGAACAGAATGTTGGTGGCGAGGTCCTCTGCAGCGTCTTCTAAGGCGCTGCAGTCCCTCGGCTCGAAACAGACAGGGTTGAACAATGTCTCGTATCGGTAAAAGGCCCGTTCCGGTTCCTGCTGGCGTCACCGCGTCGGTCGATGGCCAGACGGTCACGGCGAAGGGTCCGAAGGGCGAGCTCAATTTCGTCGTCAACGACGAAGTGCTCGTCAAGATGGAAGAAAACGCAGTGGTCGTGACCCCTGTCGACCAGTCGAAGGACGCGCGGTCGAAGTGGGGCATGTCGCGCACGATGATCCAGAACATCCTCACGGGTGTGAAGGACGGCTTCGAGCGCAAGCTCGAAATCAACGGCGTCGGCTATCGCGCGACGATGCAGGGCAAGAACCTGCAGCTTGCGCTCGGCTTCAGCCACGACGTCGTCTATCAGACGCCGGAAGGCATCTCGATCGTCTGCCCGAAGCCGACCGAAATCGTCGTGACCGGTATCGACAAGCAGAAGGTCGGCCAGGTCGCCGCGGAGATCCGCGAATATCGTGGTCCCGAACCCTACAAGGGCAAGGGCGTCAAGTATGCCGAAGAGCGGATCAACCGCAAAGAAGGCAAGAAGAAGTAAGGACTGCGCGAAATGGCTAGCAGGAAAGACACCATTCAGCGCCGCGCCTCGCGCGTGCGCCGTCAGCTCAAGTCGGTGGCCAATGGCCGTCCGCGCCTGTCGGTTCATCGCTCGTCGAAGAACATCTACGCACAGGTCATCGACGATGTGGCCGGCACGACGCTCGCGTCTGCCTCCACGCTCGACACCGATCTGCGTCCGTCGCTGAAGACGGGCGCCGATTCGGCGGCCGCGGCCGCCGTCGGCAAGCTCATCGCAGAGCGCGCCTCGAAGGCCGGCATCAAGGACGTCGTCTTTGATCGCGGCGCCTTCATCTACCATGGCCGTATCAAGGCCCTCGCCGAAGCGGCCCGCGAAGGCGGGTTGAACTTCTAATTCAAACGCTGCCGATTGCACCCGGAAAAGAAAAAGGAAAAGGACAATGGCAAGAGAACCACGTCGCGACGATCGCGGCAATCGTGGTAACCGCGATGAGCGCGACAGCGAATTCGTCGACAAGCTCGTCCACATCAACCGCGTCGCCAAGGTCGTCAAGGGTGGCCGTCGCTTCGGCTTTGCGGCTCTCGTCGTCGTCGGTGACCAGAAGGGCCGCGTCGGCTTCGGTCACGGCAAGGCGCGCGAAGTGCCGGAAGCCATCCGCAAGGCGACGGAGAGCGCCAAGCGCGACATGATCTTCGTGCCGCTGCGCTCGGGCCGGACCCTGCACCACGACGTTCACGGCCGCCACGGCGCCGGCAAGGTGCTGCTGCGTGCGGCGAAGGCCGGTACCGGCATCATCGCCGGCGGTCCGATGCGCGCCGTCTTCGAGACGCTCGGCATGCAGGACGTCGTCGCCAAGTCGACGGGTTCGTCGAACCCGTACAACATGGTCCGCGCGACCTTCGACGCTCTGAAGAGCCAGATGCACCCCAAGGACATCGCAGCCCAGCGCGGCATCAAGTATTCGACGCTCCAGGCTCGCCGCGCCACGACGCCGGGCGCCGTGGTCGAAGACTAATCCGGATCAAGGGAGCCAGGACAATGGCTGAGAAAAAGAAGGGCAAGACGGTCACCGTCGAACAGATCGGCAGCCCGATTCGCCGTCCGGATGTTCAGCGCAGGACGCTGATCGGTCTGGGCCTCAACAAAATGCACCGTCGCCGCACCCTCGAGGACACGCCGTCCGTGCGTGGCATGATCCGTTCGATCGGCCACCTGGTTCGCGTCGTCGACGAGAACTGAGCCGGAGAATCAGATCATGAAACTCAACGAAATTCGCGATCGTGACGGCGCCACCAAGGCCCGCAAACGCCTCGGCCGTGGCATCGGCTCCGGGTCCGGCAAGACCGCCGGACGCGGCGTCAAGGGCCAGAAGGCGCGCTCGGGCGTCGCCATCAATGGCTTCGAAGGCGGCCAGATGCCGATCTACCGGCGTCTGCCGAAGCGCGGCTTCACCAACATCTTCGCCTCCGACTTCAACGTCGTCTCGCTCGGCCGCATCCAGGTCGCCATCGACGCCAAGAAGCTCGACGCCAAGAAGACGATCGATGCCGTCGCACTCAAGGAAGCCGGTATCATCCGCCGCATCAAGGACGGTGTACGCGTGCTTTCCGACGGTGAGATCAAGGCAAAGCTGACGATCGAGGTCGCAGGCGCCTCGAAGGCTGCAATCGAGAAGATCGAGAAGGCCGGCGGCTCGATCAAGCTCCTCGCCGCAGCGGCAGAAACCGCGGAATAAGTCGAATTCTCCGCCCGGTGTTTCTTCACACCGGGCGGTTTCGCCTCCATATGGGAGCAATCTGCCTGAAGGTCGCGTTGCCGAGCGAGCAGGGATCGCCTAAGAAGGCGGAAACGGGGCGGCGCTAACGGCGCCCTGACATCGAAATTCCGTTTTCGAAAGAAAACAGACAGGACCTGCCGGACGACCGGGCCACCCGGGGACGTCTTCCATCAGACCGGCAGGTCGCGCGGAGATATGCATGGCGTCTGCAGCGGAACAACTCGCAGCCAACCTCAACTTTTCAGCCTTTGCGAAAGCCGAGGATCTCAAGAAACGCATCTGGTTCACGCTCGGGGCGCTCATCGTCTACCGGCTCGGCACCTATATTCCGCTTCCGGGCCTGAACCCCGATGCGTTCGCACGCGCCTTCAGCGAGCAGAGCGGCGGCATCCTGGGCATGTTCAACATGTTCTCTGGCGGCGCCGTCGAACGCATGGCGATCTTCGCGCTTGGCATCATGCCCTATATTTCGGCCTCGATCATCATCCAGCTCATGACCTCCGTCGTGCCCTCGCTGGAGCAGTTGAAGAAGGAAGGCGAGCAGGGCCGCAAGATCATCAACCAGTACACGCGCTATGGCACCGTGCTGCTCGGCACCATGCAGGCCTACGGCATTGCCGTCGGGCTGGAATCGGGCAACGGCATCGTGCCGGATCCGGGCTGGTTCTTCCGCATCACCACCGTCATCACGCTTCTCGGCGGAACGATGTTCCTGATGTGGCTCGGCGAGCAGATCACGTCGCGCGGTATCGGCAACGGTATCTCCCTGATCATCTTCGCGGGCATCGTGGCGCGCCTGCCGCAAGCCGTCGCGGGAACGCTCGAACTGGGACGGACCGGGGCGCTTTCGACCGGCATCGTCATCGCGGTGATCGTCGTCGCGATCCTCGTCATCGGCTTCATCGTGTTCTTCGAACGAGCGCAGCGGCGGTTGCTGATCCAATATCCGAAGCGCCAGGTCGGCAATCGGATGTTTCAGGGCGACACCTCCCACCTGCCGCTGAAGATCAATACTTCGGGCGTCATTCCGCCGATCTTCGCCTCGTCGCTGCTGCTGCTGCCGGCGACCGTCGCCGGGTTTTCGCAGACGCAGAACCTGCCGGGTTGGGCGACGACCGTGCTCGCCTCGCTCGGCCACGGCCAGCCGCTCTATATGCTGTTCTACGCCGGCATGATCGCGTTCTTCACTTTCTTCTATACCGCCGTCGTCTTCGATCCGAAGGATACGGCCGACAACCTCAAGAAGCATGGCGGGTTCATCCCCGGTATCCGGCCGGGCGAGCGGACGGCGGAATATATCGATTTCGTCCTGACGCGCATCACCGTCATCGGCGCGATCTATCTCGTGCTCGTCTGCCTGCTGCCGGAGATCCTGATCTCGCAGACTGGCGTTCCGTTCTACCTCGGTGGCACGTCCCTGCTGATCGTCGTCAGCGTCACGCTCGACACCGTCGCGCAGATTCAGGGCCATCTGATTGCTCAGCAGTATGAGGGGCTGATCAAGAAATCGAAGCTTCGGGGAGGAAAACGGGGACGATGAGATTGATCCTGTTGGGGCCGCCGGGCGCGGGGAAGGGAACCCAAGCCCAGCGCCTCGTGGAGAGGCATGGCATTCCGCAGCTTTCGACCGGCGATATGCTCCGTGCCGCGATCATCGCGGGAACGGACGTCGGCAGGAAGGCAAAGGCTGTGATGGATGCGGGCAATCTCGTGTCCGACGAGATCGTCAACGCGATCGTCGCCGAGCGGATCGGTCAGCCGGATGCCGCCACCGGCTTCATCCTCGACGGTTATCCGCGTACGCTGGTACAGGCGGATGCGACGGAGAAGATGCTCGCCGATCGCGGGCAGGAGCTTTCCTGCGTCATCGAACTGAAGGTCGATGACGAGGTGCTGACCGAGCGCATTTCCGGGCGCTACACCTGCGCCAAGTGCGGCGCCGGCTATCATGACGAGAACCTGAAGCCGAAGGTGGAAGGCGTCTGCGACAAGTGCGGGTCGACAGAGTTCAAGCGACGGCCGGACGACAATCCGGACACGGTACGCACGCGCCTGCAGGCCTACTACAAGGAGACCTCGCCACTCATCGGCTACTATTACGCCAAGGGGAAGCTGAGGTCGATCGATGGAATGGCCGACATGGATCATGTGACCGACGCGATCGAGGGGATCCTCGCGTCGCTCGAAAATCGATTGAACCGGCGGAGCGGTTGACGACAGTCGCCGATTCCGCTATAGCCCGCGCCAATTCGCGACACTGCTGCGATCGGCGCGGACTTCGCAAAGAACGAGGTCCGGTACCGGTCGTATTCGGCATGTTTCCGGACAGAATTTAAACGAGCGATTCGAACAGGGTCGCGCAACGCATGAGCCGGCCGTTCATCGGCTTGCCAGTCAAGGAGAATAGACGTGGCCCGTATCGCTGGCGTCAACATTCCGACCAACAAGCGCGTCGTCATCGCGCTGACCTATATCCATGGGATCGGCCGGACATTCGCGCAACAGATCGTCGACAAGGTCGGCATTCCGGCCGAGCGTCGCGTCAACGAACTGTCGGACGCGGAAGTCCTGCAGATCCGCGAGACGATCGACCGCGACTATCGCGTCGAGGGCGACCTTCGTCGCGAAACGTCGATGAACATCAAGCGCCTGATGGACCTCGGCTGCTACCGCGGCCTGCGCCATCGTCGTGGCCTGCCCGTCCGCGGCCAGCGCACGCATACCAATGCCCGCACCCGCAAGGGCCCGGCAAAGGCGATTGCAGGCAAGAAGAAGTAAGCGCGTCGGTCGACATTCGTCGGTCGTGGTTCGAATTTTTCGAATGACGAACGACGAACAACGACTGACTCGTCCGGTGTAGCCGCTGGCGTTACGGCGGCGTCGATATCAAAGGAAGAAAGCATATGGCCAAGGAAGCCACACGCGTTCGCCGCCGCGAGCGCAAGAACATATCGTCGGGCGTCGCCCACGTGAATTCGACGTTCAACAACACGATGATCACCATCACCGACGCGCAGGGCAATGCGATCGCCTGGTCGTCGGCCGGTGCCAAGGGCTTCAAGGGTTCGCGCAAGTCGACCCCGTTCGCAGCCCAGATCGCCGCTGAGGATTGCGCCAAGAAGGCGCAGGAGCACGGCATGCGTTCGCTCGAAGTCGAGGTGTGCGGTCCGGGTTCGGGTCGTGAATCGGCCCTTCGCGCGCTGCAGGCGGCGGGTTTCACGATCACGTCGATCCGCGACGTGACACCCATTCCGCACAATGGTTGCCGCCCGCGCAAGAAGCGCCGCGTCTGACCATCGGAAGTTCATAGTCGCACGAGCGCTCCGGCGCTCCTCTGGGCTCTTCTCGGTTCGGCCGTCACGATTGAATGGTGACGGCGAAGGAAGGTAGAAAGACATGATCCAGAAAAACTGGCAGGAACTCATCAAGCCGAACAAGGTGGAGTTCAGCGGTTCGGGCCGCACGAAGGCGACCGTCGTCGCGGAGCCTCTCGAACGCGGCTTCGGCCTGACCCTCGGCAACGCGTTGCGTCGCGTTCTGCTGTCGTCGCTGCGCGGCGCTGCCGTAACCGCCGTCCAGATCGATGGCGTGCTGCACGAATTCTCCTCGATCCCGGGCGTCCGCGAGGATGTTACGGACATCGTGCTCAATATCAAGGAAATCGCCATCAAGATGGATGGCGACGAGCCGAAGCGCATGGTCGTGCGCAAGTCGGGCCCGGGCGTCGTCACCGCCGGCGACATCCAGACGGTCGGCGACGTGGAGATCCTCAACCCGGATCACGTGCTCTGCACGCTCGACGAGGGCGCGGAAATCCGCATGGAGTTCACCGTCAACAACGGCAAGGGCTACGTTCCGGCCGAGCGCAACCGCTCCGACGACGCGCCCATCGGCATGATCCCGGTCGACAGCCTGTATTCGCCGGTCAAGAAGGTTTCGTACAAGGTCGAGAACACCCGCGAGGGCCAGGTTCTCGACTATGACAAGCTGACCATGAACATCGAGACCGACGGCTCGGTCACGGGCGAGGACGCGGTCGCGTTCGCAGCCCGCATCCTTCAGGATCAACTCGGTGTCTTCGTCAACTTCGACGAGCCGCAGAAGGAAGTCCAGGAAGACCACGTCACGGAACTCTCGTTCAACCCGGCCCTTCTCAAGAAGGTCGACGAGCTGGAGCTTTCGGTCCGTTCGGCGAACTGCCTGAAGAACGACAACATCGTCTATATCGGCGACCTGATCCAGAAGACCGAGGCGGAAATGCTCCGCACCCCGAACTTCGGACGCAAGTCGCTGAACGAGATCAAGGAAGTGCTGGCCTCGATGGGCCTGCACCTCGGCATGGAAGTTCCCGCCTGGCCGCCGGAGAATATCGACGACCTGGCCAAGCGCTACGAAGATCAATACTAACAGTCAGACTGCAGGCGTAAGCCCGCAAGTGAAGGAGAAACGCTCATGCGCCACGGGATATCCGGCCGCAAGCTGAATCGGACGGCAAGCCACCGCAAGGCCATGTTCGCCAATATGGCTGCATCGCTGATCGTGCACGAGCAGATCGTCACGACCCTGCCGAAGGCGAAGGAAATCCGCCCGATCGTCGAAAAACTCGTCACGCTCGGAAAGCGCGGCGACCTGCATGCCCGCCGTCAGGCGATCTCGCAGGTTCGGGACGCTTCGGTCGTTGCCAAGCTGTTCGACACGATCGCCGCGCGTTATGCCGACCGGCACGGCGGCTACATCCGCATCATGAAGGCTGGCTTCCGCCAGGGTGACAATGCCCCGATGGCGGTCGTCGAGTTCGTCGACCGTGACGTCGAGGCCAAGGGTGCCGCCGATCGCGCTCGCCTCGAGGCGGAAGAAGAAAGCCGGAGCGAAGCGGCATAAGCCGACTTTTCCCGTTTCAGCCGGACACCGGCGATCAGGGGAAACCATCGATGGGTGAGGGGCGGGAAACGGTTCTGATTACCGGTGTTTCCGGATTCATCGGCAAGCATCTGGCGCGCGAGTTCCTGCAGCACGGCTACAGGGTACGCGGGACGCTTCGCTCGATGGAGAAGGCGGCAGAGGTACGCGAGACGCTGTCACGTCACGCCGAAGTATCGGGTCTCGAATTCGCCGAGGCCGACCTGCTTCGCGACGACGGCTGGGCGCAGGCGATGGAGGGCGTCGTTCATGTCGTC
>Ga0256799_1000178_pt1 | contig 15062 bp, 14 predicted proteins | sample MC6MC0950MT_FD_190207 | JGI IMG/M metagenome (GOLD analysis project Ga0256799, IMG submission 190207) | Metatranscriptome of enriched soil aggregate microbial communities from Iowa State University, Ames, United States - MC6-MC0950-MT... | ecosystem: Environmental > Terrestrial > Soil >... | reverse complement strand
GAACACGCGCCCCTCACCTGTACCGCCTTCGCAGAACGCGACGCCGACATCCCCTGGATTCCCGACGGCTCCCCCACACCCGGATTCACCGTGATCACCATCAGAACCCCCTGGCCAACGAAGCGTCCGCCTCGGCGAACGTGGCCACGGCACCGCGGGGAGACTCACCGACTGCCGACAAGGCGTCTGCCGTCGTCTCAGCGCGCAGATGCTGCTGCCGAGACCCTTCACGCAGCGCCGTCGCGACCCCCGGCGATCCGAGCACCGACTCATCCGCCCGTGAAAGCTCCGGTCCGAACCGCATCTGGGAGACCGCCGACATGATCTGCGTTGACATTGCATCCAACTGCGCGCCGTCTACACGGAGAACAGACACAACCGACTCGCTCGTTCGACAGGCGCGCTCGGTCAGCGACCGAGGCGAGCGGCCAGCTGAGAATCGACCTCACCGAGAGTCTGCGCCGTCGTGCGCAAGAACGCGGACAGATCGTCCAGGCCACCGATCGTGTTCTGCGCACCCGACGTGAATCGCGCGTACGCGTCGGCGAAAGCTCCCGACGACCGATCTGTGGTGAACCCGGCCGATACGAGCGCGCCGACCTGCGACTGCAACCGCGACAAGATCCCACTGATCTCATCCCGTCCGGCTACCAACCGATCAGCGTTAGCCGTCAACTCCTGGAACGACACGTTGATGTTAGACATGACACAACCCCCGTAATTTGATTCGGATCTTCTGCGCCCCCCGGCGCTGACCACCACATTACGGGTCCGGCGATTGCAAGCAATAACCCTGATCAAGGAAGATATCGGGATATCACAATCCGCCGTTTCAGACCGTCATCCGGGCGCCTCGAAGGCAGACCGGTGCAACGCTCGAACATCACCGAGAAAGCACGAAGCCCGTGCAGACCAGACGGTCTGCACGGGCTTCGTGGAACAGCGGGGTGAGTGCTACTCGACCTCGGCCGCAGGGGCCTCGGTTACGGGAGCCTCGGCCGACGCAGGTGCAGCAGCACCCTCAGCGTCGGCCGCAACGGCCTCGACCTCGGCCTCAGCGATCACCGGAGCGAGCGACAGCTTTCCACGGTCGTCGATCTTGGTGATCTCGACCAGGATCTTCTGGCCCACACCGAGCACGTCTTCGACGTTCTCGACACGCTTGCCACCAGCGAGCTTGCGCACCTCGGAGATGTGCAGCAGGCCGTCCTTGCCGGGGAGCAGCGAGACGAACGCACCGAACGCGGCGATCTTGACGACGGTTCCGAGGAACTGCTCGCCCACCTCCGGGTTGGTCGGGTTCGCGATCGCGTTCACCTGGGCACGAGCAGCCTCGGCCGACGGACCATCGACGGCGCCGATGTAGACGGTGCCGTCCTCTTCGATGGAGATGTCGGCGCCGGTCTCGTCCTGGATGGCGTTGATCGTCTTGCCCTTCGGGCCGATCAGCTCACCGATCTTGTCGACGGGGATCTGCACCGAGATCACGCGCGGCGCGGTCGGCGCCATCTCGTCAGGCGCGTCGATGGCCGCGTTCAGCACGCTCAGGATGGTCGTACGAGCATCCTTCGCCTGCTTGAGCGCTCCCGCGAGCACCGACGACGGGATGCCGTCGAGCTTGGTGTCGAGCTGGATCGCGGTGACGAACTCGCTCGTGCCGGCGACCTTGAAGTCCATGTCGCCGAGAGCATCCTCAGCACCAAGGATGTCGGTCAGGGCGGCGTAGCGCGTCTCACCGTCGACGGTGTCGGAGATGAGGCCCATCGCGATGCCCGCGACCGGAGCGCGCAGCGGCACGCCGGCGTTGAGGAGCGACAGGGTCGATGCGCACACCGAGCCCATGGACGTCGAACCGTTCGATCCGAGAGCCTCGGACACCTGACGGATCGCGTACGGGAACTCCTCGCGGCTCGGCAGAACCGGGACGAGCGCGCGCTCGGCGAGGAAGCCGTGCCCGATCTCGCGACGCTTCGGCGAACCGACACGTCCGGTCTCACCGGTGGAGTACGGCGGGAAGTTGTAGTGGTGCAGGTAGCGCTTCTTGGTGACCGGCGACAGGGAGTCGATCTGCTGCTCCATCTTGAGCATGTTCAGCGTGGTGACACCCAGGATCTGGGTCTCGCCGCGCTGGAAGATCGCCGAACCGTGAACGCGCGGGATGACCTGCACCTCGGCGTCGAGCGGACGGATGTCGGTGAGGCCACGACCGTCGATGCGGATGCCCTCGCGCAGCACACGTCCGCGCATGACGACCTTCGAGACCGACTTGTAGGCCGCAGAGAACTGGGACAGGGCTTCGGCGGGAAGAACTCCTGCCTCGACCTTCTCCGTGATGGCGACCTTGACGCGCTCCTTGAGGGCGTCGTCGGCGTTCTGGCGCTCGATCTTGTCGGCGATCTGGTACACGTTCACCAGGTCGTCGTAGGCGAGGCCGGCGACGTTGTCGTAGGTCTCCTGCGAGTAGGGCAGGAACACCGGGTACTCGGCGATGGCCTTGGCGGCCTGCTCGGCGAGCACGTTCTGTGCACCGACGAGCTGCTTGAGGAACGGCTTGGCAGCCTCGAGACCCTGGGCGACGACCTCTTCGTTCGGCTTGGTCGCGCCGCCCTTGATGAGGTTCCAGCTGCCTTCGGTGGCTTCGGCCTCGACCATCATGATCGCGACGTCGTCGTTGCCCTGAGCATCCGTGATCACACGACCGGCGACGACGATGTCGAAGACGGCCTCCTCGAGCTGCGACGCCTTCGGGAATGCGATCCACTGGTCTTCGGCAGCGCCGTTGCCCGGGATGAGCGCGAGGCGCACCGCGGCGATCGGGCCGCTGAACGGCAGACCCGAGATCTGGGTCGACATGGATGCGGCGTTGATGGCCAGTGCGTCGTAGAACTCGTCGGGAGCGATGCTCAGGACGGTGATGACGATCTGGACCTCGTTGCGCAGTCCGTCGACGAACGACGGGCGCAGAGGCCGGTCGATCAGACGGCAGACGAGGATCGCCTCGGTCGACGGACGGCCTTCACGGCGGAAGAACGAGCCGGGGATCTTGCCGGCGGCGTACGAACGCTCTTCGACGTCGACGGTTAGCGGGAAGAAGTCGAAGTTGTCCTTCGGGTGCTTGCTCGCGCTGGTCGCGCTCAGCAGCATCGTCTCCTCATCGAGGTAGGCGGCCACTGCGCCCTGCGCCTGCTGCGCGAGACGTCCGGCTTCGAACCGGATCGTGCGGGTGCCGAAGCGTCCGTTGTCGAGAACGGCTTCGGCGAATTTGATTTCGGGACCTTCCAAGAGGTCTTTCTCCTTTGTTTTACGTCGTCACCCCGTGTGGGTGGCGACTCATACAGCGGAGCAGGGGAACAGGCAGATTGACACGCTTGTCTCGCGTGTACGTGCGGCGTTCCGCGGGTCTCGTCTGACATCTGTCATTCGTGACGCCGAGGTTTGTGCTCGTCTGGCCATCAGTAGAAATACACGGTTGCGCTCGGTCTCTTGCGCATCCGGATACCACCACCGAGGACCAGCTCCTGCCGGCCTGCTCCGTTAGTTGCTTGTATTCAATTGATGTCGGCATACAGCCAACCTCATGAATCCTACCAGGCGTGCGGTAAATTCCGGCAGAGGTCAGCGGGTTTGCCGCTCAGCCACGGTGGTTCGTCGTCCTCAGAGAGCGAGGGTGGCTTCGGCCGCCTCCGTCAAGGCGCGGCCGTACGACGGGCCGTACGACGCAGCGTGTACAGCGAGGGGGTGCAGTTGGTGCAAAGGGATGCGGTCCCGCCAGCCTGCCCGCAGCGGTGCGGCCGCGTCGTATCCCTCCGTGATCTCGTCGAGATACGGTGCACCGAAGAGGGCGAGCATCGCCAGGTCCGTCTCGCGGTGACCGCCATGGGCAGCAGGATCGATGAGGATGCCGCCCGCCGCATCCCAGAGCAGGTTGCCGTTCCAGAGGTCGCCGTGGAGGCGGGCCGGCGGTTCGTCGTCGTCGAGTTCACCGGAGTCGATCCGCTCGACCGCCTGCCGGATGACCGGCAGCTGACCGCGCGACACTCCCCCGACGTCGACGGCGATCTCGAGATAGGGCAACACGCGATCCCTGGCGTAGAAGCGTCCCCAGCTCGTCTCGTGCGCGATCGCGAGGGGGCGCCTGCCGATGAAGAGCGGACCGTCCCAGCCCGCCGGGGGCGAGCCGAACGCGTCGGCTCCGGCGGCATGGGTCGCCGCGAGCCGCGCGCCGAACGCTCTCGCAGCGTCGGGCGTGGGCCGAGTCTCGTCGACACGCGCGAGCTCGATACGACCGGGTCTCACATCGATGACCTCGACGACCCGAGCACCGCCGGCCGCAGCCAGCCACATCAGCCCTGCCGCCTCCGCTTCGAAGAACTGCGGCGGAGCGTCCGCGCGCGTCTTGACGAGAGTGTCGCTCATGCCTCGAACGTACTCGCGCACACCAATGAGTCGCGCCGAATCGACCGTCCCGAGGGACAGGAACATCGATTCGGCGCGACTCGTCTGCAGGCAGCGTATCCGGCGAGCGTCAGTCGGCGGAGAAGCCTCCGAGCATGGTGGAGAAATCGCCGTCGAGGGCGAACGGGTCTGTGACCTGCGAACTGTGATCCGACGCAGCGACCAGAGCCGCGAACTCACCTGCCGCCCGCTCGATACGGTCGGGCAGGGCCTTCACGGTGTCGGCGCCGCTCCCCCAGTCGGCGGAGGCCGCATAGACGGAGGTCGGCACGACCACACCGTGGAGGTAGGTGAACATCGGTCGCAGCGCGTAGTCGAGTGCCAGGGAGTGACGCTCGGTGCCACCGGTCGCACCGATCAGGATGGGCATCCCGTCGAGCGCCGTCGGATCGATCACGTCGAAGAACGACTTGAAGAGCCCGCTGTAGCTCGTGGTGAAGATCGGAGTCACGGCGATGAGCCCGTCGGCTCCGGTCACCGCTGCGATCACATCGGCGAGCGCCGGGCTCGCGAAGCCCGCGAGGATGTTGTTCGTGACGTCGTGCGCCACATCCCGGAGCTCGACGACACGGACGTCGGTGTCGAATCCCTGCTCCTCGAGCCGACGCACGCTGGCATCGGCGAGCCGGTCGGCGAGCAGTCGCGTCGACGAGGGCTGGCTCAGCCCGGCCGAGACGACGGCGATCTTACGCGTGGTCATCACTTCACCTCCGAGGTGAGCTCAGCCTCGGACGAGACGGCGGCCAGTTCGGCGGCGTCGCGCTCTGCGACCATCGCGGCGTGGGTCGGACCTTCGGGCACGTCCGCAGGACGCAGCGCGTCGAACTCCTTGCGGAGCACCGGTACGACCTCCGATCCCAGGATGTCCAGCTGCTCGAGAACGGTCTTGAGCGGGAGTCCTGCGTGGTCCATCAGCCACAGCTGGCGCTGATAGTCACCCACGTAGTCGCGGAATCCGAGGGTGCGGTCGATGACCTCCTGGGGGCTGCCGACGGTCAAGGGCGTCTGCGACGTGAAGTCCTCGAGCGACGGACCGTGGCCGTACACGGGCGCGTTGTCGAAGTACGGGCGGAACTCGCTGACCGCATCCTGCGAGTTCTTGCGCATGAAGACCTGACCGCCGAGGCCCACGATCGCTTGGGCCGCTGTCCCGTGACCGTAGTGCTCGAAACGCTGGCGATACAGGGCGATCATCTGCTGCGTGTGCGACGCCGGCCAGAAGATGTGGTTGGCGAAGAAGCCGTCGCCGTAGAACGCGGCCTGCTCGGCGATCTCCGGGCTGCGGATGCTCCCGTGCCACACGAAGGGAGGAACGTCGTCGAGGGGTCGAGGGGTCGACTGGAAGCCCTGGAGAGGCGTGCGGAACTTGCCCTCCCAGTCGACGAAGTCCTCGCGCCACAGACGGTGCAGCAGTGCGTACTTCTCGATGGCGAGCGGAATGCCCTGGCGGATGTCCTCGCCGAACCACGGATACACGGGGCCGGTGTTGCCGCGACCGAGGGTGAGGTCCATGCGGCCGCCCGACAGGTGCTGCAGCATCGAGTACTCCTCGGCGATACGCACGGGATCGTTCGTGGTGATGAGGGTGGTGGCGGTCGAGAGGATGATCCGGTTCGTCTTCGCCGCGAGGTAGCTGTTGATCGCGACGGGACTCGACGGGAAGAAGGGCGGGTTGTGGTGCTCGCCCATCGCGAACACATCGAGTCCGACCTCTTCCGCGTGCTGGGCGATGGTCAGCACGTCCTGGAGTCGCGATGCGTCGGTCGGGGTGTGACCGGTGGTGGGGTCGGTGGTGATGTCGCCGACGCTGAAGATTCCGAACTGCATTTCCCTGCTCCATTTCAATGCGTTTGCATGGATATCGGCTTCAACGGAAGCGTGGGCGCATCTATTCCCGGGCCGGAACCGACCTCCGGGCACGAACCGTCAGGGCGACGATCCCGATACCGACGACGGTGCCGAGCGTATTGGAGACGAGGTCACGCACCTCGCTGTAGCGAGTAGGTATGAACGACTGGATGCCCTCGATCAGACAGGTGGCGAACACCCCGATGAGCAGCGTCAGCCACCAGCGCCTCACGCCGAGAAGGAGGGTGAACAGCAGGCCCATCGGGACGAACATGACGATGTTCGCCGTGAACTCGACCCCGAGATAGGTGACCCACGACGTCAACGGGAACCGGTGCACCGCCTCGATCACATCGCGAACGAACCTGTTCGAGTCGGTGTCCTCTGGATGCGGCGTGAGCGTGATGCAGCCGACCACGAGAAGGTAGACGAGCGTCACGGCGCTGAGAACAGGGCGGCGTCGGATCATCCCACTATCGTGGCGCAAACAGACCGGGACCCCGTCACAATGTCCCTATGACGAACGAGGTCCCCTCCCGCATCCCGGCGTTCCGCATCCGAATGACCGGTCGTTCGACCGATGAGTCGCATCGCGTGTCGAGTCCGCTCGAACTGCTCTTCGATCTCACCTTCGTCGTCGCGATCGCCCAGGTGTCGGCGCAACTCGCGCACAAGGCGGAGGCAGGGCACGTGCTCGACGGCATCGGCCCGTATCTGATGGTCTTCTTCGCCATCTGGTGGGCATGGATGAACTTCACCTGGTTCGCGTCCGCGTACGACACCGACGACGTTCCGTACCGGCTCACCACCATGGTCCAGATGGGCGGTGTGCTCGTACTGGCGGCGGGCGTGCCGTCGGCCTTCCAGGAGCAGAACTATACGGCGATCACGATCGGCTACCTGATCATGCGGATCGGTCTGGTCAGCCAGTGGATCCGCGCGGCCGTCGAGCATCCGACCGGCCGAACGACCGCGCTCCGCTACGCGGTGGGGATCTCGGTCGTCCAGGTGGGGTGGATCAGCCGACTCGCGCTACCGGCCGAGTGGGGGTGGTGGACCTTCGTGGTTCTCGCTCTGCTCGACCTCTCCGTGCCGCTCTGGGCGGAGCGCACGGGAATGACCTCCTGGCATCCGCATCACATCGCGGAGCGCTACGGGCTCTTCACGATCATCGTGCTCGGCGAATCGGTGTCCGCCGCGACCATCGGCGTGCAGGACGGCCTCGCCGACAGCGGCTTCGGCGCCCAGCTCGTGACCATCGCCGCGGCCGGGCTCGTTCTCCTCTTCGCTCTCTGGTGGCTCTACTTCCTCGAGCCTGCGGCCGAGGGGCTCGCCAGCCGACGCGGACGGTCCTTCTACTGGGGCTATGGACACTACGTCGTGTTCGCGTCACTGGCGGCGATCGGCGCCGGCCTCGAGGTCGCGGTTCAGCGGGGAGCCGCACACGCCGAGGCGTCGGACATGCTCGTCGAATACGCCGTCGCCGTTCCGGTGGCCCTGTTCCTGCTCTCGCTGTGGGTGCTGCACGCCCCGCTCGTTCCCGAGGTCGTGATCCGCCCACTGAAGACGCTGGGAGCCTTCGCGCTCGTGCTTCTGCTGCCGCTCGCATCTCCTCTCATCGGTCTGAGCGGGGTGATCATCGGTATCGCGCTGGTGGCCGCCGCTCTCGTCGCGGTCACACTCATCGACCGGGCCGCAGCAGCGCCGGCATGAGCGGGGACGCGGAGCGCATCCGCACGAGCACGCCCCAGACGATCAAGCCTTGTCCGGCGAGATACGTGAGCATGATGAGCGCGTCTACGGGCCAGAAGGAGAAGCCCGGCAGAAATCTATGGAGACCGAGAAGGGTGTCGGAGATCAGGAACGAGGCCGACCCGATCGCGATCCACCGGTTGCACGCCGAACCGGAGATCGCGAGAGCACCCAGCACGACCCCGTAGACCGCGAGCGGCGCGATCAGGGATCCGGTGTGCGGCGCGAGGATCCCGACCAGGGCGACCCACCACACCAGATAGATCGCCGACCACCACGCCGGCCGGGAACGGATGCGCATCCGCCGCCAGATCAGCAGCACATACGCCAGGTGGCCGAGCAGGAAGAAGCACAGTCCGATCAGAAAGCCGTCGCGCGCATCCATCAGCGCCAGGTCGCCGAACCAGCCGAACAGGATGGCGAGCGAACCGAGGATGACCACCTCGCCGCGTCGCCGTGGCAGCAGTACCAGAAAGGCCACCAACAGCGCCGGCATCAGCAGTGGCTTGGTGAGGTCGCTCACCTGTCCGGCTCCGAACAACAGTGAGACCACGTGAAGGGTGCCGACGACGACGTACGGCAGAAAGGGAACGACCACGGATGCACTCTAAGGCGTGGAACGACGAACGGGCCGCCACCCGAAGGTGACGGCCCGTTCGCAAGAAGCTCGCGGTGTCAGCGAAGAACTGCTGCCTAGCGGCGCAGACCGAGACGCTCGATGAGCGAGCGGTAACGGCTGATGTCGATGTCCGACAGGTAGCCGAGCAGGCGGCGACGCTGACCGACCAGGAGCAGCAGGCCACGACGCGAGTGGTGGTCGTGCTTGTGCTCCTTCAGGTGCTCGGTGAGGTCCTTGATCCGCTTGGTCAGGATTGCAACCTGAACCTCGGGGGATCCGGTGTCACCGGGGTGGGTCGCGTACTCTTCGATGATCGCCTTCTTGACGTCTGCATCAAGTGCCATAGAGGGGATCCCCTTTCTCTCGTTGCGCGGTGCCCTGGGCCGTATGCCTGGGCTCTCTTTATCCGCGGCCGTTCGAACGGCAACCTGGAAAGCTTACCAGACGGGCGCGGCCGATCAGACGGGCTCCGGCTCCGGCTCGAGCAGCGCGAAAGCGGCACCGAAGGGGTCGACGGCACCGACCCAGCGTCCGACCCCCGATGCCGATCCGCGCTCGCCGTTGATCGCACCTCCGAGCTCGGTGAGACGGACGGCGGCGGCATCCAGGTCGGCGACGGTGAAGTACACGAGCCAGTGCGGCGGGATGTCCGCGGCCGGTTCGATCGCTCCTGCGACGCTCTTCTCCCCCACATCGAACAGCGAGTACACGCCACCGGCCATCTCGACCTGGCTGGTGCCGACCCCGAGTACGCGCTCGTAGAAGTCGAACGACGACTCGCATCCGGTCTCGACCAGTTCGACCCAGTCGACGCCGCCCGGTTCGTCACGCAGCCAGGGAGAGCCCGTCTCCTTCTGCCACAGTCCGAAGACAGCGCCCGCCGGATCCGCGACGATGGCGAGCTGCACCCCCGGCACGAGCTCAGCCGGTGGCAGCAGCACCGTTCCGGACGCGTCGGCAGCGGCAGCAGCCGCAGCGATGTCGTGCACGGCGAAGTAGGTCGTCCAGACCGATCGCCGGGAGTCGTCGAACGAGTCGGGAAGCGGACCGATCGCGGTCACGGGGACTCCGCGCATCGTCGCAAGCGAGTAGCCGCCGGTCTCGGAGGAGGCGGGTGTCACCTCCCAGCCGAAGAGCTGCCGGTAGAACGCGGCGGCGCCTTCCTGATCGCTGCTCTGCACATCGACCCAGATCGGCGTGCCCTGCGGAAAGGAGTCGATGATCGGCATGCGCCACACGATACGCCCGGAGTGAGTGCCGACGCGAGGGATCGTCAGGTCTCGGGATGCGCCGATCGGGCGATCGCGCGGGCCAGCAGCCGTAAGCCGTCGGGCACATCGGCGGGGGCGATGGCGCCGAATCCGAGGAGCAGCCCTTCCCGCGCCACCGGACCCGCCGCGAACCGCGCGAGGTCCTGCACCGCGACACCGGACGCTGCAGCATCCGCCACGATGCGAGACGCTGCGAATGCTCCGTCTCCGCCGTCGATCGGCACGAGGCAGAGGTGCAGCCCGGCGACCGACGGGACCACCCGCAGGGTATCGCCGAGCAGAGAATCGACCTCGGCGATGATCGCCGCCTGTCGTGACGCGTATGCCTTGGTCGCTTGGCGCACGTGACGGGCGAACCCTCCGCTGTCCACGAACCGCGCCATCGCGCCCTGGGTCACGCTGTCGTTGTGCCAGTCGGTCAGGCGCTTCGCGCTCGTCAGAGCCGGTATGAGCGACGGAGGCGCCACAAGGAAGCCCAGCCGGAGTGTCGGCAACATGGTCTTGGAGAAGGTTCCGACGTAGATCACGCGACCCTGGTCGTCGAGACTCTGCAACGGATCGAGCGGACGATCGGCGAAGCGGTACTCGCTGTCGTAGTCGTCTTCGACGATCACGGCATCGTGCGCCGAAGCCCATTCGAGCAGGGCGGCTCTGCGGTCGAGGGACATCACTGCGCCGGTCGGGAACTGATGCGACGGAGTCACGTAGACCAGCCGGGCATCGTCCGGCAGCGCGTCCACACGCAGACCGCGGTCGTCCACCGGCACCGGGACGACCCGGGCGCCGAGCGATTCCATGAGCTGACGCACCGGCGGATATCCCGGATCTTCGACGGCGACGACGTCACCGGGTTCGAGGAGCACCCGCCCGATCAGATCGAACGCCTGCTGCGCTCCGCTCGTCACCACCACGTCGTCTGCCACCGCATCGACCGATCGCGCTACGCCGATGTGTCTCGCCACCGCCTCCCGAAGACGATGCAGACCGGCGGGATCCTGATAGTGGGCCGACCGCCTGATGCCGCCACGCAGCTCGCCCGCGACCAGTCGTCGCCAGGTCTCGAGCGGGAACAGCGACGCGTCGGGTGAGCCGATGCTGAAGTCGTATGCGATCGGTAGCGGCTCCCTCCACAACGGATCGTCGAGGTTCCGCCAGCGGGACGCGGGTCTCGCGGCGGTCTCCGAACGGCGCGCGGGCGACCTCCGAGGTTTCGCCGGGGCGGCGACGAAGGTGCCCGATCCGACCCGTGCCGCGAGGTATCCCTCGGCGGTGAGTCGCTCATACGCCACGGTGACGGTCGTTCGTGACACCGACAGCTGTTCGGCGAGATCGCGACTGGCGGGCATCCGTTCACCGTGCCGCAGTCGTCCCGACCGGATGGCGTCGCGAACCTGGCGATAGATACGGTCCGCTCGGTCGCCGCGACCCTCGATCTGGACGTGCAGGTCCATTCTCATGCCTCCGAACGTGGCCGCCGACCGTCGGATTGGTCTGGTCACAACCGCGCGGATTGGATCTTACACCGGGCCATCCGGCTCTTTAGCCTCGAACCATGACACAACGAATCGACATCGCCTCCGTCGTCCCCGACGGGTACCGCAAGGTCATCAATCTCGACGGATACACGGCTCAGCACGTGGAGGCTCCCCTCGGCGACCTCATCAAACTCCGTGCATCCCAGATCAACGGATGCACGTTCTGCGTCGACATGCACTCCGTCGATCTGCAGGCCGCCGGAGTTCCGGTGCGCAAGGTCTTCTCGCTGATCACGTGGCGCGAGTCGGACTGGTTCACACCCCGCGAGCGGGTCGCACTCGAACTCACGGAGGCGGTCACGCTGATCCACCAGGGCGGAGTCTCCGACGAGCTCTATGCGAGAGCCCTGGCCGAATTCGGGGAGGCGGGACTGGCCGACCTCATCCTCGCCATCGCGACCATCAACGTGTGGAACCGCATCGCCATCTCCACCCATCAGAAGCCGCCGGCCCTCTGACCGGAGCCGACTAAACAGAAGACGCTCCCCCAGCGATGCTGAGGGAGCGTCTTCCGTGCTGTCCTGTGTTCGACTCAGCTGACGCCGAGAAGGTCGATCACGAAGATCAGGGTCTTGCCCGAAAGCTGGTGACCGCCACCGGCCGGACCGTAGGCGAGTGCCGGCGGAACGGTGAGCTTGCGGCGACCGCCGACCTTCATGCCGGGGATCCCCTCCTGCCAGCCCTTGATGAGGTTGTTCAGCGGGAAGTTGATCGACTGTCCGCGGCTCCACGAGGAGTCGAACTCCTCACCGGTCTCGTACTCGACGCCGAGGTAGTGCACGTCGACCTTGGAGCCGGGAGCCGCCTCCGCGCCGGTGCCCTCGACGATGTCGACGATCTCGAGCGTCTCCGGAGCCGGACCCTCTGGGGCGTCGACTTCGGGCTTCTGGTTGGTGTTTTCTGCCATGGGTCCCATCCAACTCGGTGGCGCGCATCCACGTCAAAGCCGTTCGCTGAGCGCGTGATGCGATCCGCCGGTTCCGAATTCGCTCTTGCGCTCGCCGGAGAACGGGGGCACCCTTGAATCAGATCACAGATCAACTCGTCGTCCGGGAGAGTCGCAGGCATCGCCGCACCACCGGACGATGAGTCTGTTAACGGCCGGTTATTTCCGTCCCGTCGGCTCGGTCGACGCTGCGGCTCAGCCGAAGACCTTGCCCGGATTCAGAATCCCGAGCGGATCGAACACCGACTTCAGCTTGACCTGCAGATCGTAGGAGTCGGGCCCGAGCTCGTCGGCCAGCCAGCGTCGTTTCAGCACCCCGACGCCGTGCTCGCCGGTCAACGTTCCGCCCAGCTGCATGGCCGTTCGGAACATCTCGTTGGCCGCATCCCACACGTTCTTAGGCACCTCACTCCCGGAGAAGACGAAGTTCGGATGGAGATTGCCGTCGCCGGCGTGCGCAACGGTCGGAATGGATATGCCGTAGCGCTCGCCGATGCTCTCGATCGCCGCGAACATCTCGGGCATCTTCGACCGCGGAACCGACACGTCCTCGATCAGCACCTCGCCGGTCGCGGCGAGAGCCGGATGGAACGCGCGGCGGATGGCGAGAAGACGCTCACCCTCGTCGGCGTCGGCGGAGACACGAACCGTTCCCCCCGCCGCGCGCATGACCTCTCCGGCGGCCGCTGCGTCCGACGCCGATGACAACCCGTCGAACTGGGTCAGAAGGTAGCTTCCTCCCCCGGTCGCTCCGAAGGCTTCGGCGATGGTCGCTTCGCCGAGATACGCGGAGATGCGCTCCAGCGAGGGTGCGTCGAGGAGCTCCATCACAGCGGGACGCAGCCGCGACGCCGTCACCTGGGCTGCGGCGGCTGCGGCACTCCGCACATCCGGGAACAGCGCTCCGATCGTGGTGGCGCTCCCCGGCGGCACCGGCAGCACGCGCACGGTCGCGCCCACGATGACGCCGAGTGTCCCCTCCGAGCCGACGAACAGGGCGGTGATGTCGTATCCCGTGACCCCTTTGACCGTGCGGTGTCCCGTGTGGATGAGGCGTCCGTCGGCGAGCACGACGTCAAGAGCAAGCACTGCCTCGCGCGTCACCCCGTACTTGGCGCAGAGCAGGCCGCCCGCGTTCGTCGCGATGTTGCCGCCGACGCTCGAGATCGCTTTGCTCGCAGGATCGGGCGCGAACCACAGACCGTAGGGTTCAAGCGCAGCGTTGAGGTCGCTGTTGATCACGCCCGGCTCGACCACCGCCAGCTCGTCTTCGGCGGAGATCTCGAGGATGCGGTTCATTCCCGAGACGTCCAGGACGATCGAGCCTTCGGTTCCATTGGCGCCGCCGGCAAGGCCCGTACCGGCTCCTCGCGGCACGACGGGCACCCGGAACTCGCTCGCCGCACGCATCGTGGCACGCACATGCTCGACGGACCTCGCGTTCACGACGGCCAGCGGGCGGCCTTCCGCGATCCAGCCCGATCGATCCGTTCGTGCGGCCTCCAGCATCGCCTCATCCGTGGTGAGCACACCGGCGGCGACCGCTTCGTCACCCAGAGCTGCGCTGAGCCATTCGAGAACATCCATGGCTTTCACCTTAGGGATGCGCACGCGGCCACGCTGCATCGGAGCGCCGCCGCTCTCCGGGTGATGTCCGAATTCCGCTACACAGTGTCGGTCGCGCCTGTCAGGCTGAGGATATGAGCACCACCGACAAGCTGTCCGACCCGGTCTTCGCCGAACGCTACCGGGCGATGACCGCTCGAGACGCCCGGTTCGACGGGCAGTTCATCACCGGCGTGCACTCGACCGGGATCTACTGCCGTCCGAGCTGTCCGGCCGTGCCGCCGAAACCGTCCAACGTGGAGTTTTATCTCACCGCAGCCGCCGCACACGAAGCGGGTCTGCGCGCTTGCAAACGGTGCCTTCCGGATGCGGTGCCCGGATCTCCGGAATGGAACGTCCGAGACGACCTCGCAGCACGTGCGATGCGGCTCATCGCCGACGGTGTCGTCGAGCGCGAGGGGGTGCCAGGGCTCGCACATCGCCTCGGGTACACGCCACGACATCTCGGCCGGGTGCTCGTAGCGGAGCTGGGCGCCGGACCGCTCGCACTGGCTCGTGCGCACCGTGCTCAAACCGCTCGGCTGCTTCTGGCAGGGACAGACCTCTCGATCACGGATGTCGCCTTCGCCGCGGGCTTCACGAGTGTTCGGCAGTTCAACGAGACGATGGCCGACGTCTACCGCACGACTCCGGGTGCCATCCGCGCTGCCGCGACCCAGCGAGGTGAAGCCCGACCGCACCCCGGAACGTCCGGCGAGGCGTCGCTGACGCTCCGGTTGCCGGCACGAGCGCCGTTCGACGGACGCGCAGTGCTCGACTTCCTCGGTGCGCGCGCCGTCGCCGGCGTCGAAGTCGGCGGACCAGGGGTCTATTCCCGTGCTATCGAGCTGCCGCACGGCGCCGCGGTGGTCCGGCTGGGTCTCGGCGGCACCGATTCCTCGCCACATGTGACATGCGAGGCGACCCTCACGGATGTCGCCGATCTGGCTCCGCTCGTGGCACGCATCCGTCGACTGCTCGACCTCGACGCGGACGCCGAGGCGATCGACGCGGCGCTGGCGTCAGACCCG
>Ga0256799_1000175_pt1 | contig 15129 bp, 13 predicted proteins | sample MC6MC0950MT_FD_190207 | JGI IMG/M metagenome (GOLD analysis project Ga0256799, IMG submission 190207) | Metatranscriptome of enriched soil aggregate microbial communities from Iowa State University, Ames, United States - MC6-MC0950-MT... | ecosystem: Environmental > Terrestrial > Soil >... | reverse complement strand
GTTCTCGACGTCGCAGCCAGGGCGTCGGCACTGCGCGCCAGTGGTTCGGCCAGTGCCCACCACTGGCGCGTTCGGGCGGCAACCGGGCCACCGTGGTCGGTGCGTGCGAGGGACGTGCGCATCGAACAAGGAGAAAGCAATGCAGTCGAGAAATCTGTGGCGGGCGCTCGTGCCCGTCGCCACGATCGCCCTGGCGGGGTTGATCGTCGCCGGCCAGGCCGGAGCCGCGAACGCCGCCCTGAAGGTCGACACCGCGTCGGCCGCCGGGGCTTCGGTCGTGAAGACCGAAGGCGGAGTGATCCGCGGCGTCGACGTGAACGGAAGTGTCGCGTTCCGCGGCATCCCCTATGCAGCACCCCCAGTCGGTGAGCTGCGGTGGAAGCCCCCGCAGCCGGCCGCGAAGTGGGCCGGCGTCCGCGACGGCTCCCAGTTCGGGCCGAGCAGCCCGCAGCAGAAGACGCCGCTGACGAACGTCGGCGGCACCTTCTCGGAGGACTCGCTCTATCTGAACGTCTCCACGCCGGCAGGGCGCGGCACCGACCGCCCGGTCATCGTGTGGTTCCACGGCGGCGGCCAGGGCCTCGGCGCCGGTCGCGACTACGAGCCGGCGAAGCTCACGCAGAAGGGCGTCGTCGTCGTCACGGTCAACTACCGGCTCGGTGCACTGGGCTTCCTGGCGCACCCCGCCCTCGCCGAGACGCCCGGCGGCCCCACCGGGAACTACGGCCTCATGGACCAGCAGGCCGCGCTCCGTTGGGTGCAGCGCAACATCGACCGGTTCGGCGGAGACGCCGGCAACGTCACGATCGCCGGCCAGTCGTCGGGTGGGCTCTCGGTGCTCGTGCATCTGACGTCGCCCGACTCTCGCGGTCTGTTCAGCAAGGCGATCGTGCAGAGCGGTGCATTCGCGCTGCAGCAGGACTCGCACGCGTCGGCCGAGGCCGCCGGCCAGGCGTTCGCCGCGAGCATCGACCTGCCGAACGCGACCGCCGAGCAGCTGCGCAAGGTTCCCGTCGACAAGCTCGTCGAGAAGTTCCCGTTCGCGACGATCCCCGGCTACATCGACGGCAAGGTGATCCAGCGCACGGTCGCCGACGCGCTCGCCTCGGGCGACTTCGCCGCCGTGCCGATCCTGCAGGGCACGAACCACGAGGAGGAGGCGTCGTTCACGGCGGTCGGCCTCGGGGTGGCTCAGGGACGCTTCGTGCAGCCCGGTGAGGTGACCGCCGAGAACTACCAGCAGGTCATCGCCAACGTGCTCGGGGTCACCGAGGAACGCGCCGCGGCCGTCGCGACCGAGTACCCGGTCGCGAAGTACGCCTCGCCCACCCAGGCGCTCAGTGTCGTGATGGGCGACGCGAGCTTCGTCGCCGGTGCGGCCAGGCTCAACGACCGGCTGGCCGCGCACACGCCGACGTACCTCTACGAGTTCAACGACGACGCGGCGCCCCTCCGGTACCCGCCGGCCGTGAACCCGCCGGTCGCCACGCACGGCTCGGAGCTGCCGTACGTCTTCGACCTGCCCGACGCGACCTTCCAGGGCGCGCTCAGCGCAGACCAGGAGCAGCTCGCCGACTCGATCCGCTCGGCGTGGGCCGCCTTCGCGACCACCGGCGACCCCTCGACTGCAGCACTCGCCTGGCCCCGGGCCGGCAGCGACCTGCAGGCCGTCTCGCTCGACGCACCGCGCCCGTCGGTGACCTCGGACTACGCGGAACGGCACCACGTCGCGTTCTGGCTGGCGGGCTAGCACGCGCACCCGGCCCGCGCCAGGGAGCCGACCAGTGGCACCCCCTGGCGCGAGCGGCCGGTCATCGGAGGAGATTCGATCTCGGGCGGCGAACCCGCCGCCCGAGATCACCCAGCAGAGAGCAGGAACAGAAGATGGACACCACCACGAACGCCGACCTCAAGCTCGAGGTCGTCGTCATCCCCGTCGCCGACGTCGACCGATCGAAGACCTTCTACGCGGGTCTCGGCTGGCGACTCGACGCCGACTTCGGCTTCGACAACGGATTCCGTGTCGTGCAGTTCACCCCGCCGGGCTCGCCCGCCTCGATCCAGTTCGGCACGAAGATCACGAACGCCGAGCCGGGCACCGCCGAGGGGCTCTACCTCGTCGTCGCCGATATCGAAGCAGCCCGCGGCGAGCTCGCCGCGATGGGCGTCGAGATCAGCGCGGTCTTCCACCCCGAGGCCCCCGGTGCGCAGTTCGCACCCGCGGAGCGCGACGGGCGCGGGAAGGGCGCCGACGGCGAGCACGCCAGCTATGGCTCGTTCGCGACGTTCAGCGACCCCGACGGCAACACGTACCTGTTGCAGGAGGTCACGACGCGCCTGCCGGGTCGCATCGAGGCCACGGCCACCACGTTCGCGTCGGAGGCCGACCTGGCCAAGGCGCTCAAGCGGGTCGCCGACGCCCACGGCGAGCACGAGGCCCGCAACGGCGGCGAGTACGACGAGGAGTGGCCCGTCTGGTACGCGGCCTACCTCGTCGCCGAACAGCACGGCACCGAGCTGCCGCGCTGACCACCCCGCATCACCACCACAGCACGAACGAACACGAATCACAGACAAGGAACAGAACGATGACCACCATGAAACTGCACGCGAACACGCGTGTGACGCCCGAGGAGTACACCGCCGGCCTCACCGACTTCGGTCCGGGGCGCGCGGAGCTCTTCGGCAACAGCGCCGACGAGTACCTGGAGGTGCACTCCCTCGGAGAGACCCGCGCCGATGTGACCGAGGGATCGGGCGGCGTCTGGGAGCGACTCGCGTACGACTGGTCGAACCCCGACCACGTCGTCGCGATGACCACCGACTCGAACGCGTGGGGGCGCAACTCCGGCCACACGTACGACTTCACCCGGCTGCCCGACGGCACGACCGACATCGACTACGTCGTGGTCCGCGAGGGGAAGAACCTCCGGGGGCTGCTGCTCTCGATCGTGCTCGGCACGGTCGGCCGCAGCGTCCTCGTGAAGGCCTTCCAGAACTCCGTGACCGCGATCGAGACCCGGAACGAGGTGCTCGCATGAGCAAGCTGATTCTCACCGCCGTCGGCGGTGACCTGACCACGACGGTCGAACTGGATGCCGCGGGGCCGGCGGAGCTCGGACCCGACGACGCGCTCGTCGCGATCGAGGCGGCACCGATCAACGGCGCAGACCTCCTGTTCGCAGCCGGCTGGTTCGGGGTCTACCCCGAGGTGCCCGCCAAGCTGGGCGCCGAAGGCGTCGGCCGCGTCGTCGAGGTCGGGTCGCAGGTCGACCCGCGACTGGTCGGGCGACGTGTGATCGTTCTGCCCGACTTCCGCTCGGGCACCTGGGCCACCACGACCGTCGTCCCCGTCGACCACCTCATCGAGGTCCCGGCCGGCACGGACGCATGGCAGCTCGCCATGCTCTCCGTCAACCCGGCGGCGGCGTACGCCCTGCTGCACGACTACACGGAGCTCGAGGCCGGCGACTGGGTGGGACTCAACCTCGCCAACTCGGCCGTCGCGCAGTCGCTCATCCCGCTCGCTCGTCGCTCGGGGATCCGGGTGCTCGCGGTCGTCCGACGGGCCGACACGGTCGAGCAGGTACGACGACTCGGCGCGGACATCGTGCTCGTCGACGGCGAGGGCCTCGGCGAGCGCGCGGTCGCTGCGCTGGGAGGTGACCGGCTGAAGCTCCTGTTCGAAGGAACTGGAGATCCTGCCCAGGTCGCCGAACTCGTCACCGCGGTCGAGAATGGCGGTTCGGTCGTCGCCTTCGCTGCGGCGACCGGTCAGACGCCAGCCGTCCCATTGCCCGATCTGATCTACCGCGGCGTCTCGTTGCAGTCCTTCTACATCCTGAGGTGGCTGAACGACACCCCTCGGGAGCGACTCGAGCAGGTGTACGCGGAACTCGCGGCACTCGTGGAGGAGGGCGTGATCGGCGCCGACGTCGAGGCGAGCTACCCGCTCGCCGACGCCGCGACGGCGCTCGCCCACGCCCAGCAGACGGCGCGCAACGGCAAGGTCCTGTTCGTTCCCGAGCAGGCTGCCTGATCGCCGGCCGACCGGGCCGGCACATCGCAACGACTCACTCAGAACGACTCACTCAGAAGGGAAGAGCAATGACCACCACATCGACGGTCGAGCCGACGCAGCTCACCGCATCCATCCTCCGCCTCGAGGCCGGCAACGGCGTCAGCTACGCCTACCGCCGATTCGGGACGCCCTCCACCGACCGGCCGCCGCTCGTGTTCCTGCAGCACTTCCGCGGCAACCTCGACAACTGGGATCCGATCCTCGTCGACGCGCTGGCCGGCACGCGCGAGGTGATCCTCCTCGACAACACCGGTGTCGGCATGTCGTCGGGATCGGTGCCCGTCACCGTGGAGCAGATGGCGCGCGACGCGATCGCGTTCCTCGACGCCCTCGGACTCGACCGGGTCGACCTGCTCGGGTTCTCGCTCGGAGGGATGGTCGCCCAGGAGATCGCGCTGCTCCGGCCGCGTGTCGTGCGGCGGATCGTGCTCGCGGGGACGGGACCGCGGGGCGGCAAGCAGATGCACGGCTGGACCTTCGACATCGAGCGCGTCGCGAACGCGGCCGACAACGGTCTCGAAGACCTGCTGCACATCTTCTTCGGGGCGACCGAGACGAGCCGCGCACTCGGCATGGAGTACGTGCAACGGATCTTCAGCCGTACTGAACACGCCGACCGGCCGAACGGACCCGAGGTCGCACGAGCGCAGTACGACGCGATCGTCGAATGGGGCATCCCCGACCCCAGCCGGCTCGCGCGGCTCGCCGGGATCACCCAGCCCACCCTGGTCGCCAACGGCGACAACGACCTGATGATCCCGACGGTCAACTCGCAGCTGCTCGCCGACCACCTGCCGCAGGCCAGGCTCCGCGTCTTTCCCGATGCGGCGCACGGGTTCCTGTTCCAGTACCCTCGGCAGTTCGCCGAGCTCGTCGAGGAGTTCCTCTCGGGCCCGGAACGGTAGTTACGAACCGAGGGCGGTGGTTCTAGTGTGAGGGCATGCCTGCACACGCCACCGCCCTCCGGGGTCGCTCGGCAGAACGCGAGCGACTCGACGACGCACTCAGGCGCACTCGCACCGGCGAGAGCGCCGTCGTCGTGTTGAGCGGCGAGGCCGGCATCGGCAAGACGACGCTCCTCGACTACGTCGCATCCGAGGCGGGGGAGTGCCGCATCATCCGCGTCGCGGGCGTCGAGTCCGAATTCGACCTCTCGCTCGCGACCCTGCACCAGTTGTGCGCACCGCTCGTCGACCTCATCGACCGCCTCCCCGAACCCCAACGGGTCGCCCTGCAGGTGGCCTTCGGTCACCGCCCCGGCCCCGCACCCGATCGTTTCCTCGTCGGCCTGGCCGTGCTCGGCCTGCTCGCCGAGGCCGCCGAGACCTCACCGCTCGTCTGTCTGATCGACGATGCCCAGTGGCTCGACGAGGCGTCGGGACAGGTGCTCGCCTTCGTCGCACGCCGGCTCCTCGCCGAGTCGGTGCTCATGGTCTTCGCGATGCGCACGCCCGCGGGCGAACAGCTGCTCGCCGGACTGCCCAGGATCGTCGTCGAGGGCCTCACCGACGACGACGCCGCGTCCGTGCTCAGTCTGGCGCTTCCGGGGCAGCTCGACCCGCGGGTGCGCGATCGCATCATCGCCGAGACGCGCGGCAACCCGCTCGCGCTGCTCGAACTGGCGCGGCGCGGGCGGTCCGAACTGCTCGGCGGGTTCGCGTTGCCCTCGGTCACGCCCGACGATCTCCCCGATCACTACACCCGGCGCATTCGCGCACTGCCCGACGCCGCACGGCAGTTCCTCCTGCTCGCCGCGGCCGACTCGACCGGCGATGCCACGCACGTCTGGCGAGCGGCGCAGACGCTCGGGCTCGGCCCCGAATCCGCGGCACCGGCCGAAGAGCAGCAGTTGCTCGAGATCGGGTCCGGAGCGACGTTCCGCCACCCGCTGATCCGGTCGGCCGCGTACGCGACCGGAACCGCCGAGGAGCGTCGCGCCGTGCACGCCGCCCTCGCCGACGCGATCGACGCCGACGCCGAGCCCGAACTGCACGTGTGGCACCTCGCGTCATCCATCACCGGGCCCGACGAACACGTCGCGGGCGCCCTCGTCGATGCGGCGGAGCTCGCCGAGTCGCACGGTCGCACGTCGGCGGCCGCCGCTCTGCTGCGCCGCGCGGTCGCCCTGACGGCGTCGCCGGGCCTTCGAGCCGATCGGGCGTTGTCTGCGGCACGGGCCGCGCTCGACACGGGCGCGTTCGAGGTGACGTACGGCCTGCTCGCCGAGGCGGAGGCCGACGCGGTCGACGAACCGCAGCGCGCGCGCATCGAACTCATCCGCGGCCTCGCCGACCGCGCGGCCAGATCGGGCGGCGACGCACCGGTCGCCCTGCTCCGAGCGGCACGCCGCCTCGAGCCGATCGACCTCGCGCTCGCGCGACACACCTATCTCGACGCGTGGAATGCGGCGCTCGTCGCCGGCAGGCTCGCCCTCGACGGCGGCGAACTGCTCGACGTCTCCCGAGCGGTGCAGGCCGCCGCGAAGCGCCCCGAACCGCTCACCGTCGGCGACGAGCTGGTCGACGGTCTCGCCGATCTCATCACGGACGGCGTCGCGACGGCCGAGCCCGCGCTCCGTCAGGGGGTGACCGCGCTGCTCGACGAAGCGGTCCCGCAGGAGCAGTACCTGCACTGCGGCATGCTCGTCGCGGATGCCGCGCTCTCGCTCTGGGACTACGAGGCGTGGGATGCTGCGAGCTCGCGTCACGTGGAACTCGCGCGTCGCGCGGGGGCGCTCGCGCAGCTCGCCGTCGCCCTCAACGCCAACCGCGTCGTGAAGCTCTGGGCCGGCGACGTCGCCGAGGCGCGGGCCCTCGGGCTCGAGGAGCAGACCGTCAAGCAGCTCACCGGAGCCCGGCGTTCGTCGTACGGCGATCTCTTCCTGCTCGCCTATCGAGGCCATGCAGTCGAGGCGGGCCCCCTGATCGCCGCGGCTGCTGCCGAGGCCACCGCGAGGGGTGAAGGACTCGGGCTGCAGATCACGCAGCGTGCGGGCGCCCTCCTGTATCTGGGGCTCGGCCGGTACGCCGAGGCGGTGGCGGCGGCCGAGCAAGCTGCGAGCGGCAACCTGGGACCGTTCACGGCTCAGGCGCTGCCCGATCTCGTCGAGGCTGCGGCGCGTTCCGGTGCGCTCGACCTCGCGAGGGCGGCACTCGACCGACTGGCCGGCTACACGGCCGTCGCGGACTCGGACTGGGCGGCCGGACTTCTCACACGGTGTCGCGCGCTCGCAGCCGACGACGACACCGACCCCGAGCCCTCCTATCGGGAGGCCGTCGAACGGCTGGATCGCACGAGACTGCGTTTCGAGGCGGCGAGGGCTCGCCTCGTGTACGGCGAGTGGCTGCGACGACAGGGTCGGCGCGTCGACGCTCGCGAACAGTTGCGCGCGGCGCACGAGGCGTTCACGGCGATGGGCGCCGACGGATTCGGCGAGCGCGCCCGGCACGAGCTCCTCGCCACCGGCGAGAAGGTGCGCAAACGCACCGTCGACACGGTCAACGACCTGACGCCCCAGGAGGCGCAGATCGCCCGGCTGGCGAGGGCCGGCCGAACCAACGCCGAGATCGGTGCCGAGCTCTACATCAGCGCTCGCACGGTCGAATGGCACCTGCGAAAGGTCTTCGGCAAGCTCGGCATCACCTCTCGGCGCGAACTCGCGGGCGCCCCGGCGCTCGCCGACGAGCGTCGCTGAGGTGAACGGCGCCGTCATCCCTCCGCGACGCTGATGACCACCTTGCCCGTGACACCGCGTTCGACGGCCGCGTGGGCTTCGGCGGTCTCATCGAGGCTGAAGCGGTGGATGGGGATCCCGGCAGCCGGCCCGTGCCGCAGGCCGCCGTCGGCGATCGCAGCGTTGATGTCCGCGGCTGCTTCGCCGATGCGGTCCCAACCGACGGTGTACAGCAGCACGAACTGGTAGCGCAGGTTCAGCCGCATGCTGCGCCAGACGTCGAGCTCGAACGCACCGCCGCCCTCGTTGGCGTACACCGCGACGGTCGCGCGCGGGCGGACGACGGCGAGATCGAACCGCGAGTTCGCCGATGCGGCGACCTCGACGACCAGGTCGATGCCGTCCGGTGCGAATCGCCGAACCTGCTCGGCCGAGTCAGGGGCGTGGCGGTCGATCACGAGCTCGGCGCCGGCAGCCGTCGCGAGCGCGGCGTTGGACGCGCTGCCGACCGTGGTGACCACCCGTGCGCCCGCCCAGCGCGCCAGTTGGATCGCCGCGTTGCCGACCGCCCCCGCACCGCCCGCCACGAGCACCGTGCGGCCGTCGAGGGCATGCGGTGCGAGACGCGAGGGCCCGTCTTCGGCGACGGTGAGCGCGCGATGCGCTGTTGCGGCAGGGATGCCGATGCCCGCGCCCTGCTCGAAATCAGCCGCATCGGGCAGCCGGAACACGCGCTCCACGGGAACCGTCGTGAACTCCTGCGCGGTGCCGCCGCGCGGTCGGCCGTCACCGGCGAGGGTCGTCCACACCCGATCGCCGATGTGGAGGGTGCTGACGCCCGGGCCGACCGCATCGATGACGCCGGCCCCGTCGTGGTTCGGCACCGTGGGCTCCTCGGGCGGCGACATCCCCGAACTCCGCGACTTCCAGTCGGTCGGGTTGACGCCCGAGGTCACCACTCTGATCCGGACTTCGCCGGCCTGCGGCTCGGGCATCGGCAGGTCGCCGAGTGCGAGCACCGACGGCTCGCCGGAGCGCGAGTAGGTGACCGCCCTCATCGCCGACTCCCCGCACGAGGGCGAAGCGATGCCGCGAACGCGGTCGAGGTCGTGACACCGTACACGAGATGGGCGGTGAGGTCCTTCGCGAGCGTCGCCGAGTCGTACTCGCTCAGGTGCTTGTAGAGCCCCATCGCGGGCAGCACCGCATATCCCGAGAGCCACACCGCCGCGCCGAACAGCAGCCCGTACCCGACCCTCGGTCGCCGCAGCGATCCGGCGACGATGCCGTAGACGACCGCGGCCGACACCCCGTAGCCCCAGTGCGTGACGTTGTTGACGAGCCGTGCCCGGTCATCGGGCAGCTTCTGCTGGAACATCCCCTCGTAGGCACGACGCCCGACCTGCGCCGGAGCCGGTGCGGACTCCCAGTCGGTGACGTCAGCCGAGGACTCCCAGTCCTCGAAGCGCTCGGTGCCCTTGCCGCGCCGGTACTGCAGGTACAACCAGACGTCCATCGCAAGGGTGCCGACGATGCCCGCGATCAGTCCGCGGGTCACCGCGCCGACCGGCGTGATCCCGTGCCGTTCCGCCGCGTTGCTCGGCGACCCCGGGCGCACGACGACGACCTGACGACTGTTCCGGTGGCTCATGATCGGCTCCCTCCGATGTCCGAACGCGTCGCGCGTCGTACCAGGACGACGCACGCGACGACTGCGGCGACCGCAGCGATCACGACGACCGCCAGACCGCCGGCGCGACCAGGACGCGCCGCGTCACCGTTCCACGGCGTGGGCCGCGGCATCCCGGCCAGGTCGACCTGCAGCTCGCCCGCGACTTCGCGAGCTGTGTGGGTTCGCAGTGGTGTCGTCGCCGGCCCGCGGAGCACGGCTCCGGTTGCGAGGTCGAACTCCGATCCATGGCACTGGCAGCGGATCGTCGTCGCGTCGACCAGTAAGCCGCCCGACAGCGGGCAGGCCGGTTCGGCGCACGTGCACAGGTCGTCGAACGCGTAGAGGCGGTCGCCGGCTCTGACCACCGATACCCGCAGCTTGCGGTCGTCGAGGTAGAAGGGCACCACGAGGTCGTCGGGAATCGACGAGGTCGGGCCGAGCGTACGGAACGCATCGGTTGAGGCGAGGTCGGTCATCATGGTCTCCGATGGTCGGTGCAGCCTGGTCAGTACGGGTATTCGGGAATGAGGTCGGACGACATCGGGTCGAGACGCAGCTCGCCCGGGGCGCCTGCGGGCACGACCGGCCGGTGCGGGGCGACGGGCGCGATGCGTTCATACCCCGAGCCGAGCGGCGGACGGGCGTCGTCTTCACCCTTGTTCGGCCAGAACGACATGGCCCGCTCGACCAGCGCGGTGATCGTCAGCGACGGGTTGACGCCGGGGTTCGCGGGCATGACGCTGCCGTCCATGACGTGGAGTCCGGGCTGGCCGAACATACGCAGGTAGGGGTCGACGGCGCCCGTGTCGGCGTGCTCGCCGATGGGGCTGCCGCCCACGAAGTGCGCCGAGGCGCCCCGGTTGATGACCTCGAACAGCAGCGCTCCCTGCCGGCCGCCCATCTTCTCGGCGAGCCGGTTCACATAGTCCTCGATCGCCGGGACGTGCACGGCCGGCGGCTCGCCCGAGCCGTGCCGGCTGCGGAGGAGGCCGTCCTGCCAGTAGAGCTCGAGCGACGTGTCGGTCGTCTGCGAGCAGAGCATGATGACCGTGCGCTCGGACCAGTGGCGCGGATCGCTGAACCCCAGCACCTGCGCCGGATTCTTCGCCAGATCCTTCAGCCACGACAGGGTCGGGTGCCGTTGCTCACCCTGTTGATGCTCGGTGACGAGCAGCGCGAACAGGTTGCTGCCGACGCCCCAATACACCGGCTCGATACTCGTGACCGGGTCGGGCCACACGCCCGACGTGATCGACACGGCCCCGGGGGTGAGGCTGATCCGATGCGGATCGCGCTTCCACTCGTCGTACGGCCGGGTGATCGCGAGCAGTTGTTCGGAGTTCGTGCGCGCGCGTTGGCCGAGGTGCTCCGACATTCCGGTCAGCCGGCCGGCGTGCTGCATGTGCAGCAGCAGCTTCGACGAGCCGTACGCGTGTGCCGCGACGATCACCTGCTCGGCGGTGTAGCGGTGGCGGGCGAGTCCTGCGGCGCGCTGCATCCACCCGGGGTGACGGGTGAGCACCTCGAACCCTCCGCCCTCGAGTGGCGAGAGCTCGTAGACCTCGTGGAGCTCGTTCACGTCGACGCCCGCGTGCTCGGCGAGGTAGAGGTAGTTCGTGTTGAGCTTGTTCTTCGCATTATGTCCGCAACCGCTGTTGCAGTTGCCGCACGAGATGCACCCTCTCCGACGAGGACCGACCCCGCCGAAGTACGGATCCTCGACCTCCTCGCCCGGGCGGCCGAAGTACACGCCGACTGGTGTCTTGTTCACCGTCTCGCCTCGACCGATCTCAACGGCGACCTCCCGCATGTACCGATCGACGTCGGTCGGTTGGTACGGGTAGCGCACGACGCCGAGCATCCGCGACGCCTGGTCGAGAGAAGGCGCGAGTTCGTCGGCCCAGTCCGTGATGCCCGACCACTCGGCCGCGTCGAAGAACTTGCGCGGCGGAACGTAGAGCGTGTTCGCGTAGATGTGCGATCCGCCGCCGACACCGGCGCCCGACAGCACGAGCACGTCGTCGAGGTACTCCATCCGCTGGACGCCGTACAGCTCCGCGGCCGGAAACCAGAGGAATCCAGGCAGATCCCACTGGGTCTGCGGAATGTCCTCGTCCTTCCAGCGCTTTCCCGATTCCATGACCCCGACCCGGTAGCCCTTCTCGGCGGCCCGGAGGGCCGCGACGCTGCCCCCGAAGCCCGATCCGATGATCAGGACGTCGTAGTCGAACTTCGCCGTTGAAGTGCTCATCGTTCCCACCGTTCGATCTGTTCGAGTTCCTGTTCTGCTCACGCGCGGGTGCGACGCCACCGGTCGACGACCAGGTCGGCGTACGTCTCCGCTGCGTCCTCCCACGTGAAGTGGGCGGAGTCGATCACGTCGAGCCTGCTGTCGGGCAGCCGCTCGTCGAGGAAGCGATGGTTGCTCGGCGGCACGGCCCAGTCCCACATCCCGCTGATGATCTGGACGGGCGTGTGGATCGTCGGAAGGAGCTCTGCGAGCACGGGCAGGTCGTTCGGGTACGCGCGGACGTACCGCATCGACTCGACGAAGCGGTCGCCGTCGTATGAACTCAAGTAGTCCTCCCTGACGTGCTCAGGCAGTTCGTACCGTTCGATCCTGCTCAGGGTCCCCGCGACGATCGCACGAGGATCTGCCGCCCGGAACCCCTCGATGTCGGGTGCCGTGACCCATTCATGGAGGATGCCGCCGAGTTCGAGCGGGAATGATGCGCCCCCGCTGCCCAGCACGATACTCCTCAGCCGCCCCGGATGGTCGGCCGCTGCGAAGAGCAGGGCGCCGGTGCCGATGTCGGGGCCCACCGTGTGCGGATGCTCCATGCCGAACTCGTCCGCGAGCCGGATCACGAACTCGCCCATCGCGCGGGGGCTCATGAGCGAGTGACGCCCCTCGGAGTGGCCGAACCCGGGCAGGTCGACCGCCACGAGGTGCGCCTCCTCGGACAGCGGGCCCCACAGCTGTTCGAACGCGTACAGGCTCTCGGGCCATGGGGCCAGCAGCAGCGCGTCGGCATCGCCGGGGCCGCTCTCCGCATAGCGGATCTGCAGGCCGTCGATCGTGCGGTACTGCGGTTGGATCTCGGAATTCGTCGTGGTGCTCATGGCCTCGCTCCTGTCGTATCGGTGGTGCCGTTCGATGCATCCCACGCTCTCGCGGCCTCCGCGGCTTCGCGCCCGTGGTCGACCCTGGTCTTCGCCTCGAGCATGAGCCGGGGGTTCTCGGGGTCGGCCGCGGCGCCGGCCGGCTCGCCAGGGGCGAGACCAGTGAGCGACCCGGGCTCGACGCCGGTCCGCCCCGATGAGACTCCTCCTCGAGATTCGAAACGACATGAAAGGAGAAATCTCATGACGAAACCAACCGTAGTCCTGGTTCACGGAGCGTTCGCGGACGGCTCCAGCTGGACCGACGTCATCGGTCACCTCCGAGCATCGGGGGTCGACGCGGTGGCCGTCGCCAACCCGCTCCGCGGCATCGCCTCCGACGCCGCATACCTGACGAGCTTCGTGAGCCAGATCGATGGGCCCGTGATCCTCGTCGGCCACTCCTATGGCGGGGCGCTGATCACACAGACCGGCGCCGACGCGGACAACGTCGTGGGTCTCGTCTACGTCGCCGCATTCGCGCCCGACGTGAACGAGACCCTGGGCGAGATCAACGCCCGCTACCCCGACGTCGCGCTCGGCAGCGCGCTTCGCACGCTCGAGTTCCCGGCCGGAGAGTCGGCGGCGGCTGAGGGCTACATCGACCACGAGGCGTTCCACGCCGCGTTCGCGGCCGATCTGCCGGTCGAGCGGGCGCGCACGATGGCCGCAGCACAGCGCCCGGTGGCGCTCGCCGCGTTCGACGGCGCCGTGACCGGAGCCGCGTGGAAGTCGCTGCCCTCGTGGGCCGTCGTCGCCGGTGGCGATCAGGCGATCCATCCGGACGCCGAGCGTGACATGGCCGACCGTGCTGGCGCGCGCGTCGTCGAGATCGACGCGTCGCACGCGGTCGCGGTGTCGCAGCCGGCCGCGGTCGCGTCGACGATCCTCGACGCAGTCGCTGCGGTCGAGCAGCACGACTGAACGCGCTTCAACGCGCTTCGTGGTGGGCGCTTGGCCCGTGGTGCTCCTTCAGACCATGCGCCCGCACGATATCGTCGGCCGGTTCAGTCGGCTCCGGAGCTGGAGTACTCGGCCAGCACTGCACCGATCTCGAGTTCCGCCCGAGATCGCGTCTGGAAGCCCTGGTCCATGAGGAAGCTGATCCGCTTCGCCATCTCGGGGTCGGAGGCGAGCGTCGCGAACAGGCTGCCGTCGACGTAGGCGTCCTCTCGCGGTGAAAGGGTCGCGGCGTTGATGCGACGCTTGACCAGCCGGACGGCCGCGGCCGGGAACCCCGCGATGCGCTCGGCTACCGCGGTGACGTACGACCACAGTTCCTCGTCGGGCAACGCCTTGTTGACGAGGCCGATCCGCTCAGCCTCGACCGCGGTCCAGTCGTCGGCCGCGAGCAGGACCTGCATGGCATTGCCGCGCCCGAGGAGACGACTGAGGTGCTGCACCGCACCGGCTCCGGGGAAGAGGCCGGTTCCGACCTCCAGTTGGCCGACGACCGCCCGCTCCCTCGACGCGAACCGCATGTCGGTCGCGAGTGCGAACTCGTTGCCGGCGCCGCCCGCTCGCCCCTCGAGCACGGTGATCGTCACCTGACCGAGTTCACTGAGCCGACGGTACAACGCGCCGAGATTGACGTCGTACGGGCCACCCGAGCGTGCAGCCTCCGCGGTGTACTCGGGAATGTGCAGCACGTCGACATGCGGAAGGAAGAAATCCTCATCGGCACTGCTGAACACCGCGACCCCGATGTCGGGGCTGCCATCGAGCTCATCGAGCAGCTCGACCAGGTCGCGCACGAATGGACGATCGACGAGGTTGATCGGTGGATTCTCGATCGTCGCGTACAGGACGCGGTTGACGACTTCCGTCGTGATCGTTTCGGACATGCGGCGCATCCTCTCGGCGGCGAGCCGACCGACGACGGTCGACATCTCTTCATACCCCCGCTCCGTTGACGCGTGCACGGACGATTGGCACTCCGACCGGAGCCCGCGCGCCCTCGAATCGACCGGTGCATCGCGAGGCTCAGTGGCTCAACGACGCATTCGGTAGACCAAGTGGAGCACCCGGTTGCCCTGGACGACGACGTCGGGGTCTTCGAGCAGGTGCGGCGAGTCGACGGAGCCGAAGTAGCGCTTGCCCGACCCGAGCACGACGGGCACCACGTCCATGCGCACCTCGTCGATCAGACCTGCGGCGAGCGCCTGACCACCGACGTCGCCGGCGGCGACCTCGACGATGCGGTCGCCCGCGAGCTCCTGCGCTCGGGCCACCGCCGCCTCGATGCCGTCGACGAAGGTGAACGGCGACTCGGGATCCCAGCCGTCGGGCGGCGGCCGGTGCGTCACGACGACGACGTGGTCGACGCCGCTCGGCGGCGCCCCGTCCCAGCCGTCGGTGATATCGAACACGTGGCGACCGGCGATGGTCACGCCGATCCGGTCCCAGTAGGGCCGGATGTGGTCGTACGACGCGTGCGACACCTTGAGAATGCCGCCGTCGTCCAACGGCACGTCACCGCTGACCAACCACTCGAACAGGGCACCGGGATCGTCGTTCGCCGCCGCGATGAAGCCATCCACC
>Ga0256799_1000169_pt1 | contig 15383 bp, 15 predicted proteins | sample MC6MC0950MT_FD_190207 | JGI IMG/M metagenome (GOLD analysis project Ga0256799, IMG submission 190207) | Metatranscriptome of enriched soil aggregate microbial communities from Iowa State University, Ames, United States - MC6-MC0950-MT... | ecosystem: Environmental > Terrestrial > Soil >... | reverse complement strand
GGAGGATCTTGGCGACCGGCACCGCACCATGGTAGGTCGAACCGTCTGTGCGGATTCTTAGCGGCCACCGATTAGGCTGCATGTCGGTCGTCTGAATCGTGAGTCCATAAGAGGGGTGCCGTGCCGAATGCTGGACCAGGGGCTGACCCCCTGCGCACCCTCGTCATCATTCCGACCTACAACGAGCGGGAGAACATCGCCCCCATCGTCAGCCGGGTTCGTGCCGCTGCGCCGGAGGTCGATGTGCTCGTCGTCGATGACGGCTCGCCCGACGGCACCGGCGAGATCGCGGATGCGCTCGCCGCGTCCGACCCCAAGGTGCGGGTGCTGCACCGCGCGGGCAAGGACGGCCTCGGCGCCGCCTACCGTGCCGGGATGCGTCTCGCACTCGACGCCGGCTACGACCGCATCGTCGAGATGGACGCCGACGGCTCGCACAAGCCCGAGCAGCTTCCACGGCTTCTCGCGGCGCTGACAGACCCTCGAAGCGCGACCCCCGGCGCTGATGTCGTGCTCGGATCCCGGTGGGTACCCGGAGGCGGGGTCGAGAACTGGCCGGCGCACCGGCGGCTGCTCTCCCGGGGCGGAAGCGCATACTCGCGCTTCCTGCTGGGTATCCCCGCACGGGATGTGACTGGCGGCTACCGGGCGTTCACCGCTGACGCTCTCCAGCGCATCCACTTCTCGGACGTGGAGAGCCAGGGATACTGCTTCCAGATCGACATGCTCCGTCGTGCATACGGTGCCGGACTGACGGTCAGCGAGGTGCCCATCACGTTCGTGGAGCGGGAGTTCGGCGCCTCCAAGATGACGGGCGGGATCGTCGCCGAGGCGATGCTGCGGGTCACCGGATGGGGGATCGCACATCTTCCGGCGCGTCTCTCCGGCCGCCGCCCAGTCGGCGCGGCGTAGCGTGGGAACATGACCGCGAACGATCCTCTCGAGCGCTTCGGCGCCGTTCCCCACTTCACTCTGACCAGCGACGACATCGCCGACGGCCGGCCCCTCGCCCGCGCCCAGTGGGGCGGAGGCGGAGGAGGAGACGACGTCTCTCCGCAGCTCAGCTGGTCCGGCTTCCCGTCGGAGACGAAGAGCTTCGCCGTCACGATCCATGACCCGGACGCTCCCACGGGGTCCGGTTTCTGGCACTGGGCGGTGTACAACATTCCCGCGGATGTGACCTCGCTGCCCGCAGGCGCGGGAGCCGAGGGCGGAGCATCCCTGCCCCAGGGCGCCGCGATGCTCTCCAACGAGCTGGGCGCCAAGAGCTTCACCGGTGCAGGACCCCCTCCGGGGACCGGCACACACCACTATCACGTGATCGTGCACGCCCTCGATGTGGAGTCCCTCGACCTCGATCCCGCCTCGACGCCCGCCGTCCTCGGGTTCAACGCACACTTCCACACGCTGGCCCGCGCCGTGCTCACCCCGGTGGCGACCGCCGGCGACATCTGATCCCGGCCGTCGCACGCGTCCTGTCCCGTCGACCCTGTCCCACCCGTCGCGCGTCGGAGATTTCCGTCCCTAGTCGCATTTCCTCCGACATGTCGGAGAGATTCGCGGAGTGTCGGCCGGAATCTCCGACCGCTTGCACGGGCAGCGGGTCAGCAGGTCAGTGCTTCACGCCGGTGAAGGCCAGAACGCCGCCGAGTCCGATCATCATCACCCCACCCGTCGCGCCGAGCCGTTCGACGCGTTTGGGTGATCGGCCGAACCATCCGCGTGCCGTGCCCGCTGCGAGCGCCCAGACGCTGTCGCACGCCAGCGCGATCAGGAGGAAGACGACGCCGAGCTCGAACATCTGGCCGGGGATCCAGCCGCCGGTGTAGTCCACGAACTGCGGGAGCACGGCCACGAAGAAGACGAGCGACTTCGGATTGGTCAGTCCGACGACGAACCCCTCGGCGAGAATCCGAACCCGCCGAGGTTGCGCGGGGACCGCCTCGTGGGTCACTGCGGTATGGCGCCGGTGACGGATGGCCTGCACACCGAGGTACACGAGGTACGCGGCGCCGGCGAATTTGATGACGGTGAAGATCACGACGGATTGCGCCACGATCGCACCGATTCCGAGCGCCACTGCAATGACGAGCGGCAGCATCCCGAGGGCATTGCCGAGCACACTGAGCAGGCCGCCGGCCCGTCCGAGCGCGAGAGACCGTCCGATAACGAACAGCACGCTCGGGCCGGGGATCACGATGAGGGCGACGGATGCGAGTGCGAACGCGAGCAGGGACGACGGGGGAACCATGGCCACAGGCTACTGATCGCGCCGCCTCACCGCTATGGCGGTCTCCGCAGCAGGTAGGTTCGAAGGGTGAAGCTCCACAACGTTCGTGTGCACAAGAGCGAGGAGAACCTCGCCCGTCAGAATCAGCTCGCCTGGGCTCTAGCCGAGGTCGCCGTCGATCCGGTCGAGGTCACCCCCGAGGTCACGGAGATGGTGATCAACAGGGTGATCGACAACGCCTCCGTCGCGGCGGCGTCCCTCACCCGGCGGCCCGTCGTATCCGCAAGGGCTCAGGCGCTCGCGCATCCCCTCCCTCGTCGTGAGCTGGAGGAGCTGACGGAGTCGGTGGATCGTCCTCAGGACGGTTCGACCGTTTTCGGCGAGCCCGAGAATGTGCGCGTCTCTCCCGAGTGGGCGGCATGGGCGAACGGCGTGGCCGTGCGCGAGCTCGACTATCACGACACGTTCCTCGCCGCCGAGTACTCGCATCCCGGTGACAACATCCCTCCGATCGTCGCCGTCGCGCAGCATGCCGGCCGTGCGTTCGGACTGAGCGGTCGCGACCTCGTTCGCGGCATCGCCACCGGCTACGAGATCCAGATCGATCTCGCCAAAGCGATCAGCCTGCACGCGCACAAGATCGACCATGTCGCGCACCTCGGACCGAGCGCCGCCGCGGGCATCGGCACTCTCCTCGGTCTTCCCGCCGAGGTCGTGTTCCAGGCGATCGGCCAGGCGTTGCACACGACCACGGCCACCAGGCAGTCCCGCAAGGGCGAGATCTCCAGCTGGAAGGCTCACGCTCCCGCATTCGCCGGCAAGATGGCGGTCGAGGCCATCGACCGCGCGATGAGGGGCGAGACCAGCCCGACTCCCATCTACGAGGGCGAGGACGGAGTGATCGCCTGGTTGCTCGACGGACCGGACGCACGCTACGAGGTGCCGCTGCCCGAGAAGGGCGAGGCCAAGCGGGCGATCCTCGACTCGTATACGAAGGAGCACTCGGCCGAGTACCAGGCGCAGGCATGGATCGATCTCGCCCGCAAGCTGCACCGCGAGCATCCCGAGGCCGCCGATCCGTCGCGCGTCGAGTCGATCGTCATCCACACGTCGCATCACACGCATTTCGTGATCGGATCGGGTGCCAACGATCCGCAGAAGTACGACCCGACCGCATCGAGGGAGACCCTCGACCACTCGATCCCGTACATCTTCACGGTCGCCCTGCAGGACGGCGGCTGGCATCACGTCGACTCGTACCGCCCGGAGCGTGCCGCCCGTCCCGACACCGTCGAGCCCTGGGGCAAGGTCACGACGACAGAGGACGAGGAGTGGACCCGCCGCTACCACTCCATCGATCCGGCCGAGAAGGCGTTCGGTGGGCGCGTGGAGATCACGATGGCCGACGGAACGGTTCTCACAGACGAGATCGCCGTGGCCGACGCGCATCCGCTCGGCGCCCGCCCCTTCGGCCGGGACGACTATGTGGCCAAATTCCGGATGCTCGCCGCAGACGTTCTCGAACCTGCGGAGATCGACCGGTTCCTCTCTCTCGCCGAACGGCTGCCGTCGCTGTCAGCGGCGGAGCTCGGCGGCCTCACGATCACGGCCGCACCAGGACTGCTGGCGGCGGTTCCCGCTCCGAAGGGACTCTTCTGATGCTCTATTCCCGCGTTCCCGCCCATGAGAAGCGGGCGGCTTTCCGCGCCCGCCTGGATTCGGGGGAGCTCATCCGGATGCCCGGGGCATTCAACCCGCTCTCCGCCCGGCTCATCGAGCGCAAAGGGTTCGATGGCGTGTACATCTCGGGCGCGGTGCTCAGCGCCGATCTCGGACTGCCCGACATCGGCCTCACCACGCTGACCGAGGTCGCGGGCCGTTCCGCACAGATCTCTCGCATGACCGACCTGCCGACGCTCGTGGACGCCGACACCGGCTTCGGGGAGCCGATGAACGTGGCTCGCACAGTGCAGACGCTCGAGGATGCGGGCGTCGCCGGCCTGCATATCGAAGACCAGGTGAATCCCAAGAGGTGCGGTCACCTCGACGGCAAGCAGGTCGTCGACGAGGACACGGCGCTCAAACGCATCCGGGCCGCGGCCGACGCCCGGCGTGATCCGAATCTGCTGATCATGGCGCGCACCGACATCCGAGCTGTCGAGGGTCTCGATGCGGCCATCGACCGGGCCAAGGCCCTCGTGGATGCGGGAGCCGACGCGATCTTCCCCGAAGCCATGGCCGATCTCTCGGAGTTCGAGGCGGTGCGCCGTGCCATCGATGTTCCGATGCTCGCCAACATGACGGAGTTCGGCAAGAGCGATCTGTTCACCGTCGACCAGCTCCGGGATGTCGGGGTCAACATCGTGATCTGGCCGGTGTCCCTGCTGCGCCTTGCGATGGGCGCAGCCGAGCGGGGTCTGGATCAGCTGCTCGAAACCGGGTCGCTCGAACCGAAGCTCGGAGACATGCAGCATCGCGCCGAGCTGTACGAACTGATTGACTACGAGGGATACAACGCGTTCGACACCTCGGTCTACAACTTCGAGATCAAACGGTAGCGGCGCGCAGCGAAGGAGCAGCAGATGACAGACACCGAGATCCATAAGGGCCTCGCCGGCGTGGTGGTCGACACCACGGCGATCTCGAGCGTGAACCCGGAGACGAACTCGCTGCTCTATCGCGGATACCCGGTGCAGGAGCTGGCCGAGCACTGCTCGTTCGAGGAGGTCGCGTACCTCCTCTGGCACGGCGAGCTGCCGAACGACGACGAACTCGTCGCGTTCGAGGCGCTCGAGCGTTCGCTCCGCCCGCTCGACGCCCGCACGAAGCGCATCATCGACGACGTTCCGGTCAGCGCGCATCCCATGGATGTGGTGCGCAGCGCGGTCAGCCAGATCGGCGGACTGGATGCCGGTCTCACCGAGCCCGACGCGGTCCTGGATCCCGAGCTGAACGAGGGCAGGGCCGTCTACCTGCTCGCCCAGTTGCCGACAATCGTCGCGTACGATCAGCGCCGCCGTCGCGGACTCGAGCCGGTCGAACCGCGCGACGACCTCGACTACTCGCAGAACTTCCTCTGGATGACGTTCGGCGAGATCCCGGACGACGTGGTCGTCGATGCCTTCCGCGTCTCCCTCGTGCTCTACGCCGAGCACTCGTTCAACGCCTCGACGTTCACCGCACGCGTCGTCGCATCCACCCTGTCCGACGTGTACTCGGCCGTCACCGCGGCTGTCGGCGCCCTCAAGGGTCCGCTGCACGGTGGCGCCAACGAGGCGGTGATGCACGCATTCGATGAGATCGGTTCCGCGGACAGGGCCGAAGCGTGGCTCGAGGATGCTCTCGCCGAGAAGCGCAAGATCATGGGCTTCGGCCACCGCGTCTACAAGAACGGCGATTCGCGGGTTCCCACCATGAAGGCTGCGCTCGAGAAGCTGGTCGAGCACTACGACCGCCACGACCTCCTCGATCTCTACAATGCGCTCGAGACGGCGATGGGCGACCGCAAGAACATCAAGCCCAATCTCGACTACCCGTCGGGTCCGGCGTACAACCTGATGGGCTTCGACACCGAGACCTTCACGCCGCTCTTCGCGGCCGCGCGAGTCGCCGGCTGGACGGCCCACGTGTTCGAGCAGTACGCGTCCAACTCCCTCATCCGTCCGCTCTCGCAGTACAACGGCCCGGCCGAGCGGCACCTCACCCGCTGACCGCGCCCGCCCTGCCCCGCGCACGTCCTGCCCCGCCTCGCGCACGTCGGAGTTTCCGCCCGAACCGCGCGAATCCTCCGACATGTCGGACTGTTCACCGGCGCGTCGCCCGAAACCTCCGACGCTAGCGGGACAGCAGCAGCGCCTCACCCTGGCCGCCGCCACCGCACAACGCGACGGCCGCGCGTCCTGAACCCCGCCGTGCGAGTTCGTGGGCCGCGTGGGCGGCGAGCCGGGCTCCCGATGCGCCGATCGGGTGACCGAGTGCGATCGCTCCGCCGTGGATGTTCACCCGTTCCGCATCGAGGCCCAGATCGGACATCGACTGCAGCGCCACCGCCGCGAACGCCTCGTTGATCTCCACCAGATCGAGCTCGTCAACCGACCATCCGGCTCTCGTCAAAGCGGCGTCGATCGCGTGCGACGGCTGCGAATGCAGGGAGTTGTCCGGTCCGGCGACCTGTCCGCTCGCACCGACGACGGCGAGCCAACTGAGTCCCAATCGCTCGGCGTTCTCTCGGCTGGTGAGCACCAGCGCTGCCGCACCGTCACTGAGCGGCGAGGAGTTCCCGGCTGTGAGCGTGCCGCCCTCCGCGAAGCTGGGTCGTAGACGCGCCAGCACGTCGGTCGTCGAATCCGGTCGAATGCCCTCGTCCGCTGTGATCACCACCGGTTCGCCTTTGCGTTGCGGGATACTCACGGCGGCGATCTCGTCGTCGAACGCGCCCGAGGTCGTAGCCTCGCCGGCCCGGCGGTGGGATGCGGCGGCGAACGCATCCTGCGCTTCGCGCGTCAGCCCCAGCTTCTCCGTGTAGCGCTCGGTGGATTCCCCCATCGAGATTCCGTCGAACGCGTCGGTCAGCCCGTCGTGCGCCGCCGAGTCGAGGGCGGTGATCGACCCGTACGTCCAGCCCTTGCGCGATCCCGGCAGCACGTGCGGCGCGTTCGTCATCGACTCCTGTCCTCCGGCGACGACGACCTCGGCCTCGCCCGTGCGGATGAGCCGGGCCGCGTCGATCACGGCGGCGAGCCCGGAGAGGCACACCTTGTTGATCGTCACCGCGGGGACGTCCCAGCCGATGCCCGCAGCGATCGCCGTCTGTCGCGCCGGGTTTTGACCGGCTCCCGCCTGGAGCACCTGTCCGAAGATCACGGCATCCACCGTTCCGGCATCGATGCCCGAATCGGCGAGCGCCTTCCTCAGGGCGACGGCCCCGAGCTCGACGGCGCTCAACGAGGCGAGCGCCCCGGTGATCTTGCCGAACGGGGTGCGGGATGCGGTCAGGATGACGACGTCTCGTGGACTGTTCATGGCGACTCCTTCGTTGCCTGCTGGTGGCTTGTGGCCGGTGTCCTTTCACGATCTCACACCGCCGCCTCTCACGCGATGGGGTCATCGGGTAACGTTGCGCACCGCATCCGTTTCGGGGGTGCTGTGACTCGAGGAGGGCACGTGGAGAGCTACCCGCCCATCGAACCGTTCGCGACAGGGATGCTCGATGTCGGCGACGGCGACCACGTTTACTGGGAGACGAGCGGCAACCCGGCCGGCACGCCGGTCGTCGTGCTGCACGGAGGCCCCGGGTCCGGCTCCACGCCGGGTGGTCGCCGTAACTGGGATCCGGAACGCTATCTGATCGTGCAGCTCGATCAGCGCAACTGCGGCTCCAGCACCCCGTCGGCCAGCGATCCAGACGTGGACCTCTCCGCGAACACGACCGACCACCTCATCGCCGACCTCGAGCTGCTTCGGGAGGAGCTGGGCATCGATCGGTGGGTGGTCTGGGGCGGGTCGTGGGGGTGCACGCTGGCGCTCGCGTATGCGGAGCAGCACCCCGAGCGTGTGCGGGCGATGATCCTCGTCTCGGTCACGATGACGAGACGCAGCGACGTGCATTGGCTCTACCACGAGATCGGCCGGTACCTTCCCGAGCAGTGGCGCCGATTCCGTGACGGCGTACCGGAGTCCGAGCGCGACGGCGATCTCGTTGCCGCCTACGACCGGTTGCTCAACGGATCGCACGATCCGGCGGTGCAACGCGAGGCCGCTCAGAACTGGGTGGACTGGGAGGATGCGGCCGTCTCGCTGGAGCCCGGTTGGTCACCGAGCGAGCGGTATCGGAACCCGGATTTCCGGCTGTGCTTCGCCCGGATCGTCGCGCACTATTTCAGCAACGGCGCGTGGTTGGAGGAGGGGCAGCTGCTCCGGGATGCGCACCGGCTCGCGGGCATCCCCGGCGTGCTCATCCACGGAGCGTTCGATCTCGGAGGTCCGGTCGACGTGCCGTGGCTGCTGGCGCAGGCGTGGCCGGATGCCCGACTCGAGGTCGTGGCGTCGGCGGGCCACCAGGGCAGTGCGGAGACGAAGCAGCTCATCCTGGAGGCGGCGGAGTGCTTCGCCGACGCCGTCTAGTTCTTTCTCCGATCGGCACGGGGTTGTCCACAAGGTGGAGCGCGAGAGCGGTTCTCCACAGATGTCGGCCGGGCCGGTGCTGGATCTCCCGCGCCTTCTAGCTTGGCTCCATGCCGAACAACGACTCGGAGGACTCTTTCGCCGATGTGCCACCACATGATCGTCCGAGAGAGCGGATGCGACGGCTCGGTGTCGGCGCGCTCACCGACGACGAAGTGCTGGCACTCGTGCTGGGATCGGGACAGCCGGGGCGCAGCGTCATCGCCTCGGCTCGTGCGATTCTTCGAAAAACCGGAGGTTTCCCCGGGCTCGCGACCATGGACTTCGCTCGCCTCGAGATCCTCCCGGGAGTCGGTCCTGCCACCGCGGGAAAACTCGTCGCGATCATCGAGATCTGGCGGCGGGCCGGGAGCTCATCCGCCTGGACGAGGCTCGTCGACCACGATGCCGTCGCCCGCATAGTCAAGCCCGAGCTGCTGCACCGTGACAGCGAACGGTTCGTCGTCGTTGTCGCAGACCGGGCCGGGCGACCGCTCGAAGTGGTGCTCCTGCGTGACGGAGGCATCCATCAGACGTCCATCGAGCCCGCCGAAGTGCTCCAAGCGGTGCTCTCACGCGGAGGCCGGTCGTTCGCCGTGGCCCACAACCATCCGAGCGGCAGCCTCGAAGCGAGCGTCGCCGATGTCTCGGTCACCCGGCGGCTCGATCAGGCGGCCGCGACGATCGGGCTGCGTTTTCTCGGCCACATTCTGGTCGCAGGCGACGGATGGGCCGCCCTGCAGCCTCGATCGGTTACGGGAGCAGGCGCGTCGGTCCCCGGAAAAGATAGGTCGTCTCGCGGAGGTTCGAGAGGTGCAGCATGAGCATCAGCACACGAGCAAGCCCCATGCCGAATCCTCCGTGAGGCGGCACACCGTAGCGGAAGAAGTCGAGGTAGAAGCCGAGTTCCTCGGGGTCCAGACCCTTATCGCGCGCCTGTTCTTCGAGCACCTCGATGCGGTGTTCACGCTGTGCTCCGGTCGAGATCTCGACACCGTTGAAGATGAGGTCGTAGCTCTTCGTGATCGACGGGTCGTCACTGTGACGCATGTGATAGAACGGCCGGATGCTCGACGCATAGTCCGTCAAGAAGACGAACTCATGGCCGTACGTCTCTTTGACGTAGGCCGAGATCTGCCGCTCGCCCTCGGGGTCCATGTCGTCGTCATGGCGGGGAACCTCATAGCCGCGTTCGGCCACTATGCGCTTGGCCTCGGCCAGCGGGATGCGGGGGAAAGGCGTCGTCGGAACCTCGATGTCGACGTCGAACAGCTCTTTGATCTGCTCGCCGTGCTTGGCCTTCACCGCGGTGAAGCCTGCGACGATCAGGTTCTCGTGCAGCGTCATGACGTCTTCGTGACTATCGATCCAGCTTACCTCGGCGTCCACGCTCGTGAACTCGGTGGCGTGGCGGCTGGTGAAGCTCGGGTCGGCACGGAAAGCCGGACCGATCTCGAACACCTTGCCGAAACCTGCAGGCTGAGCCATCTGCTTGAAGAACTGCGGGCTCTGCGAGAGGTAGGCCGTCGTGTCGAAGTACCCGACCTCGAACAGTTCGGCGCGGGACTCGCTGGGCGACGCCATGAGCTTGGGCGTGTGGATCTCGATGAAGTCGTTGTCGACCCAGTACTGACGCAGCGCGTGCTCGAACGTGGTCTGGATGCGGAAGATCAGGTTGTTCTTCGGCTCGCGCAGATCGAGAAAACGCCAGTCCATGCGCTTGTCGATCCCGCTGTCTGCGGCGATCGGGGTTTCGGGAATGGCTGCGGACTCGACGGTCAGCGTCGAGAGCTTGATCTCGATCCCACCGAGCTTCACACGTTCGTCGTGCTTGAGCTCACCGGTCGCGGTGACGAAGCTGCCCTGCGCCAGAGCGGAGATCGTGGTGGCCGGCTCATCGGCGACGACCACGCCGTCCGCATCCACCGTGCGCGGGTTCACCAGCTGCACGGCGCCGCTCTCATCGCGGAGAACGACGAACTGCACCTTCTTCTGGTCGCGAACGGTCTCGACCCATCCGGCAACGGTCACGGGGCCGTCGGGGGATGCGGCCAGGTCTTTGATCAATACGCGTGCGGTCACGAGAGCCAAGCCTACCGTCAGCCCATACCGCTCGACGGGGTCGGGACGGCGCCGCCGCAGTCCACGCTCAGTGAATTCAAGGCATCGGCCTCCGTAGACTGGGGCCGTGGTAGCAAGCCAAGTACATCTCGTCCGGCACGGAGAGGTGTTCAACCCCGACGGCATCCTGTATGGCAGGCTGTCGGGCTTCGGCCTCTCCAAACTCGGGCACCGCATGGCTCAGTCGGCCGCCGACGATCTCGTGAAGCGCGAACGGCGCATCGCATCGCTCCGCGTCTCACCGCTCCAGCGCACACGCGAGTCGGCGGCTCCCATCGCTTCGGCGTTCGACCTGCCGGCCGAGATCGACGAGCGCATCATCGAGCCCACCAACCATTTCGAGGGCACCGTGATGGCCAAGGCCCTCAAGAATCCGGTCAACTGGCCGTTCCTCATCAACCCCGCCCGACCCACCTGGGGCGAGGCATACAAGAGCATCGAGAAGCGGATGCTCGCGGCGATCGACGACGCCTTCGACTCGGTCGACGACGGAGATGTCGTCCTCGTGAGTCACCAACTGCCCATCTGGGTGGCGCATCTGTCGGTGGTGGGAGAGCGGTTCTGGCACGACCCCCGCAAACGACGCTGCTCCCTGTCGAGCATCACGACGTTCGAGCGCGCAGAAGTTCCCGTCGAGGTGAACCTGCCACCCGGTTCGCCCGAGCCCACCGAACCGCCCGGAACGGTCATCCGTCTGGTCGAGACCGGGTACACCGAGCCCGCCGCCGAGCTTCAGGTGACCGCGACCGACGTGGGAGCCGTATGAGCGCCCGCGTCACGTCGCGTCGGCCGGCGCGCGCCCGCATCCTCGTGCCGATCATCGCCGTGATGGCGTCGACCGCTCTCGCACTCACGGGCTGCACCACCGACAAGCTCGCCGAGCAATACCGCTCGGGCAACGGTCAGAACTACATCGCCGGCGATGGCACGGTGAGCGAGTTCGCCGCGGACAACCGGGGAGCCGCCGTCGACTTCAGCGGCACGACAGGCGAAGGCGCTGCGGTCAGCTCGAAGGACTACGCGGGCAAGGTGCTCGTCGTCAACTTCTGGTATGCGGGGTGCCCGCCGTGCCGACTCGAGGCGCCCATCCTTCAGAAGCTCTCGCAGAAGTACAAGTCAGAGGGAGTCGGATTCCTCGGCGTCAACCTCTACGACTCCGAAGGCACGGCGGCCAGCTTCGAGAAGGAGAAGGGCGTCACCTATCCGTCGGTGCTCGACCGCGACACGGGTTCGGTGCTGCTCGCCTTCAGCAAGACGGTTCCGCCCAAGGCGACACCGACGACACTGGTCGTCGACAAGAAGGGACGCGTCGCCGCGCGCATCCTGGGGGCCATCCCGGATGCGAGCATTCTCGACTCCCTCATCTCCGACGCGCTCGCCGAGACCGACTGAGGTGGGAAGCGTCGGAGAGATCGTCTTCAGTGGTCAGCTGCTTCTCGCGCTGCCCATCGCGGTGCTGGCCGGCCTCGTGTCCTTCGCTTCGCCGTGCGTGCTCCCACTGGTCCCCGGCTATCTCGCGTATGTCGGCGGGTTCAGCGGGCCGGGGGAGAAGCGTGATCGTGCCCGGCTGCTGACCGGCGTCTCCCTGTTCATCCTCGGATTCGCCATCGTCTTCATCGCCTACGGAGCCGCGTTCGGCGCGCTCGGACTCTGGCTCGTGCGCTGGCAAGAAGTCGTGATCCGCATCCTCGGGGTGCTCGTCATCGTCATGGGTCTCGTCTTCATCGGCCAGTTCTCCTTCCTCCAGCGAACGATCAAACCGACCTGGCGCCCGGCCACAGGACTGATCGGCGCTCCGCTCCTCGGAATCGTCTTCGGCCTCGGCTGGACCCCCTGCATCGGCCCCACACTCGGAGCCATCAGCGCGCTCAGCGTCGGAACGGGTTCGCCCTGGCGCGGAGCCCTGCTCGGTCTCTTCTACTGCATCGGCCTCGGTATCCCGTTCCTCCTCGTAGCCCTCGGCTTCGAATGGGTCACCGGATCCGTCGCATTCCTCAAACGGCACATCCGTGCCATCAACATCATCGGCGGTGTGCTTCTCGTGATCATCGGAATCCTGATGGCCACGGGCATCTGGAGCGCGCTGATGTCACAATTCCTGGCGGTGATCACTGGTTTTGAGCCGGCCCTCTGACCACATCGACTCGGCGGCGCCACCGCGCGAGGACCCGAACATCGTGCAGCCGAAACTCGGCTTCACCGGATGGATCCGGTGGTTCTGGCGGCAGCTCACGAGCATGCGCACCGCGCTGTTCCTACTGCTTCTGCTGGCGATCGCCGCAGTGCCGGGCTCGCTGGTCCCTCAGCGCAGTTCCGACCCGAACGGTGTCACGAAGTACTTCACCGATCATCCGGACATCGCGCCGTTCCTCGACAAACTGCAGGCTTTCGACGTCTACACCTCGGCGTGGTTCTCCGCGATCTACCTGCTGCTGTTCGTCTCTCTGATCGGGTGCATCATCCCGCGCACCAAGCATCACTACGACGCTCTCCGTGCCAAGCCCCCGCGCACACCGGTGCGACTCACGAGGATGGCGGGATTCCGGGCGAGACTCCTGCCGGCCGACCTTGCCGCCGAGAGCAGCGAGCCGATCGGGGCAGCACGAGACCTGCTGCGCAAAGCCGGCTACCGGGTGGCGCTCTACGAAGACGCGACGTCGACGTCCGTCTCCGCCGAACGCGGCTACCTGCGTGAGACCGGAAACCTCGTCTTCCATTCCGCGCTCGTCGGCGTGCTTCTCGCGGTCGGACTCGGCGGCGGGTTCGGCTTCACCGGCCAGAAGGTCGTCGTGGTTGGCCAGACCTTCGTGAACAGTTTCGCGTCGTACAACTCGTTCAACCCGGGCCGCTTCTTCAACGACAGCTCGCTGGCGCCGTTCTCGATCCGCGTCGACAAGTTGGACGTCAAATACGAAACGAAGAACAAGAACGCCATCGGAACACCGCTCGACTACACAGCACATGTCACCGCGACGGAGCCGGGCAAGGCGCCCCGGCAGGAGACGATCAAAGTGAACGATCCGCTGGCCATCGGCGGCACGAACGTGTATCTCCTCGGAAACGGATACGCGCCCACCATCACCGTGCGCGATCCCTCAGGCCATATCGTCTATCAGGACTCGGTGCCGTTCTTCGTCCAGGATCCGAACAACACCTCGGTGGGAACCGTCAAGGTTCCGGATGGGCTCGCGAAGCAGGTGGGAATGACCGGCTTCTTCTACCCGACCAAGGGGGAGAGCCGGACGGCGGCCGGGGCGATGACTTCGATCTTCCCCGGCCTCCGGGATCCGCTCGTCACGCTCAACGTGTATGTCGGCGATCTAGGGCTCGACGCCGGTGTTCCGCAGAACGTCTACAGCCTCGACACGGACAAGATGAAACAGGTGGCCGGTCCGGGGACGAACGTGAAGTCGCTCGAGATCGCGCCCGGGCAGACCGTTCAGCTCCCGGATGGACTGGGCTCGGTCTCGGTCGACGGGATCGAACGCTACGCCGGTCTGGATGTGCACCACGACCCGGCTCAGGGCTGGGTGCTGCTCTTCGCCATCCTGATCCTCGGCGGGCTGTTGACGTCGCTCTTCGTGCCCCGCCGACGCATCTGGGTGAAGGCGGTCGGCAACGCCGACGGGTCGGTCACCTTGGAGTACGCGGGTCTGGCGCGCGGAGAGGACCCGAACCTCGACTCGGCGATCGAATCGATCGTCGAACAGCACACGGCGGAACTCACTCGAGGTTCCGTTCGTACCCGAACAGAAAACACTTAGGCTTGCACCGTGACTGACATCCTCGCTCAGCTCTCAACCGTCTTCATCTACGCGGCGATGGGCATCTATGTGCTCGCGTTCATCGCGTTCGCACTCGACCTCGCGCGACGCGGAGCGAGAGCGACGGCCGAAGAGGCCGCGGTCGTACCCAGCGCGGTCGCCCGACGATCCGGTGGGGGCACCGTCGTCGACGCGCCTGCCGTGGTGCGTGCACAGAACGCATCCGACTCAGGCGGCACCACGACACTCACCCGGCTGAGCTCGCGGATCACCTCGAGGGTGGAAGACGAGGTCGCCAACGGCGGTGCCGCCTCCTTCAGCATGAGAGCGGCGTTCGTCATCACGATCGTGGGCTTCACATTCCACCTCGGGGCTACGGTTCTCCGAGGAATCGCGGCGGACAGAGTCCCGTGGGCGAACATGTGGGAGTTCTCGATGACGGGGACACTCGTGATCATCGGAGTGTTCCTGCTCGTCAACCTGAAACTCGATCTGAAGTACCTCGGAACGTTCGTTCTCGGGCTCGTGCTGATCCTGTTGGGTATCGCGCTCGTCCGGTACTACGTTCCCGTGGTGCCGTTGCAACCGGCACTCCAGTCGTACTGGCTCGTGCTGCACATCATCGTCGCCGTGCTGGGCACGGCGTTCTTCGCTCTCGGGTTCGCGCTGTCGGGACTACAGCTGCTCCAGTCGCGCCGCGAGCGGCAGATCATGGAGTCGGTGCCGCAGCAGTTCAAGTTCCTCGCGACGCTTCCGACGGCGAAGACTCTCGAGAACTTGGCGTACCGGGTCAACATCTTCGGTTTCATCGCGTGGACGTTCACGCTGATCGCGGGAGCGGTCTGGGCCGAGAAGGCGTGGGGCCGGTACTGGGGGTGGGACACCAAGGAAGTCTGGACGTTCATCATCTGGGTGATCTATGCCGGCTACATCCATGCACGCGCTACCCGCGGGTGGCGTGGTTCTCGTTCCGCGTGGCTCGCGATCATCGGCTTCTCCGCCGTGATGTTCAACTTCGGCATCGTCAACGTCTTCTTCAAGGGGCTGCACGCCTACTCGGGACTCTGATTCCGCAGAGTCCCTCGACCCTTCTTCGACGAAGAGAG
>Ga0256799_1000162_pt1 | contig 15881 bp, 28 predicted proteins | sample MC6MC0950MT_FD_190207 | JGI IMG/M metagenome (GOLD analysis project Ga0256799, IMG submission 190207) | Metatranscriptome of enriched soil aggregate microbial communities from Iowa State University, Ames, United States - MC6-MC0950-MT... | ecosystem: Environmental > Terrestrial > Soil >... | reverse complement strand
TGATAACTTATAAATTCTATATCTAACACGAAGTAACACTGAGAGCTTATTCGACATCGAATCTTGAATTCACCCGGGTCTTCCGGTGCTCACGTACGAACTACGTACGCTCCGCTCCTCAGACCCTAGCTTCATCCAACCTTCTCGGTGCTGAAAACCGGACTTTTTGGACACACAATTTAAGAGGTAGTTCAAAAAGTCCGTTTCTGAACCCTCTCTCCCCTACGCACAGAAAAACTCTCCGCTAGCTAAGCCACATAAGCCGAGCCGACAGAGAGTTTCACGTACAATGGGTTATCCCCGGTATTAAGCGCGGTCTACCAATTCCAAGTAAACCATAGGCGCTGAGTCACCGCGGCGTGGTCCCAATTTCAAGATACGAGTGTATCCACCTGGACGCTCAGAGTAGCGTGGTGCCAGCTCCGAGAACAGTTTTTGGATTGCATCTTGCTGACCGTCGATGGATTCACGACGAACATAAGCTGCAACTTGACGACGAGCGTGCAGATCTCCTTGTTTTGCCTTGGTGATCAGCTTCTCAGCGATAGAACGAACTTCTTTCGCTTTAGCCTCAGTCGTTTGGATACGTTCATATAAGAACAGGTCGGTTACCAGGTCACGGAACAAAGCCTTACGAGCGCTGGAATTACGGCCCAACTTTTGGTATGCCATTTGAGTTTTCCCTCCTTCGCTAGAGACGATTCACTAAAAGAGTCTATTCTTCCGTACGAAGCCCTAAACCAAGCTCCTCGAGCTTCTCTTGAACTTCTTCCAAAGATTTACGACCAAGGTTACGCACCTTCATCATATCTTCTTCCGTCTTCGTAGTCAGCTCTTGTACCGTATTAATGCCGGCACGTTTGAGGCAGTTATAAGAACGAACGGACAGATCGAGCTCTTCAATCGTCATTTCAAGAACTTTCTCTTTCTTGTCTTCTTCCTTCTCAACCATGATTTCAGCGTCCTTCGCTTCGTCAGTCAATCCAACGAATAGGAAGAGATGCTCGGTCAAAATTTTTGCTCCGAGACTAACCGCTTCTTCAGGTTTAATGCTGCCATCGGTCCATACTTCAAGCGTCAGCTTGTCATAGTTGGTCACTTGGCCAACACGGGTATTCTCTACAACGTAATTGACGCGAGTAATCGGGGTATAGATCGAATCGACGGGAATGACTCCGATCGGCTGATCGTCTCGTTTATTACGATCTGCTTGAACATAACCACGACCACGTCCCGCATAAATGCGCATATGAAGTCTCGAACCCGGCTCCAGCGTTGCAATATGAAGCTCCGGATTCAGAATTTCCACATCGCTGTCCGCACGGATATCTCCTGCTGTAACTACTCCTTCACCTTCCGCATCGATCTCAAGGATTTTCTCCTCATCCGAATGGATTTTAAGTGAAAGAGCCTTCAGGTTCAGAATGATTTCCGTCACGTCCTCCATTACACCTGGGACAGTCGAGAATTCATGCAGAACACCATCGATTTGGACCGAGGTTACCGCAGCACCAGGCAGGGAAGATAGCAAAATCCGGCGAAGCGAGTTACCCAAAGTGGTGCCATAACCACGCTCTAGTGGTTCCACTACAAATTTACCATAGGTGCCTTCATCGTTAACTTCAACGGTCTCAATTTTCGGCTTTTCGATTTCTATCACGAAAGTACCCCTCCTTCAAACACTCGTTCCTACGCAAACTGCCATGTCTACTGAAGTCTTATCATGTAGTATGCCTAAACAACCATTGTTACCAAAATATGCTGTTGCTATACCACATTAGATGCGGCTTCATTATACACGACGGCGTTTTGGAGGACGGCATCCATTGTGAGGAATCGGAGTCACGTCTTTAATCATGTTAACTTCAAGGCCTGCCGCTTGCAAAGAGCGGATAGCGGCTTCACGGCCGGCTCCAGGACCTTTAACCATAACCTCGACAGTTTTCATGCCATGTTCCATAGCTGCTTTTGCAGCAGATTCAGCTGCCATTTGTGCAGCAAACGGAGTGGATTTACGGGAACCCTTAAATCCAAGACCGCCGGAGCTTGCCCATGAAATTGCGTTGCCATGTGGGTCTGTAATCGTAACAATCGTATTGTTGAAGGTGGAGCGGATATGCGCTACACCAGTCTCAATATTTTTGCGATCACGACGTTTTGTACGTACGACTTTTTTTGGTTTAGCCATTGTTCAGTTATCCTCCCTTCTTATTTCTTCTTGTTCGCTACAGTACGACGAGGACCCTTACGAGTACGGGCATTCGTTTTCGTACGTTGTCCGCGAACCGGCAGGCCACGACGATGACGTACACCGCGGTAGCATCCGATTTCGATCAAACGCTTAATATTTAAAGAAATTTCACGACGCAGGTCACCTTCAACCTTGACCGTCTTGTCGATCGATTCGCGTAGTTTGCTAACCTCATCTTCCGTCAAATCACGAACACGAGTGTCCGGATTGATGCCTGTTGTGCTCAGGATTTTCTGGGAAGTCGTTTTACCGATTCCGAAAATGTAAGTTAAGGCGATCTCAACGCGTTTATCACGTGGCAAATCCACACCAGCTATACGTGCCATTTTACGCTACACCCCCTTCTTTAACCTTGTTTTTGTTTGTGTTTTGGATTTTCACAAATCACCATGACGTGGCCTTTGCGACGAATGACTTTGCATTTTTCGCAAATAGGCTTTACAGAAGGTCTTACCTTCATGTTGACTACCTCCCTAAAGTTTTGCGAAGCAAAACTCTCTTCCTAAGGATTAGCTAGGTTGCGGCGCAATCCTAACTTCTAACATGTGATCGAGCTCTGCTCGGCAAAGCCCTCTTCACAAAGATGAACAAGTCTTACGTATCGTAAAACTTGTCTCGATAGCAGCCTGTATTACAGACTATCCCATCATACTGTAAAGACTAAACTTCAATCAACCTTAATATAGTACCACAAAATAAAAGTAAAAGAAATGGTATCTATTTACGATATGTGATACGTCCTTTGGTCAGATCATAAGGTGATAATTGAACCACTACTTTGTCTCCCGTCAGGATCCGAATAAAGTGCATCCGCAATTTACCGGATACGTGAGCGAGAATTTGATGACCGTTCTCAAGCTCTACCTTGAAGGTAGCGTTAGGCAACGGCTCAACCACCGTTCCTTCTACTTCAATAACATCTTCTTTGGACACATTCAGTCTCCTTTCTCTTCGGCATTAGCATTGGCGGATGCTATATATACGCTAACTGCATGACGCAGTTTACCGTTTGTCACCCTACCGCTTTCTTGCAAACTTTGAACAACCTCGCTGCTGATCATGGACTGAAGTTCAAGATGTTGAACGTTCTTACGTTTAGGCTGATCAAATTTGCGTTTGTCTCCATTCGCGATCAACACGAATCGGTCATCCACAATATCAATGATCACATAAACGTCACCTGCATCTCTGCCTTTCAGCACCTTCGCCAGCTGGCCAACTTGTGGTACGGAGCGGTGCATCATTATAACCACCTACTCATCCAGCTTGGTAAGGATCTCCATGCCGTCCGTCGTGACTGCTACTGTATGCTCAAAATGAGCACAGAGTGAACCGTCCACCGTAACGACTGTCCAATTATCTTCCAGCGTTCTTACGAATCGCTCTCCCGCATTTACCATCGGTTCAATAGCAAGCACCATACCCGCTTTGAGCCGAGGTCCGCGATCAGGCGTACCGTAATTCGGAATCTGCGGTTCTTCATGCAGCTCTGTTCCTACGCCGTGACCGACATATTCACGAACGACCGAGAAGCCTGCATCTTCAATGTAACGTTGGATTGCATGCGATATCGTATATAAGCGCACATCAGGCTTAACAAGAGCCAGGCCGGCGAAAAGAGATCCTTCTGTCACATCCAGAAGTTTCTGTGCATCAGCGGATATTTCACCAACTGGATACGTCCATGCTGAGTCTCCATGATAGCCACGATATTGCGCACCTATATCAAGCGTAATGATGTCGCCTTCGTTCAATTTGCGTTTGCCGGGAAAGCCATGTACCAATTCATCGTTGACCGAAGCGCAAATGCTATAAGGAAAACCGTTGTAATCCTTAAAAGACGGCAAAGCGCCTTGACTGCGTATGAACTTGTCGGCGATGTGATCGAGTTCACCCGTCGTAATTCCAGGCTCGATTGATTTCGCCATGAGCCTGTGCGTTTCCGCGACGATCCGCCCTGCTTCTCTCATAAAGCCTAGTTCCGTTTCGGATTTACATATGATCATTACACCTGACCTCGCAGTATAGATACGATCTCTTTCGAAACCGAATCGATTTCCTGTTCTCCATCAACTTGACGAAGCAAACCTTTATCTTCATAAAACTTGAGGAGAGGTGCAGTTTTGTTGATATATTCGTCCAGTCGAGTGCCTACGCTCTCTTCGTTGTCGTCGGAGCGTTGGTACAGCTCACCGCCGCACTTATCACAAACACCTTCCTGAGCAGGAGGATTAAAGATCACATGATACGTAGATCCGCAAGACTTGCAGATACGACGTCCGGTAAGACGCGCCATCAGCTTATCACGATCTACCTTCAGGTTAATGACATGCTCCAGCTTTCTACCAAGCTCGTTCAGCAGTTCTTCCAGCGCTTCCGCTTGCGAAAGGGTTCTTGGAAAACCGTCCAATAAAAAACCATTTTCGCAATCGGACTGCTGCAGGCGCTCACGAACGATGCCAACTGTAACATCATCAGGCACCAGGAGGCCCTTATCAATATACTCCTTCGCTTTCATTCCAACAGGAGTACCCTGCTTCATTGCCAGACGAAATGCATCGCCTGTCGAAATATGCGGAATGCCGAATTCATTAACGATAACCTCAGCTTGTGTCCCTTTACCTGCTCCAGGAGGCCCCATGAATAAAACGTTCATGTTTTTTTCACTCCCTCCTAGAATCTCCTTACAAGAAACAGCATAATAGGCGCCAGGAGAGCTGAAGTTCAAACTCGGCCTGGTACCTATCTACTATTTATTAATAAAGCCTTTATAATGCCGTTTAATCAATTGTCCCTCAATGGTCTTCATCGTATCCAGTGCAACACCGATCACGATCAGAATCGAGGTTCCACCGATTTGTACAGTCTTAGGCAGGTGAGCCAAAGCACCTAAACCAACCGGAAGAATCGAAATTACGGCCAGGAACAGAGCTCCTGTCATTGTCAGACGCGTCAATACCCGCGTCAAATAAGTTTGTGTCGCCTTACCCGGACGAATGCCTGGAATAAATCCGCCATTCTTCTTCATGTTCTCAGCAAGCTGCTGAGGGTTCATCTGCACGAAAGTGTAGAAGAACGTGAATCCGATAATCATCACAACATAAAGCACCATACCTAATGCATGGTCGATAGCGAGATTCTGACTTACCCAGCGTGCCCAGCCATGAGTTGACCAGAAGCTAGCAATAATAACTGGGAATTGCAGAAGCGATACAGCGAAGATGACTGGAATAACGCCCGCCGAGTTAATCTTCAGCGGAATATGTGTATTCTGGCCACCATACATCTTATTGCCCACAACGCGCTTAGCATATTGCACTGGAATTTTACGAATCGCTTGTTGGATGTAGATTACACCAATAACGATAAGTACGCAGACCAATACGATTGCAATACCCTTTACCACATTCATGAAGGTTTGTCCTTCAACGATAAATTCGGAACGAGCAATACTCTGGATATGAGATGGGAACGCAGCGACGATCCCGGCAAAGATAATCAGCGAAATCCCGTTGCCGATCCCTTTGTCCGTAATCTGCTCACCAAGCCACATCAAGAACGAAGTACCTGCTGTCAACACGATAGCGATGACGAGATAATTCGCAAATGTTGCGTTAGGTACCATCTCAGTACCATACAAGCGGTTGAATCCGATCGAAGTCGCAAACGCTTGAATCAATGCCAGAACTACCGTGCCGTAGCGGGTAACTTGGGCCTGTTTCTTCTTACCATACTCCCCTTGCTTCGCCCATTCCGCAAATTTTGGAATGACGTCCATGGAGAGCAGTTGAACAATAATGGACGCCGTAATATACGGCATGATCCCGAGCGCAAAGATGGAGAAGTTCTTGAGAGCACCGCCCGAGAAGGTGTTCAGGAACCCGAATAAGTCGCTTCCTGCATTGTTGACCGTTTCAAACACCCGGGTGTCAACACCCGGAACCGGAACGAAAGATCCGATCCGATAGATGATAAAGATAAACAATGTGAACAGAATACGCGTGCGCAGGTCCTTCACGTGCCAAATGTTCTTAATGGTTTTAAACATTAGATCACCTCGGTTTTACCGCCGGCAGCCTCGATTTTCTCTACCGCAGATTGAGAGAACTTATTGGCTTTAACCGTCAATTTGACAGTAACTTCACCGTTGCCAAGAATCTTGATGCCGCTTTTAGCGTTTTTCACGATACCTTGATCCATCAACAGTTCAGGAGTAACCTCTGTACCCGCCGCAAAGCTGTTAAGTTCCTCGATGTTCACAATCGCATACTCTTTCCGCGTCGGATTGATAAATCCGCGTTTTGGCAAGCGACGATACAACGGGTTTTGACCGCCTTCGAAGCCCGGACGAACACCACCGCCGGAACGAGCGTTTTGACCTTTGTGACCACGCGTAGATGTTTTACCCATACCACTACCAGTACCGCGACCAACGCGTTTGCGTTCGTGACGGGAACCAGCAGCTGAGGAAAGCTCATGTAACTTCATCGTTCGTTGCACCTCCTTATTTATTGTTGGCATTAGCCCATAACGTTAACCCGCTTAATGCGGGTCAGTCAGTACTGAATGCAGTTATCGCTTCAGATTACTCCGCAATCTCTTGAACCTTAACCAGGTGGCTTACTTGGTTAACCATGCCACGAATAGCAGGATTATCGTTATGAACCACAGTTTGGTTAATTTTGCGAAGTCCCAATGTTTTCACGGTAGTACGTTGGTTCTCCGGACGTCCGATCAAACTACGCACGAGGGTAATTTGCAATTTAGCCATGAGAATTCCCTCCTTAACCGAGTAGTTCTTCGACGGATTTACCGCGTAATTTCGCAACATCTTCAGCGCGTTTCAGACGGGAAAGACCCTCCAAAGTCGCGTTGACCATGTTGATGGAATTCGAAGAACCTAAAGATTTTGTAAGAATGTCGCCTACGCCTGCAAGTTCGAGAACCGCACGAACAGGACCACCGGCGATAACTCCTGTACCTTCTGATGCTGGTTTCAACAGAACGCTACCAGCGCCAAAACGTCCAGTTACCAAGTGAGGGATTGTAGTCCCTACGATTGGTACGTAGATAAGATTTTTCTTCGCATCGTCGATACCTTTGCGAATCGCATCTGGAACCTCGCCAGCTTTACCGATACCAGCACCAACCCAGCCTTTGCCGTCACCGACAACAACCAGTGCGCTGAAGCTAAAACGACGTCCGCCTTTAACTACTTTAGCAACACGGTTAATGTGTACTACTCTTTCAGTCAGTTCTAAAGTGTTCGGATCTACACGCAAGTGATTAACCTCCTTTTATAAATATTTTTAGAATTCAAGACCTGCTTCACGAGCTGCTTCTGCCAAAGCTTGAATTCGTCCATGATACAAGTAACCGCCGCGGTCGAATACCACAACCTTCTTGCCTTGCTCTTGTGCACGCTTAGCAATAATTTCTCCAACTTTACGTGCAGATTCAACGTTACCGCCGTTCTTGATTTCACCGCTCAGTTCTTTCTCAACTGTCGAAGCGGATACGATCGTTACACCAGCCACATCATCGATCAATTGAGCATAGATGTGTTTGGAAGAACGGAATACGTTAAGTCTTGGACGTTCAGCCGTACCAGTCACTTTTCTACGTACACGCAAATGTCTTTTCAGACGTGCTTTATTCTTATCGCCTTTAGTGATCATGACTTTCATTTCACTCCCTTCGGTTTACCTTCAAGCCATTTCGATTATGCTGCCTTCAGGCAAGCACAATAAGAAGAAACATTATTTCTTCTTACCAGCTTTACCTTCTTTGCGAATAATACGTTCGCCTTCATACTTGATACCTTTACCTTTGTAAGGCTCAGGCGCACGTACAGCACGAACTTTCGCAGCATATTCGCCTACGCGTTCTTTGTTGATCCCTTTAACAATGATCTTTGTGTTGGCAGGGACTTCAAATTCGATACCTGCTTCCGGAGTGATTTCTACCGGATGGGAGTAACCCACGTTGAGTACCAGTTTCTCGCCGGATTTGCTTGCGCGGTATCCGACACCAACTAGTTCAAGAGTCTTGGAATAACCTTCAGTTACCCCGCTCACCATGTTGTTCACTACACTGCGAGTAGTGCCGTGCAGGGAACGATGCAATTTATTATCAGAAGGACGTTCTACGAGGATTTGGTTGTCTTCAACCGTTACCTTAATGTCCTTATGAATCTCACGAGTCAAAGTGCCTTTAGGGCCCTTCACTGTAATGACGCTATTGTTAAGTGTGACATCCACACCACTAGGTACTGTAATTGGTTTGCGACCAATACGTGACATTTGCTGCACCTCCTTGTTTTGTGACGTTAATTACCAAACGTAGCAGAGAACTTCTCCGCCGGCTTTCGATTGACGTGCTTCCTTATCGGTCATAACTCCCTTGGAAGTAGAGATAATCGCGATACCCAAGCCGCCGAGAACACGCGGAACTTCGTTGCTCTTCGTATATACGCGAAGACCTGGTTTACTGATTCTTTTCAAACCAGTAATAACACGTTCATTGTTGGATCCGTATTTCAAGAAAACACGAATGATCCCTTGTTTATTATCATCGATATACTCCGCATCACGGATGAAACCTTCGCGTTTCAAGATCTCAGCGATTTGTTTCTTGATCGTGGATGCAGGCATTTCCACCGTTTCGTGACGAACTGTGTTCGCATTACGAATACGTGTAAGCATATCTGCAATTGGATCTGAAATGTTCATTCATGAAACCTCCTTCCCGTTGTTGATGGTTTACCAGCTTGCCTTCTTAACGCCAGGGATCTGGCCTTTATATGCTAATTCGCGGAAGCAAATTCTGCAGATTTTAAACTTTTGCAATACAGAGTGTGGACGACCACAACGTTCGCAGCGAGTATAAGCCCGCACTTTGAATTTTGGCGCACGTTGTTGTTTAACTTTCATTGAAGTTTTTGCCACTAAACCTGACACCTCCTAAATAATTTCGGAGCTGATATGCCATTTATTATTTAACAAATGGCATTCCGAGCCCTGTAAGCAGCTCGCGGGACTCTTCGTCCGTTTTAGCTGTCGTAACGATAACGATATCCATACCACGTACTTTATCAACTTTGTCATACTCGATCTCTGGGAAGATCAATTGTTCCTTAAGACCAAGTGTGTAGTTACCGCGTCCATCGAATGCTTTGTTCGATACGCCGTGGAAGTCACGAACGCGTGGAAGCGTTACATTGAACAATTTGTCAAGGAAATAGTACATACGCTCGCCGCGAAGAGTTACCTTCACACCGATTGGCATGTTCTCGCGAAGTTTGAAACCAGCGATGGATTTCTTAGCGCGAGTGATTACTGGTTTTTGACCAGCGATAAGTTGCATATCATTAACTGCAGAATCAAGCACCTTCGAGTTAGCAACAGCGTCACCAACACCCATGTTAATAACTACTTTCTCGACTTTCGGTACTTGCATCACTGTAGAGTAGTTGAATTTTTGAATCAAAGCAGGTGTTACTTCGTTCAAATAGCGTTCTTTCAATCTAGTTGCCATGAATCATGGACCTCCTTTCTTAAGTTCCTGGATTAGTCGATTACTTCACCGGATTTCTTAGCTACACGAACCTTCTTGCCGTTGTCCAATACTTTGTAACCGATACGAGTTACTTTTCCGCTCTTAGGATCAACGTGCATTACGTTCGATACATGAATCGGAGCTTCCTTCTCGATAATGCCGCCTTGTGGATTCAACTGGCTAGGCTTTTGGTGCTTCTTCACCATGTTCACGCCTTCCACAAGAACGCGGTTCTCACGAGGATAAGCGGCGATGACGCGGCCTTTTTTGCCTTTGTCTTTACCGGAGATCACGATAACCGTGTCGTCCTTCTTAACATGAAGCTTATTGTTATGGGATTCCAGAATCTTTTTCAATCTAGGCATCTATTTACACCTCCTGTTTCGCACAGCTTAACGTACCATAGGATACGCCATCTTTATTAGATAACTTCCGGAGCCAAGGAAACGATTTTCATGAAGTCTTTATCGCGAAGTTCGCGGGCAACTGGTCCGAAAATACGAGTACCACGTGGGCTCTTGTCTTCTTTAACAACTACCGCTGCGTTCTCATCAAATGCGATGTAAGAACCGTCTTTACGACGTACGGAACGTTTTGTACGAACAACAACCGCTCTGACTACATCACCCTTTTTGACAACGCCGCCTGGTGTTGCTTGTTTCACAGAACAAACGATCAAATCGCCAATTTGTGCTGTGCGCGAACGACCAGTACCACCCAAAACGCGAATGCACATCAGTTCCTTCGCGCCAGAGTTATCAGCCACATGCAAACGTGTAAATGGTTGAATCATCGTTATATCCTCCCTTCGATCAAAACTACGGTGCTATTAAATAACAATTGCTTTTTCAACAACTTCAACGAGTCTCCAGCGCTTGTCTTTAGACAACGGGCGTGTTTCAGCAATTTTAACAGTATCACCGATTTTAGCTGTGTTATTTTCATCATGCGCTTTAAATTTCTTCGTATATTTCATACGTTTATGATAAAGATCATGCTTCTTGTAGGTTTCTACTGCTACAACAATGGTCTTATCCATTTTGTCGCTTACGACTTTACCAATTTGCACTTTACGGGCGTTACGTTCGCTCATGGTTAGCCTCCTTCCTGAACATTCGCGCTTGGTCCGAGCCAGGCGCAATATTAGCTAATCCCAAGTTCTCTTTGACGTAATACGGTTTTAGCACGAGCTATTTCCTTACGCACATCACGGATCCGAGTCGGGTTATCAAGCTGGCCAGTAGCCAATTGAAAACGGAGGTTAAAGAGTTCTTCTTTAAATCCTGCAACTTTTTGTTCAATCTCAGCAGTGGTTAAGTTGCGAAGTTCATTAGCTTTCATTTGCTTCACCACCCAATTCTTCACGTTTCACAAACTTAGTCTTGATTGGCAGTTTGTGAGCGGCAAGACGCATAGCTTCACGAGCAACTTCCTCCGATACACCGGCAAGTTCAAACATGATCTTACCAGGTTTCACAACTGCAACCCATTTTTCTACGTTACCTTTACCGCTACCCATCCGAACTTCAAGAGGCTTTTGAGTAATCGGCTTGTCAGGGAAAATTTTAATCCACACTTTACCGCCCCGTTTGATGTAACGCGTCATTGCAATACGCGCTGCTTCAATTTGACGGTTTGTAATCCAAGTTGGCTCAAGAGCTTGCAGGCCGTATTCACCGAAGTTCAATTCAGTGCCGCCTTTTGCTTGACCTCTCAGACTACCGCGTTGTTGCTTGCGGTGTTTTACACGTTTTGGTACCAACATGATTAGTTGCCTCCTTCCTGAGCAGCTGGTTGTTTCTTAGCCGTAGGAAGAACCTCTCCACGATAGATCCATACTTTCACGCCAATACGTCCATAAGTCGTATGTGCTTCTGCCGTACCGTAATCGATGTCGGCGCGGAGCGTATGAAGTGGAACAGTTCCTTCACTGTAGCCCTCTGTACGAGCAATTTCAGCACCGCCGAGACGACCGCTGACTGCTGTCTTAATCCCTTTCGCTCCTGAACGCATAGTTCTTTGGATTGCTTGCTTCAAAGCACGACGGAAAGAAACACGACGTTCCAATTGTTGTGCGATGCTCTCAGCAACGAGAATTGCGTCAAGATCAGGGTGTTTAATTTCAGATATATTGATATGAACCTTCTTGCCACCTGCGATCTTCGTAATTTCGTTACGCAGATTTTCAACTTCCGAACCACCTTTACCGATAACCATACCTGGTTTCGCAGTGTGGATCGTCACGTTCACACGATTTGCCGCTCTCTCAATTTCGATGCGAGATACTGCGGAGTCTTTCAATTTATTCTTCAGGTGTTCACGAATTTTAACGTCTTCAAGCAAGAGATCACCGAAATCTTTGCCTGCATACCATTTGGATTCCCAATCACGGATAATCCCTACTCGTAATCCGACCGGATTTACCTTTTGGCCCACACGTTATCCCTCCTTATTTTTCGGATACCACCAAAGTAATGTGGCTTGTGCGTTTGTTGATCCGGCTAGCACGTCCCATTGCACGAGGGCGGAAACGTTTCATTGTCGGACCTTGGTTAACGTAAGCTTGCGTAATAACCAATTTATTTACATCCATAGAATAGTTGTGTTCAGCATTAGCAATCGCCGAATTCAGAAGCTTCTCCACGATCGGGGATGCGCCCTTTGGAGTATGGCGGAGAATTGCGATCGCTTCGCCAACTTGCTTACCACGGATCAAGTCAACTACGAGTTGAGCTTTGCGGGGAGCAATGCGAACAGACTTTACATGTGCTTTAGCTTCCATGTGTTGTTACCTCCTCTCAAACGAAGAACTTATCGTTTAGCGTCTCGTTTTCTTGTCGTCATCCGTATGACCTTTGTAGGTACGGGTTGGAGCAAATTCACCAAGTTTATGTCCTACCATGTCCTCTGTTACGTATACAGGTACGTGTTTACGTCCGTCGTATACTCCAAAAGTATGGCCGATGAATTGTGGGAAAATTGTCGAACGGCGCGACCAAGTCTTAATAACCACTTTCTTGTTCGATGCGCTCGCCTCTTCCACCTTTTTCAACATATATCCGTCAATAAAAGGTCCTTTTTTAAGACTACGGCTCATTTAATATCCTCCCTTCATACTGCTTGTTTCGAACTATAATTCACTGCCGTGAAGTGATCCGCGAGGCGCGGATTACTTCGTGCGGCCACGAACGATATACTTATCAGATGCTTTGCCTTTTTTACGCGTTTTGTAACCAAGGGTTGGTTTGCCCCAAGGAGACAATGGCGATTTACGGCCGATCGGAGCACGACCTTCACCACCACCGTGAGGGTGATCGTTAGGGTTCATAACAACACCGCGAACTTCAGGACGTTGGCCCTTCCAGCGATTGCGGCCTGCTTTACCGATCTTGATCAATTCATGGTCTGCATTACCTACAGAACCGATTGTAGCGCGGCAAACCTTGAGAATTTTACGCATTTCGCCAGAAGAAAGACGAACTGTTACGTATTTTTCTTCTTTACCGAGCAATTGAGCTTCAGTACCGGCAGCACGAACGAGTTGTCCGCCTTTACCTGGTTTTAGCTCGATGTTGTGGATAACTGTACCCACTGGGATGTTCTCGAGTGGAAGTGAATTACCGATTTTGATGTCGGAACCTACGCCAGACTCGATAACGTCGCCTACTTTAAGCCCTTGTGGAGCAATAATGTAGCGTTTTTCACCGTCAGCATAGTGGATCAAAGCGATGTTAGAAGTCCGGTTCGGGTCGTACTCGATAGTAGCAACGCGGCCTGGAATTCCATCTTTGTTCCGTTTGAAGTCGATGATACGATATTTACGTTTGTGTCCACCGCCATGGTGACGCACAGTGATTTTACCTTGGTTGTTGCGGCCAGCTGTTTTGCTCAGCGGTGCAAGCAAGGATTTCTCCGGAGTATCTGTGGTGATTTCTTCGAATGTCGATACGGACATTCCACGTCTTGCCGGAGATGTCGGTTTATACTTTTTGATAGGCACTAGATTTCCCTCCTTACTTTAGACAATTTTATACCGATTCAAAAAATTCGAGCGGTTTGCTGTCCGGAGTCAAAGTCACGAACGCTTTCTTCCATTCCGGAGTATAACCGAAATGACGTCCATAACGTTTTGGCTTGCCAGGAACACGCAGAGTATTCACATTGCTCACTTTAACTTTGAAGATCTCTTCAACCGCTTTTTTAATTTCGGTCTTGTTAGCACGAATGTCAACTTCGAACACATATTTAAGCTCGTTCATGTAATCAGCAGTACGTTCTGTGATTAATGGACGCTTAATAATATCACGAGGATCCTTCATTACGCGAGCACCTCCTCTACCTTCTGAACTGCTTCCTTCGTAATGATCAGTTTGTCGTGCGAGAGCACGTCAAGAACATTAATGCCGTCAGCTGCTACGAACTTAACACCAGGAATGTTGCGAGCGGAAAGTGCTACATTGTCGTCATAGCTAGGAGCTACAACAAGTGCCTTGCGATCAACCTTCAGGTTGTTCAGGATTGCAGCAAATTCTTTGGTCTTAGGCGCGTTCAAGCTCAATGCATCAAGTACGATAATGTCCTGATCGATAACTTTAGCAGACAAAGCCGATTTGATCGCCAGACGACGAACTTTCTTCGGCAGTCTGTAAGAATAACTGCGTGGAGTCGGCCCAAATACGATACCGCCACCAACCCATTGTGGAGAACGGATCGAACCTTGACGGGCACGTCCTGTTCCTTTTTGCTTCCAAGGTTTACGACCACCGCCGCGAACTTCGGAGCGTCCTTTTACTTTGTGGGTACCAAAGCGAAGGGAAGCGCGTTGCATAACAACAGCTTCATGAAGCACATGAGTGTTCGGCTCGATACCGAATACCGCATCGTTCAATTCCAATTCACCAACTTGGCTACCGCTAACATTAAAAAGTGCTACTTTTGGCATTTCTGTTCCTCCTTTCTCAGTTAATTATTTTTTGATGGTTTCTTTAACTTTCACGAAACTATTTTTAGGACCTGGGATCGAACCTTTAACGAGCAACACATTACGTTCTGCATCAACTCTCACGATTTCAAGGTTTTGAATCGTTACAGTGTCGCTACCCATATGTCCTGGAAGGCGTTTGCCTTTAGGAACACGATTCGCTTGGATAGAACCCATGGAACCAGGTCTACGATGGTAACGGGAACCGTGAGACATTGGTCCGCGGCTTTGTCCCCAACGCTTGATAACACCTTGGAAACCTTTACCCTTCGAAATACCTGTTACGTCAACAAATTCGCCCTCAGCAAAAATATCAACCTTGACCTCCTGGCCAACTTCATATCCTGCCAAGTCAACACCGCGAACTTCGCGAACGTAGCGCTTAGGCGTTGTATTTGCCTTTTTCGCATGGCCAGCTTCTGGCTTAGTTACTCTGCTTTCTTTCTTATCGGAGTAACCAAGTTGGATCGCTTCATAGCCATCGTTCTCTACGTCTTTCTTTTGCAGAACTACGTTAGAGCTTGCTTCAATAACTGTTACAGGAATGACATTACCTTCTGGGGTAAATACTTGAGTCATTCCGAGCTTTTTCCCTAAGATACCTTTCATGTTGACACCTCTTTTCCTCTTTCGTTTCCATTCAATAATGGATATTACAATTTAATCTCGATATCTACACCGGACGGCAGGTCCAAGCGCATCAAGGCATCCACAGTTTGTGGAGTCGGGTTCACAATATCGATCAAACGCTTATGAGTACGCATTTCGAATTGTTCCCGAGAATCCTTGTACTTGTGTACCGCACGGAGAATAGTAATCACTTGTTTCTCAGTTGGAAGCGGAATCGGTCCAGATACACCAGCACCCGAACGTTTTGCCGTTTCAACGATTTTCTCTGCGGATTGATCAAGAATTCTGTGGTCGTAAGCTTTCAAACGAATACGAATTTTTTGCTTTGCCATTTCATTCCCTCCTTCTATCGCCCAATTTGAGATCGGACATACTCCGTGGAAATTTTCTAACTGCCAACCCATGGCAAAGGGGCCGGGTGTGTCAGTAACCTCCCACATCATCGCAACGTCACAGAACAAC
>Ga0256799_1000158_pt1 | contig 15996 bp, 19 predicted proteins | sample MC6MC0950MT_FD_190207 | JGI IMG/M metagenome (GOLD analysis project Ga0256799, IMG submission 190207) | Metatranscriptome of enriched soil aggregate microbial communities from Iowa State University, Ames, United States - MC6-MC0950-MT... | ecosystem: Environmental > Terrestrial > Soil >... | reverse complement strand
TACGGCCTGTCCGCCGGTATCTGGTCCGACAAGGGGAGCCGTATCCTCGCCGTGGCCGACAAGCTCCGTGCGGGTGTCGTGTGGGCCAACACCTTCAATCGATTCGACCCGGCGAGCCCGTTCGGCGGATACAAGGAGTCCGGGTACGGCCGCGAGGGCGGCCGTCACGGACTCGGCGCATACCTCAAGCCGGGACGCGAGCTGCCTGCGGCCCTGCGGGCCTCGGGCGCCGATTCCACCGCATCCGTCACCAAGGCCCGTAAGGGAGCCGCGAAATGAGCCGACTGACCGTGCCGAAGACCTACAAGCTCTACATCGGCGGAAAGTTCCCGCGCAGCGAATCCGGACGCACATACGAGGTCGTGTCGTCGACGGGCGCCTTCCTCGCCAACGCGGCGAAGGGGTCGCGCAAGGATGCCCGCGACGCCGTCGTGGCCGCACGCTCGGCCCTCAACGGCTGGGCGGGCGCCACCGCCTACAACCGCGGTCAGGTGCTCTACCGCATCGCGGAGCTGCTTGAAGGCCGTCGAGCCCAGTTCGTCGACGAGATCGTCCAGGCGGAGGGCGTCTCGGCCGCCACCGCCGGCGCGCAGGTCGACGAAGCGATCGACCGATGGGTCTGGTACGCCGGATGGGCGGACAAGTTCGCCCAGGTCGTCGGCAACGCGAACCCCGTCGCGGGGCCGTACTTCAACATCTCTGTGCCGGAGCCGACCGGTGTGGTCGCGATCGTCGCCCCGCAGGGCGACAGCCTTCTGGGGTTCGTCAGTGCCGTCGCTCCGGCCCTGGTGGCCGGCAACACCGTGGTCGTGGTGGCGAGCGAGCGGTTCCCGCTGTCGGCGATCAGCCTGAGCGAGGTGCTCGCGACGAGCGATGTGCCCGGCGGCGTAGTGAACATCCTCACCGGGTCGCCGGCGGAGATCGCACCCTGGCTGGCCTCGCACGCCGACGTCAACGCCCTCGACCTCGTCGGAGCCGGCGACCTCGAGTGGGTCGACCTTCAGATCGCAGCCGCAGACACCCTCAAGCGGGTCCTGCAGCCGGAGAACGGTCGGGATGCGGCCGCTCCCTCGCTCGACCGCATCTCCTTCTTCACCGAGACGAAGACGGTCTGGCACACCAAGTCACTGATCTGACGTCAGGTCGGCCTCCCCAGGGACGGTGATCGGGCGCGCACTGGCGCGCAACGCCGTCCCGGGGGAGGATGGGGGGACAACTTGAGGAGGTGCGATGTCGGATCTAGGACCGACGGCCCTCGTCGGAGACAGTCTCGTGCAGGGCGGAGACTGGCAGGCGTGGCTACCGGGGGAGACAATCTACAACTTCGGCGTCGGTGGGGACACCACCGACGACGTGGTCGCCCGGCTCGGGGATGTGATCGACTCGCAGCCGGCGGTCGTCGTTCTGCTGATCGGAACGAACGATCTGGCGTGGCGGCGCTCCGTCGAGCACGTGGTGCGTAATGTGGAGACGATTCTGGTGACGATCCGGCGGGAGCTTCCGGAGACGCGCATCCTCGTGCAGTCCGTTCTGCCGAGGGGGCACGAGTTCGCCGACCAGCTGCGCGACATCAACAGGCACCTGTGGCAGTTCGCTCCGACGGTGCACGCCCAATGGCTCGATCTGTGGCCCGCGCTGGCGCTGGAAGACGGAGAGCTCAACCCGGCGTTCACCGAGGACAGGCTGCATCTCAACGAGGCGGGCTACCGGGTGTGGGTGGATGAGCTCGTGCCGGCCTTGGAGAGGCTTCGACAGCAACCGCCGTCGAGTCGGGCGATCACGCTTCCGGATCTGCGTCGCTAGTCGCCGGCCGCTGCCCGGAAAGCCGCCAGGGCGTCGTCTGAGAACAGCACGAAGCGCACGCGTTCGACGGGACCGAACGATGCCGCGAGCACGGCCCGCACGGTGCTGACGGCTACGCGCGCGGCATCCTCCATCGGCCACCCGTAGACGCCGGCGGAGATCGCCGGGAACGCGACGTCGACGGCACCGAGTTCCCGTGCGACGCGCAGCGACGAACGGTAGGCGTTCTGCAGCAGCGTCGTCCTGTCCTCTGTGGCCGAATACACGGGTCCGACCGTGTGGATCACCCAGGTCGCCGGAAGGTCGCCGGCGGTGGTGGCCACGGCGTCTCCGGTCGGCAGACCGTCGGGCAGCGTCGTGGCTCGCAGTTCGCGCGTGGCCGCGAGGATCGCGGGGCCTCCCGCACGATGGATCGCGCCGTCGACCCCGCCACCGCCCAGGAGGGAGTTGTTCGCGGCGTTGACGATCGCGTCGACCTGCTCCTGTGTGATGTCTCCGCGGACGATCTCGATCGGGTCGTCCACGGTCAGCCCCTGTTGTTCGACAGCTCGTAGACCTTCAGAAGCTCGACGATCGCGTCGTCGCGCTGACTGCCGCCCTCCTCGAACATCTCCGAGACGTGGGTCTTGAGGTGGTTCTCGACGAGCAGCTTGTTCAGAGATCCGAGAGATTTCTGAATGGCCAGGGACTGGGTGATGATGTCGATGCAGTAGTCCTCGTTCTCGATCATCTTCTCCAGGCCGCGCAACTGGCCTTCGAGGATGCGCGCGCGGTGCATGGCACGTTTCTTGATGTCAGCGATCACGCATCCAGGATAACCCTTCGATCCCACATACCCCTATGGGGTACGTGCTACGGTGGATGGCATGGAGACGACCTACGACATGACGACCTACGACATTCAGGGCATGACCTGCGCACACTGCGCTCGAGCCGTTACCGAAGAACTGCAATCCGTCACGGGGGTCGTGTCGGTGTCGGTGGATGTCGAGGCCGGCACCGCCACGGTCGCCAGCTCGTCCGTTCTGGACGAGACGGATGTGCGAGCGGCCGTCGAAGAGGCCGGCTACGTGCTCGCGCGACCCGGCATGCTGCCGCTGGTATGAGCGCACCTGGCACAGGTGCCGGCGGCCTGGCGGAGTCGGATGCGGACACGGCGCTCGTCGACCTCGCGATCGAGGGTATGACCTGCGCCAGCTGTGTCGCTCGCGTCGAGAAGCGTTTGAGGCGGCTCGACGGAGTCACCGCCAGTGTCAACCTCGCGACGGAGAAGGCGAGGGTTCGGTATCCGGCGGGGCTCGACACAGCGACCCTCGTCGCGGAGGTGGAACGCGCCGGTTATGGCGCCACGGTCATCGACCACCGTTCGGCCACTCCGTCATCGGCACCCGATCCACGCCGACTGCGGGTCCGGCTGCTCGTGAGTGCGGTGCTGACTGTTCCCGTCCTCCTGCTCGCGATGATCCCGGCATGGCAGTTCTGGGGATGGCAGTGGGTCTCCCTCGCCCTCACGACACCGGTCGTGCTGTGGGGCGGCTGGCCGTTCCACCGTTCGACGGCGGTGAACCTCCGCCACGCGGCGGTCACAATGGACACGCTCGTGACGGTGGGCACCGCGGCGGCCTACCTGTGGTCGGTGTGGGCGCTCGTCTTCGGCACGGCGGGCGAGCTCGGGATGCGCCATGGCTTCACGCTGCTCGCCGAGCCCGGTTCCGCATCCGGTGCGCTGTACTTCGAGGTCGCGGCAGTGGTGACGACGTTCTTGCTGCTCGGACGGGTGATCGAGGACAGGGCGAGACGTGCATCCGGCGCCGCCCTCCGATCCCTGTTGGAGGCGGGTGCGAAAGTCGTCGCCCGCATCGGCGCCGACGGTCGGGAAGAGCGTGTGCCGGCAGAGGCTCTCAGAGTCGGCGACCGTTTCATCGTGCGTCCGGGAGAGGCCATCGCCGCCGACGGAACCGTCGTCGACGGCGCGGCCGCCATCGATGCGAGCGCGATGACGGGGGAGTCCGTACCGGTCGAGGTATCGCCGGGTTCGGCGGTGGACGGCGGCACGATCGCGCACGGCGGCTCGATCGTCGTGCAGGCGACCAGGGTCGGCGAGGACACGCAGCTCGCCCGGACTGTAGCGCTCGTGGAGCAGGCGCAACTCGGCAAGGCTGACATTCAGCGTCTCGCCGACCGGATCTCGGGTGTCTTCGTACCGATCGTCATCGCGATCGCCGCGGTGACGTTCGTCGTCTGGCTGACGGCGGGCGGGGGAGCATCCGCCGCGATCACAGCGTCGGTGGCCGTCCTCATCGTCGCGTGTCCGTGCGCGCTGGGGCTCGCCACTCCGACCGCCCTCGTCGTCGGCACCGGACGTGCCGCGCAGCTCGGCATCCTCATCGCCGGTCCCGAGGTGCTGGAGCGCAGCGGACGTGTCGACACCGTCGTCTTCGACAAGACGGGCACCCTCACGACGGGACGGATGACGGTCACGGGCGTCGAGACGGCGGAAGGCTGGAACCGCGACGACGTTCTCGACCTTGCGGGAGCGCTCGAAGCGCGTTCCGAGCATCCCATCGGCCGTGCCATCGCAAACGCCCGACCTGCACGAACCGGCGGTGCGTTCGCCTCCGGCGCCGAGGTGACGGAGTTCCGCGCCGTCGCGGGCTTCGGAGTGAGCGGACGGGTCGGCGGTCGTTCGGTCGCGGTCGGTGCGGCCGACCACGACAACGCGCTGCACGTCGACGCCCCGGAGAGCGCTCGTGCGCTGGACCGGATTCGCGCCTCTGGTGCCACCGCTGTCGCGGTGCGCGTCGATGGCGAGACTGTCGCCATCGTCGGCGTCTCCGATCCGCTCCGCGACGACTCGCTGAGGGCGGTCGATCGCGTGCGTGCGCTCGGGATCGAGCCGGTCGTCGTGAGCGGCGACCATGAGGCGACGGTTCTCTCCGTCGTCGCACCTCTGGGCATCCACCGGGTGGTGGGCGGAACGACACCGGTGGGCAAGGCGGACGCTGTCCGACGGATGCAGGCCGAGGGCCGATCGGTCGCGATGGTCGGCGACGGCGTCAACGATGCGGCCGCTCTGGCTGCAGCGGACCTCGGGATCGCCATGGGCTCCGGTTCGGACGCGGCGATCGAAGCGGCCGATCTGACTCTCCTCCGCTCGGACCCTCTCGCAATCGCGGATGCGATCGAACTCTCACGCGCGACCCTCGGTGTGATCCGCGGCAACCTCTTCTGGGCCTTCGCCTACAACGTTGCCGCGGTGCCGGTGGCGGCGCTCGGACTCCTGAATCCGATGATCGCCGGTGCGGCCATGGCATTCTCGAGCGTCTTCGTGGTGCTCAACAGTCTTCGTCTGAGGAGCTTCGGAACTGACGGGGGCAGCCCTTCGCAGCGTCGCACCGGCTGACAGAGGCAGGTGTCCTTAACGTGTCTGATCGGCAAATTCTCGGTGCTCGACGGCGCGTCGGCGCACTCGCCCCCGAATGGGGGGTGGGGGAGGACATACCGGTGGGTCTATCCTCCACGTAGGGGTTGAGAAATATTCGTTTTACAGGAAAGGCCCGACTTTGCTGAAGAACCTCAGCCCGCTGCTGTCCGGCGCGCTCCTCAGCGCGCTTGATTCCATGCACGATGGCGACACGCTTACCCTTGTCGGCAGCGGCTATCCAACCGAAGAAATCGTTTCACCCGTCATACATCTAGGGGAGGTGACCACCGAGGCCGCGGCCGACGCGATCCTCAGTGTGCTGCCTCTCGACAGTGCAGATCCGACACCGATCAAGTTCCTCGATCTTGCCGGAGAACCCTACGATGTCCCAGACGTGGCGTTCGCAGTGAACGGCATCGCCTCCGATGCCGAACTCCGTCGTATCGCCATGACCCGTCTGGAGCTCGACGCCTTCGTCGCGCTCGCCCGCCAGTCCGTGGTCACCGTTCGCGTGGGGTCAAATGCCCCGCCGTGCGCTTTCCTTCTGCGGAAAGGCTCCTGCTGAATCACAGAGAGTTCGTCGCCGCACCCGTGCCGGTCTCGCGCGGTTGCGGCGACGCTCGCTGACGTAGACTCCTGTCTCGTGTCACGACCCGTCAGCCAGCAGCCACCGTTCAACCGCACGGCACTAGCGCCCGGCCTTCTGGGAGCGATCATCCTGGTCGCCGGTCTCGCTCTCGTCGGCGGCGAATGGTATCTCTACGTGCAGTATGCGACGAGCATCCTGGCGCTCATCCTCTGCGTCTTCGCCGGTCAGGCCAAGCAGTGGTGGTGGTTCGTCGGGCTCGTGCCGATCGCCGTCGTGTGGAACCCGATCTGGCCCCTGGCCATCGACGACACCGTGCTTCGCGGCCTGCACATCGCGGGTGCGGTCCTCTTCATCGCGGTCGCCGTGAACGTCAAGGTGCCGAACGAGCAACGCCGATAGCGGACAGGTGTGGCTGAGTGGGCGCATCGTCGCGTAAACTGAGCGTGTGCCACATCTCTGCGGCACGCACGTCGGCGTTCCGCATCCGGATTCTGCATCCGGTCGCCGCGTCGAATCTCTAACGTCTACCGGCGTCCGGCCCTCTGTGGCAGCGACGCACGCGGTCTCCGACGACCGCCCGCTCTCCCTGGAGGACCATGTCTCGTTCTGGTCAACGCACCGCCTCGACGCGCCCACAGCAGCGACGCGCACGCCACGCGAACAACGACGGTCTCATCCCCGTGCTCGCCCGGAAGGTGCGCGAGGTGGAGGCGAAGGCCGCCGACGGCAAGAAGCTCGGACCGACGAACCGCACGAAGTTCCAGGTCATCGCCTTCCTCATGCGCGAGGAGCGTGCTCGCGCCAAAGCTGACGCCGAGTTGAGCGACGCCGCCCGTGCGGAGCAGCTGAAACGTCTCGACGGCATCGCGACGATCCTCGCCAAGACGGCCGCTCGCGACACATCGCTGATCGCGCTTCTCGAGAGCGAGTCGCCGCCCACGGCGACCGCCCAGAAGATGCGACGGGACTGGCTGCTCGAGTCGGGCACAGAGCTCAGCCCTGACGATCTGATCATCACGATCGATCGACCGGTCGCCAAGCAGGACAGCGTGATCACTCCCGAGCTCGCCGAGAAGCAGGTCATCCCGCAGTCGGTGCGAGCACGCCAGATGTCGAATCCCTTCCTCGCGCCCGACTTCTCGAGGCTCGCGCCGGCTGGCGAGGCGCCGCGACGGCGCCTCGACTCGTGGGAGCTGCTGGGCCCCTTGTTCAAGTCGTTCGAATACGGCGCGGGTGGCCAGGCGGCGAGCATGGACCTTCCGCCGGCTCCGGTCATCGACAGATATTCCCCGCCCGGCATGGAGCTCATGCACCATCAAGCCCGCTTCATCGAGAGCGCGCGGCTCGGTCATCGCCGCTTCCTGCTCGCGGACGAGCCGGGACTCGGCAAGACAGCGCAGTCGATCCTCGCCGCATCCGTCGCCGGTGCGTGGCCGCTGCTCGCAGTCGTGCCGAATGTCGTCAAGATGAACTGGGCGCGAGAGGTCGAGCTCTGGGCTCCCGGTCGACGCGCCACGGTGATCCACGGCGACGGCGAGGGCCTGGATGCGTTCGCGGACGTCGTCATCGTCAACTACGAGGTGCTCGATCGCCACCTCGCGTGGCTGAGCACGCTCGGCTTCAAGGGGATGGTCGTCGACGAGGCGCACTTCATCAAGAACCTGCACTCGCAGCGCTCGAAGTATGTGCTCGGGCTCGCCGACGCCATCCGTAAGACCGGCGATCCGCTGCTCATCGCGTTGACCGGTACACCGCTCATCAACGACATCGACGACTTCAAGGCGATCTGGCAGTTCCTCGGCTGGATCGACGGCGACCGACCCGCCCCCGAGCTCATGGAACGTCTCGAGGAGACGGACCTCACACCGGCCGACTTCGGCTTCTATGCGGCCGCCCGCGAGGCGGTCATCGACATGGGGATCGTCCGCCGGCGCAAGCTCGACGTGGCTGCGGACCTGCCGAGCCGACGAGTGGTGGACCTGCCCGTCGAGCTCGACGACGACCTCGGTCGGTCGGTACGACAGGCCGAGCGGGAGCTCGCCGCCCGGCTCGTCACGCGCTTCCAGCGCGCCGCTGCTGCGGGACGCCCCGACAGCTTCGACGGCGACGACGACGCCCACCGCAAGCACCTCATCCGTCTGGTGGCGCAGTCGGAGCTCGAGGAGGCGAAATCCGCCAAGACCGGTGACAACGTCTTCACGATGGTGCGCAAGATCGGCCAGGCCAAGGCCAACCTCGCGAGCGACTACGCGGCTCAGCTCGCACGCTCGGTGGGCAAGGTCGTCTTCTTCGCCAAGCACATCGACGTGATGGATGCGGCCGAGGCCCACTTCGCGGCGCGCGATCTGAAGACGGTGTCGATCCGCGGAGATCAGACGGCGATCGCCCGCCAGCGGGAGATCGACGCGTTCAACAACGATCCCGAGGTGTCGGTTGCCGTCGCATCCCTCACCGCGGCCGGTGTCGGACTCAACCTGCAGGCCGCGTCGAACGTCGTTCTCGCCGAGCTCTCCTGGACCGCTGCCGAGCAGACCCAGGCCATCGACCGGGTTCACCGCATCGGTCAGGAGGAGCCGGTGACCGCATGGCGGATCATCGCGGCGCAGACCATCGACTCGAAGATCGCCGAACTGATCGACGCCAAACAGGGACTCGCCGCACGGGCGCTGGACGGCTCGGACGTCGAGGTCGGCTCGGCGGACTCCGTGCAGCTCGACGCGCTGATCCACCTGCTCACCGAAGCGCTCGAGGAGTAGACGGGTCAGCGGGATCTACAGGATCCCGCTGTCCTCCGGATCGAGCTCCACAGGCCGGTCGTCGTCGGGAACGGGGGAGCCGTCGTCGAGCTCGTCCTCGTCGACCGGCAGGTCGTCTTCGTCGTGGATGCTCGGCGCAGGCTCGTAGTCTGCGGCTTTCGCCTCCACGAACTCGTCCAGGTCGTCGTCGCCATCGCGACGGGGGTCGCTTGCGTTCATGCTCCGAGGCTACGCCCGGGGGTCGCTCCGGTCGAGGGTGGTGCCGAACGTAGGGCTCAGACGAGGGAGAAGACGAAGGCGGGACCGTCGTCATCGTGCACGATCCGGGCGCGTCCGGCGAACTCCGCGAAGTCGTCGGTGCCGGTCCCCGGGATGATCCAGCCGAAGGCCGAGTCGTCGCTCGGATGCTGCAGCGCCCCGTGGTGCACCGTGAAGGATCCGGTGCGACCGTCGTCGAGGGTGCCGGTGATGCGTTCGGCCGCAAGGTAACCCCGGCTCTCCTCCGTGCCCGAGGAGATGAAATGCGCCACCGACTCTCCGACCAGTCCTGCGGTGTAGGTCTTGCGCATCACGACCGCCCCGACCCAGTCGTCGTCTATTCCTGCGAGGTCGGTGGGCTCCCATCCGGTGACGGCGAAGCGCGCTCTGATGGTCTCTGTCCCGGTCATGCGACAAACCTAAGGGCAAGCGACGGCCGTGGTCTTGAAATTTCGCGACGGGGCGCAAGTGGACTAGACAAGTGTGATGCACCACTCCCAGATCGAGATCGAACGCAAGTACGACGTCGATGACACGGTGATTCCGCCACGGCTCGTGGGTGCTGGAGCGGTCGCCATCGAGAGCGAGCCGGCGACAGCCGACCTTGTGGCGGTGTACCTCGACACCGACGACCTGGCCCTCGCACGTCAGAAGATCGCCGTGCGCATCCGTCGGGGCGGCTTCGACGAGGGCTGGCATGTGAAGCTGCCCGGTGACGAGGGGCGCACCGAGCTGCACTGGCCGCTCGGCGATGACGACGAGCCGCCGGCCGGTCTCCTCGACACCCTGCGCGAACACGTCGGCGAGGCGCGGCTCCATCCCATCGCACGCGTCACCAACCGGCGGGTCACGACAGTACTGCAGGATGCCGCCGGATTCGCGGTGGCCGAGCTGTGCGACGATCACGTCACAAGCGAAGACCTCAGAGCGGGTGGCACGCGCACGTGGCGTGAGTGGGAGGTCGAGCTTCTCGGCGGCGCACCCGATACCCGCGAGGGGCGCACCGCGCTCCTCGACGAGATCGAGCGACGGCTGCTCGAAGCAGGAGCTGCTCGGTCGGAGAGCTCGTCGAAGCTCGCGCGAGCGCTCGGACTCTGACACCCGGAACTCCGTCCGAAGCGTCCGTCGGTCGAGGCCCTGAGGCGTTTTGGCGCTGCGGGTGAGCGTCGGGCATGATTCACACGTAGGCAAAAAACCCCAGGGAGCAGTATGAAGATCGGCATCCTCACCAGCGGCGGCGACTGTCCCGGACTCAACGCGGTCATCCGCGGCGCCGTGCTCAAGGGCGACCGCGTGTTCGACTCCGAGTTCGCCGGCTTCCGCTACGGCTGGCGGGGAGTCGTCGAGGGTGACATCATGCCGCTCGACCGCCACAGTGTGCGCGGTCTGTCGCGCCAGGGCGGAACCATCCTGGGCTCCAGTCGCACCAACCCGTTCGACGGGGATCAGGGCGGCCCCGAGAACATCCAGCGGATGATGGACGAGAACGGCATCGACGCCATCATCGCCATCGGCGGCGAGGGCACGCTGACAGCGGCGCGACGACTGACGGATGCGGGCCTCAAGATCGTGGGCGTTCCGAAGACCATCGACAACGATCTCGCCGCCACCGACTACTCGTTCGGATTCGACACCGCTGTCGAGATCGCCACCGAGGCCATCGACCGACTGCGTACGACAGCGGAATCGCACCAGCGCTGCATGGTCGTCGAGGTCATGGGACGCCATGTCGGCTGGATCGCCCTGCATTCGGGAATGGCGGGCGGCGCGCACGCGATCCTCATCCCGGAGCAGCCGCAGTCCATCGAGCAGGTCGTCGAATGGGTGGAGTCGGTGCGGGACCGGGGCCGCGCACCCGTGATCGTGGTGTCCGAGGGCTTCCACCTCGACACCATGGAGGAGGCCCACTCGCACAAGGGGCTCGACGCGTTCAACCGTCCTCGTCTCGGCGGCATCGGCGAGATGCTCGCCCCCATGATCGAGGAGAGGACGGGCATCGAGGCTCGCGCGACCGTGCTCGGGCACATGCAGCGCGGAGGTGTGCCGAGCGCCTACGACCGGGTGCTCGCGACCAGGCTCGGGATGGCCGCCATCGACGCGGTCTACGAGGGTCGCTGGGGTTCCATGGTCTCGCTGCGGGGCACGGATGTGGTCAACGTGTCGATCGCGGACGCCACGGGTGGTCTCAAGACGGTTCCGCAGGCACGCTACGACGAGGCCGCTCTGCTCTTCGGCTGACCCGTCGGCGGTCGCCCGCTCAGGTCGCGGGACTAAGCTCTCCGCCAGACGGAAGGAGCCTCAGTGCCAAGAGTCGTGCAGTTCGACGAGTTCGGATCCCGTGACTATCTCCGGGTGGTCGACAAGCCGAAACCCTGGCCGGGCCCCGGTCAGCTCCTTGTGCGGGTGATGGCGGCCGGACTCAATCTGATCGACTGCAAGGTGTACCGCGATGAGGCCGCGGCGGCCCGATTCGGCGTGACGGTTCCGAGTGGGGTCGGACAGGAGTTCTCCGGTTTCGTCGAGGAGGTCGGCGACGGCGTGACGGGCTTCCAGCCCGGGGACGCCGTCTTCGGCAGTGCCCCCTTCGCCGCCATAGCCGACTTCACGGTGGCCGCCGAGAGCGCCGTGTACCGCAAGCCGGACGCGCTGACGTTCGAGGTGGCGGGCGCGCTCACGGTCGCCGGCCGGACGGCGATGGCGAGTGTCGCATCCCTGAAGCTCAGCGAGCACGACACGGTGCTCGTCAGTGCGGCAGCCGGTGGCGTCGGCGTGCTCGCCGCACAGCTGGCGGTGCGCGCCGGAGCGACGGTGGTCGGAACAGCGAGCGAGCACAATCACGACTACCTCGAGACGCTCGGCGTCATCCCGGTCGAATACGGGGAGGGTCTGGTGGAACGCATCCACGAGGTGCTCGACGACGGCAACGGTGTGACGGCCGTGCTCGACAACCACGGCTCCGACACGATCGACGCCGCCATCGAGCTCGGCGTTCCCGTCCAGCGGATCAACAGCATCGCCGTCTTCGGTCCCGAGGCGCGAGGCGCCGGGTCTGTCGGAGGATCGAGTGCTAAGCCCGGCGATCTGGAACTGATCGCCCGACTGCTGGCCGAGAACGAGCTGGTGCTCCCCATCGACTCGATCTTCCCCATCGAACGAACCGGAGAGGCATTCGGCCGACTCGAGAGCGGACACGTGCGCGGCAAGATCGTGGTCGTCACGGAATAGCCTCGGATTCCGCGCGTAGACTCACGTCACTTCGACCGAGGAGGATACATGAGTGCGTTTCGCACCGATCGGCAGAACCGGGCACGTTGCGGCGAGACGGTGTTTGCCGCATGATCGCCGACGAGCTGGCCAGGGAACTGCGTGCGGCCGGACTGCGGTGGCAGCCCGAGTCGGGTGACACGTTCGCGATCGACAGGGACGAGCTCGCCGGTGATCGCTTCACCGTGAGCGAGATGACGATCGAGGCGCACACCTTCGACACCGGCACGATCCTGGGATTCAACGGCACGACGGAATGGGCGCTCGACTCGCTCGCCGTCGAGGACGCTCTGTGGATTCCTCGGGAAGACCAGCTGCGTGAGCTTCTCGGCGGAGCGTTCCGGCACCTCGCGCGCACACCCGACGGCTACCGTGTGACGATCTCGCTGTCGGGCGAGGACAGAATGTTCGAGCACGACGACGCCGCATCGGCTTACGGGCACGCTCTGCTCTCCCTGATCGGCGCCTCGGTCAGGTAACAGGCGCCGCTGTCAGCTGACCGGGCCGAAGATCTCCGGGGAGAGGTCCTCGACGCGTCTCACGCCCGCGAGCCCCAGAGTGATGTCGAGCTCGGCGATCAGGTTGCGCAGCAGCTCCCGCACACCTGTCTCTCCGCCGAGCGACAGCGCATAGACGTATGGACGCCCGACGGCGACGGCACGCGCGCCGAGCGCCAGCGCGATGACGGCATCCGCACCACCCCGGATGCCGCTGTCGAAAAGCACCGGCATGCGGCCGTCCAGCCGGGCCACGATGGCGGGGAGCGCGTCGAGTGCGCCGATTCCGCCGTCGATCTGGCGTCCGCCGTGCGTCGACACCTGCACGGCATCCATCCCCGCCTCCAGCGCGCGTTCCGCATCGTCGGGATGCAGAACGCCCTTGAGAACGATCGGCAGACTCGTGCGCTGTCGGAGGAAGGCGAGGTCGTCCCACGTGAGCGACGGATCGGCGAAGACGTCGAGGAATGTCTCGATCGCTGCGAGAGGCTCCGCCGATCGCAGATTCTCACGAAGAGTCCCGGGATGACGGCGAAGGATGCTCGCGAACGAGGCGATCGTCGACGGCGTGACGGCGGTGCGCGGTCGTGGCGCGCCCGCGCCGATACGCTGCCCGACGAGTCGGCGGAACGCCGGATCGCTCGTGTACTGGGCGATGCCCCGTCCGCGGCTGAACGGGAGATAGCCGAGATCGAGGTCCCGCGGACGCCACCCGAGCACGTGCGTGTCGAGGGTGACCACGATAGCCTCGCACCCGCTCCGTTCGGCACGTTCGACCAGGCTGGCCACGAGGTCGCGGTCCGAACTCCAGTACAGCTGGAACCAGCGTGAGGCACCGGGGCTGACTGCATCCATCGCCGCTGCGACGTCTTCCATCGGTGTTGACGCCTGGTTGGAGAGCACCACGGGAACCCCCAGGGCTGCCGCGGCTCGCGCGGACGCCCTGTCGCCATCCGGATGCGCGAGGTCGAGCACACCGATCGGCGCCAGCACCAGCGGCGTGCTGCGCCGGACGCCGAAGAGCTCGATGCCGAGGTCCCTCTCCGCCACATCGCGCAAGACGCGCGGAACGATGAGGTGGCGGCGGAAAGCGGTCAAATTCGCGTCCGACGTCCGTTCGAGCCCGGCCGATCCGGCCACGTAGGCGAAGGCCGCACGCGACATGCGGCGCTGTGCAGCGCGTTCGAGGTCGGTGAAGGAGGTCGGGATGCGGGGCGTACGGCCGGAGACGCCGGCGCGGTAGATGTCCGACTGGGCGTCACGTCCGGCGCTGGAAGGCATGCAGCCCATTGTGCACCCGCTCGAAGCCGCCGGTGTGGGAGCATGAGGCATGTCCGGTCACGAGTTCTTCGACACGATCGCGCTCGCATTCGAGGTCGTGGGAGTGTCCGCGATGGTCATCGGTTTCATCGTGGCGATCGGCATCACACTCCGCACCTGGGCGGTCAGCCGCAGTGGCGCCACCGCGTTCCGCACGCTGCGGGAGACCTTCGGCGGCGTGATCCTGCTGGGCCTCGAGGTTCTCGTCGCAGCGGACCTGGTGAAGACAGTGACATCGACGCCCTCGCTGACCGACGCACTCGTGCTCGCGCTGATCGTGCTCATCCGCACGGTTCTGAGCTTCTCGCTCCAGGTCGAGATCGACGGTGTCGCACCCTGGCGGCGGGCACTGGTGACCGGACCTCAGGTCCTGGCCCGTGCCGCTGCCCGATCGGGCGATGGAGCCGGCGGCTCGGACGCGTCCGCCTAGCGCGGGTCAGCGAGCGGCTCGCTCAGCCTTCTTCGCTTTGATGCGGGCGTTCTCGGCGTGCACCTCGGCCTGTGTGGCGCGTTCCGCGACCAGCCAGGCCGGCGGTGCGGCGAGGAGGTCCTTGATCTGGGCCGTGGTGAGGGCCTCGTCGATACCGGCACGAGCCAGGCCGCTGATCGAGACGCCCAGCTTGTGTGCGACGACATCGCGGGGATGCGGTCCCTCGGTACGGAGCTTCGTCAGCCAGTCGGGAGCAAGCGACATGAGCTCGTTCAGCTCGGTGCGGCTGATCTCGCGGTCGCGGAACTCCGCAGGGGCGGCGGGGAGGTAGATCCCGAGCTTCTTGGCCGCCGTGGCGGGCTTCATCGTCTGGGGCTTCTTCTCCGCGGTCATGGGACAAGGGTATCCCGCCGCGTGCTCCACCACTCGCCGACGACGTCGGGGGCGGGCCGGGTTCGATACCCTTACGAGCATGCCGTCCACCTTCACCATCGCGTTTCCGCTCGGCGTCACGATCGGCAAGTGGACCCGTGCGTTCGAGGAGAGGCATCCTGACGTCGAGCTCCAGGTCGTGCGCATGGAGCTGGCCGATCAGCGGAAGACCCTCGACGACGGGGAAGCCGACATGGCTTTCGTGCGAGAACCTCTCGACACCGAGGGCCTTCACGTCATCCCGCTCTACGACGAGAACATCGTGGCGGTCATGAACCACGAGCATCTGCTCACCCTCGAGGAGCACCTGTTCTCGGCCGACATAGCCGATGTCACGCGGATCGACGGCGAGGGGTCGGAGACCCTGATCCGGCGAGTGGCCGCGGGCGACGGCATAGCGGTGCTGCCTCAGTCGGTCGCGAAGGCCTTCCGCCGCAAGGACGTGGTGGCGATGCTGCTCGAGGATGCGGAGCCGAGCAGGATCGCGCTCGCCTGGCCGCGCGACTCGCAGCATCCGCTCATCGACGAGTTCATCGGCATCGTGCGAGGCCGGTCGGCCCACAGCTCGCGCAACCCCGACGTCGCGGCGGGAGAAGCGGCGAAGCGCAAGGAAGCTGAACAGCGGAAGGCCGACAAGCTCAAGGCGGGTCGCCAGGCGTCGGCCAAGGAGGCCGCAGCCAAACGCAAGAAGGCAGGACCTCAGATCAGGAGACGTGCACGGCGGGGCGGCGCTTGACGTCCTTCTCCGCCTCGCGCAGAACCTCGCGTGTGACCGGAGCGACTTCGCCGACACCGGTGATCAGGAATCGGAACATGTTCGAGATCGGGTTGCCCTCGGTCCATTCGAAGTAGATGGCGGGCACGACACCCGTGACGTCACGGATCTCGAGCAGCACGGCCGCGATCGTGTTGGGCACGTTGCCGCTCCGCACCTGGAGCACCCGGTAGCCGTGCTTCACGACACCGTTGACGACCAGATCCTCCTCGAAGTCGGAGGAGTCCGACGGATAGACCTCGATGAAGATGGTCCGTGATCGCTGCGGGATGTGGGAGAACTTGCGTTCGTCCTTGTTCTTCTGGGAGTACTCCTTGCCGGTATCCACGTCCGGTTCGTGCGAGATGATGCGGATCTCGCCCTCCTCCGCGTCTTCCAGCACGAAGTCGAGGGCGGTGACGTCGAGGGTGACCGATGTGGCCCGCAGCTGGAAGGAGCGGCCGATGCG
>Ga0256799_1000150_pt1 | contig 16416 bp, 10 predicted proteins | sample MC6MC0950MT_FD_190207 | JGI IMG/M metagenome (GOLD analysis project Ga0256799, IMG submission 190207) | Metatranscriptome of enriched soil aggregate microbial communities from Iowa State University, Ames, United States - MC6-MC0950-MT... | ecosystem: Environmental > Terrestrial > Soil >... | reverse complement strand
GGAAGAAAAAAAATTAGACAAAAGTAGCCTTATAGGTATGGCTATCATTACCGTTTTATTGTTTTGGATGTTATCGGGAAACATGTTTTCTGATGATAAAAAAGACGATAAAACAAAAGAAACAGCTAAAACCGAAACGGCTGCTAAAACTCCGATTGATCAGTTGGCTGCAAATGCACAAAACGATACGGTTGCAAACGCACAGTTAAAAAATCAGTTGGGATCGTTTGCTTATGGCGCTTCGTTGCCAAGTGTTACAGATGCAAAAGACATCGAAGTTAACAACGGTGTGCTAACTGTTGTTTTTTCTAGCAAAGGCGGTTATATTAAAGAAGCTACGGTAAACAATCAAAAAAGAATTTCGAGCAAAAATGATGATCTTGTAAAAATCATCACCAACAATAATTCAAAGTTAGATTTAAAATTTGCTACTAAAGACAATCGTTTGTTAAATACAAAAGATTTGTTTTTTGAACCAACTTTAACAAAAGAAGGCCAAAATACAGTGGTTTCAATGAAGTTAAAAACATCAGAAACTGCGTATTTAGAATATCGTTATGTATTGAAAGCTAACGAGTATATGTTGGATTTAAGCATAAAATCGGTTGGTTTAAGTTCGGTTCTAAACACGGCAAATCCAGCAGAATTAACTTGGCAGTTAAAAGCTACACGAAACGAAAAATCGATCACTTACGAAAATCGTTATGCAGAAATCGTGTACGAATACGAAGAAGGTAAAGACGATTATTTAAATCCTGCAAAAACAACTTCTGAAGACGCTAAAGATTTAACCTATGTAGCCTTTAAGCAGCATTTGTTTACATCGGTTTTATTGACAGATACGCCAATTAAAATGGCAAAATTAAATCAGGAAAACCTTGTTACAGACGAAGACGAAAAAGCTGGTTTCTTGAAAGATTTTACTGCGGTTATGCCGTTAGAATATAAAGGTGGCGAACTTTCGTACAACATGAACCTTTACATGGGACCTACAGATTATAACATCTTAAACGATTACGAAAAAAACTTAGACGAAATTGTACCGTTAGGTTGGGGGATTTTTGGCTGGTTGAACAAACTAATCGTTATTCCGATCTTTACGGTATTAACAAATTTAATTCCACACGGAATTGCCATTATATTGTTCACGGTTGTGATTCGTTTAATCATGTCGCCGGTTCAGTACAAATCGTATGTATCGCAGGCAAAAATGAAATTAATTCGTCCGGAAGTAAACGAATTGAATGAAAAGTATGCGAAAGATCCAATGAAAAAACAGCAAGAAACAATGAAGCTGTACAACAAAGCCGGTGTAAATCCAATGGCAGGTTGTATTCCAATGTTGATTCAGCTGCCGGTGTTTTATGCATTGTTCAGTTTCTTCCCATCGGCGTTCGATTTAAGACAAAAAGCATTCCTTTGGGCAGACGATTTATCGTCGTACGACAGTGTGTTTACCTTACCGTTCTCTATTCCATTTTATGGTAGTCACGTAAGTTTGTTCCCAATCTTGGCTGCATTAGCGACGTTCTTTTACATGAAAATGACCACAGGCGATCAGGCAGCAATGACTCCGCAACAGGAAGGTATGCCGGATATGGGTAAAATCATGAAAGTTATGATTTACATTTCGCCAATCATGATGTTGTTTTTCTTTAACAATTACGCTTCTGGTTTATCGTTGTATTATTTTATATCGAATTTAATTACCATAGGAATTATGTACGTAATTAAAAACAAAATTGTTACAGAAGATAAAGTAAAAGTAATTATCGAAACAAACAAATCAAAAGACAAGCCTAAATCTAAATTCCAACGCAAAATGGATGAGTTGATGGAACAGGCTCAACAGCAAAAAGCGAATCAAAATAAAAAGTAATTAAATAAAATAAATTACATTTAAAGCATCTTTGAAAAAGGGTGCTTTTTTTTGTAAATAAGCAAAAGTATCAAAGTATTATAAATATTTTTCGGTAGAAAGACTTAATTACCGTATATAATTTTAATTTATAAATTAATGAAATTTTACAAATTCTTAGTATCCATTTTGTTTTCTTATAGTTTATTAGAACTAATGAAGTACACAGTTTTACTTTTTTTTCTTTTAACAGATAATGATATATATTATTTCCAAAATATAGATACTAATTCTTTTGCTTTAAAAGTTGGATTAATAAATTATTTACCAATTTATTTAGGAATTTTATATATTCTAACTTATTTTGTAATCAAATTATATAGAAGAAGAAAACTAGATTTTTTAAGTTTTTCTTCATTGATAGTGTCATTGACTTTGTATAATTTTTTTGATTTTAGAATAGCATTCTTCTTTATTGATAATTGGAAATTAAGATTATTATTTTCTTATATAGTTTTAACAATGATCATAATTATTATTAAAAAACAGTATTCCATAGCTACGCAAAGTCTCTGACTTTGCGTAAAAATCTTGACGTAAATCAGGTTTATAATAAATATAATTTACTTAATCTAACAAGTCTGCCAATTCTTCGCCTACAATCGAACCAATAGCAATGCCCGTTCCTGTTAAACGAACACCACAAAAAACATTATCTGAAAGTTGTTTCACGATCGGATTTCTCTGTTTGCCCATACCCATAATTCCGCTCCAACGATGATCGATTTCAAATTCATGATTCGGCAGAATTACTTCTTTTAAATAAGTTTCTAGTTGATTTTGGATTAAATCTGTTATACCAAATTCAGTTGTGGTTTCGCCTTCCAAATCCAGATTTCTTCCGCCTCCGAATAACACGCGATTACCAACATTTCTAAAATAATAAAAACCTTCATCCATGTGGAAACAACCTTTGAACGGTAAATTTTCGATTGGTTTGGTAACCAAAACTTGCGCGCGAGCAGGAACTACGTCCAAATCGTATAATTTTTTAGTAAAAGCATTGGTACACAAAAAAACTTTTTTTGAATTGAAATGAAATCCATTTTCCAATTCAATTTCCACTTCTGAATTAAAATCGTTTATCGATTTAACTTCTACATTATTTAAAATGGATATTTGATTTGAAATCACTAATTCCACAAAAGATCTCATCATTTTTCCGGTATGAATGTGACCTTCAAAATCAGTTTCAACCATTCCGATAGTATTTTTAAAACCAAAGTCTTTATCAGATTTTCTGTAAACATTTTCATTAAAAATCGGTTTTAGCCAAGAATTAATTTTATCTAAATTGGATAAACTTTGCTCCATCAACTCTTTGTCATTTTCCCGAAAAATTTCATAACCGCCGAATTGATGATAATCCATTTTTTCATCAGGAATCAGCGAACGCAATTTTTGCAAACCCTTGAATCTTCTTTCTACCAATTTGTAAACTTCTTCTTCAGAATTCGATTCCAGATACCAAAGCACTTCCGACAAAGTTCCGAAACAAGCAAATCCCGCATTTTTGGTACTTGCGCCTTCGGGTAACATTCCTTTTTCAATGATTACGATTTTTGCTTCAGGATGTTTTTTGCGTAAGTGATATGCCGTACTCAAGCCGACAATTCCGCTACCGATGATAGTGAAGTCAACATTTCTAAAATAGGTTTCGAGTTCCCAAAAACTTAAATTCATAAAGAAAATATTTAAGTCAAAAATAGAATGAATTTATTAATTAAATGCAGTTCATTGATTAAAAATTACCGTTCACAAATTTATGCTTTCTGTTCATAAAGTTATTTTATTTAATTTAAAATCAATTACTTAAATTTATTATACAGTTAAATCCTTTAAAATGATTATCATGAAAAATATTTTGTTAATTCTCGTTATATTCTGTAGCGCAAATTTACTAATCGCGCAAAATCAAATTTTCAAAACGTATCAGGACAAAGTTGCGCTGCAAAAAGATGCAGAAAATTTGATCGAACTTTTCACAAACGATTTAAAAAAAATAGAACCAACGATTTCATTTGACATCAAAACCCGCATCAACACTACGCCCTATTTAATTTATTATGATGGAAAAAATGAAGTAAGCTTGCCCTATTGGGAAGAAGTCATTCCGCCGCTAAAAAGTTTTATGAACCAAGTTTCCGGTAGTGAGGAAAAAGGGAAAGAAGTGTTCGGTTTGTTTTTCAATGGTTTTTACATTCCCCATGAACTAGGTCACGCATTGGAACACCAAACAGAAGGAAAGGTAGAAAACGGTTACGAATCTGAATATTTTGCCAATACCATTGCCATTCTTTGGTGGCGCAAACAAGGAAAGGAAAAAGAGCTGAAAAAATGCTACGAATACACGAAAGAGATTCTGAAAAAACTACCCAATCCTATTCCTGAAGGCAAAACCAAAGAACAATATTTCAGCGAAAACTACCGAGTAGCAACCCAAGATCCGAATGTTTATGGCTTCTTGCAATTTTCACAGTTCATCAAAATTTATGAAGATAAAACTTTACCCGATTTTGATACGTTTGTTTCGGATTATTTAAAAAAATGAAGAAGTACAATACTGAATAAAAAATAAAAATACCATGAAAAGAAGAAACTTTATTTTAACGGGATTACTTTCCATTCCTGCGATTTCGTTTGGAAAAATTTTAGATTTTAAAGTATTCAATCGGCCGCTGAAAGGAATTTTCATCAAAGCCAACGAAAGCCGTTTTGATGGTGTACAGAAAACCATTACGAATGACTTGTTACGTTGCGTGGTTTCCAACAAAGATTCGGACGGACAATTGTTGATGGGAACCACGATGCCCAATTCACTCAAGTACAAAGGCGGTCCGCCGCTTCACATCCACAAACTTCAGGACGAAATATTTTTTGTGGTTTCGGGGGAATTTTTAATTCAGTTAGACAAAGAAATTTTTATGGCAAAAGCGGGTGATGCAGCATTTATTCCGCGCGGAACACCGCATACTTTTGCGAATCCGCATGAAAACAATCCCGGCTCCTTGATTTCGAAATGGAAGCATATTTCAAAACCATCGCTTCAGGAAAATTTCCTGAAGAAACTTCGGCTGATCTTTCTGATGTTGGCGCTCCGATTGATGTTGATGCTTATTTTAAAAATTTAAACCCATGAAAAAACTATTTTTAATATTCGTTATTTTATTGATTTCACAAATTTCTTTTGCACAATACCAATACCCAAAATCGAAAACCATTGATGTGGTTGAAACCCATTGGGAAATAAAAATCAACGATCCGTACCGATGGATCGAGGACATCAAAAATCCGGAAGTGATTGCTTGGTTCAAGGCGCAATCGGACTACACCAATGCTCAATTGGCGAAAATTCCGGGACAGGATAAATTATTTAAAGAATTTAAAGACCTCGATGCGATGCGTTCTGTGCGATACAATCCCGTTGCCAAAGCGGGCGGAAAGTATTTTTACGAAAAACGATTGCCAAGCGAACAGATGAATAAATTTTATTCGCAAGACATAAAAACCGGAAAAGAAACCTTGATTTTTGACCCTCAAAACTACGTTGCAGGCAAAACATTTGATTTCCAAACCGTGGTGAGCGATGATGGTTCGCGCATTTTGTTTTCGCTGGGTGAAGCCGGAAATGAAGTGAGTGATGTGCATATTTACGATGTGAAATCCGGAAAATTTTTACCCGAAATCCTTCCTTTGGCGCTGGCTCCGGCTTTTGTTTTCGGGAGTAATAACCAAATTACGTACACAAAATTGAAAAATTATGATGTGCACGATCCCGATGCGTTGCTGAATATGCCTTGCAAAATCCACGTCATCGGAACGCCTGTTTCATCGGACAAAATTATTGCAAGTTCTTCCACACATCCTGAACTCAACATCCAACCCCAAGAATGGTTACAGCTGATGACTTTTCCTAATTCTTCTTATTTATTTTTGGGAAAATTTACGGCGGAGAAAAACCTCACGATTTATTTTGCACCCAAATCTGAATTGAACCAAGAAAAAATCAATTGGAAAACTTTGGCGACATCTTCTGATGAAATTCATAATATAATGGCTTATGAAAATGACTTGTATTTACTTTCTCCAAAAGGAAATCCGCATTTCAATATTATTAAAACCAATTTAGAAAATCCAGATTTAAAGAATGCGAAAATAGTTTTCAAAGGAAATGCGGAATGGAAAATATCTAAAATTTTTCCTACCAAAGATTTCATCATCATCAATAAAAGTAAAAACGAATTGGTCATCAAACAATCTTTTTACAATTTGAAAACCGGGAAAATTTCTTCGCCCGAAATTAATTTGGAAGGAAATATAAAAGCGAAAAATTTCTCTACTCAAGACAATGAAATCCTGCTTACAAACAGCGGTTGGAACATTCCCAATCAATTTTCAACATTGGATCTGGAAACAGAAAAATTGACCAAAAATCCATTTGAAATTGTTTACAATATGCCTTTCCTCAAAAATCTTGTTGTTGAGGAAATTGAAGTTCCATCACACGACAGAGCGATGATTCCGCTGAGCATCATTTACGACAAAACCAAGGTAAAACGCGACGGAACGAGCATCGGTTATATGTTGGGTTATGGTTCTTATGGCATTTCGCTCACGCCCAGCTTCCGAATGGAATTTATGCCATTTCTTACCAATGGCGCTGTGGTGGCGGTGGCGCACGTGCGAGGCGGTGGCGAAAAGGGTAACGATTGGCATTTGGGTGGAAAGAAATCGAATAAACCCAATACTTGGAAAGATTTCAATGCGTGTGCGGAATTTTTAATTCAAAAAAAATATATTTCGCCAAAAAAATTAGCCATTTCGGGTGGAAGTGCAGGTGGAATTTTGATCGGAAGAGCCGTGACAGAACGCCCTGATTTGTACCGAGTTGCCATCCCGACAGTTGGAATTATGAATGCGCTGCGTATGGAATTTGAACCCAATGGACCGGCAAATATTACAGAATTTGGAACAGTTAAGGATGAAACGGAATTCAAAGCACTGCTTGAAATGGATGCGTATCAGCACATCAAAAAAGGAGAAAAATATCCGGCAGTTTTGGTTACCACAGGTTTCAACGATCCGCGTGTTGCGAGTTACAATCCGGCAAAATTTGCAGCGAAAATGCAAAATGAAAATGGTTCTGAACATCCGATTTTCTTAGATGTGAATTACGAAGCAGGGCATTTTGGTGGCAGTACACATGATGAATACTTGAAGGAAGAAGCGCGAAATATGGCGTTTGTATTTTGGCAATGTGGGCATCGGGATTTTCAAATTAAATAAAAATGGAAAGGAAATATAAAATTCTAATTGTATTTTTTACGCTAATTATGATTGTATCGTTTGTGGGATTTTATAATTCATATATCAGTAAATTTCCAAGATTAGGAGAATTTCAGAATTTGATTCACATTCATTTCGTGGCATTTTCGTGTTGGTTATTTTTAATTGTTATCCAGCCGATTTTGATCATGAAAAAGAAGTTTAAACTTCATAGACAATTGGGGAGATTTAGTTATTTGCTCGCACCGATTCTTGTGTTGACTATCATTTTATTGAGCAAAGAAAAGTTTATCAGAGAATTTTCAGAATCAGAATCTTCTGCAGCGATGACGGCTTTTATCGCCTTTGTTGATATATCATCTTTTTCGACCTTTTATCTGATTGGGATGTTCAAAAAATCAAATGTAAGGTGGCACGTTGCTTTTATCATCGCAGCAACTTTAATCGTTTTAAATCCGGGATTGTCGAGGCTTTTGAACCAGATAACGATGGGAATAGGGATGCTTACTGCGGTTTTAATTCCGTTTTTGGTACCGGGAATTGTTTTAATTATCGAAAAAATTAAATACAAAAGAGCCATTTTAAAAAGTCCCTATTTTTTGATAGTTATTATCTGGACGATAGAAATTTTATTATTTATCACCATCCCGCAAACGGAATTTTGGAAAAACATCACTCATCATTTAGGAATGATTCTCACAAAAAATTAAATCGAATTCTTTAATATATGAAAAGAAAACATTTTATCAAAACCGCTCTGTTGGCAATTCCCACACTTTCTTTTGCCAACCTTCTCAATTTCGACCGAAATAGTTAAATTTTGGAAAAAGTAACAAAAAAGGATTGATTGTAAAATCGGGCGAAAGCCGTTTCGGTGGCGAACTTTCCACTCCCAAAGATGCTTATTTGCATTGTAAAGTTTCTACGACGAACACGCGAGAAGGTTTGTTCATACAAACTTCTACTCTTAAAATTTTTTAAAGAATTGGAGGACCGCCGCCGCACATTCACAAATACGAATACGAAACCATTTATGTTGTTTCGGGTGAATTTGTCGTACACATCGATGGCGAAGATTTTACTTTGAAAACGGGCGATACGGCGTTTATTCCGAGAGGAACTTTGCACACGGTCATCAATCCGATTGAAAATAATCCCGGAACTTTGATCACGATTTTTTCTCCAGCACCGAAAAAAGTGGAAGATTTCTTTGGTTACATCAGTGCCAACGGAACGATATCACCGGATATAGTTCCTGAAGGTTGGTAGTTGAAATTTGAATAAACTTTTATAAATTAAATTCTATCAGCAGATATTCAGATTTTGATGAATAATCTGTTTGGTTGGTATGAACAGCTTCAATAATCACGCTTTTTTCATTGATCCAATATAAAGTGTTTGGTACAATTTTAAAATTTACAAAGTTTGCCAGCAATTTCTCTTTAAAACGAAAGTTGTTATCCAAACCTGAAATTATAAGTAAACAACCCACATCATTATCATTCGTTAATTCTGCAAATTGTTGTGATTCTTTATTGTAAACGGGCAATGTGTTTTTATATTGAACTTCCTTTTGTGCATTTCGTTTGCTGTAAAAAGAATATAAAGTTTCATTATCTTCGCTAACTCTGAAAACATACGATTGCAAGATAGGAGAGAAACCTAAAGATGTTGCGATACTTTCTTGTCCGGTTTCTTCATTTATACTTTTAATAGGAATTTCAACTTGTTCGCCGGAATTTGTTCTAAAAGAATAAATACCTGTTTGAGTATTAGTTTCAATGTTTTGTGTCGAGAAAATAAAAGTAGTATTTCCTTTGCGTCTGTTTTGCAGATAACTTTGCTTACTGATTAATTTTACTGTACCATATTTTTCAAATGACTTTGATTGATCGTCATAAACACCATTTAAGTTGCTGTATCGAATAACATTTAGATCTACAGATTCTAAAGAAAATTCATCTTTCATTTTAAAGTGCTTTTTCTTTACAAAACCGTTATAGCTTAAAGGATTGTTACCATACAGAAAATAATTCACTTCGTAAAACTCATCTGATTCATTCACCAAAAAAACTCTTTGTGAAGGCGAATTTTCTATTGTTTTAATCTGACTTTTTATGGTATCTGTTGAAGCAAATAACGTAATCTGTTTATTGTTTACAAAATACAATTCGTTTTTCTGATCATCAATATCAAAAGGAATTTCTTTAAATTGGATAATGGTATCATTTGTAGATATATCTGTTTGATTCGCTTCTTTTTTACAAGAAATTATCGATGTTAAACCAATGATACAAACGGTTTTTATAATGATATTTTTCATAAATTATTCTTTAAATGAATAAAAGCACCTAAAATTAGGTGCTTTTATGTTATTTTTTGTTTGTATCGCACCATTTACGTGCATTAACAAAAGCTTCAACCCACGGAGAAACTTCGTCTTTTCTTCCTGCCGGGTAATTCGCCCAGTTCCAAGGAAAAACAGAACGTTCAATATGTGGCATTGTAACCAAGTGTCTTCCTGAGGCATCACACATCATTGCGGTGTTATAGTCAGATCCGTTTGGATTTGCAGGATACGCATCGTACGCATATTTTGCAACAATGTTGTATTGATTTTCACTGTTTGGCAAATTGAATTTACCTTCACCATGCGAAATCCAAACTCCCAAAGTAGTTCCCGCCAAAGTTGACAACATAATTGAATTATTCTGCTGAACTTTTACCGAAACGAAGTTAGATTCGTGTTTTTGTGACGTATTATGATGCATTTTTCCATGCACTTCATGATCAGGATTAATCAATTCTAATTCCATAAACAACTGGCAACCGTTACAAATACCAACAGACATAGTATCAGGACGAGCAAAGAAATTCTTTAATGCCGTATTTGCCTTTTCGTTGTACATGAATGCACCAGCCCAACCTTTTGCCGAACCTAAAACATCTGAATTCGAGAATCCGCCAACAGCACCAATAAACTGAATATCTTCTAACGTTTCACGACCCGAAATTAAATCGGTCATGTGAACATCTTTTACATCAAAACCAGCTAAAAACATGGCATTAGCCATTTCTCTTTCAGAATTTGATCCTTTTTCACGAATAATCGCCGCTTTTGGTTTAGTAACCGAAGGATCAATCACAGGTTTTGCTCCGCTGAAATGGAAAGGGAAATTAAACTGTAAAGGTTGTTTTTTGTAGTTCATTAAACGCTCGCGCGCCATTCCGTTTTTAGACTGTTTTTTGTCTAAATAATATGAAGTGATGAACCAAGTATCGCGTAATTCGTTGATGTTGAAATTATATAATTCTTTACCGAAGAATACTTTTAAATCATGTCCTTCAGAAGGAACTCCGATCTTAACAAACTCGATACCGTTTAACGACATTTTGTTTTCAAAAGCTACATCATTTTGTGCCTGTAAAACAACCGCAATGTTTTCGTTAAACAATGCCTTGATCATGTCCGGTTCGTTCAAACCTGTTAAATCAATATCTGCATCTAAATTATAGCCTGCAAAACACATTTCTAACAAAGTTGTAATTAAACCGCCCGAACCAACATCGTGACCAGCAGCAATTTGATTATCGTTGATTAAATCTTGAATAGTATTGAATGCTTTTTTGAAATAAGCAGCATCTGTTATTGTTGGAACATCGTTACCGATTTTGTTTAAAATCTGTGCAAAAGCCGATCCGCCAAGTTTAAGTTTGTCTTTAGATAAATTAACGTAATATATTGACCCTGCGCCTTTTGATAAAACAGGCTCAACTACTTTTTTGATGTCTGAACAGTTTCCTGCTGCAGAAATAATTACTGTTCCCGGAGCAATAACATCTCCTTCAGGATATTTCTGTTTCATTGAAAGAGAATCTTTTCCTGTTGGGATATTTATCCCTAATTCAATTGCAAAATCGGCACAACCTTTAACAGCTTGATACAAACGTGCATCTTCACCTTTGTTGTTACAAGCCCACATCCAGTTTGCAGATAATGAAATTCCGCTTAAACCGTCTTTAATCGGAGCAAAAATAATGTTCGATAACGCTTCACCAATTGCATTTCTACTTCCCGCAACCGGGTCAACCAAAGCAGTAATAGGCGAGTGCCCCACAGTTGTTGCAATACCTTCTTTACCTTTAAAATCAAGTGCCATAACACCCACATTGTTTAAAGGCAACTGTAATGTACCAACACATTGCTGTTTAGCCACTTTACCACCAACACAACGGTCAACTTTATTGGTCAACCAATCTTTACAAGCAACAGATTCTAACTGTAAAACTTGATTTAGGTAGTTGTAAACTTCTTCTTTTTCGTATTCTAAATCTGCATAATTATAAACAACAGTTTCATCGTTCATAATTGTTTTTGGCGATGAACCAAACATATCTTCTAAAGCAAAATCCATTGGTTTTGCTCCGTTTGTAGCCGATTCAAAAGTAAAACGGTGATTGTTTGTAACTTCACCCACATTGTACATTGGTGAACGCTCACGATCTGCAACACGTTTCAATGTATCAATATCGTTTTTACCGATAACCAATCCCATACGTTCTTGAGATTCGTTACCAATGATTTCTTTTGCCGATAGTGTAGGATCTCCAACAGGTAATTTGTCTAAATCGATCAAACCACCGGTGTTTTCTACTAATTCAGACAAACAGTTTAAGTGTCCGCCTGCACCGTGATCATGAATAGATACGATTGGGTTAATATCGGCTTCAACCATACCACGCACCGCATTCGCTGCACGTTTTTGCATTTCTGGGTTTGAACGTTGAATGGCGTTTAATTCGATACCAGATCCAAAAGCACCTGTATCTGCAGACGAAACTGCTGCACCACCCATACCAATACGGTAGTTTTCACCACCTAATATTACAATTTGATCGCCTTCTTTAGGTTCGTGTTTTTTCGCTTGATTTTCTTTGCCGTAACCAATACCACCAGCCTGCATAATTACTTTATCGTAACCAATTTTGCGGTTGTTTTCTTCGTGTTCGAAAGTTAAAACAGAACCCGTGATTAAAGGCTGACCGAATTTGTTTCCAAAATCTGAAGCCCCGTTTGATGCTTTAATTAAAATATCCATCGGAGTCTGGTACAACCAGTTGCGTTCTTTCATGCCGTTTTCCCACTCACGATCGTCAACCAAACGAGAATAAGACGTCATGTAAATCGCTGTTCCTGCCAATGGCAACGAACCTTGACCACCTGCCAAACGGTCGCGAATTTCACCACCCGAACCTGTTGCTGCACCGTTAAATGGTTCAACCGTAGTAGGGAAGTTGTGCGTTTCTGCTTTTAATGAAATTACCGAATCAAAGTCTTTTTCTGTATAGAAATCAGGCTTATCGGCAGAATTCGGAGCAAATTGAGTTACGCGCGGACCTTTTACAAAAGCCACGTTATCTTTATATGCCGAAACAATTCCGTTTGGATTGGTTTCAGATGTACTTTTTATTAACTTGAATAACGAAGTTGGTTGTTCAACACCATCGATTACAAACGTTCCGTTGAAAATTTTATGACGACAATGTTCTGAATTTACTTGTGAAAATCCAAAAACTTCAGAATCGGTTAATTTTCTTCTGATTTTAACCGAAACATTGTTTAAATAATCAACTTCTTCATTGCTTAAAGCCAAACCTTCTTGTTTGTTGTAAGCAGCAATATCTTCAATTTCTAAAACAGGTTGCGGGTCTATATTAACCGTGAACATGTCTTGCGTTAAAGAATTGTATTTTTGAGAAATCATTGGATCGAAATCGTTGAAATCTTCTTGTGCTTTCTGAAATTCTTCAATACGAATAATTCCGTTAATGCCCATATTCTGCGTAATTTCTACTGCATTTGTACTCCAAGGAGTAATCATTGCGGCACGCGGACCAACGAAATTCTGTGTTATTGAAGGTGTTTCTATTTGTGTAGCATTTCCAAACAGCCAATTTAGTTTAGCTACATCTTCTGTGTTTAAAGGAATTGAAGTTTGTACAGCGTAAACCGTACCAGACGCATTTTCAAAAAATTGAATCATCGTTAAAAGATTTGTTGTGTTGTGTTGATTGAAAATAAAGAACAAAAATACTACTAAAAATTCATATTAGCAATTTAATCTGCCGAAGAACTTACGTGTTGATAAGCGCCTAAATCTGCCGATGCTAACCTGCTTTTTCCCAATAAATCTTGTGCTGCTTGTTGTGCAAAAAACGGATTTCCGTAATTGATCAGCGATGTAGCTTTATCGGTAATCATCAGTTCGTTTTTAGAAGTATTTAAAAAATATGGCTGGTGATCGCTGAAATTTTTAGCAAGTAAACAATTATTGAAATTCGTTGTGTTGCTGAAATTATATGGGAAATTAGCAGTGTCGAACCTATTAGCTGAATTTTGAAATTTCACTAACGAATATTCAAACTTAAAGGTAAAATTAGTTTCTTTATTTGCCGCAACCATCAATAACGATTCGCTTGCATTACCATAAATAATACTGTTTTTAAAGTGCGCATTTAAAGCAAAAGCATTCGTTCCGTCTCCATTATTCATTATAACGGCCGTTTGATTTTGTCGGCTCCAGAAATTAGCAAACGTACAGTGTGTAAAATCGTAAATTCCGCCATTTGCAATAACCAAGCCAGCTACACCACAATTATTTGTTACGATATTACTTCCCGTTACTTTCGCGGTAGCCAGCAATAATGCTGCTTCTTCACAGTTGTATATTTGAAGATTTTCTAACAAAGCAGTTCCATTATTCGCATTGATCAATAATCCGTTAATGGCATTTTTAATTATTGCATTTTTTATGTTCAGATTACTGTTCTGACCGATTAAAATTCCTGACCATTGTCCTGGAGTATTTTCAAAACTTGGTTCTAAACGATCGCCTTGAAATAAAATTGGAGTTTCGATTGATCCTTGCGCGTTTATTGTTGATGTTGGGAACGAAACCAAAGCTGAATTTCTGTGGAAATGAATTTCGGTTCCTGTAGAAATATTCAAGGTTTTATTAGGCGGAACAGCTGCATATCCGTAAATAACATAAGGTTTGTCGTTATTCCATTCTAATTCGTTGCCGTTAGTAGCATCATTTTCATCTAAAAAGAAACCATAAATCTGCTCGTCATTTATCGTGATGCTTTCATAAGAACCGTCTTGAAATTTCTGCGGATAAAGAAAAACAGCATCTTTAACCAAAGTTACCAAGTTCACTTTTTGCTGATTGCTACCTGCCTGAAACAGAATTTCATCGGTATATAAAAATTCTTTTCCGTTGGTTTGTTGTTTGATATCAACCGTAGTTTCAACAAAAATAAACATACTGTCTTTAGCCAAAAGTTCGATGTTTTCGAAGCTTTTTCCTGGCATTCCATCAACCATTAATCGAAAATTGGAATTATCTCCTTTACCCAATCTAATGGACGGTATTTTAATGTCTTTGTTACTGTTGTTGTAAACCTTTAAATTGTAAGTGCTTGATCCGATGTTCGAAAAAATTGTGTCCAAATAAACGGTGTCTTTAGAAAAAGTTAGTTCGGAACCTGTAGCTGGTTCAAAATTAAAATCGTCACGACACGAAGCCAAGCTTATCAAGCAGACAATAAGGATGATATTATATAGTAATTTCATTTTTTAATATATTATTTACAGCATTAAGTGTTGATTGCTTTTCATGTGCTAAATTGTATGTTTTGTGAACATACATTGAAGCTTCTTTTCCTAAATTAATTAAAGTTAACGGATTTTCATTAAATGTTATTACTTTATCTAAAAGTACTTTCGTATATTCTATTATATTTCTATCTGCTACAATAGTTGAAAATTCACTCAACAAGTACTCTTTTCCTGCATTTCCTGCATATCCAATAACATAACAACCGCATGCCATTGCTTCAACAGGAGGCAAACCAAAGCCTTCATTATAATTAAAACTTAAAAAAATAGCGCTTTTTTGTAATATAGTGGCAACTTCATCTTCTGTACAATTATCAATAGGTTGCCATTTCCAATCTTTAAAGTGAGGGTTGTTTACAAGTATTTGATGGATTTGATTAAAATCTTCTTTTAGTTTTCTTGGCATAAAAGCAATAATTTTTTCTTTATTGCTACTAAATGAAAATGAAGGATTTAAACCTAAACAAATACGCTCTGTTTTCTGATTTGGGAATGCTAAATTCAAATATTCTTTAGAATCTTGAGACACAGTTAAAAAACCCAAAAAATTAGTGTTGTCATAGGAATGTCCTATAACATTATTTAAAAAAGGAAATAAATTATATGTATAATAGCAGTTTTGGTTGTAAACTATATATTTGTTAGAAGTTAAAGTATGTATATTTGCTCCCCATACTTCAGGAAATATCAGAATAGAATCTTTTTCTGGTAACGATTTATCCATAAAAAGTTCTTTAAAGAAATCCTTAACTGTATATTTTTTTTTATTCTTACGAGTTAATTTATAAATTTTGTAAAAAAGATTTGGAAAATATGAGAATTGAACTTTTGCTGAAAACCAGTTGTTTTTAAAATTCTTTTTTCCATGAGTTAAAAAAACATCATAGTTTTCACCTGATAATAACTCTGCTAATTTATATAATTGTTTTACTCCCCCAGTTGGAACCTTAATTTCAGGACAAATAATATAGATCTTTGTTTTAGGCATTGTTTTTTTTCTTTAAATTAGGAAATAAAGTGTTTATAAAGTTTTCTAATGTGTATTTATAGTATATTTCTTCAGGGATTTCCTTATACGGTTTGGTTAGAAACTCATCAGCAATATTATCAACTTGGTTGTCTATAACTAAAATGTTATTTGAGTTGTAAAAATCGTATTCTTTTATACTCTGGTTATTTGTAATAATCTTCTTTTGTAAAGCCATAGCTTCAAAAATCCTAAAACTTAAACCGGTTTGGTTAGATCTAACTAAATCAATTAAAATTTCAGCATTTTTCATTTTATCAATAACAATATCTAATTTAATATGCTTTTCTGTTAAATGAATTCTTTTATTCACTTTTTTAGTTGCAGGATTCGCAACAATAAATTCATAATTATAAATACCTTTTTTATCGAAGATGTTAGCAATTCTACTTAATAAAACTTCTCGTTCGTATGATTTTGATAAAATCATAAAAGCTTTATTTTGAGTTTGTAAATATGGTAATTTATCTAAATATATAAAATTTGTAAGTAATGTTAAATAAG
>Ga0256799_1000148_pt1 | contig 16441 bp, 10 predicted proteins | sample MC6MC0950MT_FD_190207 | JGI IMG/M metagenome (GOLD analysis project Ga0256799, IMG submission 190207) | Metatranscriptome of enriched soil aggregate microbial communities from Iowa State University, Ames, United States - MC6-MC0950-MT... | ecosystem: Environmental > Terrestrial > Soil >... | reverse complement strand
TCTTCTTCCATCAGGCGCGACAGGAACTGGTAGTCGCTCTCCTGGTATTGCACGCAGTAGATGTGCGGCGGGTGCGCGCCGATCACGCTGCCCGACCTGATCTTCTTGAAGCCGCGTATCGGACTGTCCTCGAACACCGCGTCGAGCACGCCGAGCACGGGCTTGTTCTGCAGGATGCGCGAGTTGACGCGCTTGGTGAGCAGCCAGAACCACGAGCGCAGGCTGATGCGGTATTCGAAGTAGCGCCCGACCTGCGCCGCGCGGGTGAAGCGCACCGCATGGCCCTGGCAATGGCGCTCGTGCCTGCCGTCGCTGGCGTCGGCGAAGCCGATCACCACATCGAAGAAGCGGCCGAGGATGTCCTTGGCTTCGATCTTCTCGTTCGCGCACAGCACCGTCAGTTCGTAGACCGACGGGCGCGCCAGAACCTCGTGGCCCACGATGCGCCAGAATTTCAGCTGGTCGCTGACGGGCGAATCGCTCTTGATGCTGAATTCGTGGTCGGCCATGGTGTTCGGCGCGATGCCCCTCTCGTGTTTCTCCGATCCCTCGTTCCCTGTGCGCCCGTCGCCGTCGCGTCAGGGCGCCAGCAGCAGCACCAGCGGCTGGCTCGGCACGGTGCGCACGCCCGGGCAGTTGGTGCTGTTCTGCAGCGAGACGCTGGTGAGCCGCGTTGCAGGCATGCCGTTCCACAGCACGGTGAAGGCACCCGTGAGATGGCGGCTCGGCCCCATCACGGTGCCCGAGGCCACGCCCATCATCACGCCGGCGTTGTCGCCGTTGGTCATGGGAATGAGAGTGCCCAGGTTGTGGGCCGGACCGCCCATGATCAGGATCGTGGGGCAGTTCGGAATCGCCATCGGCCCCATAGCGATGTTCGGATAGGGAATCGGAATCGGCGACGGCGCGGCGGGCGTGATGCAGACATCGGGAAACCCCATGTCGGTGCCCATCAGCTGGCAGTTGGCGAACATGCTGCGCTCCGTTCTTCAGCCGAAGTGGATCTGCGCGCCGCGCGCCTTGATCAGCTCGCGGCCGTTCACCAGCGTGTGCTCGCCTTCGATGCGCAGCAGCTGCTTGGCCTCGCATTCGATGTGCGTGGCGGCCACGCGGTCGATGCCGTCGGTGGTGCGCAGGTAGTGCCTGCTGAAGTGCTGCACCCGGTCCATCACCGACGACATCAGGGAACCCACCACCTTGATGCTGGTGCCGATGAGCTGGAACTGCCGCCCCACGACGTCGGCCGTTTCGGTGGCCATGGTGGTCTTCTGCGCAGCGATGTCGAGCAGCTGCGACTTGAGGCCGACGCGCGCCGCCTCCAGCGACAGCGCGCCGCCGTCCACGGCGATGCGCATGTTGCCCGCGCAGCTCACCACGTTGGGCATGCCTTCCTCGCGCTGCAGCACGGCCATGATCCAGACCTCGTTCGGTGCGATGCGCAGGCAGGCCACGCTGTCGCCGGCAGCCGGTTCGAGCAGGCAGCTCGCGGCGCGCACGGCACGAAGCCGCAGGTCGCCGCTGGCCACGACCGGCTCGCCCGTGTCGGCGGCGCCGAGGATGCCCACGCACCACTCGCCGGTGATCGCCTTGGCGGATCGGCGCTTGCGGCCATGCGCGGGCGCGGATTTCAACATCGTGTCGTTCATGGTGTGTTCCCCTGCTGTTCGGTTGAATCAGGCGACCAGGGGTTGCCAGCGCTCGGATGCCGACAGGTCGGCATCGGATTCGAGGGCGCGCGCGCGGTCGGTCATCTGTGCGTTCTCGGTGATCGCGCCGTGCAGCACGGCGCGCACCATCGTGGCGCCGCGCAGGTCCGCTGCGGCGAGGTCGGCATGCCGGAAGTCGGCGTAGGTCAGATCCGCGCCCGAGAAGTCGGAGCCGCGCAGCTTCGCGCCGGCGAAATGGGCCTGGTGCAGATCGCACCCCGAGAAATCGGCCAGCTCCAGCGTCGCGCCCGAGAACAGCGCCTGCCGCAGGCCGGCGCCCGAAAAGTCGACACAGTTGCCCGTCGCCCCGCAAAAGATCGTCGACGGCGCCACCGCCCCGGTGAACCGCGCGCCGTCGATGTTGGCGCCCTGGAAGTTGCATTGCCGCAGCGCGATGCCGCCGAAGTCGGCGCCGCTCAGGTCGGCCGACGAGAACTGGCAGCCGTCGAGGCTCAGGCCCGCGAACGACATGCCCTTGAGCGAGGTCTTGAAGAACACATTGCGCTGCATGCGTGCGCCGGTCCAGGTGAGATGCGAGAGGTCGCACTCGGTCACGGCCGTGTATTGCCAGCTCGTTTCATCGGCACACACGTCGAGCAGCACCGACTGGCTGAAGACTGCCGAGTCGAGCTGCGCGCCGCGCAGGTTGGCGTGGGCCAGGCTGCACTTCGACACCGTGGCCATGGTCAGCGCGGCCTGGGCGAGCTGCGCATGCGCCAGCTCGCACTCGGTGACCACCGCGCCATGCAGGTTGGCCTGACGCAGGTCCGCATGATCGAGCACACAGCGGTTGAAGACGGCCTTGCGCAAATTGGCACCCGAGGCGATGGCGCCGCGCAGGTCGCACTGGTCGAACACCGTCTCGCGCAAGTCGGCAGCGCGAAAATCGACCTCCGAAAAGTCGATCCTCGAGAACACGCCGCCGCCCAGCGGCAACCCCGCGTAGCGGCCCTTGCTGAGGTCGCGGCCTTCGAGCGCCTCGCCGACGCTGACCGCAATTGCAAGCAACTGCGGGCTCATGCGGCCGCCTGCTGTTCGGGGGTAAGGCGGGGCCAGGTGCGCGCGCGCTTGAGCAGCGCCCCCTCGAAGCTGGTCGCGCCGTCGAGCCGCACGCGGCTCAGGTCGGCGCCGAAAAGGTTGCTGCGACGCAGGTCGGCGCCACGCAGGTCGGCCTTCTGCAGGATGGCGTCGCTGAAGTTCACGCCGGACAGCAGTGCGCTCGTGCAAACGCTCATGCGCATCAACGCGCCTTTTGCGCTCGCCAGCCGGAGGTCTGCGCCGTCGAGCCGCGCATCGCAAAGGTTGGCGCCATCGAGCACGGCGCGAATCAGCTTGGCGTCGCGCAGGTCGGAGCCGCCGAAATTGACCCGGCGCAAGTCGGCGCCGCTCATGTCCGCGTCGACCATGCTCGAGTTCCTGACCGCCACGCCACCGGCGCACTGCGCCATCGTCATGTTCGCGCCGTCGAGCTTGCAGGTGGCGAAGGTGGTGTTTTCGAGTCTTGCGCCGTGCATGTCCACAGCCGACAGGTCCGACTCGATGAAGCTGCACGCCGACAGGTCGGCGTCGGGCCAGCGCATGCCCTGGAGGTCGAGCCTGTAGAAGGTCTGCCCGGCCAGCAATGCACCCTGCCAGTCGGCGTCGCCCCACGTCGTGTCGAGCAGATTGGCGTGTGCGAAGCGCGCGCGGCGCATCTGCGTGCCCGCGAATGCGCAGTGCATCAGCATGGCGTCCGAGAAGTCCGCGTCGTCGAACACGCCACCGGCCAGGCTTGCCTTGCCGAGGTTGGCGCCGATGAACCGGGTGCCGATGGCCATCGCGCCTTCGAGGCGCGCATGCGCGAGCACCGCGCCGGTGAAGTTCGCGCCCGACAGGTTCGAGTGGCCGAAGTCGACGCTTTCAAGCCAGGCACCTTCGAAATTCACGTCGCGCAAGTCGAGGCCCGAGAAATCGGCCCCGGTGAAATCGATGCCCGCAAAGAACTTGATGCCGGCCGGCACGGCGCGCGCCATCTCTTCGCGCAGCGCGGCGGCCTGCGCGGCAGGCATCCGGAATGCCGGCGGCTGCATGTGGGCGGACTGGAGGTAGCCCTTGCGCTGGGCCTGCTCGATCAGGCAGAGCCTTGGAAAGACCGCGCCCAGATCGACCGCCCGGGTGCCGGCGGCCGCCTGCGCCCGCATGCCGGCCAGGTGCTGTTCGGCGTCGTAGCCGGGCGGGCCGCGATGCTGCAGGCTCGCAAGATCGATCTTCTGCGCTTGCGACATCGCCAGCGCCTTCTCGAGCACCGCGACGGCGTCTTCCACGGCCGCCCACTGCTGCGCCTGCGATTCCTTCATCTTCTGCTCGAGGTATGCCGGCAACGCGTCGCCGACCGGCACCTGCTCGCGCGGCGGCATCCTGATGCCCAGCGCGTCGGGGTCCTTTCCCATCTCGACGGCCTTGTCGCGCGCGAGCTCGACATCGATTTCCGCGCGGCGGTACTGGGCCTCGCCCTGCAGGCCCGCCGTCTCGAACGGCTGCTTCGCGGCCTCCACATCGGGGTCGAAGGTATCCACGCCCGGCGGAAGCAAGTCGCTGTCGATGAGGGCGTACACCGGCCCCATCTTCGGGTCGGCACGCTTGGCCGCCGCTTCGAGGTAGTGCTGGTCGGTCCTGGCTTCTCCGATGCGTTCGACGGCGCCCATGAGGCTGGCCACATCGGAGCCGTCGTCGGTGCCGACTTCGGCCAGCCCCTGGAAGATGGCGATGCAGCGCCGCGCATGCGGAAAGAACCACACGGTGGTCAGGCGCAGCGGCACTTCGCGGATCCGGGCGTCGTCGCCCGTCGTCCGGTAGCCGACGAACACGCGCGGCCGCATGCCCGGCAGGCGGCCTTCGACCAGCGGCTGGTCGGGGTGCATGTTCTCGAACGAGAAAGCTTCGTCGCCGACGAGCGCGGCGCTCATCCACTGGTCGGCCGGCGCCATGTTGAAGCAGCGCCAGTCGGTGTCCGGCGCGAAGCCGGGTGCATGCTCCTTCAGGTAGGCGGCGTCGTAGGTCCCCCGGTACTGCGCGCGCTGCGGATGCATCGCGTCCAGCGCGCCGAAGCCGGCAGGGGCGACGGCCTGGTCGGGCCGAAGCAGCCGGTCGTGCGGCAACTCGGTGTTGGGCAGCCAGGTCAGGCCGTCCCTGGCCGTGCGGCCGCGGCCCTGGCTGTTGAGCGCGAAGTCCGCACCGCCGTAGGCGGCGGCCCAGTCGAGCGGCATGGCCTCGAAGGGTTGCGGCGCGCTGGGCCGTGCGCCGTCCCAATATCGCTCGCCGAAAACCAGCAGGGTCTTTTCCTGCGTGCCGAAGCGCGCGCGCACGGCGCATGCACCGGGCCGGTCCTTGGGCGGGAAGGCTTTTCCGTGCACCAGATATTCGGGCGTGAGCTTGGCCACGCCTTCGTCGATCAGCGGCTGCGCCATTTCTTTCGCAAGAAACGACCACATCGACTGTTCGGCCCACAACGTGCCGCGCTCGCCCTGCGCGAACGGAAGGTGAAGGTACGCGCTGACGCTGAGCCCGAAGCGTTTGCGGAACTCGATGGGCCGGCTCGACAGTCCGAGCGCCTGGGGTTTGAGCACTTGCATGATGATCGCGCGGGCTCAGGTCGGGTGGGGGTCCGGATCCGTCTTGCCCAGCCCATCCACGTCGGCCGCGGCACCGGGGCCGCCGGCCGCATCCAGACCGGCCTGCACGCCGACGCCGATGCCGAGCGTGACCAATCCGCCCTTGGCCTCGTCGGCCCGCCTGCGGGTGGCGCTGGCAAGGCTTCGCAACCGGCCGGCGAGGCCGGGCACCGGCGGGATGGCCTGGTCCGCCTCGGTCGCTGCCGCCTCCAGGGCCGCGGCCGCACCCGCGTACTGGTCGAGGGTCTGCCCGATACCGGCAATGGCCGAGGCGGCACCCGCCACGGCGCCCAAAGCCGCAGCCACCGCGGCGCCGGCGCCTACCGCCGGCCCCGCCGCGCCGGGGGTGAAGCAGGCGAGCGCGGATTGCCTGAAGCTGGTGGTCTTCTGTTCGATGCCGGCGGCCGCGACGGTTTCCATCTTCAGCCCGGCGGTGTTGTCCATCTTCAGGCCCAGGAAGTTCGACAGGCTCGCGGCCATCGTCGTATCCATGCTGAGCCCCAGGAAGGTGGAGCGGGCCAAGCCGATGTTGGCGGTGCTGTTGTTGCCGATGTAGCCGCTGCTGTTGGACCCGAGCACGGTGGTGTTGGAGCCGATGGACGTGGCGTCGATGTTCCCCACCGCCATCATCTCGATGCCGGTGTTGCTCATCAGCTTGATCTTGTTGGCCATCAGGGCCAGCGGCCCCGATGGCACCGTGATGTATTTGGAGCTTGCGCCGGTCACCATCCAGTCGATGTGGGCGGCTTCGAAGCTCATCTTGGCGGCCTTGTAGGTCAGGCTGCCGCTGACGGTGATGCTCTGGTCGCCCACCACCGTGCGGGTTTCTCCGGCGCGCGACACGTCGATGCGCGCACCGGTCACGTCGGTGGTGCTGGCGCCCTTCACGGTCAGCGTGTCCTTGCTGTCGACGAAGGTCAGGCGGTTGCCGACCACCTGGTTGTTCTGCGCGCCCCGGACCGTGTTCTTCTGGTCGACGTTGACGGTGTGCGTTTCGTTGCGCGCCACCGTGGTCTTGCGGTCGCGCTCGATGGTGTTGGTCTGGTCGCGCTTGACGGACAGCGTCTGGTCGCGCCCCACGGAGGTGGAGTCGTCGCGCTCCACCGAGGTCGCCATCTCGAGCTCGGCATGCATGCTGAAGACTTCGGCGCCCTTCTTGTCCTCGAACATGAGTTCGTTGTAGTTGGAAGATCCACCGCCCGGCGTGGAGCGGGTCTTGAAGCCGCTCTGCGTGGGCGACTTGTAGGGAATCGGCTGGTCGTCGTTGTAGACGCGGCCCACGACGATGGGGCGGTCGGGGTCGCCGTTGAGAAAGTCGACGATCACCTCCTGCCCGATGCGCGGAATGAAGTAGCCGCCCCAGCCCTTGCCCGCCCACGGCTGCGTCACGCGGACCCAGCAGGTGGATTGCTCGTTGCTCTCGTCGTAGCGGTCCCAGTGGAAGTGCACCTTCACGCGGCCGTGTTCGTCCACATGGTGTTCGTCGCCCTGGGGGCCGACCACGATGGCGGTCTGCGGGCCCGGCATGGTCACGCGCGGCGTGAGGCGGGGCGGCCGGTACGCGCGCTCCATCGGCATGACGGTGAGCAGGAAGGCGCTGGTGCCCGGCTGGGCCAGGTTCAGCGTCGGCGTGCCGGCGATCAGGTCTTCCAGCACCTGGCGCGTGTCGGTGTTCACCGCGTCGTCGCGCAGCACGTCCGCCAGCGCCGTGGAGACCGGCTGCGCCGCCGCCGCGCCGGCGTTGACGCTCTCGTAACCCGGATGGCTGGCCATGAAGGTGCAGGCCGCGATGATGTAGTCGCCGTCGCGCGTGCCGTCGGGGTCGCCTTCGAACTTGAAGCTGCGCCCCGCGGCCACGTCGGGCCAGGTGGTCAATGCCCAGTGGCGGTCGCGGCGCGCGTTGAGTTCGTCGCCGCGCAGCTTGGTGCGGTTCTCGGCACCGTCGCCGCTGAAGTAGCCGCCCGGGAATTCGAAGGCTTCGAAATCGGCCAGCTCGTGGTCGTCCGACGCGTCGATGCCGGCGCCCAGCTTCTTCTTGATGGCCTTGAAGTCGCTGTCGCGCGAGGCGTACTTGCCGGTGTCGAACTGGCGTGCGCTGACCCAGCGCGAGATCTCGTTGTGGCGCGCCTCGGTCGCGTCGCTCGCCACGTAGTGCAGCGTGCCGGCCACCGGCAGCTTGTCGTGCGCCATGTCGCCGGCATCCGACAGATGCATGGTGCCCGGCGCATCGTGCGCATCGAACCAGTAGTAGATGCCCTCGTCTTCCAGCAGCCGCGAGAGGAACCGGTAGTCGCTCTCCTGGTACTGCACGCAGTAGCGCCGCGGGTCGTGGGTGCCGATGACGTTGCCGGCCTTGGTCTTCTTGAAGCGTTTGATGGGGCTGTCCTCGAACACCGCGTCGAGCACTTCGAGCACGGGCTTGTTCTGCAGGATGCGCGAGTTCGTGCGCTTGGTGAGCAGCCAGAACCACGAGCGCAGCGTGATGCGGTATTCGAAGTGCCGGCCCACATGGCCGGCGCGCACGAAGCGCACCGCATGGCCCTGGCAGTGGCGCTCGTGCCTGCCGCCGTCGGCGTCCAGGAACTCGATGACCACGTCGAAGGCCCGGCCGAGAATGTCCTTGGCGTCGATCGCCTTGTTCTTCGACAGCACCGTGAGCTCGTAGGCCGAGGGGCGCGCGAGCGCCTCGTGACCCACGATGCGCCAGAACATCAGGTCGCCCTTGGCGGGTGAATCGCTCTCGATGCGGAACGCGTGGTCGGCCATCTTTTTCTCTTGAAGGTGGGGGCTTCTCAGTCAACTTGCCGTATTTGGGCGGTTGAGGTGGCGCGAAGTCTGCGTGGGGGGCATTCAGGGTGCGTGCACAGGACACCGTCGGCGTGATCGCGCCCTGAATGACCCACAACGCATCGAGTCGAAAAGCAAGTGTTCATTTCAGTCGAAGGCATAAGTGAAGTCGGCGTCTTTCACGTCGAGCGCGACGCGGCGGATCTCTCCGCCCGACGCCAGACGTTGCAGGTACTCGACCGAAATGGTGGGCAGCACGGTGTTGGTGAGGATCGCGTCGATCACGCGCCCGCCCGACTCCGGGTCCTGGCAGCGCGCGACCACCTGCTCGACCACCGCCTCGCTGTACTCGAAGGGCACGCCGTGGTTGGTCTCGACGCGCTTCTTGATGCGGCCCAGCTGCAGCCGCACGATCATCTTCATCATCTCGGGCGACAGCGGGTAGTAGGGAATGGTGACGATGCGGCCCAGCAGCGCGGGCGGGAACACCTTCATGAGCGGCGCCTTGAGCGCGTCGGCGAGCGCGCCGGGCTCGGGCAGCAGCTCGGGGTCGCGGCACATGCTCATCACCAGTTCGCTGCCGGCGTTGGTGGTGAGCAGGATGATCGTGTTCTTGAAGTCGATCATGCGGCCCTCGCCGTCTTCCATCCAGCCCTTGTCGAAGACCTGGAAAAAGATCTCGTGCACGTCGGGATGCGCCTTCTCGACCTCGTCGAGCAGCACCACGCTGTAGGGCCGGCGGCGCACCGCCTCGGTCAGGATGCCGCCCTCGCCGTAGCCCACGTAGCCCGGCGGGGCGCCCTTGAGCGTGGAGACGGTGTGCGCCTCCTGGAACTCGCTCATGTTGATGGTGATGATGTTCTGCTCGCCGCCGTACAGCGCCTCGGCCAGCGCCAGCGCGGTCTCGGTCTTGCCGACGCCCGAGGTGCCGCAGAGCATGAAGACGCCGATGGGTTTCTGCGGGTTGTCCAGGCGCGCGCGCGAGGTCTGGATGCGGCGCGCGATCATCTCGAGGCCGTGCTTCTGGCCGATCACGCGCAGGTTGAGCGTGTCGGCCAGCTTGAGCACCGCCTCGACTTCGTTCTTCACCATGCGGCCGACAGGGATGCCGGTCCAGTCGGCCACCACCGAGGCCACGGCCTGCTCGTCGACCGAGGGCAGGATCAGCGGCGACTCGCCCTGCACCGCGTGGATCTTCGCTTGCAGTTCGTGCAGCGCGGCCAGCAGCGCGGCGCGGTCGTGGACAGGTGCAGCCGCATCGGCATCGGCAGCGGCGTCGGCATCGGCAGCGGCGTCGGCAGGCGCATCCACGGGCTTGTTGCCCGCGCGCAATTTCGCGCGCAGTTCGAGCAGGCGGTCGACCAGGCCCTTCTCTTCCTTCCAGCGCGCGTTCAATGCATCGAGCTGCACCTTCGATTCGGCCAGCAGCGCGCTCACCTGCGCGGCGCGCTTCGTCACATCGATGCCGATGGCTTCCTCGCGGCCGATGATCTCCTGCTCGACCGTGAGCCCTTCGATGCGGCGCATGCAGTCTTCCACCTCGGGCGGCGTCGCGTGCTGCGACACGGCCACGCGCGCGCACGCGGTGTCGAGCAGGCTCACCGCCTTGTCGGGCAGCTGGCGCGCCGGAATGTAGCGGTGCGACAGCTTCACGGCCGCTTCGATGGCCTCGTCGAGCAGCTGCACGCGGTGGTGCTTCTCGAGCACGCTGGCCACGCCGCGCAGCATCAGGATGGCTTTCACCTCGTCGGGCTCGGGCACCTGCACGACCTGGAAGCGCCGCGTCAGCGCCGGGTCCTTCTCGATGTACTTCTTGTATTCGGCCCAGGTGGTGGCGCCGATGGTGCGCAGGTTGCCGCGCGCCAGCGCGGGCTTGAGCAGGTTGGCCGCATCGCCGGTGCCGGCCGCGCCGCCCGCGCCCACCAGCGTGTGGATCTCGTCGATGAAAAGAATGATGGGCGTGGGCGAGCTCTGCACCTCGTCGATCACCTGGCGCAGCCGCTGCTCGAACTCGCCCTTCATGCTCGCGCCGGCCTGCAGCAGGCCGATGTCGAGCGTGAGCAGCTTCACGTCCTTGAGCTGCGGCGGCACGTCGCCGCGCGCCAGGCGCTGCGCGAAGCCTTCGACCACCGCCGTCTTGCCGACGCCCGCCTCGCCGGTCAGCAGCGGGTTGTTCTGGCGGCGGCGCATCAGGATGTCGACGATCTGGCGGATCTCCTCGTCGCGGCCGGTGATCGGGTCCATCTCGCCCTTCTTGGCCTTCTCGGTCAGGTCGACCGCGAACTTCTTCAGCGCGTCGCCCTTGCCCATGGCGGCCGGCGCCATCGCGCCCGAGTCTTCGCCGGGCGCGCCGCTGCCCATGCCGGTGCCGTCCTGCGCGCGCATCTGCGATTCGGGCGAGGCGTCGCAGATCTTCGGAAAATTGTCGGCCAGGTCTTCGACCTTGACCTTCTCGAACTGCTTCGACAGGCCGAACAGCGGGTTGCGCAGGCTCTGTGTCTTGAGCATGCCCACCAGCAGGTAGCCGGTGCGCACCTGCGCTTCGCCGAACTGCAGCGTGGCATAGGTCCAGGCGCGCTCGATGGCGTTCTCGATGTGGGGCGAGAAGTCGCTGATGGCGGTGGCGCCGCGCGGCAGGCGGTCGAGCGCGGCCGTCATGTCCTTCGCGAGCACGGACACGTCGAGCCCGTAGTGCTGGATCACGCGGTGCAGGTCGGAATCCTGCGTCTGCAGCAGCTGGGCGAACCAGTGCTCCAGCTCCACGTACGGGTTGCCGCGCATCTTGCAGAACACGGTGGCGCCTTCGATGGCCTTGTAGGCCAGCGCGTTGAGTTTGCCGAAGAGGGCGGTGCGGCTGATTTCACTCATGGCGGACTCCGTATCTGTTGAAGACGATTCATGCCGGGCAATTGGAAGTTCGGCGATCTGCGGCCCGGCTCAATGGGCCACGCGCCTTGCGCTGGCCAGCCAGCCCTGCACGTCCTGCCCCGCCTCGCAGCGCGGGACGACCGGCTGAATGCGAACGCCACCGAAACCGGCGGCCGTCAGGCAGGCCTCGACGTGCCGCGCCGCATGGAGGTAGCGTCCGCTTTCTTCGAGCCTGAAATCCTCTTCGCCCTCGACCAGGGCCTCGACCGTGAACACGATCCCGCCTTCGGGGCGCAGCGCACGCGCGGCCGCTGCAGCCACTTCATGCAGGTCGCCGAAGTAGCACAGCGTGTCGGCCGAGGCCACGAGGTCGAATTGGCCCGGCTGGGTGTTCAGGTAGCGAGTGAGTTCGGCCTTGTGCAGCAGGTCGTAGCCGCCGCGACGGTGGGCGCGCTGCAGCATGCCGACCGACAGGTCGCAGCCGGCCAGGCGGGCCGCCCAGGGCCGCAGCAGAGGGCCGCAAAGGCCGGTGCCGCAGCCGGCGTCGACCACGGCCAGTCTCGCCGCCGGCGGACCGAAGATTTCCTCCACCGCGCGCGCCACCAGTTCAGGGGCGCGGTAGTGCAGCCTTTCGAGGCTGACGTCGAAGCTGCCGGCATAGCTGTCGAACACGGCTTCGACATAGCCGTCGCTGGCGCGCGGCGGCAGCTGCCGTCCCTCGCAGGCGGCGAGCAGATGCGCGACCACGGGATTGCCGGGCTCTTCGGCCAGCCACTCCCTGTACATGCCGGCGGCCTGTTGATGCTCGCCGAGCAGCTTCAGGGCACGGATCACCTGCGAGCGCGCCGTCAGATTGCGCGGCTGCAGCACCACCGCGCGGCTGTTGGCGATGACGCTCTCGTGGATGCGCCCCTGCTCCATCAGGGCGATCGAGAGGTTGTACCAGGCCTGGCTGAACGCCGGCCGCAGTTCGATCGCGCGGCGGCTGGCGTGCTCGGCGGCGCTCCAGTTTCCTTTCTGCCGCTCGAGCGCCGCGATGTTGCTCAGCGCATCGGCGCCTTCGTCGCCCGCTGCTGCGCAGGAGACGCTGTTGTCGTAGGCGAGCCTCGCGTCGTCGCTGCGACCGGCCTCGATCAGGAGGTTGCCGAGGTTGTTCCAGGCGCCGCTCTGCGCGGGCTGCAGCGAGAGCGAGCGGCCGATCAGCGCGATGCTCTCGTCGCTGCGGCCTTGCGCATGGCGCAGCATGCCCTGGTAGTGCAGGGCGTCGGGATGGTCGGGCGCGGCCTCGAGAATGCGCGCCAGAAGTTCGTCGGCCGGCGCCAGTTTCTGCTCGCGCACCCAGGCCACTGCGCGCTCCAGCGCCACCGCGATCGGCACCGCTTCGGGCGCTTGCGCCGCCGCGACAGGTTCGGGATTCGAAGTCATCATGCGCCGCCTCCCGCGGTGGCCCGGGCGGCCAGCGAACGGTCGCCGATGCGCACGTCCGCCGCATCGCGCGAACGCGTGCGCTGCCCGAGCCACGAGACCCAGCCGAGGCGCGGCGCATTGCCCTGGGTCTGGCCCAGCCGCGTGGCCGGCACCTGCGCCTTCTGCAGCACGAGCTCGGCATCCCATTCGAGTTCGTCGCCCAGCAACTGCTGCATCCAGCGCTGCAGCACCGGCCGCGCATGGCCGACGGGAAGAAACATGCGGTACTGGTCGAGCGTGAGCGGGCCCACATGCAGCCGCACGCGGTGCTGCCGGTCCCAGGCGCGGGTGCCGAGCATCGCGCCCATGCCCATCGAGCGCGAGCTTTCGCCCCGGCCCAGCCGCGTGAGTTCGCCGGCGGGCAGGCGCATCCAGTGGCCGACCCAGCGCTCCAGCGTCACCGGCACGCCGAAGTAGCTGCGCAGCACCGACTCCACGCTCTCGACGTTGCGCACGCGGCGCGCGAGCCAGCCCGAGAAATGCAGCCGTGCGTCGTCGTGCACTTCGTCGCGCCCGATGCGCCCCGGCGTGCCGATGCCCACCAGCGCGCCGACCTGCAGCCGGAAGCGGTCTTCACCCGGGCGGTCGAGCGCCACCGCGGGACGCGACTGCGCCCAGGCCCGGTAGAAATGCAGCGAGAAGCGATGCAGGAAGCTGTCGAGAAAAGCCAGCCAGGTCGGGTCGCCGTGGTTGAGCGTTCGTTCGCGGATGAAGTCGCTCAGGTGCACCGGCAGCGGACCGTTGGGGCCGACGTAGCTGAAGAAATGCTGGCGCAGCCGCGGCGGCGAATACGCGGTCGCGGGCTCGAAGCGGCTGAAGCTGGCCGGCGCGAACGACAGCGAGGGCTCCTGCCCGACGCGGATCGGCTCGGCGCTCGGCAGCAGCGCGCGGCCCCAGCGCGGCGTGGTCGCGGCGACCGACTCGAGCCGGCGCAGCACCGCGAAGTAGTCGAACGACCACGGCTCGGCCGACCACCCGCGCAGCGTGTCGTCAACACGCCTGGCTACAGAATCTGGCGTGTCCCGCACAGCGGCCTCCAGCGCATGGTCTCGCCCTTGCCCGCAATGCGCAGCACGGTCTCGACGAAATGATTGACCTCCACATGGCGCGCCAGATAGCGCGCCATCACCGCGCCGAACAGAAAGGCGCTGTGGCCGTGGAAGGCGTCCTTGTCGACTTCGAGCGTGACTTCCAGCCCGCGGCCGAACGCGATCGGCCCCTTGAGCGGCAGCCTGCGCGCCACCGGCTTGCTCTTGACCGACAGCAGGCCGCGCACCTGGCCCTGGCGCATCTCGTCGCCATGCACCGCATAGAGCATCAGCGTCTCGCGCAAGGCGGCGGCGCCCTGCTCGGGCGTGCTGTCGGACAGCGACAGGTAGTTGAGCGCGAGGTGATCGACCACGCGCCATCCCAGCCCCTGGCTCACGACCGGCGACACCGGGCGCGACGGACCGCGCACCATGCGCACGCGCTGCACCGGAAACGAATCGACGCAGTCGAAATCGTTGTCGCGGCCCAGCGGCATCAGGAGCGGCAGATCGCGGTTGGTGCACAGCGCCGTCACCGCCAGCTGCCGCAGCGCAGCCGCATACGGCGCCTGCTGCGGATCGACGATCTGCATGTAGACCTCGGAACCGATGTGGCTGCTGCGGTGGCCTTCGGTGCGTTGCCGCACCGAGAGCATGCGCGGCTCGCGCGTGATCGTGAAGTAGGCCGGATGGCTGTGCCGCGTGCCGTGAAAGGCCGAATAGAAAGGCCGGAAGACCTGCTCGGCGGCAGCGGCATCGACGCCGGGTGCGCCGTGGCCGACGACCTCGGTGACGGTGTGCACCTCGAAATCCTGCGGCCGCGTGCGGTCGGGCACCAGGTGGAATTGGCTCGTGCTTTCGGTCAGCGGCACGCGGTCGAGCCGCTTGTTGAAGAGATTGACCACCGGCACGCAGTGCAGCTGCACGTTGTCGGCGCCGACCAGCTTCTCGAGCGCCGCATCGCCGCGCGAGAACAGCAGCACGATCTCGATCTCCGTCACCGCCATGGTCGACAGCAGCGCCTGCAGCCCGGCGATGCGCAGGAACTGGAAGCGCTGCGGAAACGCGAAGTACTCCTGCAGCAGCCTGAAGCCCGAGAAGCCGGTGGCGGTGACCGGCAGCAGCGCTTCGTCTTCCTCGAAGCCGACGGCCTGGATCGCGCCGGGCGCGAGGGTCTGCGCCGTGCCCTGCAGGGCGCCGGTGGGCGACAGCGGCCGCACCATCACGCCGAGCGGCTGGCCGAGCGCGCACTCCTGCAGCTGCCAGGCGACGTCTTCGGCGCCGCCCAGATGCAGCACCAGATCGTCGAGCGCGATCTGGCTGAAGTGGAGCCCCGCCGTGGCGCGCAGCCCGATGCGCAGGCCGCCGCGGATCGCGCGCGACTGCGGGTGCGTGCTCAGCGGCAGGTCGGGCGCATAGCTGAAGTACTGGGCGCGTTGAACCTCGATCGGCCACAGGCGCAGCGCGCTCGCGGTGCGGAACTCGCAGTGCGTGTTCTGCCCCACCGCCTGCCGCGCGCGCAGGCCGGCGCCGCGCGGCAGCGTGGGGCCGGTGGCGAGATTGGCATCGTCGGGGTCGTGCGCGAAGGACACGACCGCCATCGCCGGCGTGGGTGCGAGGAAGTTCGGATAGACGATGTCGAGCAGGTGGCCGGTGAAGCGCGGGTACTCGGCATCGAGCTTGAGGTTGACGCGCGCCGAGAGAAAGGCGGTGGCCTCGATCAGCCGCTCCACATACGGGTCGGCGACCTCCTGGCCCTCGATGCCCAGGCGGTTCGCGATCTTCGGGAAGGCGCGCGCGAACTCGGAAGAGCTCTCGCGGAAGTAGCGCAGTTCCTGCTCGTACAGGTTCAGCAGCCGAGGGTCCATGGAGGACTCATCCAGGGTTTTGCGTCATGTCCACGATCTCTATGCGACCCTCTTCCAGATCGACGCGGCTGCGCATCAGGAACTCGAGCGGCACGGGCTGCGCCCACAGCATGCCGCGGATCTGCAGGCCGATGCTGTTGTGCGAGTCCAATGCCGGGCCTTCCATGACGAGTTCCACTTCGAGAGTGCGGGACAGAATGCGTGGCTCGAACTGCAGGATTGCGTTCTTCAAAGCCTGTTCCATGCTGACACGCTGCACCGACGAGGTGAACTGGCCAGACAGCATAGGCAATCCGTAGTTGATGACCGAGCGCGCCGCGTTCGGGTACTGCTTGTCGTCCATCGCCAGCCCGTAGCCGGTGGCGTTGAACAGCCAGCTCAGGTCGCGCAGCACGGCCGCGCGCAGCGCCTGTTTGGTCAGCGTGCGCTTGTCGTCGCTCTCCTTTTTTTCGTCGGGCGCGTGGTCGACGAGGCGGTCGAGCAGCGAAGGCTGCAGACGTTCCTGGGCGGTGAGTTCAGCCACCGCCGCTGCTTTCGGCCACCGGCGTGAAAAGGATCTCGCGCACGTCCATCAGCGCGTACTCGCCGGCATCGCTGCCGAGCACGCGCTGGCCGCTGCCGGCCCAGACCTCGGGCCGCAGTTCGCGCCACTCGGTCTTGCGCGCGAGCAGCAGCTCGCCGTCGGGGCTCTTCTGCGTTCCCTCGTAGCGGGTGGGAATGAGCGCAAGGGTTTCGCCGCCGTTCTCGAACTGCAGGTGCGCGGGCATCCAGACGCAGTCGCGCAGGTCCTCGGGCGGCTCGATCTTGATGTGCGTGAGCCGCGCGTAAGGAATCCAGTAGTACTTGCCGTTGACGAAGGCTTCGAGCACCGGGCCCAGGCGCATGTCGGCATCGGCCAGCCATTCGAAGGGCGCGCCGTCGACGCTGCCGCTCATGGCGGGCGCACCGTCGAAGGCACGCTGGCGGAGGTCTTCGGCCAGCGCGGTTTCGCCGCTGCCTTGACGCAGCAGCGATTCGATCAAGAGCGCCAGCCATTCGTCCGGCTGGCCGAAGATCATGGGTGTGCG
>Ga0256799_1000146_pt1 | contig 16471 bp, 20 predicted proteins | sample MC6MC0950MT_FD_190207 | JGI IMG/M metagenome (GOLD analysis project Ga0256799, IMG submission 190207) | Metatranscriptome of enriched soil aggregate microbial communities from Iowa State University, Ames, United States - MC6-MC0950-MT... | ecosystem: Environmental > Terrestrial > Soil >... | reverse complement strand
CGCCGTGTCGTAGGCGCTGTACCCCTTCACATCCGCGACACCGACCGGGTCGACGCCCAGGGTCACAAGCGTCTCGACCACTCCCCATTCGGTTCCGACCACACGTTTCGCCGGTCCGTCGAGCGTCACCTTCTCGCCACGGGAATCCGTGACCGTGAGTGACCCTGCGCTCGACGAGCTGCCGGCGGGGGCCTCGGTCGTACCGCAGCCAGCGAGGGCCAGCACAGCGGCAACGGTGATCGCTGCGGGGATCAGGCGTCTGCTCATGAGGGGGTGGGGATCCTTTCGGTTCTGAGGTGATGGCTGCCCATCGGATGGGTTCGGGGGAGGCCGGTTGCGGGATTGAGGTCGACATCGATACGGATGCCGTAGGTCTCGGTCAAGCGCTCGGGTTCGTACACGTCTGCCGCGGATCCGGCGGCGATGACGCGTCCCGCAGAGAGCAGCACGACCTGATCGGAGACGGCGGCGGCCTGGTCGAGATCGTGAAGCACCACGCCGATGGTCACCCCGTGCTGGTCGGCCAGGTCGCGGATGAGATCGAGGATCTCCACCTGATAGCGCAGGTCGAGATAGGTGGTCGGCTCGTCGAGCAGCAGTACATCCGTGTCCTGCGCGAGACAGCACGCGAGCCACACCCGCTGGAGCTGACCACCGGAGAGACTCTCCACACCGCGCTCGGCGAACTCGGAGACGCCCGTGAGGGACATCGCCCGCTCGATCGTCGCGGGGCCCTCGGCGTCAGTGCCGCGGAAGCGCTTGCGATGCGGGTGCCGACCGAAGCCGACCACATCCCGCACGCTCAACCCGGCGGGAGTCGGACGGCTCTGCGCCAGCAGTGTGATGCGACGCGCGAAGTCGGTTCTCGTCAGGGTCAGCGCGTCGACCGGGTCGCCGTGCTCACCCTGAAGGGTCACCCTGCCCGTCCGTGCTCTGTGCAGACGCGCGATCGCCCGGAGCAGCGTGGATTTGCCGCTTCCGTTCGGTCCGATCAGCGCCGTCACCTGCCCGGCCGGAAGGAAAAGGCTTGCGTCGTGAACGACGTCGACACCGTCGTAGGCGACCGTCATCGCCGACGCATCCATGCCCGCGGCGTGCGCGGGACGTGAGGGGATGCGGGAGGTCACGGGGCAATAGCTTAGGAGAGCCTTACCTAAATCGGCAACCCCGCCAGGTGGATCAGAAGTCTTCGTGCCCCTCGGCTTCGACCTCGATTATGCGCTCCGCCGCCGCCAAGTTCTCGAGCGCGTTCCGAAGCTGTCGCCGCAACCAGTCGGGGTCGAGCGCCCCTTCCGCCGCGAGCGATTCCAGTTGCTTCGCCCGTTCTTCCGCTGTACCCGTGAGGTCGTCCATGTGAGCTCCCATCCGTGACCGAGTCTGCTCCGTCGCCGACGGCACCACAACAGTCGCGTGCGCGGATCACGCACCGTAGGCACGGATGAAGGCGCGCACGCCCTCGACGATCACGCGCTCCGTGTCGACATCGTCGCGCTCCGCCGGACCTGCGAGATTCGTGGTGAACCGGGACACGGTCAATGCGACGAAGTGATCGGCGGCAAGACGCGGATCGGGCGTGACGAGCATCCCCTTGCGATCGAATTCGGCGAAGCGCTCGGCGACCGCATCCTCCGGTTCGCCAGCCTCCCAGTGCTTGTCGCGAAGCTCAGGGAGATTCGCGGATTCGGTGGAGAGCAGGCGCATCAGCGCGTTGTAGTCGGCCGAACCGATGGCGGAGACGGTGATCGCACGGGCGAATCCGGTGAGCGCCTTCTCCAGGTCGTCCACATCACGGAGGTGCTCGTCGATCGCGGTGCTCACGGCGGCACTCAAGGCCTGCACGGCCTGCTCGACGACGGCCACCAGCAGGGCGCGCTTGTCGCCGAAGTAGTCGTACACGGTTCGCTTCGAGACACCGGCTGTCGCCGCGATCGCGTCCACGCTCGTGCGCTCGAATCCGTCGCGGAGGAACAGCTGTCGCGCGGCGGCCAGGATCGCCTCGCGCTTCTGCGCCGATCCTTCGCGCACGCTCTTGCCCGACGTCGTGGTCGTCATGGGGCCCTCCCGGCTCTCTCTCCCGAATGATCTTACTCGTCGGTGTACTTAACTACACTGCACGGTGTAGTGTGGCGATCATGGCTTCCATCACTCCACCGCCGCCGGTCAGCTCGCGGCGACTCAACCTCATCAGCTTCGTGCTGCTTCTCGGCGCGATCACGACCATCCTCGACACGACGATCGTCAATATCGCCCTCGACCACCTGCACTCGGTCTTCAGTGCCTCCGTCGCGGACACCCAATGGGTCGTCACCGGATACCTGTTGGCGTTCGTCGCCGTCGTCCCCGTCTCCGGATGGGCGTCGGAACGCTTCGGCGCACGCCAGGTGTGGATGTTCGCGGTGGCCACGTTCCTGATCGGATCCGTTCTGTGCGGTCTGGCGTGGGATCTGCCGTCACTGATCGGCTTCCGCGTTCTGCAGGGCATCGGTGGCGGGATGGTGCTGCCGGTGACCATCACGATCCTCACGCGGGCCGCCGGCAAGGAACGGATCGGTCGCGCGATCGCGACCATCGGCCTCGTCGCTCAGCTCGGCCCCATCCTCGGCCCGCTGATCGGTGGCTCGCTCATCGACTCGGTGGGCTGGCACTGGCTGTTCTTCGTGAACATCCCGATCTGCCTCGTGGCACTCGTGCTCGCGCCGTTCATCCTGCCCACGGGTGAGAAGGACAGCAAGCATCGACTGGATGTGCTCGGTCTCGTGCTTCTGACGCCCGGCGTCATCGCGATCGCCTACGGCATCAGCCAGGCCGCCGGTCGCGACGGCTTCGGAGCTGTCTCGGCCTGGCTGCCCTTGGCCGTGGGCGCAGCCCTGCTGATCGCTTTCGTGCTGTGGTCGGTGCGGTCGGTGCGTCCGGCGCTCATCGACGTGCGGGTGTTCGCACGGCGCAGTTTCGGGATCGGCAGCATCATCACGTTCCTCAGCGGATTCTCCATCTACGCTCTGATGTTCCTGCTTCCGCTCTTCTATCAGCAGATCCGTGGGGAGACGGTGCTGGCAACGGGGTTGCTGCTCATCCCTCAAGGCGTCGGCACGATGGCATTCATCCTCGTGAACCGCCGCCTCGCCGGTCGCGTCGACACCCGTTTCGTGATCGCAGGAGGTGTGGTCCTCGCGATGATCGGGACCCTCCCCTTCGCGCTCGCCGGTGCGAGCGGCGGAGACGTGCTGCTGCTGGCCGGACAGTTCCTGCAGGGCTTCGGGATGGCCGCCGTGTCGCTCCCGGTCATGACCTTGGCGTTCGCCAGCCTCAGCCATGCCGAGACACCGCGCGGCAGTGCCGCCTTCAACCTCGTCAAGCAGGTCGGCGCACCGTTCGGCGTCACCGTGATCGCCGTCGTGCTGCAGAGCTATCTCACCGGTGCGACGACGACAGGACAGGCCCTGGGCGCGTTCACGGCAACCTTCTGGTGGGTCTTCGCGCTCAGCGCGGTTCCGCTCCTGCTGGCCTTCCTCATCCCGTCGACACGTCGGCGAGAGACCCAGGAGGCACGCGCGGCCGCCGCCGAGATGTCAGTCGAGAGCGTCTGACACGGGAGTCCCGTACGGGGGGGGGCAGCCGACCGTGGTCAGTCGGCCGCCGCCCCGACGGGGACGGTCGACAGAAGGGCTCGTGTCTCGGCTACCACCCGGTCTTGGAATGCCGGGTCGTGCACCTGTCTCGACCCGCGCATCGGCTCTCCGTTCTCGTCGAAATACATTCCGGTGCCCGTCGTATCGCTGGTCAAGATTCTCGTGATCACCTTCGCCGCCTTCCTCGGTGTCGTGTAGTGAGGCATCAGCTGTGCGATCGGAGCGATCGCCTTGCTCACTCCCCGTATGACGACATTCATGTCCCGTCCGAGGTTCGAGCCCGGATTCACGCCGGGCTCGACGGCATTGAATCGCAGGCGCGGGTACTCGCGCGCGAAGGCCAGTGCGGTCGCGAGAGGACCCTGCTTCGTCGTCGCGTACGCGTCGCCGCCCGGGAGCTTCGACCCGCCGGGTGAAAGCCACTCGCCGCGCGCACTGGCTTCCGCCGAGATATAGCGTGCCCCTCGGAAGCCGGCTTGCACGGCGATCTTCCGCTCAGGATCCTCGACCGCCGAGACGACGAAGACGACGTTCGCACCGTCGGGCAGAGCGGGGATCAGCGCTTCGGTCAGCGCGAAAGGACCGAGGTGGTTGGTTGCGAACGCGGTGTTCCACCCTTGGGCGGACACCGACGGTCGTCCCGGGAAGATGCCGGCGTTGTTCAGAAGGCCAGCGAGGGGAAGACCGAGGTTCGCGATTCGGGCGGCCGCTGTTCGGACGCTGCGGATGTCGGACAGGTCGGCGACGACCGTCACCGCTCGGCCGCCGCCGCTCTCGATCTCGGCTCGCACGTCGTCGAGCTTCTCGGGGCTGCGTCCGACGAGCACGACCGTGCCGTGCTCAGCGAGTTGGAGCGCAGTACGGTAGCCGATGCCCGAGGTGGGGCCGGTGATGATCCAGGCTCTGGAATTCGATGTCATGACCCGATCTTGCGATCGATCGCCTCCCGAAGGCAGTCGTCCGGTCTTCGTAGGACAGCCAGGGCCAGGACACCGGCAGGCGAGGAGCACACAATGGGAGCATGGAGACGTGGGAGTTCGGCCGCACGGTTCGCCGATGGCGCGACCGCGTGACTCCCGACCTGGTCGGGCTGCCCGAAGGCAATCGCCGTCGCGCAGCCGGGCTCCGGCGCGAGGAACTCGCGGCTCTCGCGGGAATCTCCACCGACTACCTCACACGCATCGAGCAGGGACGAGCCACCTCGCCGTCGGCGCAGGTCGTCGAGGCGCTGGCCCGTGCTCTCCGCGTGTCCGATCCCGAACGCGACATCCTCCACCGTCTCGCAGGTCACGCGAGTCCTGGCGCGGATCTCGTGCCCTCCCGCATCACTCCGAGCGTGCAGCGCCTCCTCGACCGCCTCGACAACACCCCGGTCGCCGTCTTCGACGCGATGAACACCCTCATCGTCGCAAACCGGCCATACGACGCGCTCATGGGCGATACGACGGGCCAGCGAGGTATCGAGCGGAACACGATCTGGCGGCATCTGGTCGGTCCGGGATCCCGCGCCGTCCATACTCCGGAGGAGCAAGCCGAGTTCGAGGCACAACTGGTGGCCGATCTGCGGATGACCGCAGCACGCTATCCATCGGACCGCACCCTGCAGCGACTCATCGCCGACCTGGCCGATCAGAGCCCGCGCTTCGTCGAGCTCTGGGAGTCCGACGCAGCGCTCGAACTCAGGGAGCCATCGAAGCACAAGACCATCGATCATCCGTCGGTCGGCCGGATCACCGTCGACTGCGATGCTCTCGTCGTGGCGGGCGACAACCTCCGCATCCTCGTGTACACGGCTGAACCCGGGACTCCGGATGCGGAGAAGCTCGCACTCGCAGTAGTGTTCGGAACTCAGCGCGTGATCGGCTAGATGGCATCCGTCACCATAGAGTGAACGGATGATCAGCAGACGGGATGCGGCTCAGCGCCTGGACATCAGCCTCGAGATGGCGACCAGGCACGGCATCCCCGCGAGACTCAGCGAGGCGGAATTCGCCGAGCTCGACAATAGTCCGCCCGCCTGGCTGGCACAGTCCCGCGCCAATCGCACCGGCAAGCGTCCGGTGTGGGTGCAGCTGACCTGCGACGTCTGCGGGTTCACGGAATCGGCGCGTCCCAAGAAGTGGTGGCCCGACTTCACCTACCTCAGCTGCGACTTCCACTCGCCGACAGACCTCCCCGATCCGCTGCCCGGATTGGCCCGCCGCGAGGTCGACGGAATCGGCAGCCGTTTCGTGGGGATCGTGGACGAGCATCCGTCGGCCGTGACCGGCTAACGCGCGCGGCGGGTCGACCAGATCGCGAGCACGATCAGCGGGATCTGGAAAGGCAGGCGCGCCAGCCGTTTCGCGTCCGTGTCGAGGCCGAATGCGTCGCGGTGGTTGCGCCACTGCGACACGTTTCCGGGGAACACCGCGATGAAGAACGCCGCGGCCGCGGAGCCGACGAGCTGCTTCCGCCAGCCGGACACGAGCGCTGCGCCGATGGCGATCTCGGCGACGCCGGACGCGAGAACCGTCGTATCCACGTCGACCGGCACCCACTCGGGCACCTGGGCACGGAAATCCTTGCGCGCGAACGTGAGATGACTGATCCCTGCAAACGCCAGAGCGCTTCCCAGGGCGATCCTCGCGATCGTTCGGCCTCGTCCGCCGGACGTTGAGCGGGCTTTCGTCATCGTGCTCCCTTCGTCGCCGTTGTCGGCGATCATGAGCGAGGGTATGCCTCCGCACGGCGTCCGGATAGCCTGAAGGCATGCTGGGACAGGGTGGCTCTGCGGCAGTTGACGGCGATCGCAGCGGCGTGCATCCCCACCACCATCACGGGTGGTGGTGGAAGACCCTGCTCGCCGGCCTGGCCCTGTGGATCGTGACGATTGTCGTCACGGCCTTCACCCGGAACACGAACCTCGTCCCCACGCTGATTCTGCTCGGCAGCTTCTTGGTGCCGTTTTGCGTGGTGCTCTTCGTGATCGAGCGTGTCACGGGCTCGATCAGCACGCTGCAGCTGATCCTCGCCTTCTTCGTCGGCGGCATCTTCGGCGTGCTCGGCGCATCCCTTCTCGAAGTGGACCTGCAGCAGTCGATCTGGGTCTACGGCCTCGTCGGGCTGATCGAGGAGGCGGTCAAAGCCGTCCTCGTCGTCATCGTGGGATGGCGTGTGGTGCCCAAGACCGCCAAGCAGGGGGCACTCCTCGGAGCCACGATCGGCGCAGGCTTCGCCGCGTTCGAATCGGCCGGCTACGCCTTCAACGCCGCGATCACCTCCCAGGGCGTCGACCTTCTGTCCCTGTTGCAGACGGAGGTGGTGCGAGCCATCCTGGCCCCGGTCGGTCATGTGCTCTGGACGGCCGTCTTCGGAGCTGTGCTCTTCGGATGCGCGCACCTGAAGCCGAAGTTCCGCTGGTCGCCCTGGATTCTCCTCGCGTACGCCGGCGCGGCTCTCTTGCACGCCCTGTGGGATTCCTCGTCCGACATCGCATCCGTGCTCGCGCTCATTCTGAACGGAGATGCGATCCAGGAACTGCAGAACGGGTTCCTGCCCGCACGCACCGCCGACATGGTCGAAGCGCTGGCGACCGTGCTATACATCGTCGGCCTGGCACTGGTATCGGCCGCGGGGATCGTCACACTATGGCTGATCCTCCGCCATTTCCGCCGGGCGCAGACGCTGTGGCGGCTTCCGTCGTGACTGGCTCGTGGGTGCCGTCGCGGGTCGCGTCCACTCGAATGATCTCGTCGCACTCACACGCATCCCGATAGCGACTCTCGGTCGGCTCCTCGGTCACGATCATCCCCATCGGACCCTCCGCTGACGCATCGAGCTCTGCCAGCCACTCGCGGTTGATCGACGGAACGCGCGACCCATCGAAATGGAACATGATCGGGATCGACGGATGCACCCACACTGTCGTCCGTCCGCCGCCCTGCTCGCGAGAGTCGCGCCACGAGAGCGCAAAGGGCTGCGCTCGCTTCAACCGATTGATCGCTACGACCTGCAGATGGGTCAGGAGCCTGTCGTCGATGTCGATCTCACGAGTTCCGTAGACGAGCTTTCCCATCAGTGCCCCCTCCGCATCGCAATGAAATCAGACCTCGAATCCCATGGCGCGCAGCGCGTCCCGGGCAAGAGGTGCGTACAGTACGGCCACGAGAGCCGTGAGAGCGAACAGCAGAAGGGCGATGAAGGAACCCGAGACGGCCATGGCCGCCACGAGACGGCCGAGATCACGACCGTCGATCTCGGCCGGCCTGAGCCGATCGGCGAGACGTTCGCCGGCGATCTGCGCGCGGCGGCGCATCCGGGATCCGAGTCGACTCGCGTGAGCCACAGCGGTGGCGAGTCGACGGGAGATCGTCGCAGCGGGTGGACGGAAGGTGCGGAAACGGTGGCTGATGGTCATCGTGGCCTCGGTGTGATGCTGGTGTTCTGATGCTGTCGTGGTTCTGGCGCTTGGTCGGATTCACTCCGGTTCGGGCCGGTGCCGGCCCGGTGCCGTCGGAGGTGAGCGGATCGACGATCGGTAGCGACGCGGGTGCGCACGATCGTCGATGGCCCGCCGACGATCCCCCGCCGAAGGCACGGCGGGAGATCCTGGTGGCGGGACGGAATGCACGGAGACGAGGCGCGGCGCATCCCCGAGACCGGCGATGATCGCCTCGAACTCGGCGTCGACCCATTCGGGATCCGAGGTGATGATGTCCGCGAACACGTCCACCGCGTTGTCGACGGCGTCGACCACGTCCACGACACTCACCTCCCGCGTGTGCGCATCCAACGTTGTAACTTATCTACATCGTTCAGTACATATTTTTTACACCGAGAATTGACAGTGTGCAAGTCGCACCCCAGAATTCTAGGTATGAGCGAGAACGCCGGAAGCCGCCCCGTGTACAGCATGGCCGTTGCGGCCGAATTGCTCGGGCTCCCGGCGGCGACGTTGCGACTCTATGAGCGAAAAGGTCTTCTCACGCCCGCGCGCACCGAGGGTGGCACGCGTCGATACAGCGCCGATGACATCGACCGGATGCGCCGGGTGTCCGAGCTGCAGGACGACGGCGTCAATCTCGCGGGCATCGGAAAGGTGCTGGACCTCGAAGGCGAGAACGCGGCCCTCCGTCAGGAAGCCGCCGACCGCGCCGGCGACACCGTCTGACGCCGGCGAGCCCGCGGGTTCGGACCGCCGCTTGGCAGTAGCGGTCGCTCTGGCGGGCGCAGAGCGACCACTACTGCCACCTGGCAGGGTGGCGGGGTGCGGCGAAGGCGGCAGCGCCGGCCGTGCTAGTGCAGCCAGTACTCGGGGGCGGGTGTCAGTGCCGCCAACTCCGACCACACCGTTTGCGGGATGTCGAGCGCTGCGAAGCCCAGCGTCTGCGCGACGCGCTCAGGCGAGGAGACGCCGACCACGGTCGCATCGATGAACGATGCCCGCATCGAGAACTGGAGTGCGGCCGCCGCGAGCGGCACGCCGTGCCGGTCACACACAGCCGACATCGCCCGGGCGGCATCAGCGATGCGGTCGTCCCGTTCGCCGTACCCGTATTTCGTCTGGGTGTCCGGCCCCTTGGCGAGCATCCCGCCGCCGTACGGTGCCGCATTGACCACGCCGATGCCGCGCTCACGGGCCGAGCGGAACAGTCCTTCGGCCGAACGGTCGAGCAGCGTGTAGCGGTTATGGCTCAGCACGACATCGAACAGCCCCGTATCGAGGTACCGTTCGAGCAGGTCGACCGGACCGCCCGCGACGCCGATGTGATCGACGCGCCCTTCATCGCGAAGCCGCACGAGGGCATCCACAGGGCCACCCGGGGCGATGCTCTCGTCGAACGGGATGCGCTCCGGATCGTGCAGATAGAGCAGAGGCACGCGTGCGACGCCGAGACGCTCGAGGCTCTCCTCATAGGATGCCAGCACCCGCTCGCCCGAGAAGTCGCCGGTCAGCGGGTCGGGGTCGACCTTCGTCGCGAGCACGAAGTCGGCAGGAAGGCCGCCACGCGCGGCCAGCGCGGAACCGATGCGCTTCTCGGCCTCGCCGTGCGCGCCGTACCCGTTCGACGTGTCCATGAACCGGATGTCGCTGTCGAGCACGGCATCGACGGTCGCGATCGCCCGCTCGTCCGTGACGTCGTAGCCGTAGAGCTGCGGCATGCCCGCCAGCGGACTCGTGCCCATGCACAGCTCGGTGACGGCGAGACCGGTGGAGCCCAGGGAGCGCACCGCGAGACTCATCGCACCGCATCCGTGAGAGCCGGCGCATGCGCTGCGAACGCATCCCGACCCGCGTGGTACGCGCTCACGACCCGGTCGAGTACCTCTTCCGTCTGCGCGTCGCCTGCGGTGGACTCGGGATGCGCGGCCCGCCATTCGAGCATCCGTCGCACCGCGCGTTCGAACGTCAGACGGGGCGCGAATCCCGGCACGAAACGCCGGATCTTCGTGTTGTCGAAGACGGCGGAGTGGCCGAGATCGCCCACGAACTCGCCCGACCAGAACCATTCGGGCGCGACAACGGGATACAGCTCGCTCGCCACATGCACCAGGTGGGCTTCCACTCCCAGGGCGTCTGCGAAGAGCGTGTAGATCTGGTCCCACGTCAGAACGTCGTCGCCGGTGATGTGGAACGTCTCGCCGATCGCTTTGTCGCTGCCGAGCAGGCCGACCAGCCCCTGCGCGAAGTCTTCGGCGTGCGTCAGGGTCCACAGCGAGGTGCCGTCGCCGTGAACGGGGATCTCCGCACCTCGGACGATACGGTCGATCACGGTCCACCCACCCGGAAGCGGGGGGTTCGCGTCATCGTAGGTGTGCGACGGCCGGATGACCGTGACCGGGAACCCCTGCTCGCGGTGCGCTTTCGCGAGCGCCTGCTCGGCCCTCCACTTGGCTGTGGCGTATGGCAGAGGGGGGTTTGGACCGGTGGGGGTCGACTCGCTGATCGGCGTGACGAGCACGGGCTTGGCATAGATCGATGCGGAGCTGATGTGCACATACTGCCGTGTGCGGCCGGAGAACAGCGCCACCCAGTGCGCGACATCGTCTTCGTCGTACGAGAGGAAGTTGACGACCGCGTCGAAACGACGGTCGCCGATGGCGGCACGAACGGATGCGTCGTCCGCGACATCGCCGATCACCTGCTCGACGTCGTCCGGCAATGCACGCCCCGACGAGTTCGCACCCCGGTTGAGCACGGTGACCGCCATCCCGTGCGCGGCGGCGAGCCGCACACAGGAGGCGCTGATCGTTCCGGTTCCGCCGAGGAAGAGGACGCTGAGCGGCGCACTGTCGTGGCCGAGAAGCTGTTCCGCGCTCATTTTCCTGCGAACCAGTCTTCGAAACCGTTCTCGACCAGGGAGATCAGCACGTCCTCCTGGCGGATGCCGAGCGGAGCCAGCTTGGCGACGAGGGCCTCGAAGAACCGCCGTTTCACTGAGACGGGGTACATGTGCACAGCGGTGACCTGGATGAGCACGAGGTTGCGCCGGTCGACACCGTTGTAGCCGGGGTCGAACTTCAGTTCACCCGCACCGTGGGGCCGGAACACCTGGAACCTGTCGTCGGCGGGGATCCCGAGCGCCTCGATCTGCGCGTCGTGGATCGCGTCGCCGATGGCGGCGTGCGAGGCCTCGTAGAGCTCGCGGTCGAGGTCGACTTGGATCAGTGGCATTTCACTCCTAGGGATTGGATCACTTGATGGCACCGGCCGAGAGGCCGCGCTCGAACATGCCTTGCAGGCACAGGTAGGCGACGATCTCCGGGATGGCGGTCAGGACCGCCGACGCCAGGATCTTCGTCTGGTCGTTGCTGAACTCGCCCACGAAGAACTGTGGAACGAGGGTGATCGTCTGCATCTCCTGCGACTGCAGGAACACCAACGGCATCAGATAGTCGTTCCACGCCCCGATCAGGGTGAAGATCAGCACGGCCGCCGCGATCGGACGGGTGAGCGGGATGACCAGGTAGAGGAATCCGCGCATGGATGTCGCGCCGTCCACTCGGGCGGCCTCGAACATCTCATCGGGCAGCCCGTTGATGAAGTTGCGGGTGAGCAGTACGGCGAACGGCACCTGCAGTGCGGCCAAGGGCAGGATCACCGCCCAGTACGTGTTCGAGAGCCCGACCGCTTGCGTGGTCGTGAACAGTGGGGTCAGGAGCACCACCTCGGGCAGCGTGAGGCACGCGAGCAGCATCCAGAAATAGACCTCGCGGAATCGGATGTGGAGCTTCGCGAACCCGTAGGCAGCGAGCATCGTCACCGCGTACACGAGCACGATCACACCGGCCGAGATGATGGCGCTGTTGAGGAAGAACCGGAAGAAGCCCGGCACCTGCAGCACGTCCCGGTAGTTGCCCCAGCCGTCTCCTGCGAAAGAACCCTGCACCATCGCGATGAGCGGGAACAGGTAGGGCAGCACGAGCAGGGTCGCGACGAGTTGGAGGAGGCCTTTGCTCCACCAGCTTCGGACTTCGAACATCAGCGTCCTCCGGTTCTCTCACGTCCGGTGACCTGAAGGACGATCGCCATCGCGAGGGCGATCACCAGCAGGACGATGGACAACGCTGCTCCGTACCCGACGTGCGCCAGCTGGATCGTCATCTGGTAGATGTACGTGCCGAGGAACTGGGTCGAGTTGTTGGGACCGGCGATCGTCACGAGCCAGGGCACGTCGAAGGTCTTGAGCGCACCGATCGCGCTGAGGATGCCGAGTGCCAGCGTCGTTCCGCGCAGGCTCGGCCAGATGATGGCCGTCAGGGTGCGGATGTTCCCTGCTCCGTCGATGCGGGCCGCCTCCAGCAGGGACGGATCGATCTGGCTCATCGCTGCGTAGTACAGGACGAAGGTCAGACCGGTCCACTGCCAGATGGTGATCGCCATGATCACCGGGAGTGCCGTGGAGTCCTGGCCGATCCACGGCTGCTCCAGGAATCCGAGACCGATGTGGCCGAGAACCCAGTTGAGCTGACCGTCGGCGGCGAAGATCTGCCGGAACACCGGAGCCATGATCGCCGGAGCGAGCACGACCGGCACGAAGATGATGACCTTGTACACCACGGCGAGACGGATGCGCGAGTGCATGATGACCGCGAACACGACGCCGATCGCCGTTTGCAGAACGAAGGTCACGATGAAGAAGGACACCGTGTGCCAGATGGCTTTCCAGAACACCGGGTCGTTGACGAGGTTGGTGTAGTTCTTCAGCCCGATCGACTCGGGGTCGGGGCTCGCGCCGTCCCAGTTGAGGGTCGACAGGAATCCTGTGTATCCGATGCAGTAGTAGATGAGACCGGCGCTCAGCACCAGCGCGGGAAGGATCCACGGGAGTCCCGGCGCCTGGATGCGCCGGCGGTGGCGGCGCGGCCGGCTCGAGGAGCCGACCGCGCTGTCCACCCGCTGGGTGGTGACCGTCATCCGTTCGCTGCCTTGGCCGCGTCGGCTGCCTGCTGGAGCGTCTTCGCGGCCGCCTGGGGTGTCGCGCTTCCGCTTCCGACCGATTGCGCCGCCGCGAGGAAGGCGTTCTCGATGTCGGCGTTCAGGAGAGCGAAGCGCGGCTCGTTGATGGATGCCATGCCCTTGAGGTACTCGTTGACCGGCGCGGACTGGGTTCCGAGTCCACGAACTTGATGGTCGTGAAGTCGGGTGCGACGCCGTTCAGCACGGGCGTGGTGTCGAGCCGGTCGGCCACGACCTGCTGGCCTTCCTTGCTCGTCGACATCCACTGAACGAAGGTCTCGGCTGCCGCGCTGTGCTTCGACTTGGACGCGACGGCGAGACCGTAGTCTGCGTCGCCGAACATCTCGCTGGTGTTGCCCTTGCCCGCCACATCCGGGAACTGCAGGGGAAGGATCGCGAACGGCTTGGCACCCGCGACTCCCGCAGCCGAGATGGCCTGCGTCATAGCTGCTTCGGTGGCGTACTGGGTGTACCAGCTGCCCATCATGACCATCGCGTACTTGCCGGTCAGGAAAGCGTTGTTGATGTCGGGATACTGCTGCGCACCGAGCGCGCCCTTCTGCATGATGCCGCTGTCGAAGAGGTCCTTCCAGATCTTCAGCGTCTCGACGATCTGCGGCGAGTCCCACTTGGCGTCGCCCTTGGACGCCTTGGTCCAATAGCCCGGCTCGACCGAGTTCGCGATGGCCTGCAGCGTGTCCTGGTCGAAGCCCTCCTGCGACGCACCCTGGGCGAAGCATCCCTGGCCGTTGCTCTCGAGCGTCTTGCACACCTGCTTCCAGTCGTCGAGCGTCTTCGGCGGCTGGAGGTTGTACTTCTTGAAGACCTCGGCGTTGTACCAGAGCGAGCCGGCGTACGAGGAGCCGATCGGCAGAGCGGTCAGCTTGCCCTTCGCGGTGAGGCCGTCGACCGCGATCTTCGCGATCTTCGACTTCCAGTCGCTTCCGAGCGCCTTCTCGGCGACCGGAGTGAGGTCTTTGGCGTAGGTGCCGAACTGCTGCACATAGGCGCCGGGCTGCAGGTCGAAGACGTCCGGGCCGCTGTTGGAGGAGAGGGCGGGTCGCATCGCGGCCTGGTAGTCGGAGATGCCGATGAGCTTGAAGTTGACTTTGATGTCCGGGTACTTCTTGTTGAACGCGGCGATGAAGTCCTTCGCCTCGTCCGTGTTGGTCGGGGTCCAGCCCCACCAGTTGATCGTTCCGCTCGTGGCCGAGCCGGCTTCGCCCTGACTCGAGCCGGAGCAGGCGGCGAGCCCCAAGCTGGCCATACCGGCCACTGCGAGAGCGGCGATCGACCGAAGCGCTGTCTTCGATGTGAATCTGAATCGCATGTCAGTCCTCTTGCGTCGCGGACACAGCAGCGTGTCCGGGTGAGCGCCGGGCCGAGGGACCCGGCGGGATAGAAGGACGCCCAGGTCGAATGAGACCTCGTCGTCTTCGCGAAGCGCGTCCGTCGGATGCGCCATACCACTGGGGATGAATGTAGTGACGCGAAAATCCGGTGTCAAGTTTTACAACCAAGTTAGAAACCTTTCGCAACCGAGTGAGTTGACATCGACCGCTGAAGGGAAACGGAAAGGGCCCGTCGGCACTGTGCCGACGGGCCCTGGGGAGGCATGCTCTGAGCTCTACGAGCGCGGAGGAGCCGTGCTCTCGCGGACGACGAGCGACGTCGCCATCTCCACCCTGCTGAAAGCGAGCTCGGGCTCATCCCGAAGACGGGTGACCAGGTGAGTCGCCTGTTCGGCCATCTCCCCCAGAGGCACACGCACGGTCGTCATCGGCGGACCGGCCCACTGGGCGATCGCGAGATCGTCGTAGCCGACCACTGACAGGTCGTCGGGAACGCGGAGCCCGAGAACACGCGCGGCCTCATAGACGCCCAGCGCCTGCAGGTCGCTCGATGCGAAGATCGCGGTCGGCGGTTCGGGCGAGGTGAGCAGCGCATGCGCTTCGGTGAAACCGTCATCCCGGTGGAACTTGCCGGGACGGACGTACTCGCGGCGAACGGCGATCCCAGCCCCTTCCAGGGCGGCGCGGTACCCGGACAGACGCGCGGTCGAGGCCATCATGCTGTCTGGTCCGGTGACGATCGCGATGCGCTCATGACCCAGTCCGATGAGATGCTGCGTGGCGAGGAAGCCGCCGTTCCAGTCGGCGGAACCGATCGAGGGCGCATCCGTCGCGGGGGCACCGTACGGATCGATCATGACGATCGGGATGGCGCGGCTTCGGAGTCGAGCCTTGTCCTTCTCCGGGAGGAGCGAAGCCACCAGGATGATTCCGAGCGGCTGGCGCCGCAGCACCCCGTCGACCCAGTTGGCGCCCGGGAGGTGCGATTCTTCGGCGCTGGTGACGACCATCCCGATGCCGTGTTCACGGGCGACGCGTTCGATGCCGACGATCGCAGCACCGCCGAAGGGACTGTCGATCTCGTAGCAGAGCACCTCGATCAGAGGGGCCGTGCTCTGAGCGCTGAGGCGACGGTTGTAGTTGCGCTCGTCCAGAAGGGATTCGATGCGACTGCGGGTCTCGTCGGAGACGCCGCTTCGCCCGTTGAGCACCTTCGAGACGGTGGCCACCGACACCTGCGCGAGCGCCGCGACCTCCGACAGAGTTGCCCGCGTCGTGGGCGCTTCGCCGGTGGCGTCGATTTTCATGGGCCTCATCGTACCTGCGGCCGTCGGCCTGCCGCGTTCGGTGGGGCGCGTCTGTTGACGGCCCTGGGGTGAACTCATAGTGTGAACACTCAGATAGTTTTCCTTGCTGCCTAGAAACATTACATCGAAACGAGCATCAATGACGATCACGAATGAGGCCGTGCGGGGTGTCGACCGTGGGTGACTTCGCCACGTATCCGTCTCTTGCCGGACGCACGGCATTCGTCAGCGGAGGCGCGAGCGGTCTCGGGGCCGAGTTCGTCTCGCAGCTCGCGGCCCAGGGCGCCAGCGTCGCGTTCGTCGACCTCGACGAGAGCGCGGGCACCGAGCTGGCCGACGTGATCGTCGACCGGGGGGATCCCGAACCGTTCTTCCAGGTCGCGGATGTGCGCGACATCCCGGAGCTGCAACGAAACATCGCCCGGGCCTCGGAGCGGCTCGGACCGGTGACCGTGCTCGTCAACAATGCGGCCAACGACACCCGTCAGAGCATCGACGACATCGATGTCGCACGCTGGGACGACGGGATGGCCGTCAACGTGCGGCACCATTTCTTCGCTGCGCAGGCCGTACGACCGATGATGAAGGCGGCAGGCGGCGGTTCCATCATCAACCTCGGGTCGATCAGTGCCCACATCGACCTGGTCGACCTGCCCGTGTACATCACCGCCAAGGCCGGCATCGAAGGTCTGACCCGCACGCTGGCCCGTGAGCTCGGACCGGATCGCATCCGGGTGAACT